>CABDZG010000013.1_pt1 | contig 94039 bp, 91 predicted proteins | sample 3132101 | NCBI WGS metagenome assembly CABDZG01 (sample SAMEA5534340, study PRJEB31848) | metagenome | biome: tundra; feature: field; material: soil | place: USA | collected 2013-05 | depth 0.45 m
GCCATGACCCTAGCTTGTATATGTGGCTACGGTCAAGACGCCTACAGACGGGAGGTAGAGGCGGTCATCAAGCGCCTGTGACCCACATGTGCCAACCGCAACACCTGCGAGGCACTTGCAGCGAGATAAAACGACGCTCAACAAACTATAAAAGCGTCAGTTAACAATACTCATAGGATGTTCAACCAAAAACACATCGTTTCAATGCGAGATTTAACGCGCGATGATGTGGACTTTGTGCTGGACTATGCTGAAAAAATGATTCCGTACGCAAAAGCCGGCGTGCAGCTGCTCCAAAGCCGGATACTGGCGCTGCTTTTTTTCGAACCTAGTACGAGAACGCAACTTTCGTTTGACTCGGCGATGAAGCGGCTCGGCGGCTCTACTTTAAGCTTAACCTCGCAAGAGAGCTCAGTGCTAAAAGGTGAAACCCTTGCTGACACGATAAAAGTCGTGGGTGAATATGCAGATGCGATCGTATTGCGACATCCGAGGGAAGGAGCAGCGCGCATGGCTAGCGAAATATCAAGCGTCCCTATCATTAACGGAGGCGATGGAGCAGGCCATCACCCCACTCAAACTCTTCTCGATCTTTATACAATAAAAAAGGAGAGTCATTTACACGACCTCGACATTGCTTTGTTAGGAGATCTGAAATACGGACGGACTGCCCATTCCCTGGCCTATGCCTTGAATATGTACGATGCAAACATCACGCTCGTAGCACCAGAGGGGCTCCAAATGCCCAAGCACATCGTTAGTACGCTAGATTCCGTCAGATTAACTGAAGACATCGACGAGGTCATTCGCGACGTAGATGTGCTCTATGTCACGCGAATACAAAAAGAACGATTTCCTGATCCAAACGAATATTTACGCGTCGCCAAAAGCTACAGGATAACGCTGCCAGTTTTGGAGGGGGTGCGCGATAATCTGATTATCATGCATCCGCTGCCGCGCGTAGACGAAATAGCCCAAGAAGTTGATCAAACAAAATACGCGAAGTATTTCAAACAAGCGTTCTATGGGATACCTGTGAGAATGGCGTTGCTTGCGATTCTCTTGAATGGTGCGACATGATTCCAGACAAAGACAAGGAGGAACTGAGAGTCCGATCGATTCGAAACGGTTCTGTCATAGACCATATCACGGCCGGAAACGCCCTTAACGTGCTAAGAATACTCGGCATAACTGGAACCACGACCGCTATCGTTAGTGTGGTCATGAATGTGCCAAGCAAGAGGCTGGCATTCGGACAAAAAGATATCGTCAAGATTGAAGACCGCGAGCTAGTTCCGGCAGAAGTAGACAAAATTGCGCTGATAGCCCCGCAGGCGACGATCAACATCATAAGGGACTACGAAGTGGTACAAAAGAAGTCAGTCGTCTTGCCGGATTTGATAACCCACGTCGTTCGATGCCCGAATCTAAATTGCATTTCAAATAGCGCAGAGCCGATCTATTCTAAGTTTAGAGTTCTTGATTCGTTTGTCCTACGCTGTGGCTACTGCGAAAGCATCATCGATAGCGATATCGCAACATACTTGATTTGAAACGCTTCCCGCAAATCGCAAGCGCATTGACTTCGATTGCGCGCAAATTGTATACCATCTTACGCAAACCTACGCGCGATCCAAGCGGATTTGCTCGGTGATCAAGACGCAGGGCGCTACCGAACATTCTTAGTCGCAGACGTCCTCATTGGGTTTGTAGGCCTAAGAAAAACGCTGCTTGCCGATTGAACGGAGTTGCTGCACTACATCGGTCAACCGATTTTCCGGGCTGCGAGTCTGATCGCTTCGACCAGGCTGTTCTGCGGCATAATGGATGCGACGGGGATCCGCAAGATTTTTTCAACTGTAGGACTGACGATTGGGGCACAAACCAATGCGAGCGCTCCATCGCGCTCAGCGTGGATAGCTGCAATCAAAGCTTCCTCAATTGACGTTGCTGGATACTCTCTGATCACAATTTCTTTTCCTTCTATCATCATGGTCCTTTCCGTTATCTTGTCTAGCACCGGCCGTGCAGCGACGACGGCAATAAGATCGCCCTTCTTTGAGGCTCCTTCGAGTCGTCTGACTGCTCGGACGATCTCTCTGAGTGTTTTGAGATTTGGTTCGCGTTCTCCTGAAATAATTTTGTAAAGCGTGCTAGATGACACGCCTGATATGTCAGCAAACTTGGTAACTGTATATCCAAGTTCTTTTATCGCCTGCAAAAGAGCGCTCTTGAGTTCCTCGTCGGATGAAAACGTTGCCCGAATAAGATCATCTGCAAGCATGGCGATTTCTGCAGACAGTTAACTACACCTATTATTTAATGGTTGTTATAGGATAATGAATTGTACAAAACTAGAAAATAGTTCCTTTTTTGCACCAGATTCCGGTACTAGGCTTGGATTAGAGGCTTTCATTCTGTTTTAGAGAGGTAAAGAGCCGTTCGCCCGAACGTTTGAGGCGGTGGCACGAGCTTCGGAGTAATAGCCACCGTTAAGCTTGTAAACTTGAATTCCTAGTAAAGAATATGGACCGGGAGTTTACCGAGAAACTAACGATTTTCTGGCACGACGGCGCCATTATGTTGGTCGACCAAACGAAGCTTCCAATCGCCTATAAGCTCATCAAGATTACAACAATAAACCAGCTCATCATCGCAATAAATAAATTAAAAATACGCGGAGCGCCGGCTCTCGGAGCGGCCGGCGCCTACGGCATTGCTCTTGCGGCCCACAACTCGACGGCTCGTACTGTATCTAAGTTAAAGACCCACGTGCATGCGGCAGCGAGGTCAATTCTAGAAACACGACCAACTGCCGCCAATCTGTTTTATGGAGTTGATCGCGTTCTGAAAGCGATAGATCTGTGCATCACGTCTGACGAAGTCCGAGAAACGGCGCTCGGCGAGGCGATACGCATAGCAGAAGAAGATGTGAGCACCAATAAAGCTCTAAGCGGCGTGGGCGCGTCTTTGCTTAAAGATGGTGACGTCGTCATGACCTACTGCAACGCAGGAAGGCTCGCCACCGTAGGCTGGGGGACTGCTTTGGGAATCATTCGCTCGGCAACACAGGAAGGAAAGCGAATCGCCGTATATGTGTGTGAGACAAGACCACTCAACCAGGGCAGCCGCATCACAGCGTTTGAGTTGCTCGAAGATAACATTCCAACCACCTTAGTCGCCGACAACATGGCGGCTTGGATGATGAGGCAAGGAAAAATCGACCACGTAATCGTCGGGGCAGACCGGATTACCCGATCGGAAGTTTATAACAAGGTCGGAACGTACATGCTCGCTATCTGCGCCAAGAATCATGGCATACCGTTTTACGTTGCCGCGCCGTTGTCAACCTTCGATTATGAAAGCTCCGTCGTCAAGATTGAAGAGCGCGACGCCAATGAACTCAGATTCTGGGGTGGGCAACAAATTGCCCCGACCACTGTGCAGGTTGAAAACCCCGCGTTTGATGCGACGCCCGTCGAATTCATAACTGGAATAATAACCGAAGAAGGTATCATAGACCCTCAACACATCTTTCACAGATCTGATACCCGGAGCTGACCGCGATGGAGAACTCAATAGCGATAAATGTTATATGTCAAGACAAGCCCGGCGTTTTGAGAGATGTTGCCGCGGCAGTTGCCCGTTTTGAAGGTAATATACGGTACACCCAGCAGTTTGTTCTCACCAAGGGGAAGCACAAGGGCTTGACTGAAATCTATATGGAGATCGCGAACGTCTCAAGCGTGCCAGACTTGGCTAAAAAGCTTGAGGCCATCTCTGATGTCGACAGCGTTTCTTTTCATGAGCCTTTCGAGAAGATTTGGGGCTCCAGAATCATTATAATCGGCGGTGGCGCTCAGGTCGCGCAAGTAGCCCTCGGAGCGATTACGGAAGCTGATAGACATAACATACGCGGAGAGCGAATTAGCATTGACACATTGCCAATAGTAGACGAAGACAAGATAGCGAAAGCAGTAAATGCAGTATCTAGGACGCATCGCGCAAGCATATTGGTGCTCGCAGGCTCGCTTATGGGGGGAAAAATCGCTCAGGAGGTCAAGAAGCTACAAAAAGGGGGTTTTAAGGTAATTGCTCTGAACATGGCGGGGTCCGTGCCGGAAATAGCGGACCTAGTAGTCACTGATCCTGTACAGGCGGGAACATTTGCCGTGATGGCAATCGCGAAAACAGCAAGCTTTGACTTGGATCGAGTTTCAGGCAGACGCTTCTAGCCTTTCAAAATCGAGACGCAGGTTTTCACAATGTGGCAGCTACTAAGATCGGCAGCGTGATAGTAGCGTCTGAATACACCGTTACCGTATCAGCATGCTCACCTATCTTGCCCCACGATTTCGCCTCATCCAAAGTGGCACCGGAGAGCCCCCCAGTCTCAGGGGTATCCGTTGTGAGTTGAATGGCGAAATCAAACCCTTTGGGAATAAGAAGCATGGACTGCATAATGAAATTCTTCGGAACCCCGCCGCCAATAAAAAGCGCGCCTGCTCGTCGTGCTTTGTAGCAGATGTCCATTATTTGCCGAATATCCCTGAACGTGTCGACTTGAAGATCGCGTTTATACCCAAACACCCAACTCTGAAGCCCGATCGATGAGTCAGCGATAGCAGGACAAAACACAGGCACTTCGTTATCTACGGCGGCCCGTAGAATAGAGTTTTTGTCCTCTATGCGTGCCCCTATCTCCTGCAAAAATTCGCAAATCGTAAACAGCTTTTGTGGGTGGGAATCGAGAATATCAGCAACTATCGTGTCAAACCTGTCTTCAAACGTTGTGAAATGTTGGTCGGCCAAATAAACGTCATATATCCTATCAATCTTGCAGTTTTTCAGTTCGATGTCGTTCGCAGTGCTTTGTCCCTGACAATGCTCGCCTCCGAAAGCTTCTATCATGTCGTGCACAAGGTTGGCGCCTGTGGTAACCAGCACATCAATATCGCGGCGCCTAATCATGTCAGCCACAACTTGCCGCATTCCTGCTGGAACCATGGCGCCAGCGAGGCCAAAAAAGCTCGTGACGTCTTCAGCTTGCATTTCTTTGTATATCTTAACAGCCTGAGCTAGACGACCGGCTCCAAAAGCGCAGGTTTCGTACTGTTTCATTAAGTCCGCTACAGTGATGCCTTTTCCGACCTTTGCGTGTTTGACAGGGTTCACCGAATACTCTCCGCTTCTCGTGGCTTTTCGGAGTCCGCCATTAAGCGGGCAAATAAGAAATCTCGAACAAGTTTCGCGCCGACAAGAGCCGAGATTCCCATATCGTAATCGGGAGTGATTTCAACCATATCGAAACCGACCACGCGAGATGAAATCTCTCTGATCGCCGTTCGCAGTTCCAAAGGTGTCAACCCATAGGGCTCAGGATTTCCGACTCCAGGCGCATATGCTGGGTCTAGGACGTCCACGTCAATGGAAAGATACACAGCCCTGTTTTCGAATGAAGGCGCAATATCATTCAAGATTTTCTTGATCCCCACACGTCTAATCCGGTCCATGGTATAAATAGCGCTGGTGTCTAGCGCCCTCTCATACTCATCGCGCGCCCCACTGCGAATTCCGATTTGAATCAGCGGCACGGAAAGACCGAATACGTTCCGCGAGACGCACGCGTGCCCGCATTCGTTTCCAAGATAATTTTCTTTGAAATCTAGATGCGCGTCAAAAATGACCGCGATGAGCTCCATCTTGTTCGCAAGGGCCCTAACGCAGGGATAAGTGAGTGAGTGCTCGCCACCTAACGCTATCGGGACTTTTCCATCTTCCACTATGCGAGACGTTGTTGCCTCCATATCGGCAATCATGTCGTCTAGGTTGCCATACTCCGTATCGCCTATATCACACACTAGTGATTCTGAAAGCTCACAATCACACTCAAAGTCGTACGGCTCAAAATTGTGAGAAGCTTTGCGTACAGCTTCAGGCGCCCATCGGGAGCCCGATCTAAAAGAGGACGTGCCGTCGAACAAGACGCCGTGTATAACGTATTTGCTGCTTGCGTAATCAGAGCCTGAATCGGCAAATATCATGCGTCAAAAAGTCAGATGTCTGGTTGGATTTATTATTTGATATCTAATTTGCGCTTTCCCATCGATTCCAGGTACGTGACGTCTTTGCCTGCCTCCAGTTTATCCATATGTTCTGGCGGAATCTCAATCTCAAAAGTCGAATAGTCGTTGAGATCCATGAGCTGCGCAACGCTTCCCATAACAGAAAGAACTTGAGCCCCTTTTCTTTCGACAATGGGGACGTAAATCTTGGCGCTAACGGGCTGCACGATCGATCGCTTTTGGCCATCGAAAACTCCGATCGCGTCTATCCTCGCTTTGGCTGATCCGTGCTTACCAGGCTTTGATGTTGCCAAACTAACTATAGTAGAGGGTTCATCGTCAATTATAATATAGCGGCCGACTTTGAGCGTTCTTATTTCCGTTTGCTCCTTCATACGGGGTAATAGACAAGCATTAAATATAAATGTATACGCATTAACGTAAAAGGCTTAGCGCCCAGCAACGCACGCTATTCAGGAAAACGACGAGATTTGGGTCATTAGAAATGCGCATAGGAATCGTCTCTAGATGTGATATTGAGGAAGCAACCGACTTAGCTGCCAAAATCGGCCGCTACATCAAAGGCCGTGCTGATGCAATCTATGACGATCAAACCGCTCGCGCACTTGGGCAAGAAGGGATGGGACTCGAACGCTTCGACGTCGACGTAATAGTGACGGTAGGCGGCGACGGGACGATCCTGCGAGTTCTCCAAAACATTCCACACCCGATTCCAGTGGTCGGCATAAACGTCGGAAAAGTCGGCTTCCTGGCGGAAGTCAGCCCGGAACGGGCGCTCAGAGTCGTTGAAAACCTTCTCGACGGCTTCCGTGTCTCGGCCCACTCGAGACTAGCGGTGTCAGTCAATGGCCGACGCCTGCCGTCCGCTACCAACGAGGCGGTAATCGTCACTTCACGCCCGGCAAAAATACTTGAGTGCAGCATCAAGGTCGACGATCATGTTCTTTATGTGCTGCGTGCAGATGGCGTTATCGTCGCTACGCCTACCGGGTCAACCGCGTATGCAATGAGCGCTGGTGGTCCGATCGTGGATCCACGAGTAGATGCATTCCTTATTGTCCCTCTTGCGCCCTATAGGCTTTCCGTCCGCCCTTGGGTCGTGTACGGTGAGAGCACCGTAGTCATCAAAATAGAGGAAAAGGACGCTGCTATCGTCATTGACGGGCAATATAATGAAACCGTTCACAAAGACGATGAGATCCGCTTTGACAAAGATGATCAGAAATCGCTGTTTGTTCTTGTCGAAAAGAGTTTTTTTGAAAAAGTCTTGACGAAGCTGAGATAAAGCGTCGCGACAAGTGCTTTGGTTGTTGGCGTTAGGAAGAGCCGCTTTCGTGTTTCTCAGGGGTAGAACTCAACAAGTTCTGAGCCGTTTTCCAAGAACGTCTCGTTCCAGGTGGCAGGTCACCTCGCGCATCCAACCACTTTTTCAAAAAAGCAATCGTGGTAACGTCTGACGGATAACCACTGCCAATAGTGGCACCGAGGGAGCGCTCGAGGGCTCTTATGCTGCTATCTCTGCTTACTTTGGCGATGATTGACGCAGCCGACACAATAGCGTAATTTGTATCTGCCTTGTGCTCGGCGATTACCTTGTTTATCCCGCTCGCTTCCTTCACGCGCTCAGAGAACCGCGATGCGTTTACGTCAGCAGCATCAACAAATGCTACATCGGGCTTTAAATACCGCAAGGCTTGAGCATGGCCTTTCACGAGGATTTCGTTGACAGTCAGCACCGTCCTTAGTTCATCTATTTGTTGGGCGGTAATCTCCTGCAATTGCACGGCGCATACCTTTTCGATCCGTTTCGACAGAAATTCGCGCCGCTTTGCGCTTAGTGCTTTTGAGTCTTTAAGCCCCATCCTCTCCAAATACTTTAGTCCTGAAGAGTCAATACAAACTCCTGCAATAAAAAGAGACCCCAGGACAGCTCCTTTGCCTGCTTCATCCACGCCAGCAAGCTTCATGTCGCTCAAATTGCCTCAAAACAAATGACGCACTCCAGCTAGCAGTCGCGGATTGCGGGAGATAATGCGCCTTACTATTCCTGCAACGCTCATCTCCTCGAGCGGCAGCCCTTCCAGTGAGCGGACGAGCTTGTTCAACTCGTCATCGGATAGATTAACAAAGATGTCCTTTATTTTGTAATTTCGTTCGAGCTTCTTCCCGAAAGACGCGCGCCAAGCCGCTTCATATCGCTTCAAAACCTTAGCAGACGGGTCTTCCGCTCGAATAGCTTCCTTGGCAACCTCGCCCGCTAGTCTGCCCCCCTCTAAGGCGTTAATTATGCCGCCGCCAGTTATAGGATCAGTGTGATGCGCAGCATCGCCGACTAGCATAATGCCGTCTCCTGCGGTTTTACGGACGGCGTTGCTGACTGGGACTCCTCCAACGTTCAATTCAACTGGCTGGCCGCTGGGGTAATGCTTGTCCACAAACGCGTCTAGATAGTCGATTGGATGCTTGCCGTCCAGTTTGTTCGCTAGGACACCAAGCCCGATATTTGCTGCATGTGATCCCTTCGGGAATGCCCAAGCGTAACCCCCGGGAGCTGCTGAACCGAGATAAAAATCGCAGCAGTCCTCCAACAAATCGACGTTGGCCATAAGGTACTGGGCGCAGCTTTCGAGGTCTTTGGGTCGAAGAGTAGTGTTAATGCCGGCCCAGCGGCCGACTTGTGACTCGATGCCATCGGCCGCGATGACGACAGATGCACGGATTTCAAGGGATTCGCCTAAATGCCGAGCCTCGATGCCACGTATGAACCCATTTTCTGTGATGACCCCGGTCGCGCGCGTCCTGACCACCACATCTGCTCCTGCGCGAGCTGCACGCTTCGCAAGGTCTCGATCAAAAATCTTGCGCTCGAGCACATAGCCTACCTCGGGACCCGCAAGTTCTTCTGAAACGTCCAATCTCGTTCCATCAGGCGCAAATATGCGGGCGCTGGCCACTTTGTTCGCGATCCACCTTTTCTGGGGTCGTAGAAACTTCGAGAGCCCCACTTTTGATATGCCTTCAGCGCAACGAACGGGATCGCCGATTTCTTGGCGCTTTTCCATTAAAAGAACGTCACATTCGGGTGCGGCTGTCGCCGCCGCGAAAGCTCCTGCAGGTCCCGCGCCCACTACTATGATATCGTATTCGCTTTTCACACTCACGCCCCCCTATTCAGGAAACGAAGAGCGCGCCGACGGGGCATATTGTGATACACGTTTCGCACGCCGTACAACTTTCTGCAATTTCGAGGCATGACTCGATGAGCGTTATCGAATTAGTCGGGCAAACTGATACACAGGCGCCACAGTGTCCACATTTCTCAATATTGACTTGAATCACAGTTAACCTCCTCCTAGCTGCATTGGCGAGTAAAGAGTGCGTAGCAAGAAGCGCAGAACGTTTCGATGCTGGACAGGCGAAATTCTAACGTATGTAACGGAGATCCTCCTCGCTCGCCACTTCGTGCATCCCTGTTTGCTCCATTTCCCTCAGTCGAGCAACAATTTTTTCCATATCTTTTGCGCGGTCTTCAAGCGCTCGCATGTTAATGTCAGTTTTCAATGCCTTACATAGGACCCTCAGTACAGCCTGGGCGCTCTTTGGATCGACCAAGTAACCAGAGGTTTCTCCCATCAAACAGATCCCGTCAATGCCCATAAGGCCGCCAAGCCCCAGCAACAATCCAGAAGCTCCTACGATGCCCCCTCCTGGCTCGTTCTCTTTGAAAACCACGCCGTATCGTTTCATTTCTTCAACCAGCGCCAAGTTGTTCACAGCCCCCAAGACCGCAGGTTTCTCGACAAGCTGTCCGAGACCGTAGCCGCCAAGTGTGTAAATCCTTTGCACGCCGTTTTCTTTGGCTAGTTCCAGGTACGCACTAGTCAGCTCGTAGTGCCCTTCGTTTGTCGCGCTTTGATGATCACCGACGAGGATCAGCAGATCCTGCTTGCCGCTGTTGACCGCATATAATTCGCTTCTAACCATTCTGACTGAGCCATCAGCAAGCACGATCACCTGCGGGGGAAAATGCGAGGAGTAAACTTCGGCGATTTTTTTCGCGCCAAGTTCGTCAATCATGTGCTCAGCTACAAGCTTTCCCACATGTCCAATTCCTGGCAATCCCTCTACCAGAATCGGTTTTTTCAATTTCACGTCTGTGATTCGCTTGACTTCTATTCGCTCCATCTAGATCCCACTTGTTAAAAAATTCTTCAAGCTTTAAGCTCTCACTTTGATCGTGTGGTAGTCTCGCGCTTGAGCATTCTCCGATACCTACCGTATCGATCCTCCGGTGAGAATCTCGCTGGGCGCGCCGTCACAGTCGGTTGTCCGCACGTACGGCATTTTTCCTCTAATGTGTAGCCGTGACATTTTCGAAGCTTCATCTTCACCTTGGTGAGATAGTTAGACTATATTATGATGATTGAAGTTCTCTATGAAACTTTCCCGTGCCGTCGGCCTTAACTACCACGTCTATAGATGCGTTAGCCGCCTTTTTCATCGCGTTTTCGGCGATCTTATAATCGAGGGCGACTATCCTTATGCGGTAACGGGGCGCACCGATGTAACTCAAGTCAAAGCGAATGTCATCATCTTCGGACTTCATGGCGGCTTTCAGCGCACGTTTGATAACGTCTATCCCGTTCGGTTGAGGACATGTCAAATCTACGTAGCCTGTTATGTACACGTAAGGTATTTTTACGTTCTCCTTAGCAACGAGTGCAATTTGAGCGGCAACCTCGGGCTGAAGTCCCTTGAGAGCTTCTGGGCCGCGCATGGCTGCGTCCTCAAAGACATAGTAAAGACCGTCGAATTTGTCAGCGAGTTGATCATAGAGCGCATCTTTGTCCACCCCCGTGGCGTCGGCTACAAATTCTAGCCACTTTTCAGCTTTTTGTTCGCTCTTCCATTCCTGAATTTTAGAGCGTCTCTGATGCTCATTAACGTCCTTGAACGAGAGATCTATATGGCTCCGACTCGGATCAACGTTCAGGACCTTGCACACGATCTTTTGACCTTCCCTTACGTGATCTCTTATGTACTTTACCCACCCAGACGCAACTTCGGAGATGTGAATTAGCCCCTCCTTCTTGTCGTACTCGTCGAGTTGGACAAATGCTCCAAAGTCGACTACGTTAACCACTGTACAAACGACCAAGTCCCCGATCTCTGGCCAAGCTTTTCTCATAAGACCTCAAGTATTTGTGTCCTTATCTCTGCCCTCCCGCCGCGCGGCTCAACAAGAGTTCTCCCACAGACTATGCAGTTTACTACCGAAGACGCACTGCCGAAAACAATTTGGATATTCTCACAATCCGCACATCTTACGCGCAAGAATTTGCTCACCACTTACACCTCCACTAACTCGAACTTCGATACTCTGAATCCTTTCCTTGTATGCGCTTTGTTGCATTCGGTGCAGCGGTAGCGAACGTTGATGCGCTTCGTAGGTTTATCTCCGCCTGGAACCTTAGAAAACTTGCCGAGATTACCAATGCCGCTGCGCCGTTTTTTTTGGCGCGCAATCCACGTCAACGACGATGCGCGCCCTTTTCGCACCTTCTCAACTTCGTGAGTTGTGTGCTTTCGACACACCGGGCATATTGACCTAATCTTCTTTGGCATCTTCAAGTTTATCACCGACTATGATACCCATATGACGATCGCACAACGCCCGAGCATTCCCCTCAGGCAATAGAACCGAGTCGCCTTCTCCAAGTTTGTAGTTTTCGCCGTCCAGTCCTATGAACGTTGGAATGTCGGACAACACTCGCACTCTGAGATACCTCATATTCCCGCGTTCTCGTATTAAAGTGCTTTCGTCGCCGCGCGGCCCCTCGTTTTCGTCTGCACTGTCCTCCACTTCTTCATTGGAGGCAATCAAGGGCTGCAGTGCCAATCCTTCCTTCAAAGACTGCTTGATGCTCGTAGCGTCAAGCTCAACGCGATCCGATTCCTGTTTGGGCAGTGCAGAAGTGATCCCACGGTTTTCATTTGATAGCGCGGGCTCGGTTGCCGGAGCGGCCGCGGCTTCTAATTCCTTTTGTCCGAGTACGCGGTCCCGATAATACGTAAATACCTTGTAAACCGAATCGTAGACCTCAGCTTCGGCGTCAGCTAGCGATACTTCCTCCACGTGCCCTTTTGCCGCGAGCGCCGCCAACTTGATTATTTTCGCAGCGCGTTTATCATAAATTGCGTCTGCGACCTGCAGAGCGTTCTCGAGTTCATCTTTTTTTTGCGGATCCTCGCTTTTTTTGAGTGAATCCATGTATTCTTTCAACTCCGAATAGAAGCTATTCTTTAATTGCGTCAATCGTCGCGAGCGGCGCTCCTCGCTTCTAATCACTTTTAAGTCGTCGAGATTCATATTCGGCAAGCCCTCGCGCCATGAGATAAACGGCCGTGTGTTCCGGTAGCTCTGTTGTACTTTGATCAACCTTAATAGTTTCACCCATGATCTCAGTCGTAGCCGGCGTGAGAATCCTGACCGAAACCGAATTGTCGCCGAAGACGACCGCGTCATTCAGCGGTACAAAGCGACGGAAGTGATCGAGAGTCAAAGGTGTGACCCGAAGGCCAGAACCACCGTGCAACGACGTGGGCAGCCGAATCAGTCTCTTTATGTCCGCGGTGACCGGCACATCGATGCGAACCTTCAAGTGCGAGATGGCTTCTCTGATTAAGCTTTTCCATGCGTTTAGCGGAATTAGCTTTGACTCTACCAAAGGTTGGATCGATGCGTCTTGCGACAGCGTGCCGACAATTTCTTTGGCGCGCCGCTTGCCGATAGCCTTGGCAGATGCAAGCTCATTTATCGCAATTTTTGCGTCAAGTCCGCGTATCCGCTTGAAATACTCGTCAATCCACGTCTTTATTCTAATCTCCCAACAACTGGTGTCCCCGTGCATTGCAGTCGTGCTCGACCGTTTGAGTAGATACTCTGCCTCAAGGCCCGTTCCGGTCAAATAATTCACAACCTCTCGCCGCTCATGACTACCGAGGGTAGCTAGTTTCTTTTCCCGCAAATGGACGTGGTAACCACGACCACCCGAAAACACGATACTGAAGTCCTTCTCGTCCAAACCGAAATCGTTCATCAGGAAATCCAACAGTTTAGTGGTCTCATCTTTTACTTCTTGAAGCAGGCCCGCATACGAAGGCACCGACTTCGTCAAGAGCTTATCCGCATCGAGATCGAAGATTATGTCTGCGCCTTCCCACTTCTTGTCTTGCATGCGTGTTGCGCTCGGATACGCATAATACGCCGTTGAATGGTACACGTGAGCCGGTGCGACTGCGCCCAAATATGCACGCACTTCCTTCTGCGAGCCAAAAGCTTTGTGGCGTCGCATTACAAGCTTCGGATAACTTGAGTCAAAAAGAACAAACGCCCATTCTCGTTTATTGAACTGCGGCGGGAGCCCAACTGACGCCTCACGATAGTAATCGCCAAACTTTCTCTGGAGGAATGCTTTCGTTTCCGAGTTCACGCGCTTGCACCTGGCCGCAGGGGGTTGCGGGGTGCGGCCACCTCCCTTTTCAGTAACTCATGAACGGCCACAGCTCTGCTCTTCTTGGTTCTAGGGTCATCGGTTTACTGATGCTTAAGTCGCGCTCGGTAATACGAGAGCGGATGAGAGATACGTTTGCACAGGCCAGTAGTCTCCGTGCAATTACCGTAGGTCTCCATCGTGGAACATCCGGGGGGGATATAGTCTTTCCCGGACGCTCCCTTTATGTGATCGACCTGATAACGCGTAAGTTCATAGTCGAAATCTGGAGACGTCTGATAGATGTGCACGATCTCCTCGGCTTTCATGCCTATATTCGCTAAAAAGGAGGTCAACGCGAATCGAGCGGGATGTGAGAGGTTCTGCCCGGCTTTTACTTGCGAAAGCAACGCTTTCATGCACGGGGGACACGCTTCCAAAATCACAGGACCAGAATCGGCAGGGCGCAACGAGGCTACAGATATCGCTTTTTTCAAGGGTGAGGTGTAAGGCGCAAGTTCTTCGCACATTTTGCTGCTGAGTTTTAGTGGCAGCCCGCGTAGCACCTTCAGCCTCACAGCCTCGGCTAAAACCTGGATCATCTCGTTTTTTGCAAGACTTACGTGGCCTCTGTTCAACAGGTTAACGAGGCGCCACTGTGGCCCTCTTAACCTGCCCGTATACTTGATCAAGTCCGTGAAATGCAGCTCAAAAATATTGTTGTCTGCCGATACTGGCATTCCAAAGTCCTCCAGCAGCCTTGCAATGTACTCATCCTGAAGTCGCTCGCCGGCGTTCCGCAACTTGCTAAATGCGTCGTGGGCTTCCGCATTTGCATATCTCTGAACCAGAACAGCTTCGCGAATGCACGAGACCAACGCTCTCCCTATAACGTAAGAGAAGAGCTCAATTTCATAATCGTCACGCTCGAGCGGCTTTGAATGGACGTCGCTATCGATCGCTCGTGCCACTCGCTGAACGCTTTTGTTGAGGACACTATCAGAGAACTCCCCAGCGGTCGTGAGGGAGTCAAAAGTCCTTGCGGATGCTTCTACGTAACGTGTGGCCGCAGCCGTATATGGAAAAAGAGCTAGATATTCATCCATGCTTCTAGCGTCGGCCCGATGCGACGGCGTTTGAGGTTCATTCTTGTTCGATGCGCGGCGCCAAGAGATACGAGACAGAACCGTTACCGTCGGCAAAATAAAATCCAACCTTGAGCGGTATGTTCTTGCCCATGTCGAGGGAGACTTCAGAAGCTTTTCCGACTGCTTTGGACATCTCAAGCAAGAATTCAAGACTAAAAAGTGCTCTTACTTCATCTGCTTTGCCATCTGTACGCGATACGTCGATAAGCTGATCTTTCGACAGCTCAAGGCGCATCGTATCAGCGTCACCAAGAGCCTCCATGAAAAAGTCAGTGTCTGTGCACCCAAGGGCGATATTGTCGCTGACTTTGCCTGCTGCTCTCACTGCCCACCGAAACTCTTTTCCCGTGATAACGACGTGTGCAGCAGATTCAACTTTTGGCACTTTGGGCTCCTTCTTTATCGAGTAGGGACTTAACAGTGCGATAGTATACTTAAGATCGCCGAATGACAGGGCCATGCGGTTCTCATCAACAACGATTCGAATGATATCGGTACGATTAGCCAGCTCAAGGATGCCCTGCATTTTCTTGAGATCCAGTGTGACAACCTCATCGTCGGTTTCATAGTTTTCAAAAGCTTTAGCCGACAGTTCAAACTGCACCATCGCCACATAGGATGGATCCGCATTTCTCGCATACAGGCCGTCTTTGCTTAAATGTACTCGCGCTTCATCAACGATGATAGTCAACGCTTCGATGCCGTCTTTCAGAGTCTCTCCGAGAATATCAGCTTTAAACATGATCCGCTCCCTTGTAACCGTCTAAACACCGTATATGTCTGCTCATCACTTTATATCTTTGTTGTTCAGAATTGGGTCGCAACGATAGCCCTCGGCAGAACAAAAAAAACGGAGAGCAGAGTTCAACTAAGCCCCGAGTCGCTTCTCTCGGAGGGAAAGTACCGAACGCTGCCTGCGCCTTGCCCTAAACCCTCATCTAAACGGACGCTGACTTCTGTTATAGTGCTGAGATCGAGCTTGTTACACAGCTCATCGAGGAGAAAGCAACAAAGATCTTCAGCGCTCGCCGAATTGATGGGGAGCATAACTACATCTTCTCTCGGGAAGCAGTAACGTTTCCCGCATTTGCCAACCGTCACTGAGATATCCCCAGCGCGGGTGGTTTGTATCCGTACATCTGCGTCTTGAGATGCGAGCAGAATCTTATGATCGAGAGCTTCACAGATCTCTGCAACATCTTTTTTGAGGTCTTCAAAGTCCACTACAAAATCGTGAATCTGCGCCCCGACGATCGTCGCACTCATTGCATACGTATGCCCGTGCAAGCGCCCGCATTTCGGGTGATCTGGAATGAAATGGCACGCTGAAAATCGGAGCTTTGCCTGCCACCCGTCAAGCTCTATCCACATAGATCGGTCCGTGCCGGCTGCGACGTTTCTTAAGTGCTTCATCTTAGTATTGCTGCACTTGTCTATTAGTAGAGTAGTATATAAAAGCCGTCTGGCTGCCCATAATGCTTTTTATTCTGCGCGCGCCCTATCAACTAGAATGAAAAGCCTTGAGAAACGGCGAAAGGACTATTACTACCGGCGGGCGAAGTCAGAAGGATATCGATCACGAGCTTCGTTCAAACTGCTCGAAATTCAAGAACGGTACCACATCATACGACGCGGAGATATGGTCGTTGATTTGGGTGCCGCCCCTGGCGGATGGCTCCAAGTGATCCGCCATTTGGAAGCGTCTGCCATAGCCGTTGATCGACAGCAGATCACTCCGCTGCAGGGGGTGACGCCTATTCGAGGCGACCTAACTTCCCCAGAAATTGTGACTAAAATACAGGAGATTGTAAATGCCGTAGATGTCGTCATATCGGATGCTGCTCCGAATCTAAGTGGTGCATGGAGCCTAGACCACGCGCGATCAATCGACCTTTCAGCCTGCGCCTTAGAAATCGCCAAATGCGTGCTGAAACCCGGCGGCAATTTCGTGGTCAAAGTTTTCCAAGGGGACCTCTTTGACACGTTCACGCGCGAGGTAAGCGCGTATTTTCAATTTGTCAAAGCGTTCAACCCGCGAGCATCACGAAAGCAAAGCGCCGAAACATACATAGTAGCTAAGCGCTACAGCCCCTCAGAAGACCGCTTGACCAAGCTGGGTCGTTGAGGATTGGGCAACCTGTGCCAAAGTCACGCGGAGGTTCGATCCAAAAGTTATTGACGTAAAACTATTTATTCACGTATCGGAAACTACTCGTTGTATTGCAGCTACGGACCCAACAAAAGATTCTTTTCCGAACGACGCACTGACGTCTGCGAGTAATGGCACAAAAAAGCACAACTGGCGTGATGACGAGGCTCTTGCTCATCTATTTGGTGATGACAGTAGCATATGCTTTTTTGCGAATTCCGGTTGGTCAAGCTATGAACTATGTCCTTGGGGGCTTGGTTACCACCCTCTACGTTCCCCTTTTCATCACGATCCTTTTGCTTTCGGTCATCACAGGCTCTTATTCGTCTTTGCTGCTAAACCGCTTCGTCGATCAAAAGCAGTTAAAACAGTCTCAAGCAAAGATGAGGGAATTTCAGCAGGTCTATCGTGAGGCCCAACTAGCCGGAGACAAAGGCAAACTGAAAAAGCTCGAGAAAGAACGTGCCGAAGTGATGGAGCTTAGCATGGACGTTCAAGCACAGACCATGAGGCCCATGCCATACATTCTGATCATCTCGCTACCGCTATTTGGCTGGCTAAGTTACACAATGTCACAAGCAGGTTCTTGGCCGACCCGCGTGTCAACTACGATCAGTTTACCCTATTTTGGAACACTGCCGTACACTCAAGGTGTCATCCTCGGTTTTCCGGTTTGGCTCATTTGGTACCTAGTTTGCTCACTCGTCTTTACTCAAGTCATTCGCAAGACTTTGGGAATGTGACTACTGGCAACAGGATAGAGCTCAGCAAGTTTCCTGTCAGTTCTCCCGAGCATTGTCGCCGTTGTCTTCGAAGGGGCCATTACGATTCCATACTCAACCACGATTAGGTCGTGCTTTCTCGCGCTCGCAGCTCAAATCGAGCAGCACTCGCTTCAACGTGTTTGCGTCAGCGTCCGTCTTAATCGACGTGCCTGAAAAGTGAGTCCTCGATGCGCGACAACCGATGGCGCGTAGTCCGCTTACGAGTGTTTCAATAGGAACCGGCGGACACTTGAGTTCTCTCAGAAGCTTGTGGTAATCAAAAAACGTTACCGTATCGAGCTCATTTAGGCACAGTGTTAAGATTTTCGCGGCCCGCATCTTGGTGCCAAAAACACCAGTCTCAAGGTTTTCAAGAACTTGCTGGCAGAATTTTTGATCGTGTAGAGTCCCAAGCCAGAGAGGCCCAGCCACGGCAACTTTTGCACCGCAAAACGCACAATCGGAGCGCAGGGTAGGAAACAGCCCGGAGAGCACATAGCGATGTCCACAAGCAAAACAGTGGGCTATGAATCCCATCGACCTGACACACGCATTGGCAAGCTCGGCGCCGCGATCGAGAAGCAAATAAGCCCGATAGTAGTGCTCGGTTGCGTGCGCGAGGACTGGAGTGGCAGATTTATCATATTTGACAAGCTCTCGAATGATTGTACCAATGAGTATCCGTATCCCTGTTTCAGCGTGATACTCTGTGTTCATAGGAAGTGCGGAATACCTCCGCACGCCGGCACTAAAATGAGCACCACTTAGAGGGGCCGTGTCCGTCGCGGTCACACAAAGCATCTTGCTGGCTGACCTGCACGCTGCATCAACAAAGGGGGCTGGGGATCCGAACGGATCTACGTCTATCACATTGAACCTAGCTTCTGACATCAAAGCGTTCGCATCTCGGTGCTCTGCATGGATGTTCTGCTGCAAACTTTTCGCGTTCCTCTTGATCAACTCATAAGCTGCGAGGCTATAATCGTTGACCGTGACCTCGGCCTGCGCCTCGTTCGCAACTCTGAAACCACGTATACCACAACCCGCGAGCGCATCTAGATACGTCAGCCCGCTATCGTCGCGTTGATTATCGGCAAAAGCCTGTATGCAAGCAACGCTTATGTCTCGGCTTAACTCCATTCGTGGATTGTAGAAGACCGGTGCCGATGATGGAGGGTACGACGCGTTTGGATCCAAGCGCGGCACTAAAACAGAAGTTTGGCCTTCAAGAGCGAGCCTCGTTCGCACATCTAGGACTAAGTTTTGTAAATCTTAAGGTTTTTCATACGCCGCGCAATTCGCGCGCGCATTCGCGCGCTGCGCCCAGAAACGCCGAGCAGAAACCGGAAAAACGCGTGTTAACGGACCCTCTCGAACTTCCAATGATCGACCAGCGGTGCGGTGGCATCGACGCCGACCTTCGTTGTCGTGCCGTCGCTTCCAGTGCGCGGGTCGAGGGACGATCCGCGAACGTTTGGGATAACCATAATATCTAAATCGCCTTTGACGCGGGTGGCAATTGCAAATTCTATGTCGTCAGTGTCATAGACATCAATGTCCTCATCGACCACCACAACGTGTTTCAAACTCGTGTGAGCCGCAAACGCTGCCATGATCACATTTTTTGCATCTCCCTCAGTCTGTTTCTCTATCTGTATAACAGCGTGCAGATAGTGCCGTCCTCCTGCCGTTAATACTACATTCTTCACTTTTGTCACGTTTTTGCACGCGTTGTAGATCTGCGGCTCATACGGAATGCCCATCAAAAGCGAGTGTTCGGCGCCCGCTGGCAATATGGAGTGATAGATGGGGTCTCTAGCCGACACCATTCTCGTCACTTCTATAACCGGTTCAGGTCGGACGACGTCATACGTACCCGTAAGATCCACAAAAGGACCTTCATTTGTAGTTCTTGTTGGGCTTATTTGTCCCTCCAAGACTATTTCGCTTGGCGGGACAGGGATCCCATTTTCACATTCAATGAGTGTCTGAGCCTTTCCCTTCAGGGCGGCCGCATAGTTGAATTCGAGACCACACGGGAGTCTCGTTGTGGTTGCAAATAGCGTGACAGGATCGACGCCTATGGCGACGGCGATGTTCAGAGGCTCGTCTTTTTTTGCGGATGCTTTATGCATCAGATACGTGTGGCGCGGCGGCACGAGCCTCACAGCTAACGAAGTTTTGTCGACTACCATCATGCGATGAACTGACGCGTTTATTCTGTGACCATATTTTGCCACCACGACGCCTGCGGTGATGTAAGGTCCGCCTTCTCGCTCGAAAAACTTCATTACAGGTAACTTGCTCAGGTCCGGAGTGCGTTCTAAGTCCCACGTAAGGTCTTGCATTACCGTTTTTCCCGTTGCCGCTGTGCTCAAAAGCTTATGCAAGAGCCCTCGTTCGTCGACATTGAGCGCTTGGGCGAGTAGCGCGCGCGAAGCCAAGAGGTTTACGATGGCTTGAGAGCCGTCAATGCGTTTGAACAGTACCGGTCCTCGTCCTCGGGCTAGGCGCGGCGCTTGCAATATCGGCGAAACGGGCTTAGTTATGACTTCTAGTTGTCCCGAGTCCTTTAAATGCTGAATGAAGCGTCTCATTTAGTCACCCCAGCGTCGCGACACCGAATGGTCAACCTGCAACAAGTCAAGCACCCGGGCAACCAGAGCGTCAATGAGCTCTTCGATCGTAGTCGGACGTGTGTAAAACCCCGGACTGGCGGGGACTATGACAGCTCCACATTGCGACAATTTCAGCATGTTGCTCAAATGAATCCCGCTGAACGGCGTTTCGCGCACAACCAATATGAGCCTCCTATGTTCCTTCAAACATACATCTGCCGCGCGCGTAACAAGGTTGGAAGAAACGCCGTGTGCGATACTTCCAAGCGTCTTCATGCTGCACGGAATTATCACCATGCCGTTACTAATGTGGGAACCGCTTGCAATAGGCGCGGCGAGGTCCATTTCGTCGTACGTGCGGTTCACTAGCGACGTGACGTAGTTCAAGCTGTAGTCAGTCTCAATGTCTATAAGCTGCTGGCCACTTTTAGTCACAACGAGCTGCGTGCCAACGCCGAGTCGATTCAGAGCCTCCAGCAACCGAACGCCGTACTGCACTCCGCTCGCGCCGGTAATGGCAACTATTATCGTCATTTGAGAGCCTCGATAAGTTCATTAACAAGCGAAAATGACGCATCAACAATCTCCGCGACTTGCCCTTCAGATGCATCGTGGACGTGAATCCCGACAACCACGACGCAGCTCTGCCGCAATTCCTTCGAAATTCGCAAAGCAGCTTCTTTAGCGATGATGTCATCGCGATGATTGGGAACAGCTAACACCGAAGCATACGACCTCCTGTGAAATCCGCCCAGAGCAACGGCGCCCACGTGCGCTTTTCCCCCCACCAACGTGACGAGCAAGTCTTTTCCCACGCGAGCTGCGTCGACCGTCAAATCTGCTGAGCCCGCGTTCCTCGTCAAAACAACGTGACTACGAGACAAATATCTACTCCCGCTGACAGTTTTTGGCAAATCAAAGGCTTAAGCAAAGCGACCGTCAGGCGGCTGCGGCCACACCACCTCTAATTCTATCGTGCTCTCAGTCTTAAGGCTTTTGGGTTTGTCGCCTGCACGGACGCGACTGTCGCGACTGCTATTAGCGTCCACGCCTCGCAATCGAAAGAGTTTCGCGGCCGATCAAGCCGCAGCACGACACGGCTCATCAATCCCTTGCTCGCCTCTTGCGAGTCCCCAAACAAACACAGTTCTCGCTGCGCATGACATACCCATTTATTCTAGAAAAGCTCACTGGAACGTCCGGAGGAAGAACATTGTTACTCTTATCGGGCGGTACAGGCAGCCCTAAGCTGCTTCGCGGGCTGCTTTTCTATTGTTCTGGCGCTCAAGTGACCGTCATTGCTAATACTGGAGATGACATCTGGATCTCGGGCAATCTTGTTTGCCCGGACCTTGACACAGTTATCTACACCGCAGCGGGAATTGTGAGCGAACGGTGGTGGGGTATCAACGGGGACACTTTCCGTACCCACGAAAGACTAGCTAGCTTAGGACACAAAGAAGCGCTCATCATAGGCGAGCTTGATAGAGCTATTCATATTTTCCGCAGCGACCTTCTGCGACGAGGGGCAACGCTAACTGATGCAACCCTTGCTATGTGCGCGTCGTTCGAATTATCTACTGCGGTCCTGCCGATGACGGACGATTTCGTGCCTACCATGATCGTAACGGACAACGGCGAGATGCACATCCAAGATTTTCTAGTAAGATATCAGCAAGCCCCGAACGTTTCGCAGGTGAGGTGCCGGACCGGCAAAATGACCAAAGAAGTACAAACTGCGCTAAACGAACATCGTTCCGTTGTGATTGGGCCTTCAAATCCGATATCAAGCATAGGTCCTATCCTTGCCGTAAACGGAATGCAACAAGCCCTTAAAGACCGATTTGTCATTGCAGTTAGTCCAATAATACGGGGCGAGCCGATAAGCGGGCCTGCGGGAAAGTTCATGGAATCGCGTGGACTTCCGGTTAGCTCTTTAGGGGTTGCAGAGTTCTATAGCGACTTCCTGGACGTCTTGATCGTTGACGGTCGCGACGACATTTCGCAAAGCGATTTGCCAGGCGATATTGAACTGCTCCGCGCGGATACGATTATGTACGGTGTAGAGCAAAGCAAAAACCTCGCGACAGAGATCGTGCGAATTCTTCCATCCCAAAGTTAAAGTCATCTATTAAGAGCGGAATCTGCGTCTGCAAAGTAAAATTAAATAGCAGCAAAATACAATATTGAACGTCCGCATTATTACTTGCCCATTTCAGCGCAGCGAGTGAGTTTTGGTACGCACAGAGGTTTCATCGTGTCTCAAGTAGCCTTTCAACTGGCGATCGGCGATGTCCAAATCCCGAATCCTTTGGTTCTCGCTTCAATGGCTGGACTAACTAACAGCTCGTTTGCTATCTCGCGGAGCGTTGGACTAGCAATTCTCGGTGGATACAACCTTGACGCGTCAACCATCGACGCGGCGAAAGAGCTCGTCAAAAAGGGACGAAGCGAATTTGCTTACGAAGAACCGACACCTGTGATCGAAAACGAGCTCGGAGTCATGAGCACGATCAACATGAAAGCTGGAATCAATGCTCGGTCAACTACACTGGAGCCACTGATCGCGATCGCTGAGTTGATTCATCAAAAAGGGGCAATTCTCGAACTAAACGCCCACTGCAGGCAGCCTGAAATGGAAGCTGTTGGCGCCGGCCAGTGTCTCACGCGCGATCTCAACAAGCTCAGCGAATGGATACGGGAGATCAAACAAACAGACGTGCCTTTGTCGGTCAAGGTACGCGCAGGCGTTGTTGCAGATATCGAGCTCGCAAAGGCTATAGACAAGGCCGGCGCCGACGCGATTCACGTCGACACGATGGATTCTGGACCCGCGTTGGTCAAGAAAATTCGGGATGCCACGGCGCTCAAGATAATCGCAAACAATTCGATCGTGGACTATAGCAGCGCCCACAAGATGTTCTCGATGGGCGCAGATTACGTTTCAGTCGCCCGTGCCGCTGTGGCCGATAACACCGCTGTTGAAGAAATCCTGGCTGAAGTTCAGTCATATCAAGAAGCAGTCGGCTGGTACAATGCCCCAAAACACATTTGCGCTGGAGGGGACTTGCGGGGGTTAGCGTATTGTTGCATGCCCGTGAAGGAGTGTCCACTGCGCTATGTTCTGAAAAGAGCGGGTATCTCCGAGGACGAGTACGTCCAAATCAAGGAGAGCTTCAACAACACAAAGCTAGGAGCGGGACCAGGCACGTGCTTCGGCAGCATGGTGTGGTGCTGCAAAATTACAAGGCCGTGCCCGTGGAGAGATAGCTCTTTGCAGGACCTAGGTTCTTCCGACGTTGAGTACATGCAACTCAAAAAGCAACTTGCAGAGAGATTTCTCAGCTGTCGAGACCTCGACTGAGCTTCTCAACATGTACGACCCAGACTTCATAGCCGGTTGTGCCGAGCTAGCAATGTTGCTCGAGGTGTCCGCGACACCAAAGCCGGGCAATGTAGACCGAACGCATGACTTTGAAGATGTAACGTACGAACATTTTCTTGCATCCGCAGTCGGCACTTTTCCTGTGTTTAAAAAAGCAGCGTCAGCTCGGCATGGGATAGGCGGTCTGATTCTCGATGCGGTTCAAGCAAGTACCACCTGGCAGAATGCTGGGAATTGTCACTTTGGCGCGATCCTGCTGCTGATCCCCTTATGTGCCGCGGCACGGAAAAGCAGCACGATATCTCAACTCAAGACCAACCTTGTCCGCGTCGTCCAGCAGACTTCGAGCGCTGATGCGATCCGGTTCTATGAATCTTTTCGGAGCGTGCACGTCCGCGTCGGAGAGCGTCACTATCTTGACGTGAATGACGCGTCCTCATTGCAAGCAATTCAGCAACAAAATCTGACGCTATGGGATGTTATGCAAATATCGAGCCCAAACGACACCATAGCAAAGGAATGGACTGAAGGGTTTCCTCGCACCTTTTACGGCGCTGAATTGATGACACACTACGTTGAATCGGGGTTCAGTGTCAAGAACTCAATTGTGCACTTGTTTCTTCAACTCCTCAGCGAGTTCCCCGATACACTCATAGCAAAAAAATTCGGCACTGATGTTGCCCTTGAGATTTCGGCAAAAGCGGCCCGCGTGCTGAAACAGGGCGACGCCGATGAGTTCGATAAAGAGCTTGTCGCGCAGCACATCAACCCCGGGACGACAGCAGATCTCGTGATCGGATCATTATTTGTAGTGCTCTTAGGAGGTTTCCAGTACTGATGGAAGTGCAATTTAACGAAGGCATCTCTGAAGTCATAGCAACGACGCGCAATGGCCAGCCCAACGCTGCCCCCATGGGCGTCATAAATCGCGGCTCCCTCTACATTGCCGCTTACAAGGACAGCCACACCTTTTTGAACGTCAAGAAAAACCGTCAGCTGGTCGCCAACTTTGTTGCGGATCCGCTGATTTACGTGAAAACCGCCTTTGAGGATCTCGGTCCTGATTTTTTTTCCCCCGATGAGACGGCGCCTGTCCTAAAGGCAGCGTACGCATGGGTAGAATTTACGTGCTCGATTCTGGAAAAACCGACTCAAAAAAGCGCTGTAGTAGAGCTCCAGCCTGTGAGATCTGTTGTCCTGCAGCGACCAATAATACCTGTGAACAGGGCATTTTGCGCTGTGCTTGAAGCAACAATTCACGCAACACGTTATCAGACTCTTAAAGACCCAGCCTACCTCGAGCGAATGACTCACTGTGAGAGCATCGTTACTAAGTGCGGTGGAAGGCGCGAATTTGAAGCATTTGAGCTCCTAAAAAAATATCTTGGACAAGCGATATCTAAACAGCAGGATTAAGGTCAGAACGGTTGGGGGGCTATGGCAAAAATCGCGTGGGGCATTACGGGGGCTGGACATCATTTACGCGAAACGTTTGATTTGTTCGTCGAGGCAAAGGAAGCCTACCGCGACCGCGTGGCTGTGACTTCATTTGTCTCGCGGGCTGCGGAGGAGGTTGCACGGGTCTACGGCCTTTTTCAATACTTGGATCGAGTTTCACCGGGAGGGTACATGGAGGAGGTCATACTCGAACGCGAACAGGGATGGAGCTACCCAAAGACAGGCCGCTTCTCGCGCGGCATCTATGATGCATTGTTTGTGTCCCCGGCTACGTCCAATACGGTAGCCAAAATAGCTCACGGCATTGCTGATTCACTCATTACTAATGCGGTCGCGCACGCCGTGAAAGGCGGGGTTCTGGTTTTCATCGTTCCTGTCGACATTGAAGGTAGCGTTAAAAGTCCTGTGCCTTACTTCATAAACAGAGATCTTTGCACTGAGTGCCTAGAATGCGCTCAAGCTTGCCCAAACGATGCGATTGACGAGCAAATCGACTACCTCAAATGCAACGGCTGCGGCGTGTGTAAAGACGTATGCGATTATGACGCGATCCAAGGGGGGACGGTGAACCTTGTCGTCCGCGACATTGACAAGAACAACGTCCGAACCCTAAGAGATTCGGAAGGAATCACGATTCTTGACAGTCCTCATCAGCTTGAGGAGGCACTTTGGGCAACTATGTGACCCGCACGTCCGTGCCAAGCGCCCAGTTCGATGTTTTTGTTGCGGGCAATTTAACGGCTATTCCTTTGATTCAAGACCCGTGCCTTAAATGAATAACTCGCTGGCCGGAGACGTGGCGATACGCGGCCGTTCGCTGTAGATCTGCCAGCTTGTATGGCGCGTAGTATGTCCTGCACAGCAACGCCGCTCGCAGCATCTACTTCAGTGTACCCAAAACCGACCGTCTCCACGTTGTGAGAATCACTTCCGCCAGTGACCCCAAGGTTCAGTTTCGCAGCTGAACGAGTCGCGAGATAATTAGAGACGCCAAGAAGGCGCCTTGAATTGAACGCTTCGACAGCGTCTATCCTCTTGTTGCGCAAACTACGGATGCCCTTTCTGAATAATTCGAATGGATGAGCCGCCACGACGATCCCATGGCCGTCGTGAGCGCGTTTGCTGGTTTCAGAAGCAGATAGACCGGGGGGCACAAGAGTGTGATTTCCGAGCGTGATCAAATGACCCTCCGCTGTTGAGATCTCAGCGCCCGGTATTATGATGAGATTCAGTCCCAGATCCTCCGTAAGCCTCACTGCATCAAAGAAAGATTGCACAGAATTATGATCAGTAATCGCGAGTCCGTCAAGACCGGCTTCTTGTGCCTGCCTAAGTATCGCTTCGACTGAGCTGTTTGAGTCAGGAGAAAAATGTGAATGAATGTGCAGATCAAACCTCATACCATCAGTAATTGTGATATAGCATATTAAGAGTATGTTGTTACAGGTGGGAACCTATTGAACGAGTGCTTGTAGCGACCGGTCGCTGCGCCGAACAAATCGTTAGAGAAGCCGTAGGCGCAGCCGCAGATGTGTTGGTTCTAGATGTAGACATTGCGGCGCTGATGACCCCTCCCCTCTTAAGGGAGGCGTACGTCGAGTTCGCGAGACGGCATGGTCACAAGCACGATGTGATCTTGATTCCCGGCTCCGCTAATCCCGCTGACTTTGGAGCGCTTGGTGACGAGCTGAGCGTGAAAATTGCTCTGGGCCCAAAACAAGCCTATGATCTCGGCTTGGTGCTTGCGTCACTCGATCAATCCATGCTGTCGCTCAATGAGCCGGCTGACCTCATCATTCGGGAGAAGCGTAGAGACGACGCCTTGAACCTATTGACGCAGCTAGAAAGATCTGCAGCCTATGATTTCAAAATTCGAGACCTCAAAATTGGAGGAAACTCTCGAATGAAGGTGCTCGGAGAGATAATCGACGCCCCAGTTGTAGATGCTAAGCGCATTGCTTTGCAGCATATACACAACGGGGCCGATATCATCGACGTCGGCATACCTCTCGGAACTGCACAGCGCGAGGTGCGCCGTACCTTTGCGGAGGTCAGCGCGGTAACCGGTAAGTACAACGTCCCCCTCAGCATCGATAGTCTCGATCCAGAGCTTATCTGCGCTGGAATAGAGTCAGGCGCTGAACTCATTCTCTCACTTACAGTAGAAAACGCCGCCGAGATAGGACCCACAGTCGCAAGAAAAGACCTTGCAGTTGTGGTGTTGCCCGAAAACAGCGATGTTTGCTCTACCGTAGCTCTCGCGCGGACTTTTGGCATCAGCAAAATCATCGCCGATCCTGTCCTATGCCCTATAGGTAGTGGCGCCTCCAACTCGTTCGCCGAGTACCACCGCGTCAGATCGGTCAGCAACGTCCCACTGTTTCTCGGCGTCGGCAACATCGTTGAACTTATGGAAGCCGACTCGATAGGCGCTAACGCTCTGCTTGCCGGTCTGGCAATGGAGCTAGGGGTTGGCGTACTTTTTACTCCTGAGCACAGTGACAAAGCAAAGGGCAGCGTTAATGAGCTGAAGACAGCGGCTCAGATGATGCAGCTCGCACAGTATCGAAAAAGCCCACCCAAAGATCTAGGCATTGATCTTCTCGTATTGAAAGAGCGCAGACGGCGACCGGAGTATCGAATCACCGGCACCAACGTCCTCGACGCTAAGGACTTCGACACGGCGAGGTGGGCGCCTGACCCAGCTGGCAACTTCGTGATCGGTGTTAGAGGGGGAATGATCGTTGCGAGGCACGACACGGGAATCACCGTACAAGGCAATTCCGCAAAAGGTTTGCTTGATGCTATTTTTGAGCTTGAGCTCGTATCGACGGCATCCCACGCAGCGTATCTTGGACGTGAGTTGAAAAAGGCAGAAATCGCGCTGAAGCTGGGAAGGAGCTACGCACAGGATGATGCATTCTGAGGTCTAGCTCTGTCAAATGCAAAGAGGAACTGACTTCATCCGCCGTTGAAAAGGATGGGCAAATCTCGCGTTCATTCAGACAAATTTTGGTCGCTGCGAGAGCATTTCGGGCAATGTTAGTGGCCGATATGGCATTTGCTCGATTTCTTGGCGCACGTGAGCGATCAGCTCATTGACAGACATCGGCTCTTTTTGCCCCGAAAAGCGTGCGGTCACAGCGAGGCTCTTACTCTGCTCCTCTTTTTCCCCGATAACAGCGACGTAGGGCACCCATTCTCTCCCGGCAGAGGCGACTTTCTTGCTTACTGACTCATCGCGGTCGTCAATGTCAACGCGTATTTTCGCATTTCTGACTTCGGTTGCGATCTCTCGCGCGTATTGAAGATGCATTTCCGAGACAGGAATGATCCTCACCTGCGTCGGGGCGAGCCACACCGGAAGGGCCGGCACTTTCTCGAGCGCCTGCGCCTCGAGGATCGCGCACAGTACGCGCTCTATCCCACCCGTCGGGGACGTGTGAAGAATAATGGGCCAGTGTTCTCCCGTTTCGGTATAGTACTTGATATCAAACCGCTCCGCGCTCTCCACGTCAATTTGGACTGTCGGGCATTCGATTGGTTTCCGCGAAGTATCTAAGGCAGCGAGATCGCACTTGCAAACCCAGTAATGAACGCGCTCTGACAAGAGTTCTACCAAGAAGGGGCGCTTAAACTCGCGAGCGATCTGCTCTACCCATTTTTTGTTGTCCTTATAGAACGCCTTCGTGCTCCGAAATATAGCCTGATATTTCACGTCGAGATCCACACCCGATTTGAACCCGAGTCTCAACTGCTCCATGAAGAAACTCTTGGCTTCGCTCATGTCACGGCAAGCGGTGTGCATGTCAGGCATCGTAAAAGCCCGTTGGCGCTTGAGACCAGTCAATTCGCCCCGCTGCTCATACCTGAAAGAATAAGTCGAAAGCTCGTACAGTTTCAGCGGCAGGTCTTTTTCGGTCAAATGCATCTGGTGCATCATGCTAAACATACCAAAGCAGGCAGCGAATCTGAGCATCATATCGCGTGCGCCCGCTTTCAGCCGATATTGTCGCTCACCAAACTTGCTCGCGTGTTCACTGACTGCTCTGCTGGACAGGTCATACATAACCGGCGTCTCGACCGGCATCGCTCCGTAGTTCACCGCGAGGAGATAAGAATAGTCGATGAGGAGATCACGGACTAGCTTTCCTTTCGGCAGCCACTTGAGGTGTCCCGCGTCTGACAGCGGCTCGTACTCGACGAGCTCCTTCTCTTTCATTAGCTTAATATGCGGCAACTCCGCTTCTGTGCTGTAGAGAGCGTGTTGCCCCAGTTCATAACTAACGATGTCCTTGAATTCAGCGTCCGTCGAGTGAAACGCAGTCGCCGGAGTTATCGTACCGCTAGGCTCAAGCACGTAGAATTCGCTTTCGACTGCCTTCTTCTCCGGTTTTACCTCTGGGTGAATAGATCTGGATAGCTCAGCAAGAGGATGCCCTTTACACTTCAAACTGAACGATTTGTACCATCCGAATGGCGCCCTCAGCACTTCAAAGCCGACGAGCAGAGATTCAATCTCCTGCAGGATGTTCAAAGCAGTCTCGGGTGACGCCAACTCGGAACTCAAATGAGCGTAGGGATAGATCATGACCCGCTTCGTGGCTACCTTAGTCGCAACGTCGCCTATTGCATTCGCTGCGTCGGCTGCCACGTCGTCAATACTCGTCTCGTCACTGCGTTCTGCGGCGACAAAGGCGACTAAAGCCTCCTCCATTCGCGCCTGTTTGCGTGAATCTTCCGTATCTTCAGCGTACTTGCTTGCCTTCGTGACCTGGTACTCAATATAGTCAACGTGCATTAGCAGAAGTCGCATGTTTAGCAGTCCTCTGTTCTCAAATCACGGTCGCATGGTGGTTTCACAAGGGTGACAGGTGCAGCCTTCACGGCTCACGCGGGCTTAAAGCTAAAAAAATCCTTAATACGGTGTGTTCGCCTCAAAGAAGGCCTTTGACTAGTATAGACTTTTGACGAACGTGTACAAGATGACAGTTATAGCTGCTATGACTAGGAGATCGTGAAGGTATGGGATATAGAACAAAATCAACGATATGACAAATACTAAGGCAAGCGTAATCCAATCAATTCGAAGTGGGTATCGCGGCCGTTGCATATCACACGATACACTACCTTATGGTATAAAATCCTATTGCTTTTTTTGCGAAAAATAACTTGGAAGCGAGCTTGTTTTTCAAAACGAATCAATTAAGGCTGCCTATTAAATACGTCGAGGTGACTCCAGTAATGCGCACCGCATAGAAGAGACCAAGAGGCAGTTCGTGCAGCACAACTATCGGCCTATAGTTGTCGTTGTATAAGACGGTGCCTCCCTTCTTGCCTCGTTCCACTGCTAGCGCCCTGTAGCTCTCTCCTATGCACTTACAGTTTCGCTGGCGTGCAACGCGGTGGTGCTCCGCTGTCAGCGTTCGCGACCGGTCTTTTTGTACCCGACCGGTCACAGGTCTCAAAAAGGATGCCTTAGTCCCCTCTCGTTGCGAAAAACGTGTGATGTTCACTTTGAGCGGCGCAACTTCTCGCAGTAGGTCCACTGTAGCCAGAAAATCCTCAGACGTTTCACTCGGGAAGCCTACAATGAAGTCGGTCGAGACAGTGACGTCTCTAAGTTCGTGACGGAAGCTCGAGACAACGTGCTTGAAGTCGGACACCGTATGCCCTCTCTCCATAAGCTCCAAAATCCGATCGGAACCCGACTGCACCGGCAAGTGCACGAATCTGTATACCTGAGGATGCTTATACGCTTTCACCAGATCCTCTGCGATATCAAGAATTGAAGACACGTTCATCATCCCGACGCGGAGCTTGAAGTCGTGTTCAATTTCGCAGAGCGCTTCGATAAGGTCGGGTAATCGGTGGCCCTGATCTAACCCGTACGCTCCCCCGTCCTGCGCAGTCAGGAAGATTTGCTTGGCACCATTTTGAACCCTCTGCTCCACATCCCTGGTGATGGCTTCGATGCTTCGACTCTTCACAGGACCTCGGATGAGCTTCACGATGCAGTAGCTGCAGCTTCCCCCACACCCCTGAGCGATCTTTACTTTAGCTGTGATGTTGGGTCTCGGCGCAGATGTGGCGCCACGCGAGAAATGGGCGTCTATGTAAGACGCCACGCCGCTGATCCGCATAGTTGTCAACGCTGGATACGAAGCGCGGAGCCGATCCCCAAATGGCCCAGCCATGCAGCCCGTGATAATGAGCGTTCGCTCGCCTAACTGCTGATACAGAGTGTCTATCCGCCGTAGAATCTTTTTTTCAGTCGTCGCGATAACCATACACGTATTTAGAACGAGCACACGGGCATCCTCGGTCGATTCGACTACCCTGTGGCCAATTAGCTGAAGCGTGAGCTCTTCGCTTTCGCTTTGGTTTAGCGCGCAGCCGTACGTTTCTACATAAACCGAGGTCATCGCTCTTGTTCTAGGATCGCGTCTCTTACGCGAGGCGTATTCACCTGAGTCGTATCGATTGTTGTCCTCCGTGAGTTGAGTGCAATATGAGAGGTGAAATGTCGTTTAAATTAATAGGAATTAACTATATGCGGATAGATAACTATACCTTTTCGCGCCAAGATTATAGAATAAAATGAAGCGTAGCACACCTACGCTATCTAGTAGCCTATGAAGATATCCGTAATTATCCCGACGATGAATGAGCCAGCCATTGCTGACGTTCTTCACGATGTCTTTGACGCGCTGCAACAGTACAGCGTGGAAGTGATCGTGGTCGACAAGTCAAAAGACGAGACAGCCATGCGTGCGGCAGAGCTTGGAGCAAAGGTAATCCATCAGACCGGAACAGGGTATGGCGATGCGTACCTCACAGGATTTAAACACGTGTCCGAAGATACTGAGACAGTCGTCATTCTGGATGGCGACTATACCTACGATCCGTACGACATTCCGAAGCTGCTTCAGCCTATCAACGACGGCGCTGACGTTGTGATAGGCACTCGATTCGCTCTTATGGATAAAGGAGCGATGAGTCGGAGAAACGCGCTCGGCAACAGAATGCTAACCGCCCTCCTACGATCTCTGTATCACGTGCGCCTAACTGATTCTCAGTCAGGAATGCGTGCCATAAGACGCTCTGCACTCGATCGTCTAAGACTTCAATCGCCTAACATGCCGTTTGCGAGCGAAATGATCATCGAGGCACAAAAAGAAAACCTCGCCATTACCGAGGTCCCCATAAGGTACAGGACCAGAGTCGGCCAAGCGAAGCTGGACCCGTTCAGGGACGCATTTAGCATTTTGTCTATCACGGTTCGCCTGGTCCGGGACTACAATCCACTCGTTATTTTTTTGCCCATTGGTCTCGCGCTCATGCTCGTAGGCCTCGGCTATGGTACATCCATACTTATCGAATATATCAAAACCGGCATCGTAACGCGCTTGGCAGCGGCGATTCTTTCCGTCTTGCTCATTTTGACCGGCTTACAGATAACGCTTTTCGGTTTGCTAGCCGACATCATACTGACGAACCTGCGACGGCGATAAACACCAAAATGAACATTGGCTATGTTTCAGATGTAGTCTATCCTTTCGTGAAGGGCGGGGCTGAGAAGCGTATCTACGAAATGGCAAAGCGTCTTGCCACAAATGACGAAGTGCACATCTTTGGCGTGAAGTGGTGGAAAGGAAGCAGCGATATCGAGTTGGGCGGGATTCACCTCCATGGCGTGTGCAAACCGCTCAGCCTTTATGCAGGAGAGCGCCGGTCTTTTCGAGAAGCAGCGAGATTTGCAGGCAGTTTGCGCCCCATTTTTAAGCAAGACCTCGATATCATTGACTGCAATGAATTTCCGTATTTACACTGCTTTCCCTCGAGGCTAATTTCGCAACTGAAGAGTATACCCTTAGTCATTACGTGGCACGAGTTTTGGGGAGATTACTGGTACGAGTACTTGGGCAAGCTCGGATTCTTTGGCAAGCTGACGGAGAGAGCAGCCCTGATGATAGCGGACGAAGTGGTCGCTGTCTCTACGATCACGAAAGAACTTCTCGAGCATTTCAGAAAAAGTGTATCACTCGTGCCGAATGGGGTCGACATCTCGTTGATCGATTCGATCGCACCGGCTGAAATCTCAGTCGACGCGCTATTTGTGGGAAGGCTCATTCCTGAAAAAAACGTCGAATTGCTGGTGCGAGCGATGCCTCCAAGCAAAACACTTTGCATAGTCGGCGAAGGTCCCGAAAAAGCAAGACTCGTTCAACTCTCGAAAGAACTTAACACTAACGTGCGTTTCCGCTCAGAATTGCCTTACGAAGACCTCATAGGGGTGATGAAAGCCGCAAATTCGTTAGTTTTGCCTTCCAGCCGTGAAGGCTTTGGCATCGTTGCTCTCGAGGCGCTAGCTTGTGGTACGCCCGTTATTACGAGCAATGTTCAAAAAAATGCAGCAAGAGGGCTCATCACGCACGGAGAGAACGGATTTATCGTTGATCTGACGGAGGATCAGCTCCGATCAGCGCTGCTTGAAGTTGACAAAAAGCGTATGCGGCGCGCGGCAAAAGCTGGCGCAGCTTTCTTTGACTGGAATCTCTTAAGTGCAGAACTTCGAAAGTTATATGCGTCACTTACGTAAGCGGAACGTGAGTTGCAACGATTCGCGGAACATCAGCGACTTCAAAAACGTTATTACAGCGGGCACCATTGTATGAGCAACCGCGTATCGCGAAGCTGAAATTACGTAGAAACAGAGGCCATACAGTGAACATATTGCTGGTAAGTGAGCTTTTTCCTTTTTGCGACGCCGCCGGCGAATTGCAGATGCTGGGGGGAGGGGAAAACCACATGTATGCCTTAGGCCGCGAGCTTTCGGGTCGGCATCACGTCGCCGTGCTGACATCACACGTGCCGGCAGCCACGTATCCAGAAGACCGATTTCCGTTCCACGTATACACCATATACAACCGCAAAACCGCGGGTAAACGCGCAGCGAATCTGCGATATGCATTCCGCCTGTCGCGAGAGTTAAGGCGTATCAGCAACCAGTTCGACGTCATCGTTCCTCAAACATTTATACCTGTCTTCTCAGCCTCGCTCAGTCGCACAAAGGTGCCGGTCGTGCCGATCGTGCACGACGTGTACCAGCCTTTGCCGTTGGCGAACGGCATCTCCGCGTGGCGTGACCTGCAAGGAGGCGACACTTTAAGGGGAGTGCAAGCTTGTTTGCTGGAACGCGCCTGTCTTCGCTACGCCTCGACCTGCCCGATCACAATAACCGTCTCAGACCCTACTTTTGAGATATTAAAATATTGGATCCCCCGGCACAAAATTAGAGTCACAGGCAACGGCATTTACCTAAGAGAATTCACGCAGAGCACGAAGGAAATTGATGTCATTTGTATAGCACGCTTCGACGCGCCTTACAAGAACATAGACATAGTGTGTGAGGCTCTATTCGACACGGAGGTTCAAACAGTCATCGTCGGCGATGGAAAGCTCCGACCCACTCTTGAACGTCGCTGGGCGAGCGAGAACATTAAGTTCGCCGGTCACGTTAGTGAAAGAAGAAAAAAAGAGCTGCTTTCAAAATCCAAAATTCTTTTATCTGCGTCTTCTGTCGAAGGATTCGGAATAACACTTCTCGAAGGCCTCGCATCAGGTTGCTTGGTAGCAGCCAGCGACATAGCCCCACATCGATTCATTGACCACGGTTCTGACATCATAAAATTCTTTCCCGTGGGGGATAGCGAGGCGGTAAAAAGCGCTGTTATTGAACTTTTACAACTCTCTGGTGAAGAGCGCGCTTCGTTTCGAAAACGCGCTAACTCGCTACTCTCTCACTACTGGAACTGGCAGGTAATCGCCCACAAAACCGAAATCTTTCTTGACTCCGTGGCACAGACGAACCGCCCACAGCGGGCGTGTTGAACAGTCGCGCGTAAAGCTTCTAAGTCGCTAGCTCACCGCTATCGAATTCTATGGAACTTGAGATGGCTGCAGCTATCGAGTCAACTCCATCAAGCCACTCTGCCACGTAGCTGTCTTCCAATTCGGCAATAGTTTCTTGACGCAGCGCCTCGCCTGCGATAACCCGCGCACCGACCTTTCCTACTATCGCTAAGGCCAGATCGAAGTGCCCTTTTTTTTCTTGATCCAGCGCGTCTTGTATTAGTTCGTCCATTGAGGCCTTGTCTGCAAAAGACGCTTTCACGTAGCTCTCAAACGATGCGAAGGCGCCAACTAGAGAAGCTTGGATGAGTCCTACTAAGTCGTCAAGCTCCACGTCACCTGTGTCAGCTTTTTCTTCTGTTATCGCCTCAATGTTATGTAAGCCATCTAAAGATTCTTCACGCGTGAGCTTGCCGATTTCGAAACCTCTAACAACCTTACAGCACGCAATTATTACGTCTTCTTCCATTTCAACGAATACTGTGGTGGCCCTCTCGTCCATGTTTTTGTAGTCACTTTGCCTTGCGCAGTCTATCCAGTTGCGCCAGCGCTCCTCATTAAACGGCACGTAGGGCTTCTTTGCGTTTTTCATCTTGTAACCTTGTGTAGTTTGTTACCGACACGTACTTCGGGTATAATTCGATCATATTTATACGTTTCAGCCCCTTGCCGGTAGCTCTAAATAAAGCGTTCGTTCAATTAAGTACGAATTCGATTGCGCCAGCGCGTTGTGGGCACGTGACGCAGTAGGGCGCGTCCGCATCGAAACCTCGGCTGCACCATTAACAACGTAGCCAGTGAACATAACAGAGCATAACATGTTGATGGTAGAAGCGCACCGCGTGCACAAAATATACGAATTGAACGGCCTGAAAGTCCACGCGCTCAGAGACGTGAACCTGCTAATCGAAAAAGGGGATATGGTAGTAATTATGGGCCCAAGTGGCTGCGGCAAGACCACCCTCCTTAACTGTCTCTCGGGGCTCGACGCACCAACGTCGGGAATAGTGAAAATCGAAGGGATCCCGCTCTCGCAAATGAACGACAATGAACTGTCGGGATATCGCGCCACCAGGATGGGATTTATCTTTCAATCGTTCAATCTCCTGCCCGTCTTGACTGCCCTAGAAAATGTTGAGCTGCCGCTGCTTGTAGCAGGCATTAACGAGAAAGATGCGCGTTTGCGGGCCTTAAGCATGCTCTCGCGCGTTGATCTCGAAGAGTGGGCACATCACAGGCCAATGGAACTCAGCGGAGGACAACAACAGCGAGTGGCGATCGCCCGGGCGCTCATAAGCAGGCCAGCAATCATCTGGGCAGATGAGCCGACAGGAAACTTAGACTCAGCAGGCGCAGACCAGATCACAGCGCTTCTGAAAACGCTGAATAAGGCTAACCGACAGACATTTGTTATCGTCACACACGATCCGTCCGTTGCAAAGACCGCGGATCGACTGATCAGCATGAAAGACGGAGCTATACTCTCAGAATCAGCTACGCCCGAGGTCTGATTGGCCAAGTGCGCAGATTGAGGGACGTAAATGTACTCAGCGATGTACTTAGCACTTCTCGGCTGCGCCGTTACTGTAATCTTGCTTTTTGCCGCGCTTGCAGTTACAAACAAGTCAATCTTCACAATGGGCGTAAGAAACATTGTACGACGCCCGAAAAGCGCCGCTATTATAGTCGGAGCGCTATTGGTGAGCACAGCAATTATCTCAGGGTCGCTCGTTGCAAGTAGCTCCCTTAGTTATTCTGTCGTCAAGGCAACGTACGATTCTCTTGGCAACATTGATGAAACCATTGCCGCGAATGGCCAACCATTTAACTATTCAGTATATCAGCACGTTGTAGCAGATTCAGCGATAACTAACAATACAGACGGCATCTCTCCAAGCCTCTACGGGGGGGCCCCATCTGTGGACGATGTTACCAGCGGCATTACGTCAACCGGAGTGACGCTCGTCGGTTTGAACTTCACCCTGGACGCCCCCTTTGGCGATTTTGTTCTACTGAACGACACACACACCAACGCGAGCGATTTGACTGGCAGTCAAGTCCTAATCAACGACAAGCTTGCGCAAGATTTGGATGCACATACCGGCGATAGGCTTGCCATTTATTACGGCGAGAACGCATCTTCTGTAAAAGCTTACACATTCACGGTTAAGTACATCGCAAAAAACGAAGGCAAGGCGCAGTACGAGTTGAATGAAAATATCTTTATGCAGCTCAGTGCGGCGCAAACTGTTTTTCAACACGAAGGCCAAATCAATGAGATTAGGGTCTCGAACCTCGGCGATGCTGAATCAGGAGCGGCCAAATCTGGTAATGTGTCAGCGCTTCTCACGCAAGGCCTGCAAGGTACGTCGCAACGATTCGACGTGAATCCCGTCAAGGAAAACATGCTGGCGGCTGCAGATGCGCGTGGCGCTCAGTTTTTAAACTTCCTCCTCGCCCTAGGAACGTTTTCAATCATAACAAGCGCGATGCTGATTGTCACCGTTTTTGTGACGCTGTCTGAACAGCGTAAAAGTGAGCTCGGGCTGGCTCGGGCTTTGGGTATGAAACGCAGGCACGTCACCCTCCTCTTTCTTTTTGAAGGGGTAACCTGCGCACTACTGGCCGTAGCCATCGGGTCAGTACTAGGGATCGGAATCGGCGCTGGTCTTATAAATACGCTCAACGCAGCCACTACAGCAGCAAGCCCCGCAGGAGCGTCCCTTGTTCTGCATTATGATCTCACGGACCTCGTGACCGCATTTCTCATAGGTCTACTTGTCACGATCTCAACGATCGCGTTCGCTTCCTACAGAATAAGCAGGTTGAATATCGTCCGCGCGATACGAAATGTCGAAAATTCGGAAAGGGCGCCGCGTCTACCTCGGGGGGCGCCCACTCTCGGGGTGGGTCTACTAGTTTTCGGGTTTGCCGCGTACGGCGTTTCACCTCAAAGTCTAGCAGCGCATATTCTTGCACCCACGCTCATCATCTTTGGCTTTGCCCTCGTCGCCCTAAGAGTCATGAAACGACAGCAAATACTCACGTTAGCAGGAGCAGCTCTCGTGCTCTACAACGCAGGCGTGATCCTTAGCACCTCAGGCTTCAGCAATTTCGCCGCGACGGTTGGTTTCACCGTCAGCTGCCTTCTCTTAGTGCTAGGCGCGGTTCTCGTAGTTCTCGCCAACACTACCTCATTTGTGAAGCTATTCTCCACGCTGTTGACAAAGCTTAAAGCCAGTCAAGCCCTGATTAGACCCTCGTCGGCTTACTGCCTCCAAAAAAAGGAGACACTGGGAACGACCGTTACGATATTAACTCTCGTCATTTTCCTAATGATCGTTGCGCTCGTTACTGCAGCCGTTTATCAGCCAGATATCAGCAAGCAAACCGGCGGATACGACATCCGTGCGACATCAAGCACGCCATTATCAAACTTGACAACCCTGGAGGTCCAGTCACCCGCGTCCGAACCCGCCGCAAAACCTGTGGCGCTCTTGAACGCATCGGATATAGACTTCTACGATGGCCTCTTTGTTGCGAATGCAACAGGAACGAGCGTAAATGGTCAAGCGCTTTACCAGCAGGGACCTGAAACAAACGTTTATGGCGTAGATACGAATTTTTCTGAGCATGCACAGTACAACTTCGAGGACACTCTTGCGGGCGTCAACTCGTCGGAAACCTGGAATCTGCTAAATAACCCTAACTACGTTATCGTAGACTCAAGCTATTTGTATGGCGACAACGGCACCCAAATCAAAGCAGGCGATGTCATCTCATTTAACGTTGGTAACGGCACTGCACGCTTCTTGGTTGCCGGCGTCCTCGACGAATTCTATCTGCACGGCATTTTTATGAGCAAGCAACAGATGCAGCACTATTTTCCAGAGGTAAAAGGCGATACGCTGTTTCTTATAAAATCTGCGAGCGGGATGAAACCTATCGATCTTAGCTACGACCTCAAAAAAGGTTACAAAACTGCTGGCATCAACGCATTTCTCATTAGCGACGAAGTTTCGCAGATGACGACGCAGAGCCAACAGCTCTTTCAGCTCACTTCGACCTATCTCGGCCTCGGACTTATCGTTGGCATCGCCAGCGTAGGAGTCGTGACTGTGCGATCCACCATAGAGCGGCGTCAAGAGATAGGCATTATGCGCGCCATAGGGTTCAACCGCAGCCTCATCGTAAAGTCGCTACTGTTCGAAGCGACCTTTGCGACCACGTTGGCAGCAGCATTAGGCCTCTCGACTGGATTGGTCGTTTCTTACGCCATATACACTAACTTGAACCAAACCGTGAAAGTTCCGTTCACGATTCCAGTCGTTCAGGTTGTGCTAGTTCTCCTAATTGTCTATCTAGCCATTGCTATCTGCACCGCAATCCCTGCAAGAAATGTGTCGCGAACAATGCCCGCAGAGGCCATTCGCTTTGTTGAGTAAGCTCCAGTCGAATTCCTGCTAGCAAGAACGGGCCAAGTCCAACCCAAATGGGTGGGTCGTGCGCCTTCGAACTGCTTCTGTGAGACTGCTCGGCACCGAATTTATCGTCTAAAAACTGAGATTAAGCTCAGTCCCGTTTTGAACGTCGCTCTCACTCACCGCGATTTCCTTTGTGACGTTACCGACCGTCACCTTGTAAGCAGGGTCAGTTTTCATTCCGTACGGCATCCCGTTCGTCGAATAAGGTACCACAAACACGTGGGTGCCGTTCAGTGGAGCACTCTGTGTGTAGTTGAACGTCCGGTTTTGATTTGTGGTGACGTTGAGAGAGAGTGTAGCGTTTCCGTTGCCGTGAACAGCTATTTTTGCGCCTTCAACGTATTCAAAGGTCTTGACGGCCTTTATCTCAGTCGCGCCGATCGTGCCCACCGAATTTGGCGATTCGTGAATTAAGCGATAGTGGCTGAGCCCGCTGCCATCCTCATATTGCAGTCTGACGACCATCGTGTTATAATACGCGTCGGTTGGCACGAGCTGTTGCGTCACTTGACCATTTTGGTCTAACTGCGCTTGCGTCGTGACGAATGTGTCGACTCCTTGTCCTGATAGAAGCGCAATTGCTTGGAATTTGTCGTTGTAGCCCGCCATTTCGTAATCGGTCATCACATACTTGACGTTGTCTTTCAGTACGATGCTTGAGGCGTTTGATTCATTCTGGCTCACAAAAAACTGCGCGGCATCGCTGACGCCTGTCTGGAAGTTATTCGCGACAGCTGGCCTGTGGCCCAGGAAAATGATCCAGTTCCCATAATCCCACCAGCTCAGCACCCCGTATGCTGGTATCTGGTCCGAAGTGACATTATAGTTTGAAGTTGCTGGCGTGTTGGCGCCCATCCACTGAAGCGATTCTGCCCAGTCTGGTGAGATAACGCCGGAGGCGGTCCTCGCATACGACGTGGTCACACTAATGCTTGGCAAGAGCAAAACAGCCACGACAATGAGGACGCCGAGAAGCTGCGTATATTTTACCTCACGTCCAAAGAGTTGGGGCACCGCCCCAGCCTCGCGTACGCCCGACAACTTGCTATAGGATTTGCCAATAAGCGCGTCCATAATCCACACTATCACGAACCCGGAAAGGATCGCGACGTTGGCAGACAATAGAAACGTAAAACGGGTTTGGATGGCGGCAAGCACAAAGGCAAAAACGCTCCAAACGGCAAGCAATAGCGCAGCCTCGTCCTGTTTCTTCCATATGCGATATATGAGCACAGCGAGACCGGCGAGACCAACGAATAGCAGAAGCTGGAAGTACTCAGCGGCCGTGCCGAGCTGGAAGCCTCCCGCGCCGCCAAACAGCGGTTGTGCTTCAGCTACGGTCTGTAAGACGCCGCTTTGCGTGAAGAACCCATACCCGCCGAACACAGTTACAGCGAGGCCAGGGTTCCACAGATAGACGCCAATACTCGCAGCGACCACGAGCGCGCAGATCGTCAGCGGGTAAGCTGCCCGCCGCATGCCTTGCATGTAATACGCGAGGAATCCGAATATCGCAAAGATGACTATTAACACCACCAAAAATAGCGGTTGGAACAGAGAAAGGTGTAGGGTGTCTATTGTCCGTCCGAAATGGGTTGTGAGACTTACAGGCAGGATCGTAATCAGCGATACGAAAAGCATCGTTAACAAAACAATCGTGAGATTATCGGATGACCGCCGTTTTACGTGGTTTATGCTATACTGTACAATGGCAAACGCCCCGATAATGCCGAGGAACAAGAATGCGCCGAGCCACGTCAGCAAACCGGCGGTTACAAAAACACCGGCCAGTGCTCCGAAGAGCAAAATCCGCTTGTCTCCACCAGTGAAAGCCAAACGCCGAACCTTGCCAAACGTCAGGTCGCCCTTCAGCGCGAGCATCAAAAACAGGAATAAGAGCGCCGGAAAAAGCACTTCCGCAGCGACGTGGTGATTGATATTGCCTACCATCGAACGTAAGATATTCGCTGGAATGATCGTAAGAAGTGCGGCCGCGACGATGCCCGCCTTCCAGTCAAAGACAAGCTTTGTTATGTAATAGATGGGCAAGATCGCGAGAGCCCCCAAGACCGCAGGGAACGTCGCGACGCCAATTTGGTAGTTGACGTGAAACAGCGCCATCGCCGCCAGCGTATATGCCGAAGCGAGAAAATCGTAGAGTGGTGGCCAGCCGATCCAAAATCCGGTGGGATAGTTGACGTAAGGATCGTAAGCAAGCACGTAAGGAAAATGCTGTATCGTGTTCTCGACTATCCGGAGATGATAGTACGGATCAAAATCGTTGATGATAATGCTGCTGCCTTGGATGGAACTCGCCCACGGAAGTACAATTCGCAAATAGAGAGCAACGATGAAAATAACAAGAAGCATCACGGCCCGTTCCGCGTGCTTTTCTCTAAACCATCCCAAGTTCGTGTGAATCTCCCTCGCAGGTCGCACAATGCAGCTACTAGACCGTTTAAAACGCGTTCGCTTGCCGCGGTGTTGAGGCAGCAACTGGCAGCGCGAACACATATTTTAGAGCATCGTGTAGTATTTATAGTGTGCGCCTTCCAGCGCTCCTTATATATCGTTTGCAGTAGAAGATGAAGTTAAGTGGCGCTGCTGCGTCCGATGGCCGAGAGATTCGATGTTCAGAAGCCAGACAAAAAAAAGCAGACTGCTGAGTAATGAGGATGTCACGTACCTCATCGACCGGGCAGATGACAAGTTCAAGCACGGACAGTTCAGCGACGCTGTCCATCACTACGACGCCGTGCTTAAGCGAGCACCCAACAATTTCAGAGCGTTGCACAACAAAGGATTAGCATTGTTCGCTCTCAGCAAGTTCGAGAAATCAATCGAGTGCTATGACAGAGCGCTTGGGATCCAGCCAAATGCGTCCCACGTGAAGCTCAATAAAGCAATATCGTTAAACAGCAGCAAGAAGTTCCAACAGGCCAAAAGTTTGTTGGATGAGCTTGTGCGACTTGCCCCGAAGAACAAAGAAGCACTTAACGCCCGGGCTTTGTCAGAATTTAACCTCGGTCTTGATACCGAAGGGATGCAAGACCTCAAAAAAGCCATACAAATTGATCCCACCTACACTATGGCCTGGAATAACCTCGGATGTTTCTACCTCGGCCTAGGCGAGCTTGATTCAGCTATTGAATGTTTTGACCAAACTCTCGCCGTCGACACAAGAAACTACGACGCCTTTTTGCTCAAAGATATGGCGGTCGAAAGACGCGAAAGAAGGCTAAAGCGTCCCTAATCGGTCAGTTAGCGAATCGCCTTTATCCACCTTTGCTCGCTTCATTCTCAAAAGAGCCTTTTCCGATGGCTGCCTTCACGCAACCTTGTAGTCAGCTGGAAATACAAAAAAAATGTGTGAATAATGTATAAGTAAGGCGTTCAACAAGGCCATCCACAAAAACTGACCTCGCTAACTAGGATCTGGGGGTTCTACCGACGACGGCGTTTATGTCAAACCAGCCAGCTCTTGGGACGGGGAAAACGGACTGCCAGGACATGCTCAAGCGGATGATTAATGATAACATTGTTATCTTCCATTGGCAGGAAAAACGTGTCAGCGACAACGTAATACAAATAAGCATTGTTGGCTGCGAAGATAGCTCCTTACCTGTCTTGACCTTTAGGGCAACAGGATTTGCTACAACGTTCAAAACCCCCCAACACGCCGAAGCTTTTGTTGTTAACAATACCGCTGGATTCATTCACGTTGGAAATGTTCGAGGAGACGCCTATATCCAAGACCGTTCGATTGCCGAACAACTTCGATTGCATCTCGTGCTAAAACCAACCAGCCAGCGAACGATACTGAGCTGCGAACTCACATTTGCCAGCTCCGGCACATTTGAGACCTTGAATTAACAAAGTGAAATCTCCGACTTTTTCGGGTCTTGCGCATCTCTCTAAGTAATCTCCCAGATCCATCATATATTTACGTCAGTGTAGCGAGAAACTATGTTGGCCTGCCGAGACCGCCACAAGTCCCTGAATTGAACGCGTGAGAAGAATACAAAAAGGACAAACTGAATGGCGTTCGGTTATGTTAGTTTCTCGCTGAGCACGCAAAGGACGCCGCGATAGCCACGTGCAAACTTTCGAGGGCTGTAGATGAACGAACACGAATTTGAATTTCTGGATATACCCGCACCTGATCGAGATCTGATCAGTAATTTTGTGAGCGCAGTGCAAGCTTGGGCTCCAACAAAGCTCAAATCGATTGTTCTCTACGGTTCAGTCGCAAAAGGTATTTTTCCAGAAGTCTATGACATCGATATAGTGATGCTCTTTTCGAGTGATTTCGATCATCCGCAGTTTTACGCTGAGGTTTATCGAATAATAACAGAACTTGAGCCTCAGCGCGAACTGCACGTCGTGCTAAAGTGGGAAGCAGAGATAGAGCCAGCGTATAAAGAGTTAATTGAAGAGGAAGGTATCACACTCTTTCCATAAAAGGTGCCGGCTGTTTCCTACATCAGGGGATGCACAATGGTGTCCTTCTTTGACAATAGCTCGTTTATCGTTGGCAAATCCTTCATTGCGTTGCCGATTGCACTTTTTGTCGCCTGGTAGTTATAGTCATATAGTTTTTTCTTGTCTTTGGCGCTGCCGTGAATATAGACTGATGCGATTATCATCAGCTCATTTACCATAGAAGCCGGAATTACGTTTTCTTGAACACTGTCGAGAACTGCTTTTGCTATCGCGGCTTGAACTGGCCCGAACATAAGCTCAGCTTGCGCTTCGCCCTTAATCGAAACCTTGTTTACCATAAGCGTGGCCGGCTTGACGGCATAGTTTGGAGCCAATATTGCCAACAACGCAGTATGACCCATTCGCGGCGTCGCGAGACCTGTGAGAAAAGCTGTCTCAAAAGCGCCTCCTTTTTGACCGATTGCGATGTCGATGTGTGCAAGTTCCGGCATTTCGCCAACTAAAGCCTCACCAGTTCGTGTACCTAGTTCCTTTCTCGAGATTTCGCTCTCCATTTGTGTGCCTCGTTCTGACCTAGTTTCAGTGCGCGTATAAATTGTTTGCCGCGTGACACCGCGTCGTGTCTGGATAAAAACCCACAAAAAAACTAGAACAATCGATTTCGTCGGTGCTGAAAGGTTTATGTTGATAAAAGGATAGTAAAAACCATGAAAATTGTCATCGGATACGAGAGTTATCATGGCAATACGCGAACAATGGCGTATGCATTCGAGCGCGGAGCACGCGAAGCAGGAGCTGAGACACTGATCAGAAACATACGACAAATAAAGCCTTTCGATGTCAAGAGCGCAGACGTGGTGGTCGTCGCCACTCCTACGTACCATCAAAAACCGCCCTCGAACGTGCGTTACTTTATGAAAAGTTATGATAGTTTCGATTTTAGCGACAAGACAGCTTTCGTGTTAGGTTCTTACGAGGAACTCGGTGACGCGATAGACCAAACCATAGACTTCTTCCGCTCCAGAGGCGCGACTGTCCTCGTTCCGCCAATCAGGGTGAAAGGCAAACCGACCAAAGCCGATCTCGAATCGTGCCAGCAAAAAGGATCAGAGATAGCGACCAAATAGCACTCTTGCCAAGGGCCTCGAAGCTTAGCGCTACAATATGAAGCTTTCAACGGCCAAATGCTGCGCATCTATCTTGTAGAAAAAAGGATCGAACTGTCTTGCTTCAGATGAAGGCAGCGAACTTGTCTGCGCTTTTGATCCGTTCCATACGGAACTGCTGAGTTACACCAGGTCAATCTCGTGCCCGTCAGCAAAAACTCGCGGCTTGCGAATTATCGCATCGAGGTGCACGCCGGCAACGACGGTTCCTCCAATCGTGCTGTTGTCGCCTAACGCGATGTGCGCAGTGCCTCGCACCTTCTCATCTTCCAAAACAACGCCGATCATGCGCGCGCGCGGATTTGTACCGATTCCGAGTTCTGCGATATTTCGTGCTACGTCTCCGAGTGGGTTAATGATCTTGAGGAGTTCCTTCGCACGGTCGCCTTGGACGTCAACGGCGAGTCCTTCTTCGACTCGAATCTTTAGCGGATTTTTCAAAAGTTCGAGCCCGGCCATGGAGCCATCGATCACGACGGTGCCTTTGCAGTTTTCGGGAGCCGTATAGACTTCCCCTGCGGGCAGATTTGTGCTGCAACCTTTCTGTCGACAGCAGCCCACGTCGAGGTTCCATTTCGACGTATCGACTTCGAACGAGATGTCGGTTCCGAGCTCTGACACGAGTCGGATCTCCGACGCGCCCTTGAATGTTTCGGCGAGGCGGCGGGTATGTTCCATCACCTCTCGCGGATTCGCGGTCAAACCTCCTTCGACCATCATCTGCTCTGTGACGCCGGGCATGCTCGCCGTTCGCACACCGGCATCGTTTGCCTGCTTTCGCGCGCGTGTGTGCGTCAAGGACATCGTCGTAGGGGCGATGACAACGTCAACGCTTCGCATCGCTTCTGCCACCGCTCGGGGAGGCTCTTCTCCGTGACGGGAGCGGGGCGGCATCGTCATCATTATAGCGTCGCAGTCCATTTCGCGCGCGGTATCATACAACGATTTGGCAATTCTAAGCCTCAGCGTGTCGGTGACGATGAGCACGGTCTCTGTTTGTCTTAAGCCGAGGTACGTATGCAAAATGGTCCACGAGCTTTTGTATCCGCTGATAAGCTCACTTCCTTCGAAGTCCTTGAGTGCTCTACCCTTATAAAACTATTTTATGTCATTCGATAAAACGACGCCAAGCAATCGTTGCCCGTGCGCAAGCGTTCCGCAGTTGATTTCGTTTACAAAAACATTAAACTAGCAGCACTGCTATTAATATCTGGTTCAATGAGACAAAGTGACGCAGAAGCAGCGAACATCGTGCAGATTGAACGGATAAACGATCTATGGGCCTACGTGCTTCCAGATGACAAACTGGTGACTGGAAGCAGTTACGGAAACAAGAAATGCTTCGCGAATTCAAAGGCGACGGGAGCAATCGAAAGCTTGTTTTCACTCGACCTTGGGAGGAACGTCATTGGCTCAACGCTTGTCCGCTACTACGACGCGGAATCCGGCGTGTTGCTCGAACAGACCGGCACCGGAGATTTCACAATTCATCCGGCCTATCAAAAACGCAAGTTCAAACTCGCCCACGGACTCCGCGTGTCAGAGATCTTTTATGTGCCAAATGCGCCGCAAGACAATCTTGACGAGTGTGCCGCTGCGTACTTGGGGCTAAAGATTGCGAACAATAGCGCAGACGTCCAGCGGATCTCTATAGTAGCCTACTCGGATCTGCGCCCCAGGTTCCTCGCAACCGCTCCCGACGTAGAGGTCCGTTATAGCTACAAAAACGCAGCCATAATAGCCAGCAATCAAAGTAATGAGCAGTGGACGAGATTTTTTGGCACGACGGCGAAGAATCCAATCTGCTCGTATACCACCGACATTTCAGTGGTTACCGACAACTTCAACATCACCCCCAGTCTGCGCCCCTCGTGCGAGCAGTATGTAGGCGGCAGTTTCTCCGCAGAGCGCTGTTCCGTACAATACGTTCCGCTGGCAAACAATTCTGCTGAACTCAGTTCAGCAAAAAACAGCACGAACGATCGCGCAATCGTAGGGAGGATCCAAGTAGACATTGACTTGTCACCCGACGAAGAGGAGGAGTTCACTTTTGTGATCGGCTTCTCGATGGCCGGCGATGCAGACGCCATTCGCAAATTTGAGCTGCTTGGAGACTACGAAAAGGTATACGAACAGACAATACGCCATTTCGTGAATGAATCCAGCTATTCTGTGGTCACGACGCCGGACCAGGTCATCAACAGAGGGGTGCAGTGGGCGAAGGCTAATATGGCTCGCGTGAAAGCCCTGTATCCGCAAGGCTGGGGATTCACGAATGATCCAAGCCTCTCCAGCAATATCGTCGCCCGAGACACCGCGTGGTTCGCGTTTGGATGCGACTACGTAGCTCCGGAGTTTTCTAAGCAGGCTCTGAGCGTCTTCAAGCGGCTGCAATCGGCCGATGGGCTCATACCCGAATACTATAACGGCGTGACCGGAGAAGTTGACGACTACCAGCTCAACATTAACGACGATACGCCGCTCTACATCCTCGCCGTCGAGCACACGTTCCAGATCACCGATGACCGTTCATTTCTCGACGAGATGTATCCTTCCGTAGAAAAAGCTGCGGATTACATTATTTCTCAGAAGGACGAGCGTGGCCTCGTATATTGCAAATCAAACGGCGTGGGCGTCTATGGCATCTGCGGCTGGCGGAATATAATCCCAAACTACGCCATAAACGGAGCGGTTACCGAGGTTAATGCGGAATGCTTCGCGGCGCTGCGAGCGACTGCGCTGTTGGCCGATTTTATGGGCCACGACGATCGAGCGGCGTATTTTCGGACAGAAGCCCAGAAGCTCAAGAATGCGATCAACACGCACTTAATCGACCTCAAGAGCGGTTTTTACTACTTAAACATCGACATTTCTGGCAATGCGCATCCGGACGTCACGTGCGATCTGATATTTCCGGTGATTTGGAACGTAGCCACTCCCGCAACATCGCACCTCATCATCGACCGGCTGAACCGTCCCGACTTCTTGACGGCCGCAGGCTTGCGGACCGTGCCGCGGACGGCTCTCAACTACCATCCTGAACGAGGATGGGGCCTAACGGGCGGGGTGTGGCCTGACGTTGCCTTCATGTTTGCCTTTTCGTGCTCGACGCACCAACCAGATGTAATGGTAAACATCATGCGTGGCACGTTTCGCCAGTACGAGCTTGACCCAACAAACCAGAACACCGTCCCCGGACAGTTCTCCGAGTGGTATCACGGGGAATCCCTCGTCAATAACGGCATGAAGCTGTCACCGTGGTTCCCACCGAAATACTTGTGGACTGCCGTGGAAGGTGTGTGTGGCGTTGGCCTCTACCGCGGGTTGCACATCAACCCCAACATTCCCCTTAGATGGAAATGGGTAAGCCTCTCAAACATGCCGTATCACGGCAACGCGGTGACCTATTTTGCGTGCTGGGTGAAAGGGAACCTCAATATTTTCGCAAACTACCCGTTCGGGTCGAGCTTGAAAAACGTCCGTATCGAACTCGATGACGATGTTACGACCATGATCCACGAACAGCTCGAAGAGATTAACCTCGTAGCGCTCGCGTCACCGTCCCACGTCGTTATCTGTGTCGGCAACATGGCGGCGAGTTCGACTTCGTTCACCTTCAGTGTGAGTGAGATCGTCGAAGCCTACATCACGCCCGGCCGCTATCGGATACGGGTGTTTCACAGCGAGATCGACGACTGGTACGATCAAGGAGTGCGCGAAAGCAGCAATATCCGTGGCTTCACCGTCGGACTCGAAGTGGGCGGGTTCAAGCTCATTGAACTGACCGCTCAGGTCGCTTAGCGCGGCCCGTCGTCAACGGCCTTGAGCCACTCTTCTAGTGAGCGCTTGTCCGTGGCAGCGGTGTTGTCCAGTGTGAGGGGCGTAACAGAGACAAACCCGTTGTTCAGGGCGTAGACATCAGTATCGGGCTGCTGACTATTCTTAAAGTCGCTTCCGATCCAAAAGTACGCGTTTCCGCGCGGATCCAAGCGTTCTATGATCCTAATGTCAAAAACGTTTCGCTGGAGCCGTGTTGTTTTATATCGCGCGACGGCAGCACCCATCGGAACGTTGACGTTCAATACGTCTACCTTCGCCGGCAGCCCGCGTGCAAGGGTGTGAGCGGCTAGTGTCCTGCCAGCGTCTGCTGCCAAGCCAAAATCTACTTCAGATCGCGCCTCAAAGACGTGTGCCCGATGCGCCTGCAGTGAGATGGCAATCGCAGGAATGTCCTGGCTTGCACCCGTTAACGCGGCACCCAAGGTGCCCGAGGTCATGACGGACTCGGTACTAAGGTTCTCACCGACGTTGATGCCTGCCACCAACAAATCTGGTTTTCGTTTCAAGATCGCGTATTCAGCAATGAGCACGGCGTCCGTAGGGGTTCCGGCGACCGCATACGCTTCGTGCCCCTCAACTTTCGCACTGGATACCCGAATTGGCTCAAAGAGCGAAAGTGACCTTCCTACGCCGCTTTTTTGGACCGCGGGTGCGACGATGATGAGCCTGCCAAGATCGCGTAGCGCGTTTGCAGCTGCGAGTAGCCCCAAGGACCGTATGCCATCATCGTTCGTTATCAGAATTGTTTTTTCGTGCGACATGAAGCTCCTTGCAGCTATCAGCGCCTATGCAAACCAAGCGGCGCTCAAGCCCGAAGGCCACACTCTTCACGCCAGCACCGTGAGTAGAGACGCTTCGTTTGATCCAACGCGTAAGAGTGGCGAACACCCTAGAGCACGGGACGTAATAATCTTTGCGCAATACCGTTGTTGGAGGGCCTGCGCCTGTTTGTAGGCATTTGGAGCAGCCCTCAGCGATTCTTGTACCACACGTTGCACGCACCCTCGCCGGACACCATGCACGGCCCCACCGCTTTGTGCGGCACGCAGACCTTTGCGAAGAGTTTACAATCGGTCGGGACTCTGAGCCCCTGCAAGACGAGGTTACAGATGCACCCAGTTTTGACTTCTTTGCTTGTGAAATCGAGATTGTGCCTAAGCCGAGCATCGTAGGACTCAAACTCACGCTTTATCGCGTAGCCTGACTGACTGATGACGGGAAAACCGCGCCATTCAACGTCAACGACGTCGAATGTCCGTTGCATAAGTTCTTGCGCTTTGACGTTTCCTTCGTAGTGCACGACGCGTGGATACGCATTTTCCACCTTGTGCTCGCCATTCACAATTTGCTTAGCGATGAGATACAACCCGTAGAGCACGTCATTGGGCTCAAACCCTGCAACTACCTGTGGGACCGGAAATTCCTCGAACGGCCGCAATCCAATAATGGTGCAGACGTGTCCCGGAAGCAAAAAGCCGTCGATTTGGGCCCCTGATTCGTGTACTTGCTCCAAAAGCCACCGCAGCGCGGGAGGAATGAGTCGATGGGAGCACAGTATCGAGAAATTACGAGGTAGCGTCTGCAATAGCGCTACCGACGTCGTTGGCGCCGTCGTTTCGAACCCGACAGCGATAAACACCACTTCATTGTCGGTTTTTTTTGCGAGCTCCACGGCGTGCGTGATGCTACCAACGATGTGCACGTCCCCTCCTGAGTCGGCAAGAGATCCATCGGTCCCGGGCACGCGCATCAAATCTCCGTAGGTCGCAACCGTTATGCCCTCCCTTGCCATCTTGATGGCCGCATCGATTTCGCCTTGGGGGGTGATGCACACCGGGCAGCCGGGACCCATCACCACACGCAAGTTTTCCGGCAAAAGGGATCTCACGCCAAAACGAGTTATCGATGCCTCGTGGGTCCCGCAGACGTGCATTATTTTGATCTCTTCACCGTGTTTGCGCACGAGCTGGCCTATTTTGTCGGACAGCCTGAGCGCCGTTTGGTGGTCGCGATAGTCTACGTTCAAAGTCCTTCTCCTCTTGGTAAGCAGCGCGGATACATCACCAAGGCGGCCTCACCGCCTAACTTCATATGGAATACAGAGTTGAGCCATACTAAAAATATTTAGCTATGCTGGAAACAAGTGCGGCATTTTACGAAGAACGATGAGATCGCTCTCTTGCCACGCAATGCGCTTCGAAACATGACGCGGTCACAAAATGCCGTGACCGTTGTTTCATAGTGCGCGACGACACCTCTGTCTCAAAAAAGCAACTATGGTTCGAGTTTGTGACCGACGTCTTCCGAGGTAAGGGGGTGGCTTTGGCACAAAACAGCGAGAACTGCATAAGCTGCAAAGAGATGCTCGACACTAACCGATAACAACAATCGTTACGAGAGCATGGGGCGTGAGCCTCCATTTTTCGCTTACATAAAACCGGGTTCCATACCAGTGCTTAATCGAGCGCAGCCGAATCTAAGCTTTGATCTGCGCGGCAGAGAATCCTTTTGCTGCAAGGATATCTTTAACTCTGTCCTTGTGATTCCCCTGCAATTCAATGAGACCGTCTTTCACGGTTCCTCCGCATGCAAGTCGTGCCTTGAGGTAGCTCGTAAGCTCTACGAGGTCGATCTCGTGAGGGTCAATTCCCTCGATAACAGTCATCTCCTTTCCGTAGCGCCTTTTGTTTACCTTCACAGTTACTCGTTGCTGTTCCTTGGCTACTTCTTCACAAATGCATAACTCGCTAGGGAGTCCGCAAACGGTACACATTCCAGAGTTCATGCCTTTTTAGAAACCTCCGATTTCTCGGTATATCTAAGTATATCGCCTCAGATTATATAAACATTAGAGTTTTGTCAGGGGCTTTTTCGGCTTCTTGCCCCCAGATTGAGCCGCTTCCAAGAAGACCCGCACACAAAAGCCTGCCTTTAAGAAATAGAAAAGATACGCCGACGTCACAAAAACTATAGGGTGCTGCGGCCATCGACAGTCAGGTTCTTTCACTTCTACCTATAAATAGATTTTTTACTGATCGTGTTTTATGTGACTAGCATGCAAGAACTTGCCAACGACGAAGCTGTCGCTTTTGTCAAAACGAAGAAGTACGGAAATTTGGCGCTGTGCAAAAGCAATCAGCCGTACAGCATTCCGATCGCCTACACGCATGCCGACACCGCAATTCTCCTCTATCAACACTCCCGCGGACGGACGCTCGAATATCTTGAGGCAAACCAACGGGCCTGCTTCGAAATTCACGATATTAAGGGCTTCAAAGACTGGAAGTCGGCCATCATCGAGGGCTGGATCAGCCGCGTCACAGATCCTGCGGAACTCAGAGAGTCACTCAAGACGATTGAGAAGAATATCAATTTGATGGACGGGTCGTATGAGGAGACCGCACGAGCCATCACGAGTGGCCGAGTCGGAGGCGTCTATAAGATCTTAATCGAGAAGCTCAGTGCCGTTCAATCGTCTGAGTAAGCGCACCGGACCAGCCGATAGGAGCAGCCCACCTCTTCCAAATTCGCCACGCAACCTGCGGGACGCCTTCAGAGTGTAGATTGCGCTTAAATGCCGTCGCACGACCTCGTTCGCGCTTCTTCTAGCCCTTGAACAGCTTCTTTTCGCGCGCTAGACGTCCGCATTTGTTAGTCTCAAACAGAGCCATGGGCTAGGTCGGCTTTTCCGCACCTATCGCGGGCAATGCGCGTTATTAAAACTGCTAAAGCTATATGTCTCTAGCTACGAGTCTTATAGAGTCGTGCTCTCGTCCGGCAACCGTGTTGAACCGGACGGCAACTGAACAATTAGACGAGCGACGCCGGCGCGGGCGCGAGCGAAATGGGAGATTAGACGAGCGACGCCGGCGCGGGCGCGAGCGAAATGGGAGGCGTGATGAGCAATAGTGAACTGAATTGGAAGATTGGAGGCGAAGCCGGATACGGCATCATGACCGTCGGAGAGATCTTTTCAAAAGCGTTTATCAAAGGCGGTTACTACGTCGTTGCACACACTGAATACCCCTCGCTAATCCGCGGTGGCCATAACACCTTTCAGGTCAGGATAGCCGCGCAGCAGATACGGGCTCCTACCCAGCCCGTCGACGTCCTTGTGGCGCTGAATGCCGAGACGATCACGCTGGATCTGGACGATTTAGTCCCAGGAGGTTTGCTTCTTTATGATGCGACCAATTCAGACGTTGCGCCAGCGCGCGAAGACATTACCCTGTGCGATGTGCCCCTCGCACAGCTCATGGCGGACCTGCACCTTCCCAAGGTGGCCATGAACATGGCCGCGATGGGAGCCTCTGTCGGCCTGATCGGTTTTGAGCTCAGCGTGTTAAACGCGGCCATCGAAGACGCGTTTGCAGACAAAGGCGAAAAAATCGTCGAACAAAACGTGGGCGCGGCAAAGGCGGGATACGAGTTCGTCACCCGTACCTACCCGGAGCCGTATAAGGGCGGGCTGACCCCGGTCGAAGGGCCGCCACGGATGACGCTGACCGGAAACGACGCGATCTGTATGGGTGCCTTCAAAGCCGGGATGAAGTTCATCGCCATCTATCCGATGACGCCGACGCATACCATTATGACATACATGGCCGCGCACGCGCGCGATTACGGCGCTATGATGATACAGCCTGAGGATGAAATCGCGGGAATCAACCTCGCCATCGGAGCCAGCTTTGCGGGCGCTCGTTCAATGGTAGCGACCGCTGGGGGTGGCTTTTCGCTCATGGTTGAAGGGCTCGGCCTCGCCGGGGCGACCGAAAACCCGCTGGTCATCGTCGAAGGACAACGCCCCGGCCCTTCCACGGGGCTCGCAACACGAACGGCCCAAGCAGACCTGCGGTTTTGCCTTCACGCGTCTCAGGGAGACTTCTTCAGGGTGGTGCTCGCGCCAGGCGACCCCGAAGAGTGCTTCTACGAAACGTTCAGGGCGTTCAATCTCGCTGACGCGCTCCAAACGCCCGTGCTCGTTCTCACCGACAAGCACCTGGCGACGTCGTTTTTCGCGGCAGAACCGTTCGCAACCGAAGGATTGCACGTTGACCGCGGCTTGCTGCTCGCCGCCGGCGAGGTGCCGCCCGATTTCAAGCGTTATGAGGCGACAGCGAGCGGCGTGTCAACGCGAACCGTTCCCGGACTGCCGGGCGGCATATTCAACGCAAACAGTGACGAGCACGACGAGCGCGGCTACGTCTCGGAAGATGCCCCGGTGGTCGCCACGCAGGTCGACAAGCGCTGCCGGAAGTACTTCACCGCCGCCGCACTCGTCCACGGGATTAAGTTCCACGGCAACTCTGGAGCGGACACGGTGCTCGTCGGCTGGGGCTCCACGAAGGGAGCGATCCTCGACGCGATGGACCTTCTGCGAGCGAATGACGGCGTTGATCTCGGGTTCCTCCAGGTCGTGTTTATGAGCCCCTTCCCCTCGCAGCTGGTGAAAGAGCGCCTTGAGGGGGCTCGCGTTATTTTGATTGAAAACAACCGCGGAGCGCAGCTCGGCAGCCTGATAAAGGAGCACGCGCAGATCAGGCCAGACCATACCATCTTACGGTACGACGGGCGGGCGTTCTTTGCGGACGAACTCTACACTCGCATCAAGGAGGTGCTCTGAAATGGGAGACGTGCATCGCTACGACGTGCCCGACACGTGGCCCACGTGGTGTCCGGGGTGCGGAAACTTCGGGATCTGGAACGCGATGAAAGCCGCGTACGCGAGCATAGACCTCGCCCCCCACAAGACGGCGATCGTGTGTGGCATCGGGTGTTCGGGAAACCTCAGCTACTGGATTAACACGTACGTGCTCCACAGCCTGCACGGGAGATCAATCCCGGTGGCACAGGGCATAAAACTCGCGAACGGCGACCTAACGGTCATCGTGCACGCGGGAGATGGCGACACGTACGGCGAGGGGCTCGGCCACCTGTTGCACGCGGCGCGGCGCAACATCGACATCACGGTGTTCGTGCACGACAACCAGGTCTACGGCCTCACGACAGGCCAGCCGTCGCCGACGAGCTTCAAGGGCACCAAGTGGAAGGTGGCCCCGGAGGGCGTCGTCGCGTCGCCCGTGACGCCACTGCCGCTCGCGCTGCTTGCCGGGGCGACCTTTGTCGGGCGCGGGTTTAGCGGCGAGAACAAGCACCTCAGCGAAGTTATGGCAAAGGCGATCCAGCACAAGGGATTCTCGCTCGTCGACATCGGACAGCCGTGCGTCACGTTCAACCACGTCAACACCTGGAAGTGGTGGAACGACCACGTGTACAAACTCGAGGAGACCGAGCACGATCGCTCTGATTACGAGCTCGCGCTGAAAAAGGCGCAGGAATCCGGAGATAAAATACCGATCGGGGTTCTGTACGAGGCCGACAAGCCAACGTTCGACGACGAGTACCGTTCCTTGAACGCCGAGCCCCTCGCACACGCGCCGATCGACGACATCGACGTCGACAAGCTTATGGCGCGGCACCTTTAGGCTTTAGGCTTTAGGTGCGCGCCTGCCCGCCGCGGGCTTACGAAAGATCATGATGTACTCGTGCTTGAACAGATAGAATCCTCCCACGAGCGCGCGGTACTTCCACAGGTTGCCGTTCTTTCCCTTGCCGCGTTCGTTGTTGAGGATCTCCTTGACGTTGATGGCTTTGAGAACAAAACCCGCGTCGGTACAGCGCTGCATGCACATAAATCCGAGCGGGACAAGCCGTGAATCCACATACTTGTCGCCGATCACGAGGGCCATGAACCCAGCCGGTTTGAGCAGATCATACGTGTGTCGCGCTACCAGACCGATCTTATCCAAGAAAGCTGCCTCTGTTGGCACGCGCGAAAGATCGCCTTCGAGCTCACTGAAGCGGATAATGTCGTGATAGGGCGGGTGCAAGATGATGCAGTCAGCCGCATCGGCGCCCCATTCTCTAAGCGTGGCGTGCACGCGCTTCACCGCAAGCGCCGTCGTTGAGTCACCCACAAGCACGGCGACAGGAACGTCGTACGGGTTTTCCGCGCTATTTATGCGCTCCAGCGAACGTTCTGCCACGCCCGGGTCGATCTCAACGCCGAGTCCGGCTCTGCCGAGCCGTTTGCACTCGATGAGCGTCGTGCCCATGCCGCTAAAGAGGTCGACCACAACCTCGCCGCGCTTCGTGAAACGGGTCAAGACCTGATACGGAATCTGCGGGATGAAGTTGCCCCAGTAGTCGCCTACATGCGGCCCGGTCTTGTCGCGCGGGCCGAGCAGCCATAAAGAGTCGAGAATGACGTCGTCGTAGTCCTTCCAGCGGCTGAGATCGATGTCAGAAAACTCGGTCGATTTGTAGTTGTCGTGCATGATGCGCCGTCGGAGGAGCCCGAAAACGGCTTTCCTCGCGGTTTCTGTAACAAAATGAGTAGTAGCCGAACGATAAACTTATCTGTTTTGCAAAGGACGTGAGAAGCAGGGCTCGTGGTCTAGGCGGTTATGACGTCGCCTTCACACGGCGGAGGTCGCCGGTTCGAATCCGGCCGAGCCCATCGTTGTTTTGCCAATCAACCACACTGGAGCCGCCCATTGAGGCTTTCCCGCTAGCGAGGATTATGACGAGAAATAAGCACAACAAGGATAAAAAGTTGCACAACTCTGACGAAAAGTTGCACAACTCTCACGCGCCCGATCTGACGTGGCAAGAGATGACCGATCTATCGCCCGAAGACGAAGTTGAAGGCAGCTCGGAAATCTACTACTTCACCGATGAAAACGGCAACGTTCACTCGCGCGAGTTCCTTGCCGAGGAACTTATTCCCGACGAAAGTGAGGTCGAAGGCTCGCCAACAAGAAAACCAAGCGGGAAACTTCAAAAACTGAAGCCTGGAGCAGTCGATATAATCAGCCTCCAAGCACCAAACGAACCCTTACAGCAAGTCACGCTGCCAACGCCGAAATCAGGGGAACCTCCGCTCGACATTCGACTATCCAGTGAAGTCGTCCCAGATCTTATCACAAAGGAAGAGTCACAGCGGCGGAGCGATGTTCTGGCTGCGGACAAACAGGTGATCATCCATCTTCACGACGGCTCAGCTGCTACCGAGCCTGTGGGTGTTGCACGTGAGTATCACAAAAATGCTCCTCTCACACTCTACTTCACAAGGGCGGAGCTCGATGCATATATCGCATACCGTAGCGAAGGGATGGCGAAGAAATCAAAAGACTGGATCAGCAGATCTTCTGAGGTTCTGTGGCAATCGACAAAAGGCGAGATTTCGCACCAAACCGTTACAGGCCTCAGAACGTTTGTTCTTGATAAATATCAATCACGAGATTCGCATTCGAAAGTGCTGAGCTTCGCAGTCGGATTTCTCAGTTTCTTGGCTCAAACAAAGATCGATCCGCGCTACCTCTCTTTTAGGCTGTTTCTGGAAAGACCGAAGACCATAAAAGTTAAAAAGGCACTTACGGAGAGGATTGTTACTCGTGAAGATATTGAGACAGTGTTTCAGAGGATCGCCGCTAAGGAAGAGAAAGGAACTGATCCTTCGAAGATACGGAACTACCGCGCTTTCACACTCCTAGCATCATACACAGGATTACGACCGAGCACAATCCAGCGCTTGACTGTTGGGCAATTCAAGGCTGCACTCAAGGAAGAGAAGCCAGTGCTTCACGTTCTCGCTGAGCAAGAAAAGAACAGGGTCGAGCATTACGTTCCGCTGCATTCATCTGTTGTTAGCGCAATTAACGAGGTTTTAGCTAGCGATTTTGACGAAAATGACGATGCCAAGCCCTTCTTTATGTTCCACTCGTTTGAAAAGTGGCTTGAACGGCAAAGAATCCCCCTTCCGCGAGTACGAGATGCAAGCAAAGCACATCTGTGGTTAAGCGACTTCCGCAAGTTCGCCGAGCAATTTGGAGACGTCATTGGCTGGGATGCGACAAATCGCAAGTATGTGTTGGCGCACGGTATGACTGGCGTAGATTGGGAGCACTACAAGCACCCCCTTCCGGAGGATGTCTACGATACTTACCTGCGATATTGGCGACAAATCGAACTCGCAGATCGAGATTCAGATTGATGCTTAAACGACAGATAAAAGCGGAAGAAAAAAGAGTTTAGGAAGCTAGGGTTTACATTCATAAGCTAGCCAGCTTTCCGTCTGAAGGCAGAGCATTACAGGCGAGACTTTTACCAAGACAGACAAGCGTGAATACGACTTGCGCCACCTACATTTTTAGCAGGAGCTTCAAGAGGGCATTATTGAGATACTCTTCGGGTCAACCTTTGACGATTCTCCAGTATGTTAAGCGCTGACATAGCAATAGGGGCCGCGCAGCTCTCCTCTTGCATCAGTTGAAATTATCTTCACCACGCTTGACACGCGGTAACCATGTGCAAAAAGAACGAACGAGTTACGAATTCTCAGCAGCTCTAACCAACGTAAATCTGACAGATTACCCAACACGGTTAGTCCAAAACTACTGTGCAGCCTTCTTGCTTGCTCCCTGCTCTCTCTCCTTAAAATATTGAGCTACTTTCTTTAGATATGCCTTATCCGCTTCCGGATCTTCTCCTGGTTTCGTATCCGGAGCCTTCACATAGGGCTTGTCATGCTTGAAAAGCTTTGGATCACTTAGCATCTCGTCGCTGATTTCTGGGACGCCATCTTTCGGATCTCCGACAGCGATAACCGTATACTCTTTTTTCTTGGGATCTCTTATAATGATAAGCTGATTCTCAACGTCAAATCCGACGTTATCCCAATCGGTATTTTGACCAAGTGAGATGACCTGGCCTTCTCGTTTGGCTTTTGCCCAATCGGTCGGTTCTCTGCCTAACAATTTTCTCATCGTTTCACGCGTGTGGGAGTAGCGGCGAGAAATGCGGTTATAGTCCGAAGGTTCAACGGTTACACCATCATAGCGTAACTCAAACTCACCTTCGCGGACAAGATGACTTTTCCAGTCAAAAATGACATTCGCTGGTTCGTTAACCGACATCTTATGCCTTACTTTTTCAATGGTGGCAATCCATGTGACGATGAATGGATGTAGGTCATACGATTTCAGGTAGTACCCTTTTTTCCCTTCCGGATCGAAGCTTCTGTTGTGTATTTTGTTGTGGAAATCTGCGTCATTTTCAAACGTCTCATAAGTGTCCGTGGCCTCAAATTTTACTCGTTTAATTGTATTGGAAGGTGGTCGTGACAGAAACCTGTCTGATTTTAGATTCCGTAGGGCCCACACAGCGGCAGCTTGTTCAACAGCCTCCTCAGGCCAATTCCTATACCGTCCTTGCTTCCCTGGCTTTGAGTACGGCGTTGGCCTTGGGATCAACCCTTCTCGTGCCCAATTGCGAAGAGTGCTTCGTGGTAATTCTTTCGGTCCCAGTCCTACAGCTTTCAGCCGATTGGTGAATTCGTCGTGATCCATGTCATACAAAATAGATGATTGGCTTCTTTATATGGTTTATGTCCAACATCAGGACACAGAAATCTATCTATCCCCAGGAATTGTATACCGATTTGTGCAGATTTTTATCAGTCTGCAAAGGGTGAAAATGGAAAAAAGCGCACCTAAGCCATATCGCGGTTCAAGACGGCTTACGGACGATCTCGATGATGAAGTTCTAGGCTTTGTCTTGCAAGTGGGAGAAGCATCGGTGCATCGTATCGCTACTGAGATTGGAAGACCATACTCAACGGTAATGGTCCGCTGTCTCAAGCTGGAGGCCGCAGGGCTGCTGCGCAGCATTTGGTACAGCAATACGAGACAGTTCTATGTGGAGAACGCTGAATGACGCGAAAAGATCCGGCGAAATTGAAATTTCTGTGATTGATCGAAAATGGCAAATCAAGGCCTTGGCAAGGTTACACACGCGGAACCAGACTACACGTCAGTAATCGGGTGTGAAGATGTTGCAACGAAGTGCATTGAGCTGTTAACCACGCCAAATGCTTTGCTCGAGTTCTACCTCGATTTGTCTAAAACTCGGTTGCTAAGTGAGCCCATGGTACGTGCTTTTGCCTTGCTCTTATTGCCACGGCTTAAACTCGGTTTGCCTCTTAACTCGAAGTATCTAGATCGATTATTTGCGGATGGGTTGGCAAACTCATCTTTAGCAAACCTAGTCTTCGAATTCTTGCCCCCCAACCTCAAAGAGAGATTTATTGTCAGCAATCCGTTTGCAGGGTTTGGACGGTTCGTTGTAACTAGAGACATCAGTCCAGCTGAGAACGACAGAGCGCTCAGCATACTAGGCCCAAATAGTTCATATAGCGGCTTTGATATGAAAGCTGAAGCCCTTCAGTCGGCGCTCGGACTCTTGCTTGAAGATGAGCATTCCATAAACAAAGATCTCGCAAACCGCAAGTTGCCAGTATATGAGCAGGAGCAATCCGTTCGGTTAACTGTCAATCTTATTATGGGCTTAGGGGATTATTTTGCACAACAAGACTACGCAGGGCTTAATTATCAGCAACTAATCGTCGTTACTGAGTGTATCGCATACGTGAAGCGTTTCTATCGTCGCTGCTGGCGCGTTGAAATTGAGGATGTGCTCCAAGCCTGGTTTTTTGTTAATTTTTTTAAAAGACCACGTCCGCCTCTGAGTCAGAGTTCTAAAAAGATGCTGCATTACATTTGGAGGGAAAACGGTGAAAGAAGGTTCCCAACACAACGCCAAATCATAAAGAAGACTGGATTGAGCGCCAAGGTTGTCAGTAATGCTGTAGGCTTGAAGATTAAACGGCCAGAAGGGTCAGGAAAGCTGATAATCCAGGGATATGTGGAGTACAATATCGATCAGAAAGGTTACCAACTTACTCAATTAGGAGAACTAGCGCTGACTGACGATTTTCACGTAACGGTCGATGGTACCACTTTTCGGCCTAAATCGATTCTGGAGGAATAGTTTGTTAACCCGTTCTCCCCGTTCTACTGTTCTCTATGTTCCCACAGGTGAACTCCGAAAGTGTCAGGGGTTCAAGAAAGAACTCAGAAGTCTTTCTTCACGTTCAAAAAAGAGCTCGGTTGTGGTGTTTCTCTTTTGGACTATATGTACTTGTGTTCACTCCGTTCTACCTTTTTTTGCGTATTTTTTCGGGCATGTTTGCTCTCCTCTTCATTCACGGAAGAGAATCGAGAACGCTAGCAACAGGAGAACATCGAGAACGCTGTCCATTCCGCAGCAAGAGAGAACATGAAAATGGCTGGCCGGTATTACGCGATTGATGGCAAAAACTACCCGAGTGTTACCTCGATACTCAACGTTCTCAATAAACCGCAGCTAGTGAATTGGGCAGTGCGGCTCACACGTGATTCTCTTAAACAGGAACTCTTTGCTCTTCAACGCTCTGATTCGCTTCAAGACCTGAATATCGGTAGCCTCCTTGCGAAAAGCGCCTTAGAACACAATCGTGTCAAGAACGTCGCTGCAGGTCACGGTATAGATATTCACAGCCGTATCGCTGCATATCTAGATAATGAAGGAAATATGGCTTACGACCAAGACCCCGTCATAAAAGCCTTTCGCACGTGGCAAGACGAAGCCCAGTTTCTGCCAATAGCCAGTGAGAAACTCGTGATCAGTCGTGAGCACGAATATGCAGGAACTGCAGATCTTATAGGCACTTTGGGTGGCAGACTGGCCCTATTAGACATCAAGACCGGACGCGGTGTGTATCCAGAATACAAGCTTCAGCTAGCGGCCTATGCAGCCGCTTGGGGCGAAATGACAGGTCATATTCCTGAAGTGTGCATGAACTTGCACGTCAGAAACAACTTCTCCGTCACAGAGGCGAACGTCTTTACGGCCGCTGAGCTATTCCTCCTCTTTCAAACCTTCCTAGCAGCGAAACAACTATTTGAATGGCTTTCGATTCAACCGAAAACGGGCCAAAACGTTGCAGTTGCAACGCAGCTGAAGCAAATTGTGGCATAACGCTCCCTCTGTAAAATCCAGAAAGAGGTCAACGCGTGCAGATCGCATCACGTTAACGAAGTCTGCAAAGCGATCTTCACAAAACTCTGCGGACGAAGCTAAAAACATGCAAACACAAAAAACTAACAAGGTTGGCCGGCCTTGCAAGCTGACCGAGTCACGCATGGAACCGCTCATCGAAGCGTTAAGGTCCGGAGCCTATCGCATCGATGCGTGTCGCGCAGCCGGCATACACTACAACACGCTGCTAGCCTGGGAGAAGCGGGGCGAGAGTGAGGGCTCAGGGGAATACTCAGGGGAATATATAGAGTTTTTAGATGCCCTACGGAAAGCTGAGGCAGAGGCGGTCATAAGAAACGTCGAGGTTGTCACCAAGGCCGCCCAGGATGGCGATTGGAGAGCGGCCGCTTGGTTCTTAGAACATAAGTATCCGGACAAGTGGGCGAGAGTAGAGAAGCGCGCGGATCAGGTCCAACCTTTCACCATCGTCTTTTCCCGCGAGGTAAAAGACGTTTGAGAAAAGCACCTACGTAATCGCATATGAACTCGTTGATGATGGACTGCTGTTTCGCTGCGGTCCGTCTGGACACAAGGGGTCCCTTGTGTGCAAGCAGGAGCTAACGCAGTTTTGATAGCTCCCTTGTTTTTCGACGTATCAAGCGTTTGCAGCTAAACGACAACTTTTAAGCTGCTTGCGAGACCTTTGCTAATCGACTACGTCCAATAGTGCGCTGCTCATTTTTTGGGCAACTGGTTTCGGGGGGGTGCTATGGCCAATCAAAGCTATTGTCGAAATTGTGGAACGCCTAACTCGCCAGATGCGAAGTTCTGTGCAAACTGTGGCGCGCGCACAGCACCATCGGCTGTGCCGAGCCCTTTTAGGCAGCAACCACCGTACAGTCCTCGTGAGCCACGAAATATATTCGGCTTAAGTCGAAAGATGGTTGCGGCTGGTATCGTGGTAGGAATGGTGCTGCTTACTTTGGGGTGTGTGGCTTTAGTGGCGACAACGACGACCACGAGTCCGACAGCGACACCGGCGGCGGCACAAGCAACGGCTAATTCACCACCTGTGGCAGCGCCGAGCATGACCGACCAACTCGACACATCGTTTAGAAATCAAGGTTTTGTAATCGTAACGCCGTTCACTGAAACAAAGAACCAATACGGCAACCTTGTTTACTCGGGCACCATCGATGACGGGGATAATGTGCTCCAACAGTACCAGCATAAGCTTACTATTGAAGTGGTATCAGACCGCAGCAATGCTCTAGCGCGGTTCAATGCGTACAAAACAGCAGCCATAAACTCTGGCGACTATGAGCCGAACACGGTAAACGATACGGGATGGTGGCATGGATGGAGCGAACAAACCGTATCGACTTGGTATTCTACCAAAGACGTGGTTATTAACATAAACGAACCCGGAGCCGTTGTGACCTTTTCAAGGGTGTTCGTCACTCCAGTAGACGTCTATGGAATTACTTGGGATACATACACTATCAGTATCGATTATGCTACGCACAAGTGAAAGAACCAGATTAAGCGCGAAATATAGTACGTCAAACAATATAATCGACCAAATACGAGATGCCATTTCTGGATACAAAATTCACTATTTTGAGTAGTGTCTAAAACCGTCACGCGCCGCACGATTTTCGAGGCCGTTGTTAGTGGTCGAACGCGGTTAAAGTATTACGATTACCCACTATCACGGCGTTATAAACGAGAACGATGAAAAAAAAGAAGGGTAGCTATGCAACCGTTGAGACGGTGTTTATCTCAATGTGTTAACGAGTTACCTAAGCGCTCCGGTAATTTTGATATCACCGCTATTTTTTGACATATCCCTCTCTTCAACAGCAGTTCACCTGCATTAATGACCAGGACCTGCAGGACGTATATGCAAACGTGCCTTTTTGAAAGTAAAAGACAACGCTTAAGCTCTCGCGACCCGTTTTACTTGTTTGATTCCGTTAAGGGGGACTTGTATGATAAAGAAGTTGTTAGCAATAATGGTGCTGGTGATGGTTGCTTCGTTATCTGTAGCCGGTTGCACGAGCAATACAAACAACACGGCGACGAGTCCATCGTCGACGCACGACGCGTTGCTTGAGAAGCTTGTGAATGCATCGAAGCAGTATGCATACGGGAACGCGTCGAATACTGTTCAGGCGTGGGATGTGACGTGGAACAACGGTACGAGCGTTACCATACTCGAGACGGTCAAAACAAACTCAAACGGCACAAACGTGACGGCTTCATCGAACGAAACGCTAATGTCCTTCCCTACAACGCAGGATGCCACGAACTATCTTAACTCATTTGACAAGACCAACTACAGCTTAACAAGCACCAACTACACAAGCGATTCAGGCACTCACGTTTATTCCAACGTGACGGGGCATGATCCCAGCGTTTACAAGGATTACTCATACACCGAGGGCAGCATATTGAGCTCCCTGAAGGTGCACGAAATTATACAGCTCGACAATTTCATAGAGATGGCAACCGTGACCGTATAGAAGGAGAAGACTCAAACGAGAGAGCTATTAAAGGCAGCTAGAGCGCAGAGCAAGGCTTAAGGAGCAGATGGCTGCTGGCCAGTAGTCCGGTCACCATCGTGTTTTCCAGATTACTCTCTTTCCGCGCCGTCTGGCTGCCGACAAAGCTGGGCGGTGGCTGGCATAACGCGACGGTCCGCTCTGTACTCGTACTGGCATAAGGGTCCCCTTGTGTGCAGGTGGGCCCTCCGTAGCTCCTCGGAGAACGCACGTTAGAGAGATAATAGCCGCAGCTAAACGGCAACACTTAAGCTATCACGCCGCCGTTTCACTCTTTTGATTTATTTTTTTCGTCAATGGGGGAAATGTGTATGGAAAAAAAGTTGTTAGTCACTATCATGCTTGTTGTGATTGCCTCGTTATCGATAGCGGGATGTACTACTTCATCGACGCCAGTAAGCCCAACTCCGGCTGCAACGGCAAGCTCGGCAAACTCATCAACCCCGTCGGTAGCCACGCAAACTCAAGCGTCACCCACTTCGGTGTCAACGACGCCGCAAGCGACAGCGAGTCAAGCGTCACCCACGCCACAACTGACAGTGGCGACTCCCGCGAACGTGCCGACTGCAACGCCAACACCGGCGATAGCAACATGGTCGGGATCAGTAACAGTAGATAATCCCGGGAGCTGGCAGTTCACACAGGGTTCGTCAGTTACGCTCGACATACATATAACTTCAGGAACGTCAACGGGGCTCGCAGGGCAAACCGTCACACTTACATCGAATGGTCAACAAGTTGCAACGGCAGTGACTAACAGTAATGGCGACGCTTCCGCAACTATCTCGACAGCCGGATGGACGATTGGCTATCATTCAATAACCGCGTCTAATTTAGGCATCCAGTTTGCAGCGACTGGCTTTTCAGTTATAGCCGCGAAGTAAAGAACTCAGGGAGAGTAGTTTCCGCATCTCTTGCAGTTCACCGTGGGTGCATCCCTCGACGAACGACGCCACCTTGTCCGGTTCACGCTAGACGTGTCTGTAGAGCGCAGCGCAAAAAGACCATGCTGCGCGGTGTGAAACTAACTGCAGCGAAACGGCAAAGTTAAGCTTCTTGGGCCCCGTCTCACGTATTTGTTTTTACTTAGTGGGGGATGAAGTATGAATCCAATAGCAAGAATGATGAAACGGTACATCAAAATGCCATTAAAGAAGGCGCTGCCGCTTCTGTTTATAGGTGCGCTCGTTTTAGTTGCAACGACTGGATGTACTACGCAGAACACAACGCAAAAAAACCAAGCGAGCGGAGTAAGCGAAACAAGCGGCCACGCGCTGGTGCAGGCGCTCATTGAGGAAGACTCAAATGTTAGTAGTTACAGGCCGCTCGTAAGCGTTACGTGGCTCAATGATACGACCGCGCATTTGCACTTCGTACGTAATGACACGAGCGACATAATGACGACTGACGTAACATACTCGGCATTCCCCTCTATCTCGGCGGCAAGCACATATTTTGACTCGTTGAAGAGCCAATACCCAACAAAAGGCTCCGGCCACGAAATCTACCTTGACCTCGTAACGGGTCAAACGCCGACCGTTTATAAATCGCTTCAATCGACCGACTCGAACCACTACTTAACGCAAGAAGATACGGTCGTAATGCAACAATCATTCCAGTTCCAAGAGACAAACCAAGCGTAGAGGTGGCTTGTATGATAAAAAAGTTGTTAGCTATCCTCGTGCTGGTGATGGTTGCTTCGTTATCTGTAGCCGGTTGCACATCATCAACTAGCAGCAACCAAGCGGCAGGCAACACATCACAAGCAGCATCAACTTCTGCTTCAGCATCCGCATCAGCAACGCCTAAAGCAGCATCTACGGCAGTACCCACGGCTGCGCCGGTTGTGCCTACAACGCCAACAACGCCTACGGCAGTTCCGACGGCAGTTTCAACAGCAACACCAGCGCCCGCGCCGGTAACGGCTCAAGTATTGATTTTAAGCAAGCCCGCTGACGTGACAGCCGGTTCCACCGTAACTATACAGTTTCAAGTGTTTAACTCAGTCACTACTGCGGGAATGCCTGGAGTGACAGTTCTTATCGATGGCCCAGTGAACACACAAGTAATAACTGGCGCCAACGGCGAAGGAAGTATCACATTCATAGCTCCGCAAGGAATAGCAGGAGCATCAATACCGGTCGCACTTCAATTGTGTAGTGCGCCTACAACTGCAAACACCGTAGGCTCGTGTATGGGTGCGGATTATACAGTAATCACTCCGCCAGTAGGTAACGCAACGGCCTAAATGTTATACACAACCGTATCAGGAGGCCAACCCTATCAGTCGATAGACTCGACCGATGTAAAAGAAGACATACCGCCGACGCTTCGCCAATGGTGAGATACTAGCGAGTATGGAGCTTCAAGCTGGCGCTTACCTTCGTCTTGGCTTTGCTGATGGTTGCCATAGGAGTGTCTCAACAATGAGTGCGTGGCCCGTTTTAGGAAGTGAAGTGGTGCTGTCAGTTTCTAGGTCCAGGGCCAGCAGCGCAGGTCAGCCCTGAGACCCGCTCGCTGTGTCCGTGCTGCCTTCTCTGCCGGTAACATGCCCCAGAAAAAGGCGTTTGCTCAATGGGTTAACCGATATTTGACGTGCTTCCTTATCCGGTTCTACTTTTTCTGCGTCCCTTAAATGTGAAACAAGAGCGTTGAGAGCTCCCACATCATCGAGGCTAATCTGGGACTCTTCAAAGGTTTTGGTCTTCACTTCTTCAAGCACACGGCTTAGCAAGTCAGCTTCGCCGTCCGTCAAAACTAACGCCTTGGTGAACATTTTCTCCCTCCTACTCGGTGCTAGTCACATGGACTGCATGACATATTTCGTGTGTGGTTTTTTCTGATGGCGTTTTTAGCGCCTAAATGGCCTTTATTCCTCGAGGCGAGCTTCGATTAAACCTCAATCGTTTGATAATCTTCATTATCTGCCGATACGCCATGTCGGTCGGTACGACCCGGGACGCCGATATAAATCGCAATGGAACGACACGCGGTCCTCGTCGCCGCGACGCTGGCATTTGACATACAGTTCACAACGCGGGCAGTACGTCATAGTCGGTAATAGCGTTGAACACGTCAACTAGCTATTCGAGAAGTAGACTGAAAGTAATAGCAGGGCCTTCAAAGATACTCAAAAATAAAAAAGACGGAGCCGGATTGCTCCGACTCTGTGGTCTCGCCTTGTCCGGTTCGTTGTTCACTTAGGGGGGGCTGCCCGCGGAGTACCAGTAGTTCCAGTTGTTAAGACTATCAGCGCTCCACCAGACGTTCCCGCTAGTGCTGCTGAAACACACCATGGTGTGGTCGTTGGTGACGACGCGGGTCGAGGCCGGTGAGGATGTGGACAGCGCCTCGGGAAGCGCTCCGCTGAGGACCCAGCTGGACCGCCCCCATCCACCCGAGCCAAAATAATGCCAGAGCTGATGGTCCGTGCCTTGCACGAAGACGGCGAGGTTTTGGCCCACGCCGGGGCCGGTATTGGTAGCGAGCTGCCCGCCGAGGGATTTCCAGCTAGACCATGCAGTGCCACTCCAAACCTTATACCAGCACGCGCCGTCGGTGCCGCGCACGAAGACGTCGATGTTATTAACGGCGTTTGACACCGCAGCGGGTGACGAGGTTAGCTTCCCGCCGAGTGATTGCCAGCCGGACCACTTCGTGCCGGTCCACGCTTTGTGCCACAGGGCGCCATCCGTACCTTGCACAAAGACGTCAAGTCGGCCTGCTGACCATGAAGAGACCGCGGGGCCGGTATTGGTAGCGAGCTGCCCGCCGAGTGATTCCCAGCGCGACCACGTAGAACTGCCGTCATTCGAGTATGTATGCCACAGGGCGTTGTCACTGCCGCGCACAACGACGTCCATACGGTTGTTGCCGTCCCAGGAGACGGCGGCGGGGGATGCAGTACACACTCCGCCGAGGGAGTTCCAGGTACCGTCACTGTAAATCGACCTGTACCAAAGGGTACCACTCGTGTCGACGGCAAAGACGTCGTTTTCATAGTTTTTCCACATGTTGCTCACGCCGGTGCCGGTGCCGGTCCTTATTCCGCCGACCAGGTTCGTAACAAGTGGTCCAGTCGTTCCGCTCGTTTGGCCACTCACGCTCGCCGGACTGCTTATCACAGCAAAAAGCGAGACAAGCATAAGAGTTGCTAAGACGATGCTCATCATCGTAATACGCTTATGATTCATTCACTTCCCCTTCCTTGAAGTTCCTCGCTTGAAAAAGAGATATTCAAAAAAGCAAAACGGCGGCGTGGCGGCTTAAGTGTTGCTATTTAGCCGCGCACCCTAGCATCACGGCTGCTCATACGCCCAGCCGTATTCACGAGACTGATGTATCTGCACTTGTATCCTTTTGATAATTTGTCGTAATTGCTGGCGTGCTCTGTCGGGTAGCCAGCTTTCATGCACGCGGTCCCGTAGGTATTGGTAAGCTTCCCAACTAGTCGAGCACTTCCTCAAAAGTTTTTCGGCGGCCATATCGGCGTAGTCGTTTTTGTAGTCCGCGATTTCAAGGATGAGTGCATCGACCTCGGCACAATCGTTGCTCATCATCACGCTTGCATTTCATAAACTCCAGTGTGAAGAGCGCTATCCGCGCGGTGGGAAACTAATTAGTCGCCACGCGAATATCAAAAAAGGAAATGTTCGGGGAACTAAAAAGAGAAGGAGGGGCCGTATCGCTCCCCTTTTTTGATTCCGCCCCACAATTCAATTCATACAAGTCAAGTCTTAAATGGTCTCAGTGAAGCAACCTAGGCACTATATGAGTGTGTTAAACACGCTTTTAACATCGACAGTTGCGTCTTTGAATATGTCTGCGGGGTTATAGACTACATCTTCGTAATCGCAATCATTCCGCCTTTGCCTTAAATCATCCAATGCCGTTGCAACATTAACCATTTTGGGATCGATACGTCCTAGTTTTTGGAAATGAAGTCTGAGGAGACGATGATCTTTAGGGCAGTTACAAGGCTTGAATCTCTGATTGGACGGGAACCTCTGCGGATCACTAGCATAATTGCGAGCATAACAAAAAGCCGCATAATAACTTCGACTTACAGCACACCGCAACGACGCCTCTAAACCGAAATTCGAGGTTTGCTTATTTTTGAGGAACTTGGCTAGCTCGAAATACTCTTTCCAATCGAAGCTCATTTCTCACGCTCTCGAGGGGCGAAAGTCCGTCGTAACAATGAACCAGCCAGATTTTTTAGCAAGCTCTTCTGCGTATGCGGTTCTCAGGCTTTTAATTGTATCAGTGGTGCGCTTATCGTAGTTCTCTTGTCGCACGTATAAGGTCAGATAACTGTCATCAATTTCAGGATCTTGATACAATTCAAGAGACAAATGGGTGTCGGCTCCAAACAAATTCACAGCGGTTTCACATACAATGGTAACGAAACGAATCATGTCGGCGTGATCTTGTAGATACACCCGCACTTGTTCCGGCCTGAAAACGTTGATATAATCTAACGTAAGAAGTTTGATGATTTCGTCAATTCCATTATCAACGTCTAAGGTCCTCTCTTCATATACGCTCTCGTAGAGAGACTTCATCCACGGACGGGTGCTCGTATTATATGGCGGAGCGAAATTCTCTCTCTCGCCCCACACCTGAGCACGTGTTAGTTGCGTATATTGCATAAGCGCAAGTAGACCCCCATTGACATTGTCGACAGACTCTTTAACATTTGTCTACATCACTGTATCTCTTGGAAGATTTTTCTTAAAGAATCGGTAATACATGATTCAAAAATCCTATTTATTGCATCGTGCGCTCCATCAACCCATTCTAAACTATCGTTTATTGGTATAGTCTGCGGCCGCGCCAGAAAATAGTCCAAATCCAACATGAATGCATCATAGTCGACCCTAGTAGGCACAGAGTCCGTCAATTGTACTCTGCACAAATCGCGCTCTTGGGCAAAAGGTAAGACATATCCTACGACGAAACTTTTGATGTCTGGTAATGTCCCCCGCATTGGACACGGTCGAAATTGAAAATACTCTTCCAAGCTGCTCTTCTTGCCGGCGCTGAGAATTTCAATCCGATTCGTGTATCGCAAACCAAGCCGCTGAAAAGGCTCAGTGCCAGTGAACTCCACTAGCAGGTTAAACACATCTTCAATCAATGGCCGGAACACTTCCCATGAAGGATACGGTCTCAAGCATACAGCAGCTATAAGACGAGCAACCGGGTCCACGTGGATGAGCTTGTTCTTATCTGTGTTAAAAAAACGAACTGCATTGTGTTCTTGTGTTGTTGTTTTCGTTTCGTCCGCTTGCTCGCCGGAAGTTTCTATCTTCACTTCAGTAACTTTGTGTAAGGCTTGGATAGGGAAAGCCTCTTTGATTTTGCCGTAAATCAAATCAGGAATGTCGGCGTTAAATCTCGCATCCTGTGCTAGTCTAAACTCACAGACTGCTTCTACTAAAGGAGGATTGTTGTACGCTCCGGCGATGCGTCTTTCTTCTGTCAATTATATTCTCCTATCTACCTGGAATCTCTTAATATCATATAGGTGTCTATTTGCCAATAAAAAAGATCGTCACTCATTCTGCACTGAAAAGTGTCTTTTTAGCAAGTAAAGCTTATCATTTTGGGTGTAGTTTGATTGCAAAATGAAGGCAGAGAGAACATCGCCAGAAACTTGTCCTAATTGTGTCAACATGAGCGTGTTGCTTCCAGACAATCTTTTGGCCGCATGCGGCTAATCATTTGTCGGTTTGTCTACGATTCTCTTCACGCTGCCGTGCTGCAGTGAATCTCGTTCAAAATGACAACCGTTATTGCCGATAAGATGCATTTTCGGCAACGCGCATGAAGAACATCACCGACTACCTCGAAAAGGAGCAGGTCGACCAGGTGCTTGCAGCGGCGCACCTCAGCAGTCAGAGAGACTACCTCATGCTGCGGGTGCTGTGGCGCACCGGAGTGCGAGTCAACGAGTTGCTCACCATCACGCCACGCGATATCGAACCCAGCAACAGCGTGGTCAACGTCACGAAGGCCAAAGGAGGGAAGCAGCGGAGGGTACATTTGGACGCAGAGACGATCAAGATGCTCTCCGAATACGTTTCGGCACAACAACTCCCCGATGATTGGCCAATTTTTGCCCTCAAACAACGACAGGTGCGCAACATCGTCAAGCGCTACGGTTCGGTCATCGGAAAAGAGGTCCACCCACATACCTTCCGACATTCATATGCGATTCACTGTGTGCGAAATGGCTGGGACATCAGGCGGCTGCAGCAGGTGCTCGGGCATTCGAGTCTGAACGTTACGGCGGTCTACCTGCAGTTCAACGACCAGGATATCAAGGCCCTGTATGATAAGACGCCGTTTTAGCTACATAGTTCGTGCGTCTAGCGATCTAGATTGAGCAATTCATACGTATTCAAATCTGCGGACTTAGTCGTACAGATGTTGCTAAGGGCGCGGTGCTGCTCCTTAAAATCTGGACACACGGACGCCAGTTTAGCCCAGAACCTCTTCGAGTGGTTGAATTCGAATAGGTGGGTTAACTCATGAATCATGACATATTCCGCCAGTGCGTCTGGTAGCGCGATCAATTGCCACGTGAAAACTAGATCACCGTCCTTCGTACAGTAGCCCCACCGCTTTGTATTTTTGACGGACACATTCCCTAAGCTGAGACCAAACTGCGTTGCGTGAACGGGCAATTTGCTCGTTAGAAGCTCTGAAGTTGCTTTTCTCATCCATTCTTTCAATAACGAAAGCGGCTTTTTTGTTCCGTTCACGTGTATGATGATTTTATCGTTCTTTATCTCGATCTCGGTTCCCTCTTTGCTGGATGAGCCCGCACTTATCTCTAGATACCGTCCCTTATGCATGACGGAACTGGCATCAAAAACACACCGTCTGCTCGATAATTCGCCGTATTTTCGTTCGATCCACGCCCGCTTCTTCTTCAGAACGCTCTGTGCATCTACACGAGCATTTGGTGGAATAACGACTTCCAGCTGAAGATCCTGCGTAAATCTGAGGTGAATGTACCTGGAGCTCTTGCCAACTTTCACGTGGTAGGGAACTGCTATATCCCCGACTGTTACTGTCCCCACAATACTCACCTACGGATTGTATCTGACAATGAAATTCATCAATTCTTCACTTAACGAGGTGAGCTGTTTAATGTCAAGATCGCCTGCAAACTTCTGGAAGCACATGTCAAACACCGCTTGCTCTACTTCCGTCCCCACCTTTACCTTTCTCCACCAGCCAGGGAAGAGCATTGTCTTGATTTCACGGTCCAGCTCCTTGACGAATGCGGTGAGATTGTTATCACTTATGTTGCTCAGGTACTTCTTGGCGACATTCAAGAGCGCGTATTCCTCCTTCGAGATGCCCAATTTGTGCGCTCTATCTTCAATCTCAACGATCTCCTTAACGAGACTCTCTAGCTTTTCAAGCAGCTGAGCTGTCTCTTTTATCTTCAGTATGCGGTCGAGTCTATGACTCAAAGTTTCGTAGATCAGGTTCGTCTCGACGTTAATTCTAATGTGCCCCCTGACCGCTTCGGGGATCTCCATCACTTTCTCCCGTTTGGAAAATTGGTATGAATCCAGCTTCTTTAGGTAGTCCTTATCGATTTCAATAAGAGGGAGCTCTTTTTCGAGCGTTTCGACAAGGAGTTTTTCTCTGATGAGCTGTTTTGTCTTTTCTTGGTACTCGGAGAGGTCGGGACCCTTGCGATGGTGGAGCTTGTTATAAGCCTCGTTGACCGCTATAAGCCACGCGTACTCATTTTCGTACTGAAGCAGGAATGGATCAGGTGCAACGGTCTCGTAACGCCTCCTAAGCTTCGAGAGCCCTTGTTTGAAGCTTTTGTATTTTTTCTCATCCCCAAGCACTGTAAACGCGCTAAAGAGTGACTCGCGCGATCCATCTCTCGCAACTCCGCTGAAGAGCTTGAGCACGTCGGCGATGATGCTGCTGAACTCCTTCTTTAGAACATCGTAGTCGTAGGCAAGGCCTTCTATGTCCTGCTCCTGGAAATTGAGGGCTTTGATGAGGTTGTCGAAGATACCCACGTAGTCGACGATTATCCCCGCTGCTTTGCCAGGATACGGACGATTGGTCCGCGCTATGGCTTGAAGGAGCTTATGATCCCTCATAGGCTTGTCGAGGTACATCACCTGCTCGATGGGCGCGTCGAAGCCGGTTAAGAGCATGTCGGTGACAATGAGGATTTTAGGATTCTCTCCCTTTTTCTGGAAGCTATTCCGGGCAATCTGCAGCTGCTCGTCTTTCCCACGGTGATATCGTGTGAGCAGGTCCTCATCATTGGGGTTGGACGTATAAATCACGACAGATTCCGCCGGGGGCAGGAACTTGTCGAGTGCTTCCTTATATAGGGCGCATGCCTCTCGATCGACGGCAACAAGCTGAGCTTTGAAACCATTGGGCGCTATGTGGGTGGTAAAGTGTTCCGCGACATCACGGGCAACATCCTCAATTCGATCTCGCGCCTTTAGAACGGTTCGAAGCGTTGCACTCTTACCGAGGACGTCCTCCTGGTCTTCTTCGGAAAGGCCCACAGTAATGGAGAGAAAATCTCTGTCCAAGATCTCGCGAGGAATGTGGTATTTTATGGGCCGTGATTGGTACAGGAGTCTAACGGTCGCTCCATCTTCGATAGACTGCCGTATCCCGTATTTGTCGAGGTACTTCTCTCTAGGTGGACAGAATGCGCGGAACGTGCTCCTTCCTGTCGGGCCTTTCTCTATGGGTGTGCCGGTGAATCCGAAGATAAATGCTTTGGGGAAGGCTTGTCGCATTCTCGTGGCGAGCTTGCCATATTGTGATCGGTGCGCTTCATCGATAAAAACTATAATGTTTTCCCTTGTGCTCAGAATCTGTTCAATATCCTCAAACTTCTGGAGAGTAGTGATAATCACCTCACGGCTGTCCTTGGAGAGTTTGTTGATGAGGTCCTTCGAGCTCAATGCCTTAGAGGTGTAGGGAAAATCGACGTTGGAGAACATGCCCCAGAGCTGCTGCTCTAAGTCTATGCGATCGACGATAAGGAGAATTGTCGGGTTGAGGAGCTGCGGGGCTTTCTTGAGCTTCCACGCCGCCCAGAGCATAGTGAGAGATTTGCCTGATCCCTGGGTATGCCATATGAGTCCGCTCTGTATTTGCCCTTCGAGAACGCGAGAGACGATCTTGTTCACTGCGCCAACTTGCTGATACATGGCCATTTTCTTTCTTACGTGTTCTCGCTCCCGCTCGAAGACGATGAAGTTGGTAATGAAATCGATGAAGAAGTTCCTTCTGAAGAGGGCCATAACGGAAGCTTTGAGGGGGTCAGTCTGGCCAGTATCCTTCCATTCAAAGAACTTGTTAGGAGTTACCCAATCATAGCGGAAGTTGATGCCATCGGTCGCACAAACAAGGGCTAAATGCTTGAAAAACTGGGGGGCATCACGGTGATAACGCAGGATTTGTTTGATGGCTTCGTGGTAATCCAAAATCTCACGGGTCGGCACCTTGGCCTCTATCATCGCAAGAGGGATACCGTTAACCATCAGCACAATGTCAAACCTGACGTTCTCGTAACCAGAAAACTTGAATTGGTTGGTTACAACGAAGACGTTGTTCCCAGGACTTGTGTCAATGAGACGAACAACTTGAGCCTTTTCGCCTGGATTCAGGACGATGCTTTTTTCTCCCTTAATCCAGTCAAAGAACTCGCGGTTGCCGTTGATATCGTTTGAAACTCGCCTAAGGTGGTTTATGACGTTGTCGACATCCGTATCGCTTTGAATAACCGCCGGATTGAGTCGCCGTATCGCTTCCTCCAGGATGGGCAGGTCAAAGGGCTCTTCAGCGTCTCGGTTTAGTTTATCAGGAGCGACATACGTCCAACCTAAGTGTTGCAGCCAGTCGATGATTGGCTTCTCAACGACGCTGACTTCTGTGTAAGACACTCACGTCACCCTCACTCTCACTTTTCCCGTCAGAAGATCGTTCATTAGGCCCTTCTTCAGACTTTTGAGTGCCTCTTTTTCTTGTCTTTCCGTTCCAGTTTTTTCATCTATGGTGGAGAGAATGGAGGCGATTTCTTGTTGCTCCATAAGTGGTGGGAAGGGAACCTTCAGTCTTCTTATATGTTGAAGATCGATTCTTTTGAACGTAGATCCAGTTGATAATCTCTCGAGCTGCTTTGCAAGTATGTGAGAATTAAGGACATAGTAATAAAACAAAGTCGAAGAAGTATCTGATGTCAAAATGACTACATCTTGTCCTATAACGAATTTGTCATCAGTAGCTACATAGGCTGCTGCTCCATAAGAAGCATTGCGACTGAACACTATGTCCCCACGCTTTGGAGTGTAATTGCTTGTATGGTCTAAATACTCTTCATATGAGGTTCGTTTGCAAGTATCAAATGATATGTGACGGAAATCAACATCACCAGGGCGTACGACTGGGTATCCCATATCTGTATATGCCGGCGTTTTGTGTTTACAATCAATAATGGTAAAAATGCTGGCCAGAGAGCTTACATCCCACTCTTCAGGAATCTCGCCAATCTCAGTCTGCTTAAACTGTGTATGCTCAATCCCTCGCATGAGTAGCTGCTGCATAAGCCCTTTCTTGAGCTCCAGCATCTTTGTGATAATGTCATCGCATTTTTGGATCGCATCATCAACAGTAGACAGAACCGCTGCAATCCTGAGCTGCTCGTCAAAGCTTGGATAGACAATCTTCAGGTTCTTTACGATCTCGGCGTTCAGATTCTTCTGCGTAGTCTCCCGCAAGAACACGTACAATCTTGGCTTAAGAGCCTGCAAGCAATAGTAAAGAAAATCCAGCTGGCAGGTTTCAGACGGAATGATCGCAATAATTGCCTGATTTGTCGCAACTCGAACCTTGTTGATAACCGCTTCACCAAAACTTGCGTACATTGAGTAAAGAACGGAGTCACGCGGCACAAGCCAAGCAGCGCTGTTTTTCAGTCCAAGAGAGCTGATTTTTAACCGAGTGTCGCAGAGGTATCTCTTGCTATTCGTGATGTCTTCAATTCTGACAAAAGGAATTGAGCCGTCTTTGTAATACTCGTTCACAGTTCTTAATGGCGTTCCACCCGCCCTCATTTCTTTAGAGACCTTGCGATCGACAAGAGTCAGAACATCCCATTCTTCGGGAATCTCTCCGAGCTCCGTCTGCTTGTACCCAGATTTAACGCTCATAACCGAGTTCTTTCAAGAATTCTTCTAATCTCTCGTCGATGAGTTGGCGCTCCTGACCTAGCGTGTTCAACTCTCGCCAGACTCTTGATACGTCTACCAGTTCTTCTTCATCAAACACGTCGGCGTATCGAGTGACGCTCAAATTATAGTCATTGTCTCTTATTGTATCCAGATTGACTATTTTGGCGTACTTCTCAACGTCTGTGAAGCCCTGGTAAGTTTTTACGATCCTTTCAACATTTTCATCTTGCAGTCGGTTCATATTCTTGAGCTTTTCAAATCCCTTAGCAGCATAGATGAAGATGATCTTCTCTCTCCTCTCGCTCGGTTTGTTCTTGTTGAGGAAAATCAAACACCCTGGCGCTCCGGTGTTGTAAAACAACTTCTCAGGCAGAGCTACCACGCACTCCACCAAATCATTCTCAACGATCTGTTTTCGAATTTTCCCCTCAGCATCGCCTCTAAACAATGCGCCTTGATCGAGGACGATTCCCATCCTCCCTCTGGGCTTCAAGCTCGAAAGCATATGCTGTATCCAACCCCAATCCGCGGAACTATTGGAAGCGATTCCGTAAACAAATCGGCCAAACTGGTCGCTCTCCATAAGAGACTTATAACCATCTTGATTCCACATCGGGTTCGCTATTACGATGTCGAATTTTTTCAGTGCAGATCCAACGATAAACTTGGGATCGGCAAAACTGTCACCCTGATGGAGCTCTGCTTCCATATCGTGAAGCATAACATTCATCATCGCAATCGCCCAAGTGTCCCCATTGATCTCCTGGCCGTGCAAAAAAAGCTTCTTCGGGTCCTTGCGGTTCTTCAAGAGATGATAGTGGGACTCGATAAGCATACCGCCGCTTCCGCAACACGGATCATATATCTCGCAGCCCTCATCGGGAGCAAGAACGCCGACCATTGCCCTAACAACTTCCCGCGGTGTGTAGAATTCGCCGGCTCTCTTTGGAGCCACCTCGTTAAACTTCTTAAGCAAGTACTCGTAGACGTTGCCTAGGATGTCAGGAGTTGCGTCGGCGTTGCCAAGTTTCACCTGGCTAAAATGCTCAACAAGCCTGATGAGCCGGTCCTGGGGGATCTCATCTTGCTTATTGAAATCCGCTCTGTTTATGACACCGTCCAATAGGGGGTTGGACTTTGCAATTTGAGCAAGAGTATCGTTGAGCTTCTGCCCCAGGTTTTGGCTGAATCTTCTAATATCATCCCACAGGCACCCCTCGGGAATCAAAAATCGGTGGAACTTCTTAGCTGCGATTTCTTCGCTTCCAAATTTCTTCAGAAGGGCTTGATATTCTTCTAAATACACGTCAGATAGCCGCTTGAAGAATAGTAGCGGCAAGATGTAGTTACCATAACCTTCAGGCCTGACAGCGCCTCGTAAGATATCAGCAGCTTTCCAGAGAAGTTGCTCAATTTCTTGTGGGGTGAATTCTTCAGTACCAAGCTTTTCTTGCATTATTATCTAGCCTTTTGTTTAAAAGAACGTCCATTTTGATCCCTTTCTTTCTTCCGCCGCCGAAGAGTCCCTTGGTCACTGCCATTGCGAGGTTGCTTTCGATTGTGCTTAATGGTCAAATTCTAACTGTTTGATCGAAGCAAAGACGTTACAAACGCAGCTATCTCATTTTTGAATTCCTGATTCGCATAGCGTTCCTTTAATGTGTCGATCTCAGCTGTGGCTCAAGAGCAGAAAATGTAGAGAGCCCTGTGGTTAGATGGGGAACTTTCTGCAAATAGTGGAAGTTATCAAGAAGATAGTAGAATAAATGAGAGGGATAGACGGAACAGCTCATTTTTGAGTGGTTTAGTCTGTAGGAACTTATATCGCATCTAAAACGGCGGCTTTAAGTATCGACTCATCGCTTTGATCTTGAAGATTCTAAGCTGTTTAGAAGGGATTGTATGGATATTACTCTTGCGGGGATCTTAAAGCTCGTTGGCACGCTGAGTGATCGCTCTGGAGATGATGCACCCCAGCAGCGGTTCCGCACCTTTTTGAATGACAATGTTAAGGAAGTTGGGCAAATCAGGGATTATATCAGCGAGTGTTTGAGAACCACTGGGCCTCAGTATAATCACGCACTACAGGATCTGGTAAATCTCATTGGCAGCTTTCTGGGATTTGAAGTGGAATATGGGTGCTATCAAGGTGCCGCCGGAAAAATTGGTTTTGATGGTCTCTGGAAATCTCCAATACAACCGGACGGATTTCACGTTGTAATCGAGACTAAGACGACAGAAGTGTATGCGATTAACACTGCTACGCTGGTAGGATACGTCGACAATCTAATCTCAGAAAGAACAATTCCAAGTTGGGAAAGCGCTTTGGGGCTTTACGTGGTGGGGCGTCCTGATCCAAATCTTAAACCGCTTGAGAATAGTATTGTGGTGCAGAAACGATCAGATCAATTACGCATCATTTCAGTAGAGTCCCTTTTGTCTCTGGCTGAAATGATGAATGAGTATGATGTAAGGCACGAAGATATTCTGGCAGTGCTACGTCCTTCAGGTCCGACGATAGATCCGGTTGTCGAACTTATGGCACGTTTGGTAGCTCAACAGATAGTAGCTCAACAGACAGTAGTAGGACCCAGTGAGATCGCACACATAAAGAATTCAACAGAAGCTAAACAGGAGGCAAACGAGGATAAGGCGCCGTCGTCAGAAGCCGCCACTTCGTATTGGCTGACTCCGGTAAGATCAGACGAGGAAGAGAGTGCTGAGGAGACTATCACATCGCTCGTGGCACAGGAGCACATCTATGCATTTGGTGAGCGGACTCCTGGAAGAAAGCTAATAAAGCCAGGAGATTGGATCTGTTTCTATTCAAGCGGAAATGGAGTCGTTGCCCACGCACGCATAACGTCATTGCCTAGAAACGAGCTTAATCCACATGTGCGCCACTCGGAGCGTTACCCGTGGGTGTTCGACTTGGATAGTGAAGAGCTCTATCTCAACGATCCAGTCATCATCGACGCTGCTTTGCGTACTAACTTGGACGCCTTTAACGGAAAAGACGTGAACAAAAATTGGGCTTGGTACGTTCAAGGAACCAATAGAATCAAGCAACACGATTTTAATGTTTTGACGCGACGACATAGCTCGAATTAAACCACACAAGCTGCATCATCTTCGATCATATCATGGCGCTTTCTAACTGGAAGCCGTGTTCAAGCCTTTTTCCATCTAACTACGCAGCACGACGACCAAAACGCTTTTAGTTGCATACAGTCTTCACGAGATCAAATGACTTCAGTGACGTTTTACGGAGGAGTCAACGAGATTGGCGGTAACAAGATCCTCCTTGAGGATCAAGCCACGCGAGTTTTTCTCGACTTCGGCATGAGCTTCAGTCTCGCCAACCAGTATTTTGACGAATTCATGCAGCCGCGAAAGTGCAACGGTATCCTAGATCTCCTCGAATTCGGCTTACTTCCTGATTTAAATGGGCTGTATCGCTGCGATTATCTTTCTCACTGTAACTTTTCACCTGATCCAGAACCCGCCTTCGACGGCGTACTCTTGAGCCACGCCCACATGGATCACTGCTCCTACGTCCATTACCTCAGGAACGATATTCCGCTATATTACACGCAGGGCGCCAGGGATATCATGCAAGCTCTGGATGAGACGGGTTCAACCGGGACCTGTGAGCTAATCTCGCTCAAAGAATCATTTCAGACTTACGTAAACAGCAAGGGCGCAGAGTCGAAGTTCCATGGCGAAAAGGCGAAGAAACCGCGGCCCTACAACCTCGTTGAGAGTTCTTTCACCGTCGGGGGACTTGATGCAGAAGCGCTGTCGGTGAGCCACTCGCTCGAAGGCGCAACAGCTTACATTATACACACGAGCGCTGGTCCCGTAGTCTACACAGGCGACTTTCGATTCCACGGCTACAAAGGAGATGAGACGAGGCGGTTCGTTGAACGTGCGGCTGACGTTGAGCCCGTCGCAATGATCTGTGAAGGCACGCGGATTAATTCGACGCAAGCAGATAGCGAAGAGCGAGTAAAGCAAGTCGCAAAAGAGCGTGTCGACAAAACTAAAGGTCTGGCCGTCGTCAATTTCCCAGTAAGGGATACTGACCGGATGCAAAGTTTCTTTCAAGTCGCACAACAAACCGACAGGGCGCTAGTTATCAACCTGAAGCAGGCGTACCTGCTTGAACTCTTCAGGGCGTCCAGCATTGCAACACCCAGAATTGATGATGATCATCTCCGAGTGTACATTCCACGCAAAACGTGGGGTGTTTATAACGACGACCGGTTCTCCGAGAAGATCCAGCGTGAGGATTATGACTACTGGGAGCGTGAGTTCCTCGATCACGCAAATGCAGTGACAGCACAAGATATCAGAGAGAATCAGGACGAATACATCTTCCGCTGCGACTTCTTCGAGCTGAAAGAGCTAATTGACGTCAAGCCAGAGACGGGCAGCTGCTACATCCGGAGTGTGTGCGAGCCATTCGACATTGAAATGGAACTCGATTTAAAGAAAGCTGAGAACTGGCTCACACACTTTGGGCTGTATCCATACACGCACATCCACGCGTCAGGACACCTGAATTACGACGAGATAAAAAAAGTGGTCGAGATTGTGCAGCCGAAAGTGCTGATACCGGTGCATACCCAGCACCCAGAAGTCTTCAAGAACTTCCACGATAATGTGATTCTTCCTAAGAAGGGAATCGAGGTTGCCGTGTAATTTTTTTTGATCTGTTGCTGTAATGTGAGGCGTACGAGTGAATAATCTTCATAGATGTTTAACGCTGTCTGAAGCTACTCTTGAAAAAGCGCCGCTTTTGAAAGACAATAAGGTGGTGACCGCAAGTGGCACCGTGTAACTATGAAGGATGCTCAGAAACGCCGTACGGCGACTCCCCGTGGTGCATACTTCATCTCGACTTCCCCAAGGAAGACGATCCGGAGTTCACGCGTATACAGGATGAAAAGCAGCTCAAGACGAAAGAAAAGATAAAAGGCGGTGATCTCAATTTTGAGGGCACTAACATCTATGATGTCGACGCATCGCACGTCAGCATCCCGGCGCAGAATGATGCAGATTTTAAAAACGCGACAATAAGAGGTTGGGTCACATTTGATGGGGCGGAGATAGGAGGGAACGCTTCGTTTGATGGGGCGGAGATAGGAGGGGACGCTCGGTTTGATGATGCGGAGATAGGAGGGGACGCTTCGTTTTGCGGAGCGAAGATAGGACTGGGCGCTTGGTTTGATGAGGCGGAGATAAGACTGGACGCTTGGTTTGGCGGACCGAAGATAGAAAGGGGCGCTTGGTTTGATGAGGCGGAGATGTATGATGGGGCGAAGAAGGGAGGGGACGCGCGGTTTAATGGGGCGAAGATAGGAGGGGACGCTTCGTTTCAGCAGGCGGAGATAGGAGGGGACGCTCTATTCTACCGGATGACGATAGGGGGGCGCGCTCTTTTTGATCATATGACGATAAATGGGGCGTATCTACTAGAGAGCGCCACGATAAAAGCCGACGCGTCATTTAAAGACGTCCAAATATCAAAGTTCACCTCGCTTATAGGAACGAGTATAGGGGGAAGCGCTTGGTTTGACAGAGCGAAGATAGGGTGTCTCAGGTCGTCAGACGAAGGGCCCTCATCATTCGACGTGGCATCAGTGGCAGGCACTTTAAGCTTTGACAGGACTCAGTTTGCCTGTTTGGAGGCAGAAGAGGCCGCTTATCGGGCGGCTAAGAGAAACTGCACAAATAGAGGGGCAGACGCAGATGCCGATGACTGCTTCTTTCGTGAGATGGTCGCACGAAGGAAACAGAAAAAACAGCCGATAAAGTCTTTGGAACTTGTCGTTCAATACGGGCTGGGTTACGGAGCATGCCCGTCGTGGCTACTTGGATGGTGGGTCTTGATAGCGTTTGTCGGCGCAATTGCACTCGCTCTTGCAAGCTCACAATGGCAGAACTTAGGGTTCGGCTTTGCAGCTGCCTTCGTCCCGGGCTACGGCATATCGCGTGCGCAATCTGGCATCGCTGAATGGGTTGCCGCTATTGAAACTATCGTAAACTTCTTTTTGTTAGCGGCGTTTATCGCAGTGTTCTCAAGAAGATATATCGACTGACACCTTTCACGAACACGTCACCGCATAAAGCACATCAGATCTTGTTGACTGAGACATCGCTGACACCTTGCTCACTGCCACCACAAACAGACAACTGCCGTGATTACTTCATCTGAGGCCCTTTAGCGTGCTGAGCCCGAGCAGTCCTGTGAGAGAACGCAAAACTCACGCTTTACCTTTCTTTATGCGCAGACCTCAAGCACGGAAATAGCGAGCTTTTCTGCGTCGTGTGTGCACATGACCTGCTGCAACACTTCAATGATCTGGCGGAGCGGTGGCTCAGCAGCCTCTTCCGCGTCTAGGCGCGCGCGCGGCCGAGCGAGAATCGATGTGACAAACGTAGCGAGGGTTTGGGCAAGCTGTTCTTTCAGCTCAAGCGCAAACGTTCGCAGATACGACCCGTCAAGCCGTTCCGCTCTAGCGAGGCAGTAGCTGCACGCCGCCCCGTAAATGACGACATACCTGAGTTTAGCGTCTAGCCTGGCCCGTTCAACGCTTTCTATTAGCTTTTCCAGCGGGATTGTGTGAATGTAGGCAGCAAAGGGGTGCCCCGCAGGCTTAGTCTCACCTGTTTGTATCCATCTGAGCGTGAATCGCGTCGATAAACCGCAGTCTATTCCCAGGTGATAATCTCGCCGCTCGAACGTGTTGAATGTAAAAAAGAATGAGGATGGGCACACAATTTGTCCTGTAACCTAATTAATCCACACCGTCCGACGCCGAAAGCTCTGCTATCCGTTCTGCCACATCGGTTGATTGTTTCCACACCATCTCAAATAATGAGCGCAGGTACTGAGCGTAGACAGGGCTATCACACCAGAGCGCAGTGACGCCCTCTATGAATGGGCGTGGTTTGTCAAGGTTAATCGATGTGAGGCTCTCACGTCTATCGATTACCAAGAAGCGCAATCCACGATAATCCGGGAAGTGGTGTACTGGAATGTCGTGAGCAACCAGTTCCCGAGCAGCAGGTAGAGCATACGGCCTCAAATCCAGCACTGCACGTACGTTGACACCTCGCTGTTTGACCTCTATATATGCATCAATCACACCGTAACGCTCCTCGCTGCCTAATTTATCTGGAGGGATAAAGAAAAGGTCGTGTTCTGCACGCAGTATCATTTGTCTGCTCACAGCGATAATCTCGAGTGGGCTCTTGAGCAGTCTGAAGTTTTGGACGTCGTCGGGGATGGTTGACTTAAAATCCTTCGAAAGAGCTAGAAGCTCTCGTTCGACCTCCTGTATTCTTTGCTGTTCATACGTTCGCCTTAAGCGCGCTAACTCGAGTGCTGCATCGAGCGCTGTGGCTGTGTATGTGGTAGGCCTACTCATCGATGCTGCTACCAGACCTTTATCAGCGAGCGCTGTCAGCGTCCGGTGGACGTCTTCTCTATACGTTCCTAAGTGTTTAGCGGCTCTCGTCGGTGTACTGGGGCCGTATTTAAGCAGATAGTGATAGAGCCTTGACTCCCTTTCAGTTAACTGCAGGGCGGATAAGCGCTCGATGAATTCCTTGTCAGCGTCCATTATTTTGTGCGGTTATCGTTATGTGTAATGTAGTTTTTCCTTGCAAAACACCTAACAATTTGCAGCAGTTGCTCAGTGACTATCTCGCTAAGCTCCCTTGTCAGTGATGGCGCAATTTTCAAGCAGCGTCGCTCCCTTACGTTCGTTATCTATGTGCGAAGAAACTAATGATGGACGGTTGTTGATACCGAGATAACGCGAAGGGGTATGGCATTGCTCAAAAAAGAGGACGTGGTAAGCTGCCTAGGGCGAGCTGCCCAGGGCGAAATGAGCCTACCACTAACTGATTCTTCAACTCATCGCGGCATACTGTCACCTCGTGATGGCAAACGAATTGGACATGTTACTGAAGTCACTTTGGTAATTAGGGAACACTCCTTGGGTGGCCGAGTAGATTAACTCGTACGCCTGGTAATCTTTCAGCGTGACAGTCACTTCTTGCTTTAACGTGATACCGCTCGAGGTCCCGTTAAGGGTCAAGGTAAATGCCGGCATGCCAGCGAGGGTGGTGTTTTCAGTGCTGACGACGCTGTATGGAATCGTCGAATTATTCAATAAATCGTTTGTCAGGACGGTTTTAACTTCGTCTAGGCTTGGCTTGATGCCAGACATGTTTGAAGAATTTAAGATAACGTTCGCGGCAACTCCTCCTGGCGGCGAAAACGTCACTATCAACCCATTGCCCTCGGTTACATTCCACCCTGAGGGGTATTGAATGCGCACGCCCGCCGTCGCATTCGTGTAATTCAAGTATCCAGGATTGTTTTGAGGCACGAAAGTGGCTGCAGGAACGGTAGAGGCTGCAGGTTGACTTGACCCTCCGCTCGAGGAATTAGTGCTAGAAGTACAGCCTGCCGTTGCTACGGCGAGCATCATCACTGTGACCAATAGTCCAAAAAACACTTTTTTATTCATACTATGGCTCCGGTTTCAACAAGCGTTTTGCCCAGCCGTGATTCTACGTCACTAGCTTGAGACAACTCGCTAAGTCGGCCTCACAAGAGGCTCGTTGACGCCTAGAACGTGTCAGAATACACCATAAAGGCTCCGATTTGAAACTGCCGACAAGAGGCAGGACGCAGCGCTCTGAGACCTTTATATCTAAAGACTGGTAAGCGCTAGGGGCCGTCACCATAGCACGTAGCGCGGGCGGCGATAATACTCACAATACGGAATGTCCTCTCTATCGTCGTGCAGCTTACAATGGGCGTACTTCTTGCACCGCTGACAATTCATCATATGTGCATTTCATGAACGGCAGCGTAAAGAGGTCTACCCGTGCGGTGGGAAACTAACCGCAGCCAAACGACAACGCTTAAGCTTCATTGGCCCCGTCTCACGTATTTGTTTTTACTTACAAGGGGATAGAATAATGACAAAAGAGTGCAAGACGTGTGCGCACTTCAAGCCCGGCGACGACGGCTTCATGTGCGAGCTTGGTTTTCAAATGCCAACGGAGCCCGGCAAGACGTGTGCGGCTTGGGAAATCTGGCATGGTGAATAATAACTGCGCTCACGACTGTTCATACGCGTAGCCGTATTCGCGACGCTAATGGACTTGCACTTGTATCCTTTTTATGATTCGCCGCACCTCCTGCCGTGCGCGGTCGGGTATCCAGCCATCACTGCCCGCTTTCCACGAGCGCTCGAATGCGCTCTGCCCCATCAACAGCTTGCTCCCATGCGAGCTCGTAGTGATACATGAGCTGCCGCGCGTAGGTGGGGCTTTCGCATAAGAATGCCACAACAGACGTATCTTTCACACCGCGTGTGGGGTCGAATCTGATGAATACGAAATTCCTTTGCGCATCATGGACGGCAAACTGCATGCCCCCCGACGGCTCAACGTGGCGCAACTCCACGCCGCGCTCAAGGGCATAGCGCACTGATTCAAGGTTGGCCTGCGAGATGTCCGTCAAGACGCGCATGCGCACACCGCGGCGCGCGGCATCAGGCGCCATATCAAGAACACCAATCCGATTGAATATAGGTAAAACGGCTCCCGGCATAAGCATTGAGATGTCAGAGGTAGCCCTTGACAGCAACTCTATTGAGAGCGTATTTAGTTCGTTCGGGCCGCGCAACACCCTGTAGCTACACCCGTCCGCCGGCTCCGGCGGGGCGCGTCAGGGTCCCATAGACCGCGATCCCATCGACATCCCACGTCACCTCTTCACTATCACGTTCTAGCGTTTCAGTCATAATCTTTTTGCCAGCCTGATGGGGCACATTTGCCGTGAAGTGACTTTAAGCTTGCTAGAATAGTCAACGCACTTCGACGCTAGATATCCTCAAGTCAAGAAATTCACAGGAGTCCCCAATTGGCTGGCTAAACCGCAGTGCCTCCAATCGATCCCGCTCACAATGCATTGAGATGTGCGTTCGAAGTGATTCATTGGAAACTTCGCCTATATCACGCGGCGTGTTAATAGGACCAGAATTTCCGGCTGAGGCTACCTTCTCACACGCTGTATGATCCGCTTTCTGTGGTAAACAACGTAGCCCACGAGCACTATAATCCCGGCAATCACCGCAACGTCGAGATAAACAAACAGCTTTTCAAGGTCGACCCAGTGAGGGCCGAAGAGGAAGCCGATATAGGCGAGGCCAAAGCACCAGGGCAGCGACCCTGCCGTCGTGTAGAGGGAGAACTTCTTCACGTCCATCTGAACGATGCCGACCGGGAGTGAGAGGAACGTGCGGACGACGGGGAGCATGCGGCTGAAGAAAACTGCGCGGTCACCATACCTCACAAACCACGCATCCGCGCGGTCAAGCTCCTTTCCGCGCACGAACACGTACTTACCATAACGAACGAGCAACGGTCTGCCGCCGAATACCCCGACGTAGTAGAGCACAAGGGAACCAACGAGGCAGCCGAGCGTGCCCGCGAGGGTAACGCCTACAAGCGTTAGCCCGCCTTTCCAGGCCACGTATCCCGAGAAGGGCATGATGATCTCGCTCGGTAATGGAATGCCGGCGCTCTCCAGTCCCATTGCGAGAAAGACGCCTACATAGCCGAACTGCTCAATCGCGCTGACGATGAAATTGCTGAGCGTTTCAGTTATGTTGAGGATGTTGAGGCTTAGCATGTCCTCTCTTTAGAAATCTCAGAGATCTTATACGGATACCGCACCGCTTAAGCTCTTACCACTTTTTTCTTCGGAGACCGCCTTAAAATTATTTTCAGTGCTTCGAACAATACAAGGCTGCTCAGGCCAGCAGCAGCGCTCGTAATGATCGCTGCCGCGGATAGTGGTGCGAAGAGAAATACGCTTCGTAAGGCCGGTATGTAAAGCGCACCGGCAAGAAAGATGATAGCCCCTCCCGCGACGTACCACAAGGCTCGGTTCGACGTTGGTGGTGCAATGATCAAGATGTCCCGCGATCGGCCGCTGAGAATAAGGCAGAGATTGGCAATAACCAGCGTGGTAAACGCCATGGTGCGCGCTTGATTATCAGTTTGACCGTAATAGGTCGCTCCAACGTAGATGAGCATAACAATAATGAGAATGCTGACGCCTTGGAGCAGGTTCACGCTCAATTGCCCGCGCGTGAACAACGGCTCGTGCGAATCACGAGGTGGACGGCTCATCACGTTCGGGTCAGCAGGCTCAGCCTCAAAAACGACTGACGACGCAGGATCGATGATGAGCTCGAGGAATGCGATGTGAATGGGTAGGAGGATAAGCGGCCAATTGAAAAGCACGGGAAGGAGGGTCACCCCTGCGATAGGGATGTGGATGGCGATGATGTATCCCATTGCCTTCTTTATGTTGTCGTAAATCCGCCGCCCGAGACGCACGGCGCACACAATGGAAGAAAAATCATCATCGAGCAGCACGAGTGACGATGCCTCGCGGGCAACGTCTGTACCGCGTTTTCCCATCGCAACGCCAATGTCGGCGGCCTTCATCGCAGGCGCATCGTTCACGCCGTCTCCTGTCATAGCAACGACTTCGCCATTTGCTTTGAGTGCTTGCACGAGCCGCAGCTTCTGCTCAGGCATTGTTCGGGCGAAAATGCACACCGTTTTGATGCGCTGTTGGAGGGTCCGATCGTCTATGCGCTCGAGCTCAGGCCCTGTCACGATCTCGTCGCGCGGTGCAAGACCGATGCGTTCTGCGATACTTCGTGCCGTGTCAGGATAGTCACCGGTTATCATGATCACCCGTATTCCGGCGCTATAGCACTCCTTCACTGCGTCTGCTACGGTCGATCGCACGGGGTCGACAAGTCCGATTAATCCGAGGAAATCAAACACAAAGTCGTGCTGCTCGGGAGGGAGTTCCAGGGGTCGGAAATGCGCCTTTGCTACCCCCAGCACGCGCAGTCCTTTGCCGGCAACCGTAGAAATATGCTCAGCGAGATCGCGCTGCTCCGCTTCAGTAAGGTGGCACAAGTCAGCGATTGCCTCGGGTGCCCCTTTTGCCGCGATGATGTAGTCTTTCTCGTCAGGCGATCGCCAGACCCGCGAGAGAGCGAGTAGCCTTTCGGAGAGGGGGTACTCTCGTTCGAGCACCCAGTCTCCGTGAAGGTGCTCTGTCGTGGCCAAAAAATGCTCGCCTAGCTCTTTAAAAGCTTTTTCCATCGGGTCGAAGGGGTCTTTCTGACTCGCTAAGATGCTATATTCGACGATTTGATGGAACGACTCTGGGAGCGCTCTTTCTGAATCATAATCGATATCATGGAGCTGACCGTCCACGAAGAGCGAATGCACCGTCATGCGATTGAGCGTGATCGTACCAGTCTTGTCAGTGCAGAGCACGGTCGCAGCGCCAAGCGTTTCGACCGCAGGGGCGTTGCGGGTGAGTACTTCGTGCTGCGAAATGCGCCAAGCCCCCAGCACGAGAAATACTGTCAAAACAACAGGGAATTCTTCAGGCAGCATAGCCATAGCGAGTGCGATGCCGGCCAATAATCCTTCGAGCCAGTTGCCCCGCGTTGCTCCGTAGACCAGCACGACAACAATGAATAAGCCAAGCCCGACGAGCGCGATGTTGCGAACTAATCGTCCGGTTTGAACCTGAAGCGCCGTCTTTTCGGTATCGAGCGTGCGGACGGCCGTGCCAATCTTACCGATCTCGGTGTCGGCTCCTACAGCACGCATTTCAGCGACGGCCTGCCCTCGAACCATTAGCGTGCCTGAGTAGACAAAGGGAGTCCCCTCGCCACCGGGCCGACCTATCCCCGCTCCGTCGCCTCCTGCTGCTTTGCGCACGGGCACAGCTTCGCCAGTGAGCAGCGACTCGTCGATAGAAAGACTGGTGCTCGACAAGAGGATGCCGTCGGCGGGGACCCGATCGCCCTCATAAAGCACAACCATATCCCCACGCACGACCTCTCGACCGGCAATTCGCTGTTCCGCGCCGTCGCGAATGACTAGCGCACGCGGACTTGAAAGGTCACGGAGCGCCTCCAAGGTACGCTCGGTCCGCCGTTGCTGATAAAAGGTGATTCCCATGATCACGAAGACGAAGCTCAACAGAATGAGCCCCTCCTCGCTGTCACCGACAAGAAGGTAAATACCGCCGCCGCCCAGGAGGAGGAGGAACATCGGCTCGCGAATAACGGTCAACACGATAGCAAGGGTGCTGCGCGGCTTCTCGGACGGAAGCTCATTATAGCCCTCCTTCTGCAATCGTTTCTCAGCCTCTTCGCGTGAGAGGCCCGAAAGCGCACTCAAGTCTGTTTCGCGAGCCATCCTTACCAGTCGTACGAGCGTCCTCGCTTATATGTGTATTTTTAGAGAGAATCGCTTCGTTAGCACGCGTGTTGAGGTCTGCGCCTGCCAATTACTGCGCCGGTCATTGGGCAAAAGAAAGAAGAAGGAGAAACAGAGCTGGACTCTGAGGGGCTTATCAGGACTCAAGCCGAGAACATAAAAGTGCTGGCACGGGTTCGACGACGGAGACGAGAGCGCAGCAAGCTTCGGCGTCAACCTTATAAACCTGCGTTTCATTCCATCCAGCTAACACTGCTGAAGAAAAACGCAGATACAAAGGATTCCGAGACAAGATAGGGATCTAATTCCTATTTTCCCACCTACGTGACACGACATCAGTAACTGTGCCGTACCCCTCGTCAGCTGAGACAAGACATTTCGTCATCGCACTGCTGACAAGCAGCGCCAAGGGAAGCATGAGAAACCACGAGGAAAACTGGCCGGTCACGGCAACGCTACAGCCTAACACCTTTGAGAGAACGACCAAAGCTAAGCCGAAAACGACTCCAACAAGCGTGCCTAGCACGGCCCTGCGTAGACGCTCACGAGTAAGACGATTTGCCTAGCAAGGATATTCGACACACGCAAAAAAAGATCGTACCAGGCTTTACTGTTGCCCTTTAACCAGACCCCGAAGTCGACTTTGAGCGCGGAGGCCACACGGACGCTTGCTTCCTCATTTGCAGTAACTTTATCGTACTTGCGTAATCATTTCACGCTCTGTAGACCGAGCACGTGTTTCTTTCTTTGATTTCCTTCGATTTTTAGAGCCCATTCAGAAGCGTGGCGGCAAAAGTAGGTTGGTATGCCTTAAAAAGCTCTCGGATGCACGCTGCGGTTCATCATAACTGTAAGATTGGCAGAACCAAAAGGTTCGAACAATGGATCTCATTACGGAAATTCGTTCTTTGTGATACACGTCTTCGTAGATTTCGAGCATAGAAACCGCAAGCTTTTCTGCGTCGCATGTACATCATCTGCTGTAACACCCGTGAATAACCGCAAAGTGGGTAAGATTGTGTACTACGCACTTGCTGACGCACACGTTACGCAGTTCATCGATGTCGGAGTCGACCATGCCAGATAATCACAGCCACGGTGAACAGAGCTGCTCTGCTTGTGCGACGGACATTCTTGAGGAAAAAGAGCCGTTGTGGAAGCAAAAAGAAGTCATAGTCATCACTGTAGCGGCAGCCATCTTTTTCATCGGCGTTTATCTCGACGTAAGGGCCCATCAGCACAACCTCGCCCAAATCGCGTTCCTCGCGGCGACACTCGTTGCAGGATACTCCATTATCAAAAAGGGGTTCTTGGGGGTGATTCGGAAGCATCGCCTCGACATGAACCTGCTGATGACGATTGCCGCCGCAGGAGCGTTCGCTATCGGTCAGGGCGAGGAGGGCGCGGCGATCATGCTTTTATTCTTCATCGCAGAGTTCCTCGAAGATTACGCGGGTGATAGGGCGCGGCAGGAAGTAGGGTCACTGCTCAGGCTCGCACCGGAGACGGCTGTCGTCGTGCGCGGCCGTAGTGAGGTTGTCGTTCACGCTCACGAAGTCAACGTCGGGGAGACGGTCGTCGTCAAGCCTGGAGAGAAAATACCATTGGACGGCGTCATCATCAGCGGCATTTCGTCGGTTAATCAAGCGGCCCTCACGGGAGAGAGTGTGCCTGTGGTCAAGACGATCGGCGATACGGCATTTGCCGGCACCATCAACGAGGACGGGTATCTCGAACTGCGCGTCACGAAGCGGTCTGATGAAACGATCTTGTCGCGAATCGTGCAGCTGGTTGACGAGGCGCAGCGGAAGAAGACCCCGACCGAGGCGTTTATCGACCGGTTCTCTTACTACTACACCCCCATCGTCATAGCACTTGCAGCTCTGGTAGTCGTTCTTCCCGTGCTCATCTTTGGCCTGTCCTTTAGCGAGTGGTTTTACCGAGGTCTCGTGCTGCTCGTCATCTCGTGCCCGTGTGCCATGGCGATCTCTACGCCGGTTTCTATGGTTTCAGGGCTCACCGCGGCGGCCCGACAGGGAATCCTCATCAAGGGCGGGGATGTGATCGAAGAGCTAAAGGATGTCAAAGTAGTCATCTTTGACAAAACGGGAACGCTCACTGAAGGGCGACTCAGCGTGACAGACGTAATCAGTTTGAATGGCGCCACGGAACGCGAGGTCGTGCAGATGGCGGCATCATTGGGAGCGAAATCGACCCATCCTGCGGCGCAAGCGATCGCAAAAAAAGCAAACGATGACCACGTGGCGTTGGTGCCAATCATTGAATTCAAATCAATTGCCGGAAAAGGCCTCACGGGAAGATTCAATGACGCGGACTTCTACGCTGGTAGCCGTAGCCTCCTCAGTGACGTCAACTCGCACCTGCCTGACGACGTTATCGACCAACTTGAGACTGAGGGAAAGACACTCATGCTGGTCGGCACCGACACCCACATACTAGGCGTCATCGGCCTCAAGGATCGAATTCGGGACTCGTCGGCAGAGACATTACGGGCTTTGACCGCCCGTGGCATCAGGACCGTCATGTTGACCGGGGACAACGAGCGTGCGGCGGCCGCGATTGCTAATGAGCTGCCGCTGAGCGAGTGTTACGCTGAGCTGCTGCCTGAAGATAAGGTGCGGCACGTTGAGGATCTGACAAAGGCCTACCAACACGTCGCAATGGTCGGAGATGGCGTCAACGACGCTCCTGCAATGGCCCGCGCACAAGTGGGTATCGCAATTGGAGCTGCCGGTTCAGACGTTGCGATTGAAACCGCCGATATCGCGTTGATGCACGATGATCTCTCGAAAGTTACGTATCTCATCGATCTTAGCACAAAAACCATGTCTGTGGTGAGAGAGAACGTGTCAGCAGCGATTCTCATTAAGGCGTCTTTTGCGGTGCTCGCCTTTCCGGGAATCATCACCCTGTGGCTTGCCGTAGGGGTCGGCGACATGGGGCTAAGCCTCGCCGTCATCCTTAACGCGCTACGAATCGGCAGCAGGCGATAATGGATGTAGCTGGGCAACCGGCACAAGTGATGAGCGGATGCTTACTATGTATTGGCTTTTGAGTAAATTTTCGGCGTGAGCATTGTGGCCAGCGGTGAGGTCTCGACTGTCACCGAACGACAGCAGCACCAAGCCTGCTAAAAAGAATGGAAGCGGTCATTTGCTTGCTACAGTTGCTTCGACTTCGAGAATGCTCATACGTACGCGTATCCGGCCGTCACGGTCAGGGGAGTGCAGCTCGATACAGCGCTGTACGACCTCATCAAGAAATGCGTCGCGCTTCTTTGCCGGAATTCGGTCAGTGTATCGATGCCACGTCGACCGTGCGCATCCCTTAAGCGCGTCGGCACTAGGGTGCGTTACCTCTTCGGTGACGAATTCGAACCGTCGCAGAACAAACCCGGCGTCGCGGAGCAGCCTTTTGTACTCTTCGGCGCTCCGAGCCCCTCGTTGCTTAAATTCCTGAAAATACGGCTTCCAAGTCGGGCGATCTATTATCTCCTTTCGTGCTGACCGGAGTGGCAACTGGCTCTCTGCTGTGGCATCTCGTTTTGCCATGAGCTGGGCGGCAAAGGCTTAGCGCTGGTGCTGAACTGGGTGGTCGCGCCGCTCTTTATGTTCGCGTTGGCCGTCATCTTTCTGAGGAGCTATCCTGAATATATGGTCGGGCTCATCCTCATAGGCATCGCGCCGTGCATTGCTATGGTCATCGTCTGGAACAGCCTAGCCGGCGGAGATTCCGAATATGCAGCGGCACTTGTCGCCCTCAACTCCATCTTTCAGGTACTCTTCTACTCTGCTTACGCCTACTTCCTCATCACGATACTGCCGCAGTGGCTGGGCATCTTTCAAGAGGCGACCGTGGTGAACATATCCATCGTCGAGATTGCGAAAACTGTGGCAATCTATCTCGGCATCCCGTTCGTCGCAGGGATGGTTACCCGATATGCAGGGTTGAAACTCAAAGGGCGGGAATGGTACGAAACGCGTTTC
>CABDZG010000016.1_pt1 | contig 79277 bp, 69 predicted proteins | sample 3132101 | NCBI WGS metagenome assembly CABDZG01 (sample SAMEA5534340, study PRJEB31848) | metagenome | biome: tundra; feature: field; material: soil | place: USA | collected 2013-05 | depth 0.45 m
CCGGCACCCTCACCGCGAACGGCACCGCCGTTCCCGGTAAAACCATCAGGCTCGGCAGAGTGGATCCGTCGGGTACCTACACCACGGCCAACACCACCACCACCGACACCAACGGCGCCTACACCTTCACCTGCAGCGAATCTGCGCAGGGCTTCTACTACTACCAGACAGTCTTCGCCGGCGACACCTACGCCCCCTCCACGTCCCCCTTGGTCAGGCTCACGCTTTCCTAACTGAATGACGGTGCACACAGGCGCCTTTTGCACGAAATACGCAAGCTGTGCAGGGCCCACAAGATAGGACTCAAAGGAATATCGTAATTGCTCACGACAACGTATTCAATAGAGGGGCGTGCGAGGATCTGGCTCGTTATTTTGAAGACGGCCATTAATTGCAGGATAAAATGAGGATGATTGAGAATGAGCCTCCAAAGTCCGTAGAGCTCAAGGATATAGCCCTTAAAAGGGTATGCGATGAGTATTCGTCGGACAAAGTCGCGTGCAAAGATAATTCAAAGGCTCAACCGACGTATGAGCGAAGCGGTGGTCTCCGGATCCTGTGTCACTTTCAGAATTTATAACGACAACATCGACGTTGGCCCTTTCAGTAACAAAATACCGACCTGGGACAAAGTTGTCAGTGAGTACTTGCAGGTATTTGAAAAGACCTTAGAAAAGTAACAGCAATTTGCATGGTCTTCCCTTCTTGAAGTTTACCCTTTTTTAATTCCCATTAAGAGCTCTATTGTCGCTCCCCGCATCGTTCCATTTAAATTCGCTGAGATCGCAGTATAACTTACGGGGTCGTCATTAACGCGACGTCGCGAAAACTAGAATAAACTATAGGTAGGATTGCGGACCGACTCTATTCTCCGTTCAGCGTAAACGCAATCGGGTGCTATTATTTGGTGTGGTTAGCCACGTATCCACGTGTTTTAGGCAATTTTTCTCATCCAAAAGCTACCGGGACGCCAGTTCCCTGAGCGCCGATACGAGCTAAACGCTCTTTCCAGTTCTTCCGGGCGATGTAGCTCCATGTAGCCTCCTGCCTATAATACTTCAAAGCTATTGTTGAAAGCGAGAAAGGCTTGTATGAGATATTGTTCGTTATAAAACTTACTCTCCTTGAATAGCCGCTCTTTAGGGTACTCAGCTGGGAGGAAAATATCGTGCGCGTGAACAATAACTCCCTTTCTGAGCCTAGGAAGTATCTCCAAATACTCATATGCAACGTCACCGCCTGTTTTGAGCACGTGGCTTGAGTCAATGAACAGAATATCGTTCTCTGATAACGCACAAAATGTCGATAAAGGGGTGTGCTGTACCTTTTGACGAATAAGCTGTAAACGTGAGAAATGGGGGAAGACCTCTCTTACGAGTTCCATTGAGTACGGGTCAATAACAGTGAGGTGCCCGTTATATTGGGGATCCTCCTCGTTGTTGTTTATGATAGCTTGGACAATTAGGCGAGTGGAGAATCCTGAGCCGACTTCAATTATTTATTGTGGTTTAAATGACGAACCATGCAATAGAGGACTTCCCCATCGACTGACTCAAAAGCTCTATTATGCACATAGTACTGATGTAAAAGTGCAGTTTTCTCTCGTGGAAAAAGCTCATATTCCTTTTTGTAATCTGATGCAAAAGAGGCGAGCAACTCTAACTGTTTTTCTTCATCAATATTGACACTGATGAGTTCTGAGCGGTGTGACCATAAGTCGTCGTCAAGCTCACGCAAGTCAGAGATAGGAGAATAGAAATAATTTCGAGTGATATTGAGCCGGGTCGCTGGCTTAATGGTAAAATTGTGCGTTTCATTTTAGGCCCCATAGAGACCGTAGTGTGCCACTTGTGTATTCACCACTACAGAGTTGGAGAGTCTATGTCTGCTCGCCAAAAAAAGTTGTGGTGATTCTGATTGCTGCGGTTAGTGTGTATCTAGCGAACTTGAAACTTGCGGGCATCTTTATTATCCTGAGGCGCAGGGTTCGCTGGTGGTGACATATATCACCCCTATTTATCTAAAGGGCACACTGCATTGGGTCAGAACTTAGTTCTGCATCGGACAGCCGCTTGGGTTGCACATTGGACGTCCTTGTCATGGAGGATAAGTCATAAACGAGCAGCAGAGTACCGGACTTTTGGTTGAGACAGCCAGAGAATTTGTAACCTTGTCTATTTTATACTGCAAGAAACACCCCAACATCTATTTAGGTTATTAATCAACCCAAGCACGACATTTAGCCGCAGTGATTAAAAACAGATCCCAATTAGAGTGATGACCTCAGCCAATCGGATCACTTTCGCGAGGAAGACCTTAAGAAGCAGGTAAGGTCTAATAGTGCAGCGGTATACTTATCAGAAGCTTATTACCTAGGACTACAGCTCTTGCGAGAAACGATGAAACTACTGTTCTTGTCGCATGATATTCCTTCGCCCGCAGCGTCTGATACGGTGTCACTGTATCATTTGATTCGTCAGTTGTCAGCTTTTTATGGACACGAAATTACTCTTATTTCGTTTCTATCAGAGCGTTCCAGAATTGAGGATCTAGAGTTTCTAAAAAATGTTTGCTCCGTCGAAAACCCGATAAAGATTCAATGGAGCTCGCTTACAAAGTTGCTTCCTAAGGCAGTCGTAAGTAGTATCCTACACCTGCTGAAGAACCTGAAAAATGGTTTGGTCGTAAACGAGCTCGATTACTATTACGATCGTCATATGAATCACGTGATAAAAGAGGCCCTTAAAACGAGCAGTTTCGACATGGTCTTTTCGACAAGACAGATGGCAAATTATGTCGTCAATATTGATATTCCAAAAATCGTGCAGCCTTATGATTCAATGTCCGAATATCATAGGCAAATCTTTGCCCACTCACAAGGGTTAAAGAAAGCTTTATATGGCATTCGATATGCACTGAATCGATCTTACGAAAAGCACATTTACGCGAAGTTTGATGCGTGCTTGGTCGTAACTCAGCTAGAACAGCAGCGTCTTGAGTCACTCAATGCCGGAACTCGATGCATCGCGATACCTAACGGGGTGGATACCGATTACTTCGCCCCGGTGAACGCAAAAGAGGGACCATCATGTTTGCTGTTTGTAGCACGTATGAAGGATCCCGTTCCGGTCGCTAATGCCCTTCACTTTTATAAAGAAGTATTTCCTTTAATACTCAGGGAAAATCCCGATTTGAAACTTTATTTAGTTGGGCGCGATCCTTCAAAGGTAATATTAGAACTCTCGGTTGATCCTTTAGTCCACGTAACGGGATACGTCAAGGACGTGCGACCGTACTTAGCAAAGTCTACTGTTGTCATTTCGCCCGATGTTTTAGGAACAGGAATCAAGAATAAAGTGCTCGAGGCAATGTCTATGGGCAAAGCGGTCGTAACGACCAAGCTTGGGACTGCGGGACTTGCCGTTAGAAACCGAGAGCATCTCGTGGTCGCAAACACTCCGCAGGAATTCGCACGAGAAACGATATCTCTTTTGACAGATCGACATATAAGAGCAACTCTTGGAGCTAACGCGAGGAAGCTCGTGGAAGAACGGTATTCTTGGGAAACGATAACCAAGGAAGTAAATCAATTATTTATCAACATCATATCCGAGAGAGGAGGGTCACAATCCACCGGATTGAAATGTTAACTTATGTCCAGACAGATCCTGTAGGAAACCATAGGCGATCGCAAGAAGCCGTGGAGATAGAGATCGGCAAGTATCTCGATAGGGCGCAACCAAAATAATAAGCTGGACGGGACTTTATGCTTTGAAAGACGTCAAGCGCAAAAGAATCCAAACCGATCAAAAATCAGCCACGAGAACTGAATTCGGAATACGACCGCTAAAGTTCCTTGAACTCCCAATCATTCGTCTTGAGTGGTTTTTGAGTTGCACGTTGGTGCTTTTATGCTCAAGTTGTGCCAGACTTTTCACAACATTCTTGGCGGTTACTTTTACTCGTGGAATCGCGCTCTCGTCAGAGATTGTAACTTGCCCTCTTGAGTTTATCCGTCCCCGCCCATCTGTTCGAGTCTTTATCTGGCCCAATTGTTTAGCTTATTTTGTCCCCTTCATGCTCACAACCTGATCGTGTTCACATCTGAACGAAGCAACAGAATCCGCTATTGTGAGAAAAATAGAGAACTACGAGCGCTATGGATTTGAGTTGACACTGAGCAATCTCACGTGTAGGGCCGACAGTGCAAAATGATCTATGTTGAGCTAATAATGAGCTCGTGTCTTGAGTATCATTTCGGGGTTATTTATATACTGAAGCTAGGCAGACAAATAATGGCCGAGACCCGAGAAAGATGCCATCGTGTTCCGCAAGCGCTTGTGGCCGAATTGTGCTGGCAGATATATAGCGCAAAGACGCATCACAGTTCAATCTGATAAGTATCCGAGCACTTTCGGTTTCGATATCCGGCTACGAATAGCAAAGTGAGCGCCTTTGTCGCTTGACAGGATAGGCGGCCAATTTCGGTATATCCCTGCAAGGAGAATTCACGTGTGAACAAGCAACTGAAAAACTCCCCGAATCGAGAAATGCTCAGAGAGACGGATGATCTCAGCGAGGGCACGCAATGCGGTAGCTTCGCTGAACCAAAAGTTGTGATAATCGTTTTGAATTGGAATGGTAAGAACCTTACTGCCGAATGTATGAAATCCTTGACCGAGATAGACTACAAAGACTACGAGATACTTCTCGTAGATAACGGCTCAACAGATGGATCTCAAGAATACTTCAGGACCCGAAATCCAGAAATAGTGCTGCTTGAGAATGAACTAAATCTTGGTTTCGCCGAAGGACACAACGTAGGCATCAGATATGCAATGAATCGACACGCGGATTACATTTTGCTGCTCAACAATGACACCATTGTGCATGAGCGGTTTTTGTCTGAACTGGTGCGTGTCGCAGAATGTGATTCAAGAATCGGCTTCGTCGGCCCGAAGGTTTACTATTGCGATTATCATGGACGACACGATGTCATTGCATTCGCTGGAGGGCACATCAATATGTGGATCGGAAAAGCCCGAAACGTTGGAGAGCGACAAAGAGACACCGGAAAATACGACAGCATAAAAAAGGTAAGCTATCTCCAAGGTTCATGTCTGCTGGTGAAAAAAGAAGTCGTTCAACGAATTGGATTGCTAGATTCAACGTTCTTCGCTTATTGGGAGGAGACCGATTGGTGCACACGTGGCTATCACGCGGGCTATGTATCCGTGTTTGTCCCGACTGCCAAGATTTGGCACAAGGTTGCAGCCTCAAGCGGCGGCGTTCGCAGTATGTATTACCAAACAAGAAATCGGTTCTGGTTTATGAAGAAACACGCTGCCGGAAAACAGTATTTTTGCTCACTGCTCTACTTTTTTTTCGTCCAATTTTGGATCTCAATCGGTAAGATCACCATAGGTAAGAAAGGCAACGACACATTTCTCTGCTTCTTGAAAGGCGTTCGAGATGGAATTAGCAAGCATTAGGGTGGACTCGTCCTCTTCTCATTCTTTATTACTGAGTTACTTCCTGCGTAAGTTATCGCTCTAACAAATGCCCTGATGATGAAAATTACGTATAGGTATATGCTTGCACGAGGTCTGCGATGATCGTGCTCTGTCCATTTTTGCTATAACGTTTATAATCTCAAGCCTCCGCTTCTCTCGGTCGTAGCTCCGTACCGGTTGTATGAACCGCGTAGTATCTTGCGATAAGCGGTGCTTCCAAGGGGGCAAACAAAAAGAGAGCGCTTCAGTGGTGTCCCTCAGAAGCCAACTGCCTTCGCTATGCCGCGAGAATAGGGGCTAAGATCTTAGAAAATGTTAGGTGTAAATGGCTCCGCAAAAAAGTTACTTGCTGATTTTTTGTTTAAATTTCGACACGAGGGGATAAAAAAAATCTGAGGGGGCACTCCCTGTATACTGATAGCCGCTCGATTTGTTTCTGAAAATAACCCTGTGGCCGGAAGCTTGGAGCTTGTGCTATCCTCACATTTGGACTGTCGGCGACAAAATCAGACCGGACAACATCTCAGGTTCAGATGACGATACTTTGTCAGGTTCTTGCTTCCTTTCGTATCAGGCGTTTTTCAATGATTGCACCGTAGAACCTAACGAAATGAAATGCACGCGCTCCGAACAGCGTCGAGAATGCTAAAAGAAATGTCTCGGGGTTTATGTAATCGGTCTTAAATGCTTGGAACACATGCGCTTTGCAACGACTAAAGTCTCCTGCGGCATCAAAGAGGTCTGCAATTATCAAGTGATGTCTTGCTAAACCACGACGTCCGATAAATCGTAACATGTCTCTCTCATTTTTTTCCACTACATGTTGGTAACCGAGCGCTCTTACCAGCGCATTTCGAGTGACAGAATCTGGTTCGTTTGCGTGGTAAATTGTACATGGTTCATCTACTGTAATAAATTCATAGAGTCTTGAAAGGGATATGCACGTATCCCAATCTGCTGCTGCTAGAGTGGATTCGTCTAAAAAGCCAATTTTTTGTAAATATTCTGCTGGCACTAGCAAGCAACAGTAATTTGGCCCCTGAGTTGCGAGCATTTCAGGATAGACATATCCATTGTATTTTTTCAAGTACTTTGTTTTTGATGCATCCCCTGCGACATTCCACATTCCCGTTAAGACCACGCAATTTGAGCCTCTGTTTTTGATTGCGTCCAGCTGCAGCTCGATTTTTTGAGGGATCCACTCATCATCTGCATCCAGAAATGCGATGTAGTCTCCGCATGAGTTCCTGATTCCGGTGTTGCGTGCAGCTTGGTGCCCTTTATTTCTTTCGTGGCGAAGGTATCGCACGTGCGGATATTGCAGGAAAGGCTTCACAGCATCTAAGGTTTGATCCGAGGACCCATCATCAACGACCAATATTTCAAGATCACGATGAGTTTGGCATAAAGCGCTTTCTATGCTTCTGCCAACAATGTGTGCTCTATTATACGTGGGTATTATTACGCTTACCTTCGTCAAGTTAGGCACTTTCCTGTTAATTACGCGATAATAGGCTTTGTCAAAATAGCGATCTGCTGTTGGTGTTTCTTGTACTTATCTTACAAGAAACCTCTCTTACCGTTTTCTGATGATGTGTATAAAGACTCATCTGACACGCCAATTTGACTTAGGTATGTGCATAAGCTCTCGTCCGCTTCAGTTTGAAACATCCTGCGGATTTTGAAACAAATGCCACGCAGCCGGCAACTGATATGATGCCCCGCGAACGGTAACCGTTGGGTGTCCTGCGCCGGAAGAAAGAGAATCGCTCTTGTTAGAGAACGTAACTGGGAACGAATCGGTGAAGGTTGGCTACATGGATTGAGAAATGTTTTGGGGGGACCAGAAGCAAATTCGACGTCTTGAACGGGGCAACTTTGCAGCAAGATCGATGGTATTTAGCACCACGGTGGTTGCTCTTAGTTACGCTTTTTTACTTGCTCACGTAAGAAGAGGAAATTGTATGCAACTCTCTGTAAACCGATCGAGCTAAAGAAAGTCTTCGACTGCGAGCTGTTGATAGCAAGATAGATGTAGCGCAACGTTTACAGTTTCGGAGTGGCAAATGAGAATATCGACAAATCTTGTCCGTAGCAAGGCGTAACGAAGCGTAAACCTGAGCAAACTCGCGCCCACCACGCATTTAGAAGAGATACAATGCAAATAAGCAACCCTTTACGGATGAATGATTGGGAGATTCGTAAACTACTTACCTCAGTCCTCTCTCTACAGGCGATAGTCTGGTGTTTGGTTTTCCTGAACTACTACGGCATCCGCATACCAATTTTGCCAGCGCTGTTTACGCTTATTTATCTCCTCTTCGTACCGGGTGTGCTCTTCCTTCGAGTTTTTCACGCGCACGAACTGGGCGACGTTACCTCGCTTTTGTACTCCGTTGGTTTAAGTTTAACCAATGTGATAGTCGTTGGCTTGTTGTTAAATACACTCCTTCCTGCTGTCGGCTTTACGACGCCAATATCAATTGTGCCCCTAGTGGTAACATTTGGTCTTGAGATCTGTACCTTATCTGTGTTATGTTATAGGTTCGACAAATACGTTCCAAAAACACAAACTTCCAACCTTTCCCTGGAATTACTGTCGCCGAAGGTCCTAGTACTATGCTTAATCCCATTTTTGAGTGTTTTTGGCACGTACCTGATGAATGTGGACACCAATCCTGCATTACAGCTGTTGCTAATCATCATTATTGCCGCCCTAACGATCTTCATAGGGTTCAGTAGCTCGTTTCAAGAACGGCTCTATCCTTTTTCTCTCTTTGTCATCGCCCTCTCACTGCTATATAGCGCGACGTTAATCTCGAGGTTTCTGACAGGTTCGGGAGATATCTACCAAGAGTATTTCGTCGCTAATTCAGTGATCCAAAACTCGCTGTGGAACTCGACGGTGATCCTAGAGGTGAATTCATCGGCCGCAATTACTATGCTTGCCCCGATTTTGTCGATCTTTTCCGGTGTTAGCGTGACCTCGCTGTTCAAGATCGTGTATCCTTTTTTGTATGCGCTGGTGCCGGTTTGTCTGTATCAGGTGTTTAAAAAACTGTCCAATCCAAAAATTGCATTCTTTTCGGCTATTCTCTTTGTATTTTCCTTCACATTTTATGTCGATTTGATGGCATTAGCAAGACAGCAAATTGGCGAACTCTTTTTGGCTCTGTTTGTGCTTACAATCTTCTCAGCACAGACTAAACCTAACAGGCGTCTATCAGTGATTTTTGCGATTTCTACAATTGTGTCACATTATGCCTTGGCAGCCTTGTATGCATTCATCCTTCTGTTCGTCTGGCTGATAGTCAGTTTATCCGAGACGCCTCTGATTCAAGCGGCGATCACGCGTGTGTTAGACAAATTACCTAGTGGGGGCCTGAAGGAGCGTTTATCAAACTCACCCTACGAATCAACTGGCACTTCACCCCTCTCTCTCTCCTTCGTTGCGCTTTTTGTCATCTTTACTCTAGCTTGGTTTATTTACACGTCACAGGGGTTAATTTTCAACAATGTGGTAGTTATAGGTAGTACGTTAATAAGTGGGCTACAAACACAGTTCGGTTCACAGTCGACTCAGGGGGCGCAAGCGTTAGCGGCAACCTCGTCGAGTTTTCTTCATGAAATCGGTAAGGATATTCGCGTAATTCAAGAATTTCTTATTGTAGTTGGCGCAGTAGCGCTGACTTTGCGGTTTATCACCATGAAGTTCACAAAAGAGTATGTAAGTTTAGTTTGGATGAACCTTCTCCTATTGGCAGCAGCAGTCCTCGTTCCGAATTTTGCGAACCAGCTTTATCTCCCAAGGTTGTACCATATCGTCCTTATTTTTACAGCTCCTTGTTGCATCATAGGGGTGTTAGTATTGCTGAAGGGTGCAAATCACTTCACAAAGCAGCGATCTATGAACATGCTCCCTAAAGTGTTAGCTGTTTTTTTTGCTATATTTTTGTTATTTGAAACAGGATTTCTCTATGAAGTTGTTGACCACCAGTCGACGTCAATCCCGTTTGGCAGCACTTCTGATTCTTTTACTTACAACATACAGGAGGAAACCGGTGCTCAGTGGATACAACAGGTGAAATCTCCGAACAACTATATTTTCTCAGATGTAGTAAGATACGGGATGATTGGCCAGTTTGGCTGGGGAGGGGGGGTGGCTAGTCAAGCAGTTGGTGAACCTCTTGGATACTTTTTGATCGATACACATGGAGTTCTGACGTCACTTCCCAACGGTTCTGCTATTTTCCTTGGAACTTACAATTTGATGCACAACGAGGTCGCAGTAAGAGGATATGGAAACTCCTTTGGGATAGGATTTCAATACGTCGCGCTAAATCCTCTAGTCGACAATCGCAGCAGAATCTATGATGATGGTGGTGCAAACATTTATTACAGCTAGAGTTCTTTCAATGAAGCTGTACGCACGTTGAAGGACAGCTAATCGATGCAATGTGACGGTTGGCAGTGATATAAGTGTCGCGTACCGTTTTCTCATCGGCATTTTTTTTGCTACATTGAACTAGTATAGCTACATTGAACTAGTACATTATGTGCAAGATGCTTGCGGTCAATTCCATGAGTAAGCCCTCGTCCGTATGTAACCTTGTATCTTTGCCAAAATCGATCGGATTCCTATTGATCCCCCACATCTAAAGACTGCGTTAAGTTGGTACAATTTCTTGAATGCATTGGGTTCCCTTGCGATACCTTTCATCGGTTGCTGAAAGGGGGTGCCGCCGATTGCTATTTTCATTTTTGCTTGTTGACTAAGCAATAAAGTTATGGCTGAAGCGGGCACAAAAAGTCATCGTATTGTTTGTGATATCTGCATTTGCTGAAAAGGACCGGAAGTCGAGCCTTTTCTTGTCCCAGAATTAAGAGATGCATTTGTCAATGGCACAGCATCGGTTTTCACTGATTAACCACATGCCAAACAGCAGCAATAGATTTAAAAACAATTTTGATTTCTTAAGGATTCTTGCGGCACTCACTGTAATTTTTAGCCACTCATACGATTTGTTACGGTCAACTTCGGAGCCCGTATATAAATTAACAGGCATCGCTTCGGGCGGCACTTTTGCTGTCGGCATCTCTTTTGTGACAAGTGGTTATCTCATCACGAAGAGTTGGGAAAGAGGCCCTCACGCTTTCATGTATCTAAAAAAACGCGTTTCACGCATATTTCCCGCACTAACCGTTGTTGTATTTATAACAGTTTTTTTGTTGGGCCCTTAGGATGAACTGGACACTCAAACCACTCTCCTAGCTGCACGTTGTGGCGATAGAAATAACGTTGAAGTTCTTCTTTATTAGCAGTTAAAAACCAATATCGTATAGATGAGGGTTTATACAGGCCATTATCATCCGCGGGCACTTCACAACCATGTGTTTTCAGCCAGCACTCATAGACCTTCGCGATTTTATAGCGGTGTTCAATATTTTTTTGAAGTCCCTTCAACTGACTTCGGCCTATTCTTGCTTGAATATTTGATAGTTTTACTGGGTATTTTTCCGGCATTTTCCCTTCCATCTCTTCTATAGTCGTAGACTCAACGTCAAGGTGAAGTTTAAACATAGTCGCCAGCAGATAGTGCCGCAGATAAACGCCCCAAGGATGAAAAATACAATTGAATAATACAATTTGTAATGCAATTCGCTGGATTATCTGTTTGTCGTAATGATTTGAGTTTGCTTGAATTTCTCTTATTGTCGCAGCTATAACGTCATCATCAGTAACTGCCACCCCTCCCATCCCGGTGGACATAATCTTCGATTGCTCAGCAGTGAAATATGCGGCGTGGCCGAATGTGCCGACTTTTTTCCCCATCATACTCAGCTCCGAGAGCGTGTGCGCAGTCTTCTACAACCATCAAGGTACGGTGACTCACCTAGTTACCTCGTTTACTGCCGAGTTTTTGGCCACGCCCCAGGGAAGTATTTCTGTTGGGCTTGGAGGCGGCGGTATCACAAACCCATCGCTCCTGCACGTGCTCTATCACTACTGGATAATTGCTACCGAAGCATTCATAGTGGCTGGGTTATCCTTCGTGACTTGGCGGCGCAAAGCTTTGCGAGTAAATACGCGATTCCTTCTGCTTTCGTTTGCTAGTATCTTTTTGATGTTGGTTACTGTTGTGTTACCTTCTTTTGCGGCTTCTCTGGGCGGTTATAGATTTTTTTCTCTAGGGTTGCTCTTTCTTGCTCCTATTGCATATTTGGTATAGAAGCCATTGTTCGTACCTCTTCTAGTTGGGTCCGTGCCAATAGGAACCACATTTTGAAGCTAAAATATGCAGCTTTGATCGGGGTACTTATCCCGTATTTCTTATTCACATATGGTTTCGTCTGGGAAGTAACTGAGCATCCTTCTAACTAAGCTTTTTTACCCTCACAAGAACAAAGCGAACGAGTTCTTGAATACACCATTAATGGAACGGGGGATTGGTCTTACATGGTGCGGGGGCCTATTTCCACTCAAGATGTCTACGCGGCCGAATGGCTTTCTCACTGCCCTAGTGAGTCGCTAATACTCGTAGACAACGTGTATGGGCCCATGGTGCACGGCTACGGGAACGTGCCAGTGGTCTTCTTCCTGTAGCCCGACACAGCGAATGGGCTTGGGAACGCTTATGTTTATTTAGGCGCCGGAGACGTGCAAAGTGGTAGTATTGCGGAGAGGTTACCTGACGCCACGTGGCAGATACAACAATTCTCATCATATCCCACGGTAACGGCAGGAAACCTAGTGTACAGCAATGGCCTCGCGCAGGTGCGTTATTATGCGTAGATAGCAGCAGCTAGATTATCGGATATTCGGATCCTATTGCGTTTCAGCAATGAGGACGTACCAATATGCTTGGAGGATGACCTCCAGGACTACGCTACACCCTCCGTAAAGATAATGTATACATATGAAAGTGCAGCTGTCAATAATAACAGGCGGGAGAAAAAGCACACCGGTGCAGAGGACAACAGGTAGTATATGCGACAATTGGTTTACGAGATTCTCAAGCAGCCACAGCGATTTTACATAGCACAGATGCGGCGCAACTGGCCTCCATCACCTTCATTTCCGGATTCTTCTCGTCGCGTAAACGTGGCGGTAGTCATTGTCAATTGGAATACCAGGGACTTATTGGCCGCCCTACTTTTTTCACTCTGCCGCATTGTGGGCCGTGAACAGATCACACGAATTGTCGTCGTGGACAACAATTCCACTGATGGCTCGCGCTTGTTGCTCAAATCACTGGCGGACGCAAAGTTGATTGACGTCGTTTTTAACAATCACCAGCGGTATCATGGACCCGGCCTTAACGACGGCATTCGATTTCTTGAGCGCCTGCAACGAAACCCGACAGGGCCCGAAGATGTAACCGATTACATCTGGGTGCTCGATTCCGACATCATCATACTGCGCGATGACGTGATCAATGATGCCATTGCCGCTATGCGCAGCTCCAACTCAGCGCTGTGCGGTCAGTTTCAGACTAATGTAATGCCTGATGTGATACCAGAGGGGTACGCTAATATTTGCAGTATCATTTTTGATCCGTTAAAGATTTGGCGGCGGGGTTTCAGCCCGTTTGAAGACCATGGCGCACCCGCGCTGGCAATGCAAAGATCCTTGATTCGCCGTCGCGTTAATCGCTTAGATTTTCCATTCATGGCCCGGGGTTACCTTATTCACCTCGGTCGCGGGTCGCTTCGTATTGTCCACGAAAAACAAGACCGGTCAAATAAGTACTTTGCCTGGGCGCAAGGTCACTGGGAATACCACTATGGCGATTCGAATGGCAGATACCTGCATGAGGAGTTTCAGACAGTATTTGCAAAAGAAGTTCCCGACCTTTCGCCGAAATCTTTTGCCGAAGTGTGTTTACGACCGCAGCGTATTCGCCTGCGGCGCCCTTACTCAATCATCACTGATTGATGGGAACCCGTGAGGTTGCGTACGCCCCCTTAAACCCCTCCCTCCCTTTACAAAGACGCTTATCAAAGAGGCGAATAAGGTTGCCTGCATCTTCGAGCCTTTTTAGCCTTCTGCTGTAACGATACTAATAAATATAGTTGCTCAATTTCATTAAATCGTAAACCACTATATTACAGACGCTCAAGAGCTTCACTGCAATTCTCACTAGCCGGATTCCAGCTTCTTTAGCATAAGGAATAAGAGAACATAGCCTTGTATAGACACGAGAACTTAATATCCGGAAGCTCCCCCTTTTGGTCTCAAATAATGCGCTGGTCGCGTTCGCGCTTAAACGGGCTGCAGATTGCCAACCGATGAAAAGAACTACGGTGAATTAGTCACACAGGAGGCAAAGTAAGAGAGAAATGAGCCAAAGATTTAAGGTATTTTTGAAAAATGTTATATATATAATTAAAAAAAATGACATCTCATTGTACAAGCCAACAAAAAAAGAAAAACCGAACAATATTATTGAAGTTACTTCAGCATGGAAAGGACTTGAATTTATTATAAAGGATATACTTGATAGATTCAATATTGGCCGCAAGAGTTGCATAGAATTTGGAGTTGAATTCGGGTATTCGACAGTAATTTTTTCAAATTACTTTAAAAGAGTAATCGGGATAGACACATTTCAAGCAGATGAAGAGCACTATGAGGAGACAAAAAAAAAAGACTTTCTAGATTTTCAAATATTGAGATAATAAAATCTGATTATAAAGATTGGATAATTCAGGATAAAAATAGATATAACTTTGCTCATGTCGATATAATTCATACGTATGCTGAGATATTCGAGTGCGGACTTTGGGCAGCTCAGCACAGTGATTGTACAATTTTTCACGATACGGAAAGTGTTCTTGAAGTTAGGGATGCTGTGAAAGATATTGCTAAAATTACAGGACAAGAATTGTATAATTATCCTTTTTATTACGGGTTAGGGATATTAGTTGATAAAAATATTGATCATAAAAGGTAAAATTGCAAAAAAGCGCTTCAGCGCGATATTTGACAATCCAGTGGGCGCAAAAGCGAAGTCAAATGCGGTGTCCTCCCTGACCTAAAAATTAGATACAGAACCAAAGAATCAGAAGATCTCTGGGCGACAGCGAGGTTGAAGCTTTGCTAGGGATGCTTTGTCTCCAAAATAATGAACGTATGTTGATCAAGCGCTAGGCATCTAGCCCTCCAGTGGACGGAGCACAAGCCTATGATCTGTGAAGTGGAAAAACGGAACATATCCCTTGCACGATTCCCTTCCGTCTTTCAAATCTACCGAGATTGCGTCTACCGTTTTTCGACACACTCGTCATAAATCTTCTTCAGCTTTAGTGCATTTTTCTTGCAGTCAAAATTGTTGCTTACGTGCTGTCGAGCATTTGCGCTGAAAGCGCGGTATTCGTTCGCGTCAAGCTCGTAGAAGTATTTTATTGACTCAACTAGACCTTCAATATCCCTTTCAGCGGTTAACAGTCCAGTTTTATTGTGAATTACTTCGTCGGGAATGTCACAATGCGTAGTAGCTATGACCGGCATACCTGTCGCTTGGGCGTCGAGTAACACGATGGGTGCCCCGCCCTCGCAATCCCGAGTTGCTGTGTAGCAACTTGGATGAATAAAGACGTGATAGTCTTCCATAAACCCGTGTAAATTGCTGAAATCAATCCAATCGAGAAATGTCACTTTGCTCTCGACGTGACATTGATGGATTACTGTTTCGATTTCTCTTTTTAGGCCTTCATCATCCGTTCCCACGAAGGTGAGCCGCATGTTAGGACAGCTTTCGAGCGCTTTAACAAACGATTTAATTGTGTAAATGTGTCCCTTCTTGCCTCGCACACTTGCTATTTGCAATAGATTTAATTCTCCTGGCGTTTTCTCACGCACAAAGAATGGTATAGCGCCTACGTCGACGCCGAGTCTTTGGACGGCTATCTTGTCTTTTGGACATCCACTTTCTTGTAAAGCTCTAGCACCGAAACTACCCTCACATAGGAATAGATCTGCCTCTCGGAACAGTTGTTCATACCTTTTCTTCCATTTACGGCCAATGAATGGAACATATTCGTAGTCAAGGCCATAAAACGAAACGATATGCGGTGTTTTGAGCTTCCTTGCTACATTCAGATATTCCCAACCAACGTAGGCAAAATGGGAGTGCATGACGTCAATTGTTCCGGCATATTTTGTTACATAAGAGTGATATGTAATCTTAAGCGCCTCTGAGACAAGGGCATTGAAAAGTCGAACTGGAAGTGTATTCCTGCTCACATCCATCATTTTCAAGGGAAACTCAAGATAATCGAAATTGCTCGCGTAAAAATTGCATTTCAGGAAACTCTTGGCCGCTATCACGACATCGGTGTTCGGCAAGTTACTAATGAGCCGGTAAATCCAGTTCTGAGTGCTGAGCAGGTAGGCGTCAAAGGTCTCCAACACGCGCAGATGGTTTTCCATATTTCTTTTTCCGCCACATCAAGTGAACTAACAAGCTATTAGAAACCTAATGTAATTCATTGCGTTGTATTCGGACACAATAAACCGACCACGATTTAAATTTCAGAGCTATTTCAATTGATAAGTTTAATCAATCTTCTTACGCAATCAAAAATGATCTATAAAACATTTTATCAGTTAACGAGGCCCCTTGTATCTGTTTCAGGCATCAAAAGATCAGTTTCAGTTTCGCAGGCCTCCTGGCGAATATTCGAATGTGAGCATCTCGATCTTTTTCACAATGCTAGTAAGCGCCTCTTCGAGCTACTTGACCATCACGCCACGCGCGTCGGCATGCAAGGCTCGCCAAGTTCAGCACTCCCCAGTTTTGCTTCTTGCAGCATCCGAGCACGGCGATTCGTTGCACTGGAACGAAACGACAGGTTTTACGTTTTGGATGTGCATTAAAAGCCTTGGCCCTTGTTGATCAGCTTGGCATCCGCGTGGGTTAACATGACGTCAGATCATGAGGTCTGCCGCAACAGCAAAAACGAATCGAACGCGCCACTGATGAACCTAAGAGAAGGGCGCGCATAAGAGTTTCCTGCCGCGAATTGAGATGACCCTGGAAACGAGAACCGTACGCAGCATTGGCTGGTCTGCAACCTCACAACTAGCCCAACTGCTAATGCAAGTACTGATGTTGGCGATCTTGGCGCGATTGCTGACACCTAGCGACTTTGGCCTGATTGCTATGGTGACCGTGTTTTCCAGTTTTGTGAGCATTTTTGCAAATTTTGGATTGACGTCTGCTATTGTGCAAAAAAAAGAGGTCAGTGACGAGACGTTATCTTCGACTTTTTGGATAAACATAGGCCTGGGCGCGTTGCTGACACTAGCATTCGCAGCCTCTGCGCCGTTAATAGCTGCTTTCTTTGCTGAACCGAGACTGACCCCCCTTGTCGTGCTTATATCCACTACCTTTTTTATCAGTTCATTTGGCCAGGTGCAAACTGCGCTGCTTACAAAAAGACTGAATTTCAAAGCCCTAGCCGTCATTTCAATCGCTGCTACCGGAGTATCGGGCGTCATATCTATCGCTCTGGCGTTTGCCGGGTATGGGGTCTGGAGTTTAGCGTGGCTCGCAGTACTCTCTGCATTTGTTACGGTCGTTGTCACTTGTGTTTATACTCGATGGGTCCCTCATTTTTTGCTCGGGCTGCAGGGCGTGAAAGGGTTGTTGGGGTTCGGTGCGAACCTCACAGGATTCAGTTTCGTTAACTATTTCGCTCGCAATGCAGACAATCTGCTCATCGGTAAGTTCCTAGGCGCGGCTCCGCTCGGCTTTTATAACCTAGCTTACAACTTGCTTCTCTTTCCGCTGAACAATATTTCTAATGTAATCGGAAGCGTCATGTTTCCCGCACTTTCGATCATCCAACACGATAAGCAACTGGTGCGCGAAGCTTATGTTACCGCTAACCGTTACATTGCCGTCGTAACTTTTCCATTGCTGATGTGGCTGCTTGTTGCTGCCCCTCAGCTTATCACGGTGGTTTTCGGTCCCAAATGGATAAGCGCGATTGTTCTGGTTCAGATCCTGGCTCTGACGGGCATGATCCAGTCAATTGGAACGAATGTCGGCTGGATATACATGTCACAGGGACGGACCGACACGATGTTGAAGTGGGGTATCTTTGCGGCCAGCATTGCTCTCATCTCCTTTGCTGTCGGGCTTCGTTGGGGGGTCGAGGGGGTTGCAATTGCTTACACGATAGCGTCTTATTTATTGGCTTATCCTGGTTTTGCAATCCCGTTTCGGTTGATAGACCTGAAAGTGAGGCACTTTGCAGCACAGTTCCAGTCCATCATACTTGCTACGCTCACGCTTGGGATCATTGCCTTTCTCACTAGCATCTCTCTCGAGAGATTGGGCGTCACACAAGATCTGACTATTTTGGCCATCGTGACTTTAGCAAGCTTGCTTAGCTATTCAGCTGTTATTTTTGTGTTGGACAGGGAGCTATTTACGGAGTCTGTAAGACTCCTCGGTCAGTTAAGATCAATAGACCGTGAATAGCCGCAGAAAGAAGCTAATGAATGGACAAATATGGGAGCCAGCATTGTGCACCAGACGCGTGGGTCGATCTGTCGTCTTGCTGGTTAGTGGGCGCCCATCACGCTGTGGCAAACAAAGGAAACTCCAGGCAAGTTTTGCTGCTTATTTTGCGCCCAGCGATAGCTGAGCATCTTCAATCTTGCGGATGCAATCCGAAAGCAAGCAGTTGCATGGACAGAGAAAATGAACAACAGCGATAGGGCAGGTCTACACCTTTCTAGACACTATAACATAGCCAGTAGTGTCATCTTCCGCCCCGAGCAATCTGTCCAGTATACGTGCTAGCACTTGAACGACAAAAAAAACCGGGACGAGTGCATAGCGAACAAACCCTACTGCATGCCTTGTCAAATGATAGTTCAATCTCAAACCTGCCATAGCCCAAAAACCTGTCTTTGCAAGTAGCTCCAGCGTGGAGAAACCGTTCTTTTCAAATAAGTACCTCAACCCATATTCAGTGAACCTATAGTAATCATTGGGTGCTTCGTGTATACCCCACATAAATGGAACCGTAAAAATCGCCAGCCCGCCGGTTACAAGGACTCTATTGGCTTCTGCAACCATCTTGTCGGGTTCTGAAACGTGTTCGAGCACTTCGAAAGAAACGACTGTATCAAACGATTCGTTCACGAAAGGTAGGTTGCATGCATCACCGAAAAGATCAATTTTTTCGTTTTTATGTAATGTCAATGGATGCTCTAGTCCAAGGTACAAGTCTACGTGGGGGCTGAAAATATCTAGATACGGCTTCTCTCCACAACCTAAGTCTAGTAGCATTCCCTTAGCGTATCCTGCTACACGTATTGCATATTCTTTGTTGATGAGATAGGCTAGCCAATTAAATGAAGTATAATCGATTTCATCGCTCATTTTGAAATGCGGCGGCTTTATTGCGGCGAACATAAACTACGCGTTCTAATCCTTGCGTGCACTGTGACTTAATACACTGAACTTGCTAGTTGTCATAGACGGCTCTAACTTGATTCCTAGGACCACTGTCTTTGACGCAAAAGCCCTTTCTAAGTGATATCTAGTCAGCAAAGCGGTAGTTCCCATTCCGATACTTGGTTGACACTAAACGTAAATGATTTTAGACCTCAAACACTACGTCTCCTCATCAAGTATTTTCAACTCACGGCGCCCAGTTGCCGTTTCTGATCATCTTAGGGAATTACACTTGAGTGACTCTCTTAGCTATCGTTTAGTACGCATCCTTTTTAACTGAATTTAAAAATTTTAAAGTCAAATTCTTTAGAATATTTAGGTCCCGTAATTTGTAGAACTTAACGATTTGGCTTAATACTTCTATATGCGCTGACGATTGTCTATAGACGATCCTTTTCACTTGATTAGTCTTCAATTCATGTTTCAGCTCCTGTATATTTGAGACAGTTTGAACATCTACACAACCTCGTCCTATCTCTCTCAAGAAATGGGCGTCGCTTCCTGCTGATATTGCTTTGCCACTGTTCAGTGCAAGCTCTTGCGCTTTTACATTACAGTCGCTCATGCTGGAACGTTCTCCACGCGCGTTGAAAACCTCAATTAAATCGATTTCGTCAAGCATCGAAGATGTAATTTCGTTGGTTCTCTTATACGGATGTGGAAGAACTGCCAGGCCGCCTTGTCTCTTGATATCCCTTATTGCATCTTTGAAATTCTGTTTGGTGACCTCTTCTTTTAAAAAAAGACCAATGATATCCCCTTTGTTTGTAACGATCTCCATGCCCGGGACTAAAAGCAAGCCTTCACGTTTTGCTAAGTGCAAAGCCTCAAAAATGCCGTCGAATTTGTTATGATCTGTTATAGCAACGCCGGCGAGACCTTTCAGCTTCGCGTATTTCAAAATCTTGTTAATCTTGTTGAAGGAATCAAATGAATACTCTGAATGAACGTGCAGATCAAATAGAATGTCGTATCACCGACCCAAGAACTTGTGAACTTCGCACGAGCTCCCACAGACTGACCTGCCAATCTTTTAGATCAATGTTATAGTGCAAATCTGGATCAAAATATTCCCGTGCATAGCTTAAAATTGATCTGAGTCTTTCTGCATTATTCATATCATGAAGTGAAAATGAAAAAGCTGCAAGATCCATACTTAGATACTTAAGCCGTATTTTTTTTTGCTTAACTCGGTTAACATTATTGTTCCCACGAATCCATTCCAAAAAAAGATAGGGAAAATCAATCCCTGATTTAATTGCCAGTTCGACAGTACCCCAAAAACGCGGATTTATTTCCATAAAGCAATAACTGTCACTCTGATGGTCGTATTTAAATTCAAGCATAGCCAATCCGCTCCATTTTGACTTTTCAGCAAAACTTAAGGCATAATCTCGTAAAACTGATGAATCAAAATATGATGCGTAAGTACTAGGGCCCCCTTTAACAGACGCCTCCCTCAGTCTTCTATGAGCATAACTTGCCAATATAATCCCATTATTTGCAAGAATTGAGATCCCGACGCCATCTCCCTTAATATATTGCTGCATTATTAAAGAAGTTTGAATTGAAGAAAGGACCCGATAAATTTCTTTTAGTTCATCTAAGTTTCTCGCAATGCCATAACGCTGTAATGGGGGGATATTCTCCTCTTGATTTAATTTTAGAACGACCGGAAATTTTGTTTGATCGATCACGTCCAGTACTTCGTCGAATGAACGAGGAAAAAAAGTAAGTGGTATAGGGATGCCTATGTTGGCCATATATTTCAGAGTTTTGCTTTTGTCGAGCGCAAATTCAATTTGACTCGATGGCGTAGGGGGGGTCAATATTTTTTTTGCAAATTGCGCCTTACTAAATGCAACAAGCTTAATTGCTTGCGGTGAAATAGGAAGTAATATATCGTTCTCATTTGCGATTTGTTCGACCCTATCAAGCCATTCTCGTGGGTATAATTCCAGTGACGGGAGAGAAAGCACGTCGGTGTAGTAAATAGAGCGTTCATAAATGGACTCCGCCGAACTCAATCCAATAACATCTATGTTACGTTTTGCTAGTGATTTGCACACATAATAAGAGGTGCGCCAGTGTGTATCAGTGAGCAACACTCTCTGTGTCATGTCTTGCTAGCAATTGGAGAATTGTAGCCGCATCGTTCTCTCGAATCTTTAAGTGTGTTGGCAAATTCACGTTATGCTCCACAACGTATTCTGCGTTGGGGCAGCTCCCGTCCTCATAAAAGACGTTTCTTAACGATGTACCCTTAGGATGGACTGGGCACTCAAACCACTCCCCTAACTGTACGTTATGGCGATAGAAGTGACGTTGAAGTTCTTCTTTGTTAGCAGTCAAAAACCAATACCGGATATATGAAGGTTTATAAAGGTCATCGTCATCCGCGGGAACGTCATAACCATGTGTTTTGAACCAGTCCTCATAGAACTTCGCGATCTTATAGCGGTGTTCAATATTTTTTTGAAGTCCCTTCAACTGACTTCGGCCGATTCTTGCTTGAATATTTGACAATTTTACCGGGTATTTTTCCGGCATTTTCCCTTCCATTTCTTTTATGGTCGTAGACTCAACGTAAAGGTGTAGTTTAAACATGGCCGCCAGCAGATAGTTGCGGAGATAAAAAGCCCATGGATGAAAAATGCAATTAAACAATACAATTTGTAAGGCAATTCGCTTGATTGTCTGTTCGTCGTAATGATTTGAGTTTGCTTGAATTTCTCTTATTCTCGCAGCTATAACATCATCATCAGTAACTGCCACCCCTCCCATCCCGGTGGATATAATCTTCGATTGCTCGGTGGTGAAATATGCGGCGTGGCCGAACGTGCCGACTTTTTTCCCATCATACTCAGCTCCGAGAGCGTGTGCGCAATCTTCCACAACCATCAAATGATGCCTCTCAGCAAGTTTCATAATTTCTTCCATATTGCAGAAAGACGCGAACGTATGTTGAGCATAAATCACTTTTGTACGAGAGGAGATTCGCTCTTCTATCTTCTCAACATCGATGTTCAGTGTGCTTCGATCAATATCAACATAAATGGGTTTGGCACCGCAGTAGACAACTGCGTCAGGTACTACAACGCACGTATAGCCGGGCAGAATTACCTCATCGCCATTCGCGACTCCTAAAGCCTTTAGTATTGCATAGAAAGCCATTCTGCCGGCGCCGAAACTAAAAGCATATTTCGTTCCCAAATACTCGCTGAATTCGTCTTCGTATTTTTTTATTTCTTCCCCTTCAGCTAGGTTCCTTCCAATCAGAAGCGATTTTAGAATAATAGCACATTCTTTCCACGTAACGGTTCCAGACATAAAGTTCAGATTTCTGCCCCTTGACAAATCCTTTAGCTTTTTCAATATTGCCGCCATATTTTCTAGCTTGTAACTATCGTGCAATGTCTCGCGCGACGCCAGCAAGTCTTTGATTTACTTTGCAATTGCCTCGCCGATAGAACTATAAGTTCCGTCAAATTTCTAAGCAAATCATGCGCTTACTCCGACTTACTCCGGCTTTTACTCACTCTAAGATGTCCCTAACTGCATCGATGACATCTTGAACATCGTTGTCTGTTAGTTTTGCAGAAAGCGGCAGCGAGACAGTTCGATCAGATATCCATTCCGCATTCGGGAAATCGCCATTTTTGTAGTTGAATGTCTGTTCATAGTAGGGGTGGAGATGGAGCGCCACGTAATGCACGCCCACGCCGATATTTCTTTTCGTCATTTCATCTAAAAACTCATCGCGTGAAAGGTGCAGCTTGTCAATATCGAGAAGCAGCGTATACAGATGGAATGCGTGCTTCGTATTCGGTTCGACCGGTTCCGGCACGAAAACGTGGAGTCCTCTAAAAGCGTTATCATAGGCTTGCCAGATTTCGTTTCGTCTTTTCCAATAACGGTCGACGCGTCGCAGTTGATGAATTCCTATCGCCGCTTGGATATCCATCATGTTGTACTTATATCCAGCAGCAGTCACAGAGTAGTGTTTATACCCTGCGTCACCAAAACGGCGCCATGCGTCTTTTGTAAGGCCGTGAAGAGCCAGAGTCTTGATGATGCTTGCATATTCGGCGTTATTTGTTATGGCCATGCCGCCTTCGCCAGTCACGATGTTCTTGGTAACGTAAAAGCTGAAACAGCCGATGTCACCGAACGTCCCGGCGCTTTGTCCGTGATATTCAGTTTCGATAGCGTGAGCGCAATCCTCGATGACCTTTAGGTTTTCGCGCTCTGCAATATCCATTATGGCATCCATGTCGCAGGGGCGACCTGCGAAATGAACCGGAATTATAGCCTTCGTCTTTGCCGTGATCTTTCTCTCAACATCAACGGGATCCGTGTTCATCGTATCCTTTTGACAGTCTACGAGAACGGGAACCCCACCTGCGTGTATGACTGCGCTCGCTGTAGCAGTGAACGTCATAGCGGGGACTATGACCTCATCTCCAGGTTGTATACCAATAGCCAGCATCGAAACGTGCAGGGCTGCTGTACAGGAGTTTACTGCCATCGCGTGTCGAGAACCTTTGTATTTTCTGAACATCTCTTCAAATAGTGCGACTTTTGGACCGGTTCCCAACCATCCGGATTTCATCGAGGCCACAACCTCATCTATTTCCGGCTGTTCAATCATCGGACTACCGAAGACTAAAAAATCTCTCCTGCTCATTTTGCTCTCTGCGCCATAATTTGGCTAGGCGGGTACGACATGCTGCAAAACTACTTATACCGTATTAAAATCTCGTATCCGGCTAGAATCCGTGCCTAGTCTCGTCGCAAGATACTGACCATTTTAATTGCTTCATTCATCCAAACTTCGTGTGGGGTTTGTTTACGGTGCAGTTTTTTTCATTACCATGGCAGAAGTCAAAAAAGCGCTATGAAGCGAGAAAAAGAACCACCTTTCACGCTGCCTCTCGGTCTCGCGTAGCTTGAGTTAGAGCATCTAGAATGGATAACCCGCCGTGACTGACGTCTCGGTCAACTGTCGAATAGTTCAACACGTTTATTCGCCAGATCCCTTGTGGGTGCTTCTGGACGACCGTTGATTGCAGTCCAAGCTTCAAATGGCTTCGATGTGCGTCCTTTCAGGTATTGCGGTTCGTATTCATTCGCCTCGACGAGAAAAAGGAATCCACAAGGGGGTCGAACGGTCAGAAAATGAGAGAGTTGCTGAGCGAACTCCACATATTCTGCATGTTTGCAAGCTGAACAATAGCTGCACCCAGGCTCAAAAAACAAGCCTAATGGTGACGGTGACTCTCGCAGAACGTGGGATGACAACGTTGACACGATGCGCAATGTATCTTATCTTAAACCTCCTTTAAACTATGCTCACATTGACGCTGCAAGAAACCTTAAGAAAGGCAACTACCTTGCAGAAGAAATCGCCGCGCCCAACGACGAGAAATTGAATAGCGCCTGTAAACATGTCCTATATAGGGATGGACAATCTGCTCAAAGGCCAAGAAGGCAGTGCATGAACTTTGGCCAAAGTCATGGTGGGCCACCGTTTTCCAAAGCAAGTCGCTTTTTTGCGAGATATTCGACTAATTCCCGTTTCAAGTCGTCTCGTTCGAGTGCGAAGTCGATCACCGCTTTCAGGTACCCAATTTTGCCCCCCGCATCATATCTCACTCCGTCGAGCACGTGCGCATAGACCTGAAGCTCATTCAGAAGCAATCGAATCGCATCGGTTAGCTGCAGCTCATGCCGCGCGGAACGGGGCACCCGTTTAATGCAGTCAAACAGGTCCGCGGTCATCACATACCGTCCGACGATGCCTAAACGGGAGGGGGCCTCTCGTAGGGTTGGCTTCCGATTACGTCACTACACACAGACCTTTTCCTGCCGCTTCTGGGCGGTGTTCTCGGGTGATGGAAGGTGTGGGGTCTCCGCGAGCGACAAAGAAAGTCTGTACGGACACCTGGTGGAAGCCCCGTCCACCCCGGACGTGAGTTCTAGAGCCGAAAGAACACGTTCGGACTGCAGGTACGGGAATAAGAGGATAACGCGGGACTCTGAAGCCTTGAAGTCATTTATGAGGGGCTTAATAGAGGGCGTTTTAAGTCCGTTCTTGAGGAAGATTTAGATTGTTCAGCCCTGGCCTCGTTAACTTCAGTCGCATCTTATCTTAAGCAATGGGATTTACAAACGTTAGGTTATAGAGTCGTCTATTAACTTCAGCATCTTTCTTGCGACATTGTCCCAGGTATACTGCTCACCTGTATTTAAAGCATTTCTGGATGTTTCTTTGTATTTATCAAATGATCTAAGTAAATCTTCGGCCCTTTTTGCTACATCGAACTCGTCACACGTTGCTGTATATCCATTGTAACCATCGATTATGAACTCCGGCATTGCGCAGCATTTAGTGCCTATGACCGGCAAACCAAAGGACATGGCCTCAAAGAAGACCTTCCCCCAAGCCTCAAACCTAGAGGGCATGATAAAGACGGAGGAGCTGCGGTATAATTCAGACAGACCAGCAGAAGAAAGATTCGAATGCATAGTTAACTTTGAGCAGCTTTTCAACTCTCTTTTCAGTCTGTCGGGCAACATGTCGCAATTTGTTACAACTTTCATTTTTGCTTTTGGATGCTCTTGCAGCAAAGATCTGAAGGCAGAAAGGGCCACATCTAAGCCCTTCCTCATTCCGTCTTTTCCCACAAAGAGGAGAATCGGATGTTCAAACCTCCTTTGCACGAGTGAATCGTCCATCTCGACAGGTTTGTACCCATGTCCCATGCCCGTCACATGTATTTTCTCCGGGCAGTCTACATAAGACCGAATGCTATCTGCAACCCAAGCGCTGGGCACCATTATACCCGAGGCATTTGCGTACACTTCCTTCTGCAGTTCATGCCTTTTATTCAATATGCTCATTGGGTAATGATCGAACATGAATGTCTTCCTTCCTTCTTTCCTCCACTTCAGGATAGTGGCGACATCTAAATCCTGGAAGGTAAAGAACGGCGAACCTTTAAAGGGTGCGATATCGCCTATCATTATAATGGCGTCCGAACCCGGATTGTTCCGCAATATGTTACAGGCAAACTTCCAACGGGACTTGATGTACTTGGGATGGTGCTCTTTTACATAGCTGATTCGTGAGCCACTCAGGCTTACATAACCTAAGGCATCCAACAATCGCGTCAGTATATTGGCTTCCTGTGGGGGCCGTGCGTTGAATGCATTTCTCAAAACTCCTAAATTTTTCAAAGCCACTGCCAGCTCATAGTTAGTGCCGCTCCAGTTTGCAGGATTCCACGGGTCACCTTCAGAGTAGATGTCGATCTTCATCGTCTCTTTTTCGGGCATGATATTTCCCTCCGTGAAAAATCATATAGCCGTTGCACTGAAACGATATCAACTTTGAGATGCTAGGCGCAGTAGTGCAGCGCAGATCAACCATATCTTTCCTGCAGCAAAGCCTTAGCACGCCCCATGCATGCTGCCCCGCTTCTTTGTGAGCGAAAGCTGCGGGGCTATTGTCGGATTGAAGTCGCGGACGTGCAAGAAGCGTGGTTCCTACTTGCAACGTTTGAGCGTGAGATGATAACCAAAACGTCAGAAGAGGGAGTACGAACGCTCAACGGGATTGCGGCGCGCTTGCGAGGAGTACGACGAGATTCATGAAAGCAATAAAGGCACGACGTATAACACTGAGGCAAGACGACCGACGCGGCAAGAGATAGTTAAAGAATCCCATGTATCTCAAGCGCACGTTTACAGGCTCTTGCGGACTAAGCAAGACGAACAGGGCAAGCTTGGAGAACTTCTAGAATGTGGCTATGTGGTGAACAAACCCGAAGACGGTCAAACGGTCTTTGAGTTGACCGACCTCGGCACGTCTGTTTTAGAGCCGGTTCCAAAAACAGCGACGCTCAATGAGGGAACGGATAACGAGAGAACATATACACCCGTTGAGCCTATCAGCGTGGGGAATCCTATTACTGCGGAGAATGGAGAAATAGAACCACTCATATCGTTAGAAGAGATATTGGAACGTTATAAAACCACTAAAGAAAAAAAATGGAGACAAGATGAGCGTTTTATCATTTTTTTGGTGGGGTAAAAAAGATTCAAGGTCGGCTCCGACGATATTTTCTTCATTTGATATGCACAGGGAGAAGATAAGATAAATTCTCATATTATCAAGAAAAGCGAGAGGCGGTGTGTATAACATGCACATGTCAAGGCTCTCTCTGCCGTATACGTGAAAAAATGAGAATCGTAGCACGAAAGTAACAATCGTAATACTGGAATAAGGAAGGAGAAACAAAATGATTGAGAAAGAGATAATCTTAAAGGGTAGCGACGCGTCCGGAAAACTCCACACACTTTTAAGAAAAATTGCCTGCTGCTAGAGGGCGAACCGTCAGCGAGAACGTCACATACATAGACCAGTTGGGTGACAGGGCTAGGGTAGTCCTCGCACGCTGTAGCGGCGAATTCGGACGGTTATGGCATGATTATGGGGGGGAGTTTGACCAAAACGACCTTGAGGGCTATCCAAAGGACACAGGTGAAATAGTGGCCAAGGGCTCAAGGCCGCTCAGGAGTGGCGCGAGGCCGCTGAGCCACTGAGCACACTTCTGAACCGCTCGTCGGGATCCAGCTCGCACTCGAAAAGCAAAATGAGTTGATGCAGTCGGTGCTTTCAGCGATAATTGACCTAGCGGAGCGCTCGAAGGTTTGAAAAAATGACTGAAACGACAGAGTGCAAGGAGTCTGCTAATTCGACCTCGCGTGCGTCGAGAGATGTTATCGGAACACATGATAATAGGATGCCAATAGTGATCGCATCGCGGATCTCCTTGCACACACCCCGTTGAGCGGCCACGCGACCCTCGACCACGAATATGACTGGATAGCGATTGATCGCGCCACTGGCCGGTTCAAGCTCTCAATAGGCAGAAGTGAGCACATAGATACAAATTTCGATGCCATCTCAGGCTTGCTCAAGGAGCATATCTTGTACGAGGCAAAATGGCCCACACTCTACGCTCAATACGGGATTACTTACCGTATAGAGGAAAGATGCAGGCAGTTAAGCGGCCAGGAGCAGCAGGAGATTGAGGACTATTACCGGCCGGCCAGCAACTCCTATTAAACGCGCCTAACGACGTGCTCGCGCTCTATCGTGTAATTATGGACACTTACCACGATGGCGAGCACACATTTAGGACGTTTCTATTTCGCACTACGCTTCGGGCTCACTACCATTCGACTGCAAGTCTTATCCATATCGACACGACCGGCCCCTCGCGGGGTGGCAAGGATAAGCTAACCTCAGATTAATAGAGAGCCAAGTTCAACCCATATCGACTGCTAGGTGCGGTACGGTTTTAGGATAGCTTGCGCTGAGAGAGATCGACGAAATAGGCAGTATTCAAAGAACCGAGCGCTCAAAGAGATACAAGCATATGCCCCAGCAAGATCTTGTGACAAAAAGCATCTTTATTCAAGCAATAAACGGGAAAAGCTCGGCTCGTAGCGACCTTGTGGAGTATTAGTGGGAGATCTACTTCAGCACATCAGTCACTTTGACCAAAGTCATGATGGGCCACCGTTTTCTAAAGCAAGTCGCTTTTTTGCTAGGTATTCGATTAATTCCCGTTTCAAATCGTCTCGTTCGAGTGCGAAGTCGATAACCGCCTTCAGGTACCCAATTTTATCCCCCGCATCGTATCTCACTCCGTCGAGCACGTGCGCGTAGACCGGGCGCTCATTCAGGAGTAATCGGATCGCGTCGGTAAGCTGCAGCTCGCTACGCGCGGTACGGGGCACCCGTTTTATGCAATCAAACAGGTCCGCGGTCATCACGTACCGTCCGACGATGCCTAAACGGGAGGGGGCCTCTCGCAGGGTTGGCTTCTCGATCACGTCACGCAAACGGTAGAGCGAATGATTCACTTCCTCCCCTTTTATAATGCCGTAACTCGATATTTTCTCATCCGGAACACGCTCTACAGCAAGGATAGGGCTCTCGTACCGTTCATAGAGAATTCCGAGTTGCTTTGTACACGGAACCGTTGACGTTATAATGTCATCACCCAGCAGCACTGCAAAGGCATCATTCCCGATATGTTTCTCTGCCTTCAAAACGGCATCTCCAAGCCCTTTTGGCTCTTTCTGCCGTATGTAGTGAATGTCCACTAAGGTGGATATCGTCCGTATCTGCTCAAGTTGTTCATATTTGCCATCGTGGGCCAGATGATTCTCGAGCTCGGGAGAGAAATCAAAATAGTCCTCGATCGTTCTCTTGCCCCGTCCGGTGATGATAATGATATCGTCAATTCCCGAAGAAACTGCCTCCTCAACTACGAACTGTATGATGGGCTTATCCACAATCGGCAGCATTTCTTTTGGCTGCACTTTCGTGGCGGGAAGAAAGCGCGTACCTAACCCCGCTGCGGGTATCACTGCTTTTTTAATCATTGTTCCCTTCCTCATCCGAGGATGTCGGTGCGATCGCCGATCGTCTTAGAACGTAACACCTCGCCCGGCGCGTGAAGGTTGCGCAATACGGTGTAGATTCTTCCCTTGAGCAGATCATCGAGTGCCTCTGACTATTTTCGTTGCTGCGCCATAGCACACCTAGAGCAGCTGTAAGAAAGCCTTGTGACGGCTGCTGCTTCGCACTTTGGTGAACTACTGAGGCTGAGTCCGTTAAAGACTTTTTGCTTTGTTCTCCGACCGGCTCTGACAAAAGGTCGATCCTCTACCTAGGGGACCAGCATCACGACTTGCGGCGTTGATCGTCTTTCTGAATGCCAAGCCCCTTCAAAGAGCATCGTACAAAAGCTATATCTGCAGAAAAACGAGACGCTTCTTTTGGCGGTACTCCCCTTATGTCGCCCTGAGGAGCAAACTACCGCGCGTGCATCGGACGATAGCTCTTTTTTCTTACCTTTAAAGGAAATCTGTTCTTCGCCCAAACACAACTTTTTAACGAATGACCGCACACGAAAACGCTGTGCAGCGCATATCGATCGTCGGAACCGGGTACGTTGGCCTGAGCACTGCCGTGTGCTTTGCGTCGAGGGGCTACGATGTTATCGCCTCCACGCGCAACGAAGATAAGGTGCGCATCATAAATGCAAAGCGAGCCCCATTTCACGAACCAGGACTGGATGAAGCGGTGCGAATATGCATCGAATCGGGACACTTACGCACTGAGGCTGATCGTTCTGAAGCAGTGCGTCAAACTGAGGTCACGTTTCTCACCGTAGGCACGCCGGAGCAAGCTGACGGAACGGCCGACCTGCGGTACGTCATCGGTGCGAGTGAGGACATCGGGCGTGCGTTAAAACGGAAGAACGCCTACCACCTCGTTGTGGTTAAGAGCACCGTAACGCCCGGGACGGTGCGAGGCCCTATCAAGGCCGCTCTTGAAGAAGCCTCGGGACTTGTTGCAGGGCGTGATTTTGGCCTTTGTATGAATCCGGAATTCCTCCGGCAAGGATCAGCACTTCGGGATACGTTGTACCCCGATCGCGTGGTAATTGGAGAATATGATAAGCGGTCGGGCCAACGGCTGGCAGACCTGCTTGCGGGTTTTTACGGGCAAGATATCCCTATACTCAGAATGAGTCTTGAATCGGCAGAGATGATCAAATACGCGAGCAACACCTTTCTTGCGATGAAGATTTCCTATGCAAACGAAATGGCAACTATTTGTGAGCGGGTTCCAGGCGTCGATGTGTCCGAGGTGATGGGGGGTGTGGGACTGGACGAGAGGATCAACCCTAGATTCCTCAATGCCGGGGCGGGTTTCGGGGGCTCATGCCTACCCAAGGACACAAAAGCGCTGTGCAAGTTTGCTGAGGCGCAGGGCTATTCCGCGCCTTTGCTGAGGGCTACGCTGGCGGTAAATCAAGCGCAAGCCTCCCACGTCGCCCAGCTGGCGCTTGCAACGCTCGGCGAACCACGGGACAAAAAAGTGGCCCTCCTCGGCCTTGCTTTCAAGCCCGATACCGATGACCTGCGCGAGGCATCATCCCTTATAGTTGCTCGCACACTCTTAAAGGCGGGCGCGCACGTCAGCGCGTTTGATCCCGTGGTCAAGCAGGTGAGTCAGCCCGGCTTTGAACGGCTTGAGTACCCGCCCTCAATTTCAGAATGCCTTGCAGGAGCACACTGCTGTATCGTTTTGACCGAGTGGGAGCAGTTCAAGCGGCTTACACCGGACGATTTCATTCGATCCATGGCGACACCAGCGGTGGTCGACGCCCGGCGTATTTTTGATCCCCTCGAGTTTGGGAGTCGTCTTACGTTTATCGCGGTTGGCGTGGGACGCGATTTAAATGGCGGCCGTGCGTCTGCAGGCGATGAATGAACGTACACGCAACTTCAAGCCCCCTCCATAGCTCGAGATTTTCTTGTGCTCGTGATTGTAGAGTTTTTTTTGCGCTAGTGGAATCGATAAAGTCTGACCTCCCGAACCTGCGTGGCGAAAGAACGTCACTGTTTTGTCGTTATCAGCTTAGGCCGTTTCGCACGTGCCAATGCCAATCGCCATGAGAATTGTACAGGACTGCCCCATTAGCCGACGGGCGAACCAGTCGGTCCGACCCTTTGAGAGGCTGCACCGACATCCCCTATTTCCTGCAGCGCATCTTGTGCCTTGCATAACTCGAGGAAACGTCCCGTCCCTCCGGCCGTGAGCGAAGTCCAATCGCCGGTCTCTATTACGCGCCCGTTCTCAAGCACGTAGATGACATCGGCGTTGCGGATCGTCGAGAGACGGTGGGTGATAGCAACGATGGTGATGCCGCCGTGCAGGGCCTCGATCGCCCCTTGAATGCGCCGTTCGTTCTCTGAGTCCAGGTTGCTCGTCGCTTCATCGAGGATCAACACGCTCGGCTTCCTGAGCAACGCCCGCGCAAGGGCGAGCCGCTGCTGCTCCCCGCCCGACAGACGCACCCCCCGGTCGCCGAGCACCGTCTCCATCGCATCGGGAAGCCGCGCGACAAAATCGTCAGCTGCGGCCAAGCGGAGCGCCGTGCGCAGCTCATCTTCGGTCGCGCTGGGATACGCCCAGAGCAGGTTCGCGCGCACGGTGTCGTTAAAAAGAAACGTCTCTTGTGCGACGTAGCCGATGCACCCGCGCCACGCGTCAAGCCGTTCGGCATCGAGCGGCACGTCGTCAATCAACACCGCACCCTCTTGCGGCTCAATCAGTCCCATAATGAGGTCGGCGAGCGTGCTTTTCCCGGCGCCTGACGTGCCCACGATCGCGGTCATCTTTCCCGCGTCGACTTTGAGGGTGACGTGCTCAACCGCCGACTGACCCTCAGCGGCGTAGGAAAACGACACATCCCGCAACTCGACGCGCCGTCGCAGTGTGACATCACGCGGCCGGGCAATCTCGCGCTCTGCCTCTGCTTCGCTGCGGGCCTTGATATCCATGACGTTTGCATACGAGGGCAGCATGTTGACGACCGCCTGGTAGTTGAGCTGAAGGGAGTTAAACTGTGGTATGATCATAAAGAACAGGTACAGCAGCACCAGCACCGTGGCACCGGGCAGGTGCAAAACGTCGATCAGCGCGAGCAGCGCCCCCGCGAGAATGACCACTGAGCCGACGTTGACCAGCAGCTGGCTGGTGTTTATGTTGCGCACATACTCTACGTAGTCTTTCATGATTCGCGCGTTGAGGTTTGAAAAGCGCGCCATATTGCGTTCCTGCGCGCCATAGCTCTTCACGGTTTTCATTCCGTCAAGGTGCTCGGTCACCGCCCCGTAGAGGCCCCGCATATCCGCAGAAAGGGCCTTGCCCTTCTCTCGCGACACTGAAATCTTGTTTTTGAGTCCAAAGATGAGGATGATGCCACAGAGCACCACGGCTGCGGTCGTTACTGCAGAGAGGAGCCAGGCCACGACGATGTACGCGGCCAACACCATCAGGCCCGCCAGCCCCTGGAACATCTGCTGCGTCCCATAGCTCACGCGATCAACCTCGGAGGTCAACGCGTGGGTGAAGGTCGAGGCACGATTGCGCGAGAAAAAGAGCCAGTTCGTGTCGACAATTGCCCTGTAGAGTTTTTGCCTCAATTGAGTTGCGAAGTCAAGCTGGATTGCGTAACCGAGATTGTTTTGCCAGCGTGTGAGGAGAAAATAGAGCGTCATGATCACGACATAGACGCCCAGCACGCTCACCAATGTGAGGGGCAACCCGATAAAGGCAAAGGCTGCTGAGGCGTAGTGCGCGACGCCTGCAGTCGCCCCTTGCCCCGTGTTGAAGCCTACCAGCTGCAAAAGCGGCAGGAGCAGGAGGAGCCCGACGCCTTGCGTAACGGAGAGGCACGCGCCGAGTGCTGTGGCTAGTGCAACCTTCGCGCCTTCGTCATTCCATAGCGCAGATAGGTAACTCCAAAGCCCACCGTTTTGTACGCGCACCGATAGCGGCACGCGCAGTCTCTCGCTGAGCGTTTCGCCACTCATAGTATGCCCATACCGTTATAACGTGACCTCTATAATAAAGGTTGATGGGCGCTAAAAAATGCGTACAGATGACGAACCACAACGATCTTTTTGCGCCAGTAGCAGAAAACGCTTTAAGCGGGAGAGCAATGAACTCAGTGAAACACAGCGCCTCTTCACGCGCGTTGTGAGAACTATCTAAGACGTGGATCATGACTGCACGTAAAAGCATCGCACTCGACACCACCGTCGTCGCGTCAAATGAGCAAGCCTCGGCCGATCTCGGCGATGAAGCGGCAATACTCAACCTCAAGAACGGCGTCTACTACGGGCTCGATCCAGTTGGTGCCCGCATCTGGAAGCTCATTCAAACGCCACGCACGGTGCGCGAGGTTCGCGATACGCTTCTTGCGGAGTACGACGTGGATGCCGACCGCTGTGAACAGGACCTCATTGCTCCTCGAGCAGCTCGGGCAGCACCAGCTCATTGACCTCGTTGACAATGTCTAACGTCGGTCGCGTCCTCTCCTTAACGCCTATCGAGCAACGACGACTCGCTCAAGCTTTTCTCATCGTTGCAGGGGTGAGGATAGGGCTTTCACTCGTCCCGTTCCCGCGTTTTCAGGCGTTGCTCGCGCGGCTCAGGGCCCAGGCGAGTGTGAAGAGCGGTGCAGGGCCTACGACCGAGCAGCTCGCGCGGGACGTAAGCGTCGTCAGCAACTATGTGCCTGGTGCCACGTGCTTGACCCAAGCGCTCGCAGGACAGGTTCTGCTTCAGCACTTTGGACATTGCGCCGTCGTCCACGTAGGCGTGACCAAGGATGTAGGGCCGATTCAAGCGCACGCGTGGCCGGAGAGCGGCGGGAAGGTGGTTATCGGCGAATCCGAGGTCGCATACGTACCGCTCACGAGGGCAGGTAATGACGTCGTGCTCTAATCTGATCAGTTAAACGTGAAGCGACCCGTCAATCGAGTGTCCTCCCTAATATTGTATATATAATATTAAAAAACCAGTTAAGAAATTTAGAGCGTAGCGTGGCGCTCCAACGGTTCTCCACCGTTTGAGTGATCTGCGGCTACACGTGGTGGTCCTAGCCATCGCTGATGCGTGCGACGGTGCGATGGTGCGATGGTGCGATGTGGACCCCCACAGCTGCCACGCTCCTCTGAAAATGTGGCAAAGTTTTGGCCTACTTTTGGCCTACTTTTGGTCAACTCTTGTCGAGCACTCTTAGCAGGATATTCACTTGCCTCTCTCGGATACCATAGTACCACGCCACTTCCGCTCGGATTTGGAGGACCGCATCCGCAGCCTAAGCGTACGCTCCGGCAACACGTGCTGCGCCTCTCAATAGAAGTGCGCGTACATCGCAAACAGCTTTTCCATCGAGATCGACCCACAAAAAGTTGAGTCACCCGTGTCCGCCGTCATTCAGCACGTTCATCTACTCAACCTCTCGACGCACCGCGGGTAACGAGCATATCAGACGCATTTTTATATCTCCTCTTGACGTTTATTGATACCTAGCTCCTACCTCTGGTTGAACAGCATGATTATCACCGAGACGCAGCGTTTTGTGTACAGTCTACTAGCGCTCACGTTTGTCACCATCGCCCTTTTGGTCTTACTCAACGTCTACGCGCTCGAGATCTTTCTCATACTCATTATTATTGAATTCCTCGTGCTCATTGAACTTACAAAGTCCTCTGTGATCACTATGGCGTGGAGAAAAAACATCTCCATATTTGTCGTTATCTGTGTCATCGCGTTCGCCATCATCCTGTATCAAAGAACAGTGACTATACTGAAATGAAGCGGAGCACTTTATGTGGGGCCGTGCGTATCGCTGACTTAGTTTTGCTGCCACGCATCATTCTATTGCTTGCGGGGAAATCGTCGACCGCACTGTGGGGGCACGCCTTGTTATAAGGATCCTCTTCCTAGTGTTTGCCCGTCAGCTACCGGCGGTGAGCGCCAGCGCGTCGAAGCATCACTTTCATTGTGCTCTTTGGCAGAAACGTTCATCATCGTGGAAGAGCAGCCACGCTCCGGCAGAGCGACTCATCTGTCCAAGCAACAGCTGCCTACGTGCAATCGATCGAGTAGACTATGCGAATCGTCCGCTCAGCCGCGGAAACCACACGATTGACACGAGCAGAGACACGAAAGGGAAAGAGTTGTCGGCCTTTCGGCCGCATAGGTTTACCTTCTGCACGCAATCACTCTTGTGCCGCACTTCGCATCCGGAACGTCCGCCTAAGGAGCGTTTTTATAGTGCTTTGAAGATACTGATCGCTGGACTACGCGGTCCTTTTCACTCTCCGGGTCACACATGCGCGGTTTCAAACGGCAGGCTCAAGCTACGTGCATTCTCGCAGCGATTGTGCTCGTTCTTACCGCAGGATGTGCGTCGGCGCAGAGCTTCCCCTCGCATACCGAGCTGAATCCCGCGCTGAGCGGCGGATCTAATCCGGCTCAGCTGCCGCTCTTTGCGTCGCTCGCCGCCGATGCAAACGGTATCGTAGCGAACGTCACCAAAAGCAACTTCTCCAATGCGAACGCATTGCTTGCCCACTACAACAGCACGATCAGCCGCATCACTTCATCAGCGAACGCCTCGCAGCAGAGCACGACCGTCGACGCCATGCACGCATCACAGGGCTCTTTAACGCTTCTTATCGTCGACGCGCAACGCTTCAACGCGCTTAACGCGAACGAAACCGGGCTCCTTGTAGCCGCTCCGCGCGGCAACGCCTCCATCGCAAATGCGCTCGAGATGCAGGCGCTCGGTGCCGCCCTCACAGGGCTCGGGGGGACCATCAACGGGCAGAACGCTGATATCTACAGCGCTGCGGTTCAAAACGGGCTCAACCTCACTCTGTACGGGAACGCCACGACGCTCTTGAACGCGTACGCTAAGCAAGTGAACGGTAGCGTCGCCAACGTCACCGGAGCGGTTTTTGTGACTCCGACCCTGACGCTCACCGAGAGCGCGCATAGCGCGACCTACGGCAACACGCTCGTGCTCGCGGGCAGCCTCCTAGGTACCCAAACGGGTGTGTTCAACGGCACGTTGGATGTGCGCGTCGATAACAGGACCGTGGCAACCGTGCCCACGACCGCGAACGGGTCGTACGCGTATAAGCTCCCCGTCCTCACTATCCCGCCAGGCGCGCACGTCGCGTCCGTCCACTACACGCCCGTCAACGCGCCCTACAAGCCAGCGCAAAGCGCACCGGTAAAATTTTCGATTGCCGCGTCGCCAGTGAACAATACGCTGAGCTTCCTGTCGCCCAGCATCGCGCTAGGCAGCAACGTGCAGGCGCGAGGCACGCTCACCACGGCGACCGGACCGGTTGCCAACGCTACGGTGGTGCTCTCGATGGGCGGCAGTGACGTTGCAAGCGTACAAACCGATCAGAACGGCAGCTACTCGTTTTCCGTGTCGTCCTTGCCGCTTTACGTGTCAGCGCTGCCCGGTGGCGTTACTGCCTACACGGTCTTTGACCCAAGCGGCCAGCCGCTCGCGTCCGCCGCGAGCGCCGCAGCGGTTGTGCCCGCCGACCTGACCGGCCTGTTCGGCATCATCGCAGGGCTCGTGCTCGCCGCGCTCCTGATCGTCTTCCTGTACCGCGGCGGGTATCTACGGCTGGCGCCCGTCGAGAAAGAAGAGGTGGCCGCTCCCGTTCTGCCGTCGGCGAGGGAGGCACGACCAATCGTCGTGCCGGTCCCCGTCGCACGCGTAACGGAAGCGCCACAACGGATCAGCGACTGGGACACGGTTCTCGGCGAGGCCCGCGAAGCGTTTGAGCGTGCTGACGACAAGAACGCCACGAAAGCGCTGTTTGAAGCCGCCGTGACGTCGCTCGCGGTCGTCGCGCACGTCCGCATTGCCGCGCACATGACACACTGGGAGAAGAGCTGGGCGGTCGCGGCGGTCCTTCGAGACGACGACACGCGCCGCGCGCTGCGGCAGTTGACCATGACGTACGAACTCGCCAACTTCGGTGACCGCACGCTCACGGAGTCGCAACGCGAAGCTGCCCTGAGCGCCTTTGCGTCGCTTCGTGGCCACGTCAGCGGCGCAGAGGAGCGCGCGTGAAGCTGAGCTACGCGCTCATCGCAGCTGTCGTCGTCGTCGCGCTCCTCATCAGCGTGCCCCTCCTCAACACGACTAAAGAGGACTTCAGCACGTACAACACGGCGTGGAACGGCGCTTCGGACGCAAAGGCCCTCGCCTCCAGCGACGGCTACACGACGAGCTCCGTCTTTGCGCTCAGCGAGATAGGAAGCTCGGGAGGCGGCGTACTCTTCATGCTCAATCCGAACAGCTCAGCGGGCTTCTCCGCCAGTGACGCGAGCGCGCTTCAGTCCTTCGTCCAAAACGGCGGCGTTCTCGTGCTCGCCAACGACTTTGGCAACGGCAACGCCGTGCTCAGCGGGCTCGGGGTTTCGGGTGAAGCGCGCTTCAGCGGCTCACTCCTCAAGGATAACGCGAGCAAGGGGCTCGATGCGGCGCACCCGCTCATCACGGACGTCAACGCTTCTGGCCTCACCGCCGGCGTGCACGAGCTCTACTTCAACTACGGGACGGTCCTTGACACCTCAGGCAATAACGTCACGGTGCTCGCGCGAAGCGGGCCGACGAGTTACCTAGTGGCTCCTGCGGGCGGCAAGGTCAACGCGACCACCGGCGCGCGCCCGGTTCTTGCCACGCTCAACTACGGCAACGGACGCATCGTCCTGCTCTCCGACCCGAGCGTGCTCATCAACGACATGCTCGGCCAGGCGGACAACCAGCAGCTCCTAACGAGCATGGTCGCGAACCTCACCGGCGGGAACACCGCCGTACCGATCATGTTCGACGAGTCGCACGGCGCGTCTCCGCCCGCGTTGAGCCTCCTGTACGACCGCATCAACGAAAACGATACTATAAAATACACCGTTGTCGTTCTTGCTAGCGTAGCCTTAGTGATCGGAATCAACGCGAGCGGCCTTGTCCGGCGGCGGCAGCGCAAGGATATGGGCCCCACGCCGGTTGACGCGCCCGTGAGCGAAGAGGCCGTGATTACCGATATCGTCAGGGCCCACCCCGGATGGCGCCGGTCGCGCGTGAAGGGGTTCCTGAAACAACTGCAGCAACGGCGGAGGATACGGCGTGGCAACTGAAAGTGACTCGAACGGCATCACAGTGCCGCTCAACATCGAAATGGTCGCCGACACGGCGCAACGCATCAAGGAGGAGCTCCATCGCGTGATCGTGGGAAAAGATGAGCTCATAGAGAAACTCTTCTCGTGTCTTCTCGCTGAGGGGCATATCCTCGTTGAGGGCAACCCGGGTCTTGCCAAGACGACGATAACGAAGCTGTTCGCGCAGACGCTGGGCTGCACCTTCAACCGCCAGCAGTTCACGCCCGACCTGCTCCCCGGGGACATCACCGGGAGCTACGTGTTCGACCAGAAGACCGGCGAGTTCTACGTGCGCAAGGGGGGCATCTTCGCCAACATCGTCATGGTCGACGAGCTCAACCGCGCAACGCCGCGCACGCAGTCCGCGCTCCTCGAGGCGATGGAAGAGCACATGGTCACGATCGAGGGCACGACGTTCCCGCTCGAAAAGCCGTTTATGGTCTTAGCCACGCAAACGACGGTGAATATCGAGGGCACCTTCCCCCTTCCCGAGGTGCAGCTGGACCGTTTCTACGTCAAAATGACGCTCGATTACCCGAGCACTGACGAGGAACTCCAGATCCTGAACGTAAAACAGGCAGAAACGCTCGCCATTACCCAGGTCACCGACCGCGAGGCCATCCTCCGCATGATCGACGTCGTCAGGAACCTCTACGTCGATGAGAAGGTGCTTGAATACATCAGGGACATCGTCGTCAGCACCCGCAATCACAAGGACCTCATGCTCCCCGCGAGCCCGCGAGCGTCGATCGCGCTGCTCGGCATGTCGAGGGTCCGCGCGGCGATACGCGGCCGGGATTACGTCATACCCGACGACGTCAAGGCGATCGCCTACGACGTGCTCAATCACCGCATGCTCATCTCCCCCGAGTCGGAAATCGAAGGCGTCACGCTCGAAGAGGTAATCGCCGCGATTCTTATGGAGGCGCGGCCCTCGCGCTGAGCCCAAAATAACCCTAATCATGAAGACCACCCGTCTCACGCACCTGCTCCTCGCGCTTGCTGTGCTCTTTATCGCACTCGGCGCTCTCCTCGATACGTGGTTTTACGCCGGAGCTGGCTTCGCGCTCGCGCTCTATGTCGTCTGGCGTTTCTTCGCGTTCCAGGCCGCGATCGCGGCACTCAACCTCGACGTGCAGCGAAGTGCGGACAAGGCAGTGGTGCGACGGGGCGGAACGGTCACCATCGACGTTGCCGTCTCGTCAGCGACGCCCGTCGAGGGGCGCTTTACCGATGCGTTGCCTCGCGGGGCCGAGCTCGTGGAAGGAACGAACACCGCTGACCTCGCATTGGCAGCAGGCCAGACGGCGACGTGGCGGTATACGCTTGTGATGGCGAGCAGGCAGAGCGCGCAGGTCGAGCGCGCCACCCTTACGATGACCAACGGCTTGTTCGTGCACACGCTTACGCTGGGTGCCACCCCCCGCGTGGTGCAACAGGCTCCCTACGCCGTAAGCGTCGAAGGCGGGGCCGGCGGGCCGGGAGGGGCGCCCGGCGTGACGAGCGCGTCGGTTCAGTCGCTGTACCGCACGCGCCGCACCGGCGGAGGAACCGACCTCTCGCACATCCGTCCGTTCGTCGCGGGCGACCCGCTCAGGCGCATTCACTGGAAAGCGTCGGCGAGGCTCAACCAGCTCATGACAAAGGAGTTCCTCGCGGAGGTCGACGAGGCGACCGGAGGGGCCGCAAGCGTAAGCCTCATCATCGACCAGGGCGGGACGATGGTTCGCGGCCCTCCAGGCGCCACTGAGCTCGATTTTGCGGTCAACGTTGCGAGCCAGGTCGTCAAGTCGGCGATCTCCAGGGGCAGTCGGATCGGCCTCGTCACCTATGACGACCAAGGGGTTGGCACGAACCTCCGGGCCGACCTATCGCTGTCGCACGCGTCGAGCGTCGTCCGGTCACTCAACGAGATTGAGCCGAGCATTCCGCTGCGCCCCCCGCGCGCGAAGCTCGACGTTACGGGAGCCGACGTGGTGCGCGTCAAGCGGCACTTCGCGGCGACCGAAGACGAGGAGAGCGACGAGGACGTCAGACACTTCCGGCACGTCGTCTCCTATATGTACGCGCGCGGCGAAGGCTACCTGCACAGCCTGAAGCGCGCTCCTGCATTTCGCGCGATAGCCGCTTCACTCAAGCGCTCTCACGGCCAATCGACCATCGTGCTCGTTTCTGACCTTGAAAATGACTTCAGCCCCCTCAGCGAGGGTATCCGCCTCGCGACACGACGCGGGGCCCGCGTGTACGTCGTCGCGCTCTTTTCGAAAGTATTCGAGCAGTTCGCGGATCCGCTTCTCTCGCTTGAGGATGTCTACGCGGCCTACGACGCACACCTGAGGCGGATGCGCAAGCTTGAGCAGATCCCCAACGTGAAGGTCGTCGAGGCGAACACCGCAGAAGCGCTACAGCCCGCACTGCAGGAGGCGCGGATAGCGTAATGGCACCGAGTGGCAACACGGAGCCCGTCAAAGCGGCGCACCCCTCCGAGGTCCTCCTTCTCATTTCAGTGCTCGGGCTCATCGCCCTCGACCTCGCACACCTCACCATCGGGACGTTGGTGGGGGCAGCCGCTCTCGCCGCTTTTGCGGTGGCGTACGCCAGGCGGTGGCATACGTCGAGCTTCGGCTTTTACGGGCTGGTAATCGCCGAACTGAGTGCCATCGGTCTCGGGGCGGATCTCGCCACGGTCGTGGCGTACCAGGCGCTCTGCCTGCTGCTGCTCACGTCGATCATCGCGCCGTTTGCACGCCTTGGGAAGCTCCGCATCTATGCTATGCCCGCGCTGATGACGGCCGCTGTCGCTGCCGCATCGCTCGTGCCGGGCATTGCTGCCGCGTACGCGGGGTGGCTCACGGGCCCTCAGGCGGCGGCGCTGTCAGGCATCATCGTGCTCGGGGCGGCGTTTGCCCTTACGCGGATACGTCGACCGGCGCCCGTGCAACGCCCTATGGAGGCCTGACATGGAAGCGACCGACGATCTTACCTCATATCGCCTTCGAAAGCGCGTTCACGAGCTCGAAGCGGACAACGCGCGCTATCACAAGAACCAGAACCTCGCGCGAAAGTGGGAATTCCGGATCACCGGCCTGGTCCTCATTGCGATCGGGGCGGTGATAACGCTCGTCGCGTACCCGTCGTACAGCGTGTCGCCCATTGCCACCGTCTTGATGATGGTCGGCATCGGCGCGCTGTTCGTCGGCGCCGTCACGCTGTCTCTCAACACCGAGCGCTTTATCAACCAGAAGGTCGCCGAAGACATCGGTCTGAGTAGTATCGTCGTCGTCGATGACCTGCTGCGTGATCTTCGCGTCAAGAACAAAGGTATCTACCTCCCTTCGTCGCTGACCGGTACTAACGTCAAAGTGTTCATACCGCTTAGAGCCACCTACGAAGTGCCCGTCCAGTCCCGTCTCGCAGAGGATCGCGCGTTTCTCATCGATCTCGCAAACCCCGCGCAGGAGGGCGTGCTGCTCAAGCCGCCCGGCTATCATCTGTATCGGTACACGAGTGAGGATCTGCAGGTGGACTGGACAGAAGCGCCGGCGGATTCGGAGGGCGGCGAGGACCAGGAGCCAGGCGTGCAGATGTCTAATGCCACCCTTGCTGAGAAGCTGCAGGATGTCCTCGTAAAAGGTCTCGAAATCGCTGACAAGGTCGTTGTCTCAGAAAACGACGGGCAACTGAACGTGCGCTTGCAGAATACATCGTACCTCGGGATGTGCCGCGCACTTCAAGAAGAAGCCCCCCAAGTCTGCGAGCAGGTTGGCTGTCCGCTTTGTAGCCTCATCGCGTGCATCTATACCGAACACGCCGACACCGCAAGCGTGATTGAAGAGGCGCGCAGTGAAGGCAGTGACATCATCATTCGATGCAGCGGGCTGGCACGATCGTAAGGCGACAGACTGGATCGTTATCACGCGCTTCAGCGCGGCCGTCGGCAGCTGCACAGTGCCCTTGCTCTATGCTGACGACCTCCAAGATCGCACCCTGAAAGCCTCTGGCCGTACACTTGGTCACTGTGGGCAGTCATTTCTGCTACACACTCAGTCAAAGCGTCGTGGCTGCTAGCGCCCTCTTTGACTAACCCACCGGGCAGACGAGTCGAGACCTCTTTGCCGTCAGTGTCACCACGAGCTCTGTGTGACACCTCTCCGGTTTCCCGCGTCATGGACCCCGCGGGCCGAGCCTGTCACGAACTACCCCCTCCGCGAATGCGGCGGTCAGTCAACCTGGATTGCGTTCAACGCTCGAGGTTTTGGCAGATGCTTATCGACTCCCACGTCCGTCAAGCGCATAAACGGGTCACACCCGACGATTCGATGGTTTCAGGTCGATGACAGCACAATGGGTGGGTTAGCTCCGGTGTACGCTATCTGGACTGGTTGTGTCGCTGTTGGCACCGAAAACAGCACATATACATCGCTCGCGAAGGTCTCGTTTAGCGCACTGTTTTGGAGTGCTTGCGCGCTACAGCCCTTGTTGCAGACGGCGTAGTTGGCATAGTAGGCTGTGCCGTCGCGTGCGATCAACACGAAATCTCCGTAGTCAAAGGGAATTTTCGTGTGGTGCACGTTCGTGACGGTGACGTTGGCAACGAGATAGCGGCTCGCAGGAGGGGGGGTCAACGAGAGGTCATACACGACGCTCCCATTGTTAAACTTGATCCACACGCTGCTCGTCGCAGGGTCTGAAGCATCACTGATCCCGTTTAACCGCAGTGCGATCGTCCCGTCGCTCGCGGTCTCACCCAGCGATGCGTGTACCGCCAAAGCCGGCGCGTTATACGTGACCTTGGCGGGCGAAGCCGAAAGAAACGAAGCTGCGAGCGCGATAACTATGAGACTACCGACGATTGCTAGTGCGGCGCCTTGTTTCGCGTTCACAACCCATCCCTCTACATGTACGCGACGCTCACGTGCGCGTCGCCTTCAAACACCTGGTTCGAGCCAACGTTTTCAGCGTGGATCATCGTCGCCCCGGGCGGAAGCTGGACGCTGGCATTCAGGACGTAGCTGTTGATGCCCGCTTGTTTTTGAATGGACAGGTCGTAGTGGTGCGCTATCCCGCTTGCGGAGACCACGTTCGGCTGTACATACGTGTACGTCACGCTTCCGGTCGTGTTGGCAGATACGAGCAAGCGCGACGAAAGAGCGGTAAAGCCGTCTCCGTTCGTCACCTCAGAGCCGTTGAACGCGTGCGTGGCGTTCTGCACCCCGATGAGCTGGGCGCCAGGTGGAACGAGTGCGGTGGAGAAGACGTCATAATCCCACCAACACCCGTTTGTGTACGTGAGCGTCAGCGTGCAGAGGGCCGAACCGTCCGAAAAGAGCTCCGCGTGGTAGTCGATCGTCCGAGTCACGCCGAAATCTGCCTTTCCCGTGCCTAACGTGGTATCGACCACGGAGATGAAGTCCGCTCCGGTCGGCGTGATGTCGCCGGTGGCGCTTCGGAACCAGAATCCCTGATTTGGATAGATGAGCACGTGTCCTTCGTTTTCTAACGTTTGCAACGTGGGGTACAGCGCCAGCTTCTGTGGAACGCTCGAATCGAGGATAAGCTGGGCGAGGTCGTACGTAAGCGTCGACATTAGGTCGGCCGTCGCGTTCCCCAAGATCCCCGCATCAAAGTGTAGGCGATCAGCCACGTTCCTGCTCGTTATGACCTCGCCTGATACCGTTACGGGGCCCGTTATGTTCATAATGGCTTCAACCGCCGTGAAGTCAACGGCTATGACGCCGTCGACCTTGTGTCCGGTCACGTTGTAGAAATCTGACTGCATCTTAGGAGCGAACGAAGCGAAATCGTATTGGACATTTGAATCGTGGAGCGCAGCGGCGTTAACACCGAAGAAGTTTGTGAAGCTCGCAGGCCCATCTAGTCCGACGAGCGCCTGCAGCTCGGATGACGAACGGTAATAGTACTGCAGGCTCGCGATATGTCCGTTATGCATGGTTACCAGTCCCATAACGTCCATTAACCCGCCCGTACTGCGGATTTCGGCGTTGTCCTGCAAGATGAGCAGGTACGTCTTGTCACCGAAGAAGCCGGCAACGCTCAGGCCATCTGCGATCGGAAAGATGAGTGTTGCTACCACGAGAACAATGACAACGAGCGCGACGTATCGGACGGCACGGGACCGATCAGAATCAGCCATGGTGATTCACGCTATGCTCACTCCTTTATTATAATGTTAACTTGGCGACCCGGTCGCGCCGGAATCACGGCGTGCGCTTAAACGGAGCTCTACAATACGTCCCGACGTATCTGATCCAGGAATGACCCTCCCCGACGCTGTCACGGTTCCTTGGCGTTGCGTGGCGGTTACGGTCGGGTGACGCGTGCTCAACGGCGGAGCGCGTACACGCACCTGCGTTGGCGTCACGCACGTCAAACGGCGCCACGGGGCTAAAATCGCGGCACAGGCGTCAGCGCCCCCGTGTCCGCACACGAACCAATAAGCGCTCGTGGCTTGAGAAGGCGTCGCTTGACGCGTGCGGGAGCCGAGGATGGGGGCTCAGCGGCACACCCTTTCGCGCAGCTCACGCGTTATGGCCTGTGCGAGGCCGTGGTGAGCGGGAATCAGTCGACGTAACCGTGAGCTCGCTCGCTAGAGCCTAGTGGTGCATCTGGCACGCATCATCGTCGATGCGCGAAACGATGGCACGGCGACCTGAAGCGGTTGAAATCGTACGTATCCGCAAAAGCGCAACTAGGGTAGTGCGATGCGGTGAGGCGGCGCGTTCGTTGCGAGCGCTTTTCACCCGATGAAACCCCGCGTCTTCGCGGTAACAGCTAGCAAAATATATATCGCGTCGCTCAGGGTTGTAGGTAGTTAAAGTCAAGTGAGTTCAGTACACTTCTAGTAATCGTCGAGCTAAGAAACGGCGACCTCACCGACACTGTTTGCAGAATTTGCTATACGAAGAATGGGCTTGATCGTAGCATCAAGCGCATACGATAGGAGAAAAAAAATGAAAAAAGTAGTCGTTTCGTTATTCGCGATCTTTGTGGCCCTTTCGGTGTTTGGGGCGATGAACGTGTCAGCTCAATGTGCTGCCACCACCGCTGCAGCGACAAGTTCGTGTGCGGCGACGACCTGCGCTCAGTGTACGAGCTGCACCACCTCAACGTGCTGCGGCTGTCCGACCACGTGTGCGACCGCCTGCCCGACCGTTACCTGTCCGGCAGTCGCGTGCTGTGTAGTGACATCGTGCTGTCCGACGGTCCACGAGTTCCAACCGTACCACATGCAGGATATGGACTGGGATTAAGCGCGGACACGCCGAGAGGCGCACGTGCCAGTCACCGGTGAGTCGCGGCTATGGCCGCGTGAGCCGGTCTGAGTGGTTGGAAGCTGGATCAAAGGCGATTATTCAATAGCAGTGTTTGTGGTTGTTGACGCCAAGCGTTTTTTTTGAAACGTGGGCGGTTTGCAACAACCACCCCATCGTTTTTATTTAACGCTTCTTTAGAAATAACTGACGGAAATCTTTCTTGGGGATGGTTCTGTCCCCTTGTCCTTTCTTTGGCTGAGGCCGATTGTTTCTCGACATATGTGCTGTTTTTAGTCCGTTGCGGTGCCGGCTTAGCTGACGAAAAACGCAGCGAGCGATAGCACCGCGACGTATCTGCCGAAGACGAGCGCGTCGGTGAAGGTGAGGTTGTCGTACCACAGAATGAGAACGTCAAAACGGCGTCTTATTGTGCAATGCCCTAATGTCGCGTCGTTGAACTGCGGGTAGAACGCGGTCACGTTCAAACTCGAATGCCCTAACACCTGCTACAGCTGTCGCGCGTCCCAGCCGTTGCGCACACAGTGGATCGCATAAGAATGTCGGAATGTGTGGGGGTGGACATCTTTTCCGACTGTCGTTCCATATCGCTTGATGAGGTTTCGCACCCGTCGCTGTTTTGGGGCAAATATGGGCCGATCATCGGGGAGTTGTTGTGCTGAAACGTATTCGGAAGAGCATTTTGATCGTCTCTGCATCCAAATGCACCCTTCGCTGCTTTCCTCCTTTCGCCTTTGTCACGTTGATCACGTTGTTTTTTGGTTCGATGTCGCGTGGCGTGATGGTGAGCAACTCGTTGACCCGTACCCCCGTGCGCCACAGCACCCGCAGCATAAGATAGTCGCGCTGACTGCACTTGTGCGCTGCTGCGAGCACCTGATCGACCTGTTCTTTCTCGAGGTAGTCGGTGATGTTCATCATCCGCAGTGTCGAAAAGGTGAAGTATCGGCACTAGCGGTTGCGATTTTGAACAGCAATCATCATCGTGCGTAAGGGTCAAGAAAACAGTCGACAAACCGACAATTTGTCGGCCGCATGCGGCTAGAAAGTAGAGCGCACCGAGTCAACATCTCGCCATCAGTTTCAGACCGCAGCCTTTATCTGTATGTTCTGAGACGTTCTTAGGCGTCTGTGACTGATCGCGACGTGCGCCATTTTGCCGATTATCGCGGTGCGTACTACGGGGTCTTTGACAAGACGTTCTGTTTCAGTGCGATCAACATCGACATTAACCATCTCAAACTCGATGAGCCGCTCAGCATGCTCTACACCGATGATCCTGTGATTGCTGATTATCTCATCGCAACCTTCGAAACCTTATGGAAGCTAGCAACCCCCGCACAACAGCGCATTGATGAGCTCCTTGAACATCAGTGTTTGTGACTGTTGCAGGGCAGCTTCGGAAGGATACTTCTTGCGCATTGTTCAAATAATAGAAATTATCTCTATTAGCTGTCTTTTGAAGGATTGGGCAGTCCGACGCTACTGAACTGAGCAACCCGCGAACAAATCGACGCAAACAATGCGAAATCCATCCACGCCACGGACGATATTGCACGATCACGGAGCACGTGAAGTGATGGAGAAAGTAGCCGTTGTCATTCCGACGTTAAACGAGGAACGCTCAATCGGCAAGGTCATCGACAGTGTTCCGGTTGTCGACCTCTTGCAAAACGGGTTCGAAACTGCCGTGTACGTGATTGATGGACGATCCACTGACGCCACGAAGAAGATCGCCGTCGAAAAGGGTGCTACGATCATACTCGAAGAGCGGCAGGGAAAGGGATCGGCAATCCAAACGGCATTTGAGTCCATTAATGCCGACTATGCAATCATGGTTGACGGGGACGACACGTACCCGATCGAAATGGCGACAGAGATGACACGCCTGCTCAAGAAATGCGACGTCGTCATCGGATCGCGGCTCAAGGGTACCATAGAGCCGGGGGCCATGACCAGAGTGAACGTCGTGGGAAACGTCCTCCTCTCGATCCTCGCGCGAGCGCTGTTCGGCACGCACATCAGCGACGTGTGCACGGGTTTTTGGGGCTACCGAAGCGACGCTATTCGGCGCTTGAAGCTCGGAGCGAGCGGCTTTGAAATTGAAGCTGATATGTTTGCTGAATGCGCGAGGCACGGTCTACGTATAGTGGAAATCCCGATCACCTACCGCGCTCGAAAGGATCGACCAAAGCTTGCTTCTTTGAGGGACGGCGCAAAAATTGGTCTTTTTTTGTGTAAGCGACGTTTGCAGCTGACACAAGGGAACAGCGGCCCACGCTCACGACGTTAAGCACGATCCAATGTTTGAACCTCAACTTGTTTTTGCATTCGCAGTAACGCTTTATCGTGTTGTTCCTAAGCTACCTCGCAGCATCGGTCGATCCCAGAGGAGCAAAAGTGAGTGCTTTGCACGTTCTTGCGCGGCTCGCGTCGATAGTCTGGATACCGTATTGATTCCGCGTATTGGCATTCTAGGCGCAGCGATCAATAAACTCATTTTTTCATATTTGGTGCCTACTATGTGTCTCTCTTCACCGAAGCATTTTTGGCGGAGATCAAAACGAGCCAAAGCAGTGTCGACAGAAGAAGAAACAAAAAAAATCGTTCTAGCACGCTGAAAAAAGAGTTTATTGATCACTGCTAGCCTCTATTTGACAATCCACATCTTCAGCGCCTCTCCGGTTTACCCTTACTTGTGTTGGTGATCTCTGCATAAGTGTCGTGCGGATCTTCAATCATCCCGCTATGTTGTTCGCTCTTGTTCAATCGGGCTATTCGTCGAAGTTCCAAAAACAGACGCAAAACCGCATCTTTTTATAGCACCTTCGCAGGAGTTGTGTGCGGTGAGCTCTTTAAGGCTTAATGACTGCCGCTGACCCGGGTGTGACTTTCATGATTCATTCCTCCAGCAAAACGCGATTTGCGTGCGTAGCCCTTCTTGTCGCGTTGCTGTTTGTGGCTGTTTTTGCCGTTTTCTGCAGTTCGCCGGACGACGGCGTGCTAACCGTTGTGGCACAGGCACCACCGGCCAACACAACGGTGGCGAACAACGTAACGGTGGCCCCGGGCAGCATATCGCTCGGTAGCACGGTGCAAGCCACCGGGAAGGTTACCGTGGGGACGAAACCCCTGGCAAACGCGGCCGTATCGCTCCACATGGGCGATGTGAAATTGGCAGATGCCCAAACGAACGGCAACGGTGAGTACTCCTTCGCGGCTCCCGTCGGCGAGTACTACTTTCCGGCAGCATTTTCGAATGGTGCCACGATCTACACGGTGGTTGAACCTGGTAATGCCTCGCTCCCAAGCGCTCCGAGCGCGGTGACCACCGTTTCCGTCGATTCGCTTCCGTTATATCTCATTATTGCCGCGGTCACCGTAGTGATCCTGATTGTGCTTTACGTTATTGCGCGGCGAATGCGTGGACAAGCAGTGCTGCCTCTTGCCAGGAGACGACCGGCCGAGCAAACGGTCAGCACGCCGGCGCACGCGTCGCGACCCGAAGCGAGTGCGCAAAATCAACAGGAACTCGTAGGGGGAATAACGCCAGCTGCGGATGCCATGGCGGAAACGCGGCCGGAGGAAGCGCCTGAACTGGAATCCGCTTTGCCCGCCGAACGCGAGGCGCCACACGTCGACGAGGAGCCGCAAGAGCCGCAACCGCCCGAACCGGAGGAAGCGCCACCGGAAAGCGTTGCCGAGACGGGTGTGCTGAAACAAGCGCGTGACTTTTTTGAGCAAGGCAACGATCGGCAGGCGGTCAATGCACTCTATGACGCCGCACTAACGGCTCTCGCAACAACGCACGAGGTCAAGATTGCGTCGAGCATGACGCACTGGGAGAAATATTACGCCGTTGAAGCCGCGGTGCCGGACGTGCAAGCGCCCTTGCGCACGCTCACCCTCGTGTACGAGCGTGCCAACTACGCGGGCAAGGCGCTCACAGACGAGCAGCGCAATGCGGCGCTTGAGGGGTTTCGTGCCATCAAGGCACACGTTGAGGCTGTCAAGGGGAGCTCGTAAGCGGTGGTCGTTCAAAGGCTTTGACGCACGCGTTTGATGAGCCAGAGCGTGCGGGGCTGTTTGTGCACGCATCAGCCACACGTGCACTGGTCTCTGGGGCTCTCGACGCGACGCGATCCGGCGCTTGCAGCTCTCAGCGCGGCTTTGAAATTGAAGCTGACATGTTCAATGAATGCGTAAGACAAGGCTTGCGCATCACGGAAATCCCGATCACGTACCGCGCTCGAAAGGATCAGCTGAAGCTGTCGTCAATACGGAGCGGGTAACAATAGGTCTTTTTTTTGCGCACGCTCGCCCATGAACGGATATCGCCCGCGAAGCGCTCCATTTTGAGCGGGAACGGTATAAATAGTTTCGTCATCGAGTGTATACGATGAAAATAGCGATGATAGGAAAAGGAAACGTAGGGACGGCGCTTAGCACCGGGTGGCGGCGTGCCGGGCACGAAATACGGTTTGGGCACCGAGATCCGAAAGAGCCTGTGCGTGAGGCGGCCGAATGGGGTGAGGCCGTCGTGCTCGCGGTTCCCTTCCTTGCGGTCCCCGAGGTGACTGCAGAAGTCGGCTCCGCGGCAGACGGGAAGGTGTTGGTCGACGTTACCAACGCGTTAGGACCGGGAATGGAGCTGGCGATCGGGTTCTCCACCTCGTCCGCCGAAGAGATCCAAAAAGCGCTGCCGGACGCGAGAGTCGTCAAGGCCTTCAACACCGTATTCGCACAGAATCAGAGCACCGCGAAGGTAGGCGCCGAGCAGCTGTCCGCGTTCGTCGCCGGAGATGATGAAACGGCAAAACGGGTCGTCATGCAGCTCGCGGCAGACATAGGCTTCGACCCGATTGACGTGGGCACACTGAGAAGCGCGCGCTATCTTGAGCCGATGGGAATGTTACTCATCTCACTTGGGTATGACTTAAAGCTGGGGACGAACATCGGGATTAAACTGATAAAGGGTTAAGTCACACTGTCATTCAATTTGAGCGTTGACTAACTCATCTAGCGCTGTCCTGGCAGACGCCTCCAAGATAGCAAATCACCGTTTCGATGTCGCAGCGGGTTAGTTTATGGACCGACTTCAAGGCGGTATCTATGTCAAACGCCCAGCGCGGATCCGGCTCGTGCACCCATTCTTCGACGATATGCCTAAAAAATCATCAACCGCAGAGGATGCGGGGCGATTCCTCGGCAAGCTTACTAATCCCCAGAATCTGCCTTCACTCAAGCTGGCCATATTTGTTTCGGTCATCGTACTAGTCACTTTTCTATTATGGCTTCTCACGTGGCTGAATTTGATTTGAAGAGAGATGAGTCAGCTTGTAGCCTTGACTCGCGCTGTATGAAACGAACTAGCTTATGCGGTAGCGCTGCCTCTCTCCTAGTGCCTGCACGCTGACTCTGAGGTTGCGGCTACTTGTAACTTTGTATGCGTTGGGCGGCGTGTTCTGCGATTCGGGCAACATAACCGTGCAGCCAGCCGCGGACAACGAAGCAATCACAAGCAAAAGCACAACTATCACGGCTGCTTGTTTTGATTGCATTCGATGTCCAAGCAACTGAAGACAGCTTAAGCATGACGAATAGCTTGCGCGATGCTACGCCTTGACTGCTTGAGAGCGGATTTTTAAGTTAGCGGAACGCGTGAAGCCCGCCTTTTAGTGCGTCGCTCGCCTCAGCAGGAGGCCCACCCGCCACAGCGCAGTGAATTGTGCGAGGATTGCAACAAGAAGCACTGCTGGCTCAGCCAAGCCAACGAGCAGCCCTATCGCGAGGATGATGAGACGCTCACTTCGCTCCGCGACGCCAGCGGTGCAATGGAATCCCATTCCTTCACCCTTCGCACGCACGTAGCTCACGAGAAGGGAGCCCATAAGGGCGACGCCGACATAGATCCAGTTGATGCCAGCGATGCCAAGACCGAGCAACACGATGCAATCGACGTAGCGGTCAGATATGGAGTCGAATGTCGCGCCGAAGGTTGTCGTGGCGCGTCGGTTGCGCGCCACGGCGCCGTCGAGCATGTCGACAAAGCCGGTGATGAGGATCAGAACGCCACCCGCGACGAAGAACCCAAGGGCAATGACAATGCCTGCGACGACGCCGAACGCGAGACCGGCGAGCGTAAGCATATTGGGGGTGACGCCGAGGCCGACGAGGAGATTCGCCGGTCGCGCGAGGAGCCGATCAACTGAGTCTTTGAGTCTGCTTAACACGGGTGTCTCTCCTGTGGCGTACAACGACCTGCCTGGAGGAAATGGCGCGTTCCCGTAATATAGTTGACGAATTGGTGCGCCGCCGAGAGCGCCGCTGGTTCAACGATGGCGGGAGCTGCACCGCTGTGCCGCAAAGCGCTCTTGGAAGCATCGTACTAAGGGCCGCGCTCGCGGGCGGCATGGTTGGTGGGGTACAACTCCGTCTCTAAGTGATCTAGAAGGGGGAACGTGCAAACGGACAATCAAGCGAAGCCCCTCACACCAGTTTCGGTTCACCTAAATTTTATATATTAGGTTAGCCTAAATATTATATAGAGAAACATGTCGCAGAAACACGAGCTGAGCCCTTCGGAAGAGGAGTATCTCGAAGCCATTTACACGAAGCAGGAGGGGAGCGTGCGCGTCGCCACCACGGGAGATTTGGCGGCCTGCCTCGGCGTGAGAGATGCAAGCGTCACCGGGATGCTCAAGAAATTGAGCGAAAAGGGGCTCGTAGACTATACGCCCTACCGCGGCGCAACGCTCACCGAGGCTGGATGCACGATCGCTACAAAGGTAAAGCGCAAGCACCGGCTGCTTGAGCGCTTTTTGGTGGATATCTGTGGAATCGACACGCACGAGTCGCACGAGCAGGCGTGTGAGATCGAGCACGTCATCTCAGATAAGGCAATTGATAGTCTCTCCGCCCAGTTGGGCCACCCTTCGACGTGCCCTGGCGGAAGCGCCATACCCGAGAGCGACAGCGAGGACGAGACACCGGTTTCAAAGCTGTCTGACGTGGGGAACGGCGCGTACACGATTCGGTTTCTGACTTCCCGTGAGCCGGAGACGATCAGTCGGCTGTGCTCGCTCGGCCTTATCCCCGGGCTCACCGTGCGCGTGTTGCGCACAATCGCAAAGGGCCCCCTGATCATCGAGACGAAGGATACGCAAATCGCGCTCGGCAGGGACGTCGCAGAGTCCCTTCTCGTAAGCTCGGAAGGGGAGGAAGCACAAGGGCGACGAAAGCGAAGACGGAGAGGCGCACCCTCTACGGCGACCCCAGGTTAACCCGTATCATCTCCCTGATGCACGACGCAGACTTGGCGTAAAAGGAGCGGAGCGGATAGCTTACCACGCATATGGCCGAAACGACGTCAAAAACGAGCACTCCCAAGAGTATCGCGCTGATGGGAAACCCCTCGGCGGGGAAAAGCGCGATGTTCAGCCAGATGACGGGAGTCAACGTCATCGTTTCCAACATCCCGCAATCAACGGTGATGGTGCAGAAGGGGCTGTCGCACCTCGACGAGCACACCGTCGTGGTGTATGATCTCCCCGGGGTCTATTCCGTCACCGCTGTTACCGAAGACGAAGCGGCGACAAAGGACTTCCTCCTGAGCACCTCATTGGAAGCCGTCATTGATATCGTTGACGCCACGCGGCTCGAACGAAACCTGTATTTGACGTTGCAGCTCCTCGAACTCGGCCTTCCAGTCGTCGTGGCCCTTAACCAGGTCGACTTGCTAAAGACGCTTGACCTTGACATCGACGTCGCTGACCTCGAAAGAGAGCTTGGGGTGCAAGTCGTGCCGACCATCGCGACCCAGGGAGAAGGCGTGCACGAGGTGCTGGAGACGGCGTTTCACTACGCCGACCAGCCTTCGAAAAGGACGCATGGGCAGGTGAGCTATGACGACCACGTCGAACGCGCCATAGCAGCGATTATCCCCCTGCTTCCCGAAACGAGCATCCCCAAACGGGGATTTGCGGTGCGGCTCCTCGCGGGCGACAAAGACTTTGAGTCGCGTGTGGATGAGCACGCGCTTGAGCTCGTCAAAGCGTTTAGGGGGGGGGTCGAGCGGGCCCACGGTGAGGACGTCGCCGTCACTATCGCCCGCGGACAACACTCGACGGCCGACCTCATCGCGAGCGCCGTGCTGGTCAGGAAAGTTCACAAGCCAACGCTCGGCGAGAGGTTTGGCGAGGTTTCGACGCGTCCGCGCACGGGATACCCCCTGCTCGTCGCGCTTGTCGGCGGCATGCTGGCGCTTATCTTCTTCGTCGGCGGCTATCTGAGCAGCCTGATCACCACGTTCTTCGAGGGAATCGTTTTCCCGCCGCTCTATGCGGTTGTCGACGCGCAGGTTGCCAATCCGTTCATCACGTCCGCCGTCCACTCCACGCTGCTCGCCTTAGCGGCGGTACTCGCCATCGCCATTCCCTACATCCTGATCTTCTTCATTTTCCTCGCGATCCTCGAAGACGTCGGCTACCTCCCGCGCGTAGCGCTGCTGCTCGACCGGCAGGCGCACGTCATCGGCCTGCACGGCCGGTCCATCATCCCCATGCTGTTCGGCTTTGGCTGCAGCGTGCCTGCGATTATGGCGACGCGAGCCCTTCCCACGAGAAAGGAGCGGATAATCACCACCGCTCTCATCACGCTCATTCCGTGCTCGGCGCGCACCGCGATAATTCTCGGCGTTGCGGCGACCTACGCGGGCATCCAGTACGCGCTTGCCATCTACCTCATCTCCTTCGTGCTCATCATCGCCTCCGGGAGGCTGCTCCGATCGACCGTGCCGGGAACGACGGCGGGGCTCGTACTCGAAATTCCCCTTATACGGAGGCCGGCGCCCGTCCCGATCCTCAAGAAGACGTGGCTGCGAATGAGGGAGTTTCTTTACATCGCCGTGCCCCTGCTCATCGTAGGAAGCATCGTGTTCGGATGGCTCGAGCTGACTGGCTTTAGTCAATTCATCGAGGCGCCGATGGCGCCGATCACCGTCGGAATCCTGGGACTCCCCTCCTTCACAGCCATCTGCCTTATCTACGGGGTGCTCAGAAAGGAGATGGCCGTGGAAATGCTTGCCATCGCGTCGGGAACGTTTATTTTCAGCACCGTGATGACGCCGGTTCAAATATTCGTGTTCTGTCTCGTCGTCACCCTCTACGTGCCGTGCATTGCGACGTTCGGCGTCATAGCACGGGAACTCAACGCGCGGTGGGCCGTGGGCATCTCGATCTTTACCATCGTCGTGGCGCTCATCGCTGGCGGTATTGCGTTTCGGGTGCTCACCTTCGCGCATTAGTGACGGCAGCGCAGCATTCCGGCACGTTTTTTGCTGTGGCGGGTCACGTAGAGCTGTGAAACCTTCGCTCGATGATCTGATCAAGTGGTGGGGCGCCGTCGCTTTGGTGCTTATTGTGCTCAGAATATACGGCGTGCTCTAAAGTTCCGGCCTTGATCGAAGAACGGCGCCGGCCCCGTCATGGTCGATCAGAGTCAAACGCATACGCATCCATGCCCAAGTCGCCCCAGTACCAGCTGTGATGGAGGAGCTTGCCGCGCGCCTTGTCTCCTGCCGCCCCGAATACTACAAGAAGCGGCATGAAGTGATCGGGGTACGGGTGAGCACGTTCAGCGTAAGGGCCCCGCTCCCGATACTTCACAAGGCTTAAGCGCTCGCCCCGAGTCACCGCGTCGGTCAGCCAGCCGCTGAATTCGTAGGCCCAATCATCCGTGGCGGCACCTTCGCCTAGCGATGCCGCAGCGTAGCCAAGCGGGTGGACCGCGCCACCGCTGCCGAGTATAAGAACGCCGTCATCCCGCAGCGATGAGAGAGCTGCACCAAGCGCTATATGCTGCGCGGGGTCGAAGTGGCGCTGGATCGAGAGTTGCACGACGGGGACGTCCGCGTTGGGAAACATAAGCATCAGCGGCACCCACGCACCATGGTCAAGGCCACGATGGCGGTCAAGGTCGCAGCGTAAGCCAGCGCCGTGAACAAGATCAGCCACCCGCCCGGCAAGGTCTGGTGAACCCCGTGCATCATAGCGCAGCCGGTAGAGTTCAGAGGGGAACCCGTAAAAATCGTGGATCGTTTCGGGAGCTTCTACGGCGTTAACCGCAGGTCGTGACGTATTCCAGTGGGCGGATACGCATAGAATTGCGTGCACGTTCCGGTATCGGTCGCCGAGCGTGGCCAGGAACTGCCGCGCCGGGACGTTTTCGAGGGGCAGAGTGGGGGCGCCGTGCGATACAAATAAGGTAGGCAGTGCGTCTGCAGACACGGTTCTTCCTCAAATAATGCTACACTAATGATCGAATCGACCGACCTTTTGGCACGGCGGACCCCCTACTGTGGCCTCTTTCCTTGAGCACGTGTAGCGGTGCCGTCAAATTTCGCCATCCATCTAAATGAGATACCCTCACGCAAGACCAATCTGTCGCATCAGCCCGACCAAATCGTAGAAGAGCTTCTCTTCGGTGATCTCACCCTTCTCATTCCAGTGGGCAACCGTGCAAAACTCGACCTTAAACTTCTTGTTCGTCGGTTGAATCTCGTTTCCGTCAGGGCCAGCCATAGGGCCTGTCATCGTACCGGTGAAATTGGCTATCGAACACGTCCAGTCGCCCTCGCCGAAAAGCACCAGATATGGACGGTTCCCCACACGGTTGTCGGGAAAGGTCCTGAAGAATTGCTCAGCTTCTGCTTGGTGCGCCTCTAGTCCTCTCGTCGGTTCGGGTTGCCCCGGCCAGTACACGGCGACTTCTTCGTGGTGCCGTTTGTTGAACGTGTCCCAGTCCTGGCTGTTCCAAGAATCATCCAACGTTATCATCAATTGCTTGTTTCCCTCAACACTCATTTAAAGTCCCTCCAAAACCGGAGTCGTTTTGAGTATGAGGAGGGGCAGCGCCGTGGCCCATAAGCGTTTCCATCGCTTTGGGTGAACGCGCCGTCTGTGGGCAACAGCGGACGCCTCACGCGTGGCAACGTAAAGCGCTCAGCGATGGACAAACACCAACTGGAAGGTCAAGATGGGCGTTGATCACCGTCAAAACACCTCAAAAGAACAAGCTTTATTGCAAGCCACGCCAGTTTTGAGCATCAATTGGTGAGGCGTATGCCGAAGAGAGTATTAATCGCGTATGGAAGCCGTTATGGAAGCACCGATGAGATCGCACGCGCAATGGTGCAGATCTTAGAAAAAGAAGGGCTAGAAACACAGCTACTTGATCTTAGACATACGAAGCAAAAGGAATGGCCCCCACTAGCATCGTTCGATGGCATCCTCATCGGCTCGGGGATCAAGATGTTTCGATGGGTTGGAGACGCGACGACTTTTCTCAAAAAGCACGCGGACGAGCTCAAAGCGCTCAAAGCGAAATGGCTGGTGATAGGCGTTTTCGTGAGCTGTGGATCCGCGTCAACGCCTGAAGGCATGCGGAGGCCAAGGACAGGTACGTAGACAAGGTCTTGACCGATCTTGGAATCAAAGCAGACGTGGATATCTATGACGCCTTTGGCAGCGTTTTAGACCTCTCCTCCTCGGCGCAAATGGGCTTCCTCGACAAGCGAATGCTCGGTATGGCGGCAAAACAGATGGTCAAAGATACGGGTATTCACCTGACGGAAGGCGCTCGGAACGATTTGCGAGATTGGGACCAAATTCAGACGTTTATGGAACATTTCGCCCAATTGCTGAAAGCAGGAGATGGCGCGAATTGACGAATCGGGTTGCCGCAGCCGATAGTCGGAACGCCAACGCAGCCGTGCGCCGGCTTGGGTTCTGGTCGGCGGTCCTAACCGCTGTATTCGCCGCGGCATTTTTCGCGGTCGGTATCGCGACCCCGGTGCGATCTATCCCCTACCCTTACGTAGCCTCATTCATTCCCAACGATTACCTCTGGATGTATCCGGCATTCCTGTTGGCGCCGACCTTTGTCGTGCTCGTGGCGTGCATCCACTCCTACGCGGCCGATGAAAGGAAGGTATTCAGTCAGATCGCCTTGTCGTTCGCGGTGGTCTATGCGGCCGTTATCACCACAGACTACTTCATTCAGTGGACCGTCGTAGAACCGAGCATCTTGAGCGGGGAGACGGCCGGTCTCGCTCTGTTCACCCAGTACAACCCTCACGGGCTCGTCGTTAGTCTCGAAAGTCTTGCGTACCTCATGATGAACGGGGCGTTCGTCTTCGCCGCCGCTGTTTTTGCCGGGGGAAGGCTTGAGCGCGCGCTGCGATGGCTGTTCGTCGCGAGTTTTGTCGTGGCGGTCGGATCGTTTGTCGGCCTTTCTCTGCTGGGATATGCCATTGTCACGTTTGAGGTGGCAGTCATCACGATAAACTGCGTCGTGCTGGTTATCTCAGGCGTGTTGCTGAGCGTTGTGTTCAAGCGACCGGGTGTTGTGGGCCCTAGCGTCTGACTACGGTGAAGAAGGTTCCAGAAGTGCGGCCGCAAAGCGCTTCACCTTCTCGACGTACTCTCCGCTTTCCACGTCGTTAGCCGCAACGTCAAACACGGCCGCCGCCTTTTTTCCAGAAAGCGTTTCCATGCTTTCGAGCATCTTTACACTGCCCTCGCTGCCCGGCTGTCCGTGCGTGCAAAAGAAGGCGACACTGGTGAACTTGTCTTTGTTTTGTGCAAGATACGTTCGTATCGGGCTGGACATCTTCCCCGCCCACACAGGACTGCCGATGACTACCATATCATAGGACGCGGCGTCGTTCGTCGTTTGTGCGATTTTTGCGCGGACCCGCAGGAACGCCTGCATCGCCAACCTGCCCATGCCCTTGCCTTTTGTGTCGGACACGATCGCTTCAATATCGGCGTTGAGGTTCTCAGCAAGCGCCTCGGCGACCCTTTTCGTGTTTCCCGTTCGCGAGTAATAGGCTACGAGTGCTTTCATTGCTGTGCATTATGCCGCACCCGCTTTTTAGGCTTACCCAACGAGGCACGGCCAGTCGGCATCGACCGAGTAATCTCGCGATTTGGCGGCGCGATTCGAATGAATTAAATAGTTGGCAAAAAATCTTCTCTTGCGTGGCACCCGGAAGCGATTAATATCTCTCATCTTGTCACGAAACTCAGCTCCCTCACCCCGATCGACGGTATAAATTTCGTCGTCGCGCGGTGACGGCTACCGCTCACGCTTCAATTGGGTGCTTACAAAGTCCGTTCTTATCACTCGCGGTTGATATCATGATGACAGCGGCCATCGTCCTAGCAGCTGGCAAGTCTGAACGCATGGGGCAAAACAAGCTGCTCCTGCGCATGAATGGTGGTACCTTATTAGATAACGTCTTGAACGCGATTGCTGCCGCGGAAGTACACGAAACGGTCGTCGTAGTTGGACATAACGCTGAGGAAATAATCAAAGTCGTGACCTCGAAGCGAGACGCTCCGCAGATTGTGATAAACCGAGATTATGCGCAAGGGATGGCATCGTCCTTTCAAACGGGGCTGCAGTTGCTGCCTCATGTTGACGCAGCATTCCTCGTTCTTGGCGACCAACCAATTCTCGACAAAAATCTGCTGGACATTATGATGTACCAGCTGAGGGATAATCGCGAAACACTCATCGTGAGCCCGATATATGAAGGAAAGAAGGGGCATCCAGTGCTCTTTCGCAGAGAGCTCTTCGGCGAAATACTCGGTTTGAACGAAAACGAAACCATCCGAGACGTCATTCATCGGCACGCGGGTAGACTGCTCACCGTCGAAGCACCTGAGTGGACCCTCGTGGATATGGATACCCGGGAGGATTACGCCCGCATCCGCGCCTTAATGAACCGCGGCCCGTGAGGGTTTACGTGCGTAACGAGTGCCTCTCGCTTCTGTTGTGCCGGATGATTTCGGCTAAGATACTTATCCCGATCTCCTCAGGCGTCTCAGCACCTATGGCCACGCCCACCGGCGCGTGAAGCATGGTGAGTTCCCCTGCGCTGACGCCGTCCGTTTGCAGCCGCTGCACGAGATGTGCAACTTTTGCCCTGCTGCCGAGCAGGCCGGTGTAGGCAGGTTTCTTCGCTACCATGGTCTTTAGCGCGATGTAATCGTGTTCGGGTTCTCCGTGAACAATGACGACGAAGTCATTGGGGGATACGTCAAACTCACCCACCGCGTTGGCGAAGTCGCCGGTGATGACCCGTTCGGCCGTCGGAAAGCGCTCTTCGGTGGCTCGCTCAGGGTCATCATCGATAACGATTACCCCGAACCCCACCATTTCGGCCAACCGTGCCAAAGGCAACGCGACGTGGCCCGATCCGACGATGATCAGCCGCGGATCCGGTTCAACGGCGTCAACAAACACCGTTATCTGACCGCCGCACATCAGGCCCGTTTCAATCGCCCCCTCTTTCTGATCGCTGGTCATGCTGAACGTGACCGTTCGCCCCGTATGTTCTCCCAAGGCTCGTACGCACTCATCGACAAGCGCTTTTTCAAGGCCCCCGCCGCCGATCGTCCCGTAGGTCGCCCTGTTTTCTCGGACGATCATTTTCGCGCCCACCTCCCTCGGCCCCGAACCCTTCTTCTCGATGACGGTGCACAGGGCAAGCCGCGTCCCCTTCTCCAACAGACGTCGTGCTTCAGCCAGAATGTCCATATCTGAGGTCATTGCGTTCGCCCCACCTGAAGCACCTTTTCACATGCGCATTCTTTTTTTGTCAAACGCACACTATACGTCTGCGATGAGCTCCTCGGGGCTGATGGGGATATGTCGTATCCTAATGCCCGTCACGTTCTCGATAGCTCGCACGACGGCCGGAGGCACGCCGATCGTTGGCGCTTCGCCAACGCCCTTAACTCTGTGCGGGTACGACGACGGTTGCTCGACGATTGTGATAGAGAATTCCGGGATGTTCTCGGCGATGGGCAGGCCAGCGTCGAAGAGATCCTTCGTGAGCAGTCTGCCCTCTGCATCGTGCACCACACCCTCGAACAGCACCTGGCCGATGCCCTGCAGGGAGCCGCCGATGATCTGCCCCTCCACCACTCCAGGGGTGAGGGCCCTGCCGACGTCATAGTGCGCGGCGCACTCCGTTACGTTCGCCATGCCGAACTTGTTGATGTGCACTGTAGCGAGGTTTGCGCCAAACGAGTTCACCTGTCCTGAATGCCTGTCAAAGACCTCGGCGTCATAACTACCGTCGAGCAGCGCTTCCGCAGTGTAGGCCTCACGCCTGCGCTCCACTTGCGCCTTCACGTTTCGTGCCGCGGCTACCACCGCCGCGCCGCCGACAATGGCGCTCCGGCTCCCCCACGTTCCCACGCCGTTTGTGAGCGTGTCGCTGTCTCCGGTATTCAGGGTGATCACGTCCGGAGCGACGCCGAGCTCTTCGCTCAGCAATCGCTTCACAAAGGCAGTGTGTGCCTGACCGTGCTGGTTGCTGCCCAGCCACACGCTTATCTTGCCGTTTTGCACGCGTATCCTCGCGGACTCTCCTGGCGTTACGGCGGGTACGAGCACGAAGAAGCTCAGCCCTGCTCTGTCGCTTTGCGATTTTTCCCTGTACTTGAGCTCCGCCACCGCTTTAGTGAAGAACGGACGCGATGCGTCGATCTCGAGGCCGAGCGGGGAAGTGAAGCGCTGTGTCGTGGTATTGACGAGGCGCACTTCGTCCGCCCCCTTTCCGACCTCATCGGCAAGAGCGTCCATCATCCGTTCCATGAACAATGCGGCCTCAGGTCTCCCCGCGCCTCGATAGGGGCCTTGGGGGGGCTTATTGGTCATGACGGACCTCGCTCGCACGCGAGCCTTCTTGATCCCATAGGGCCCGGTCAGCTGCATCGATATGAAGAAGGGAGAAAACGCGCCCGCCGTCCCTCCAAAGGCGCCCGCGTCTGTGGTCACTTCGGCCCGCAACGCCTCCACTGTGCCGTCGGTGCCGGCGAACAGCTTCATCTTGCCGTGCACCCCTCTGCCCGGCTGACTTGCGGCGAGGTGCTCGCTCCGGCTCTCAATCCACTTCACGGGTCTTTCGTACGTCATGGCCGCGTACGCCGCCATCACGTACTCCGGATACAAGGCGCTTTTCACCCCGAACGCGCCCCCGGTGTCTGCTTGGACCACCCTCACCTTCGAGCTCTCGAGCTTGAGGGTGTTGCACAGCCCCCGCTTTATGCTAAACACCGCCTGGGTGGAGATGTACACGGTGAGTCGGGCGCCGTCATAATCGGCGATGATCCCTCGTGGTTCGAGGGGATTGGTCGCGATTCTGTCGATCGTAAACGCTTCTTCCAGCACCACAGGGGACGGCGGATCGTCAAAATCAGCTCCGATCCACGACTGTTGTAGGACGTTTGACCGGGTGCCGGCGTGGAGTGGAGCGGCCGAGAGGGCCTCCCCTATCGTGGTGATGGGCTTGAGTGGTTCATATTCAACGTCCACTTCATCGAGCTTATCTTCAACGGCGTAACGATCAGCAGCAAACACCGCGGCGACAGGCTGGCCTACGTAGTGCACAGTGTCTGAGGCAAACACAGGGTGCAAGACGGCCGGGTTCACGTCCCCGCGAGCGCCCTCTCCGAACCCCCCGACGAGTGTGCGCAGGTCGTCGGCGTTCATGCCCCCCTTGACGGAGAGCACGTTCGCCCGTGCGTGGGGGCTCCGTGCTACCGCCATGTGAAGCGTGCGTGGTAGCGTGATGTCGTCCACGTATTTCCCTGCCCCCCTGACGAGTAACTCGGGCGCGCTCATCGCGTTGTCTCCTCCTCCCTTGCGAGCTCCTTAGCGCGCTTGAGCGACTCGATGATGTTGCGATACCCTGTGCATCTGCACAGGTTTCCCGAGAGCTGCTTCTTTGTCTCCTTTTCATCCCAGTCTTTGTTTTGGCTGAGAAGCCAGTAGGACGTCATGATCATTCCAGGCGTGCAAAAACCACATTGGAGCCCGTGCTTCTCCAAAAAAGCTTTTTGCACCGGGTGGAGCGCCCCCTTTTTGGCTAGTCCTTCAATGGTGAGTATCTCCGAGCCGTCTGCCTGGACTGCAAGCATTGCGCACGATTTGATCGCGGTGCCGTCTACTAAGACAGTGCACGCGCCGCAGTTCGTCGTATCACAGCCGATGTGCGTCCCGGTAAGTCCGAGTTCCTCTCTCAGGACGCTTACGAGCAGCCTTCGCGGCTCCACGTCTAGCTCAACGTTTACGCCATTTACCCTAAACTTTGTTCGCATGCGTCCCTCATTGTGTCATTGCCCGCTCGTACGAGGCATGTGCTGCTTCTTCCACGAGCTTGTGTAACACGTTGCGCCGGTATTCCTCTGAAGCGGTGAGATCGCTAGACGGGTGCGACGCGTCCGCTGCCAACGCTGCTACGTGATCCAGCACCGAATCCGACGGAACTTCCCCTAGAAGCGCGCGTTCAGCGTTCTCCGCCCTCAGGACGCTCGGACCCACCGCGGTCATCGCGATCCTGCATCGGGCGATGGTGCCATCGCCAGCAACCGAGAGACACGATGCCACTCCGGCGATAGAGAAACCACCTGAACCCTTCCTCACTTTGCGATAGGCACTCCCAAATCCCGCACCCTGTACCGGGATCTCGACTTGGGTAAGGATCTCTTCAGGGGCCAGAGCGGTGTGACCCGCGCCCGTAAAGAACGAATCCGCATCGATTCTTCTGCTTCCCCGTCTGCTCATCGCTACCATCGACGCGTTGAGGGCCAGCATTACCGCTGGCAGGTCGTTTATCGGGTTTGCATTGCACAGATTGCCGCCGATCGTTCCTCTATTCCGCACCAGCGGGTCAGCGATCTGCTCTCCGGCTTCACGCAAAGCCGGGAATGACGATGCGACCGTTCGGTCGTTTGCCACAGCCGCGACGGTGGTCAACGCGCCGATCACAAGGACGTGCCCCTCGTGACGAACGTAGCACAGGTCTTTGATGCGGGTGATATCCACCAGAGCTTCTGGTGAGAGCACCCTTAACTTTAACGAAGGTATCAGGCTCTGGCCGCCGGCTAGTACTTTGACCTCGGGGCTCCCTCCAAGAAGCTCCAACGCTTCCCCGAGGCTTTTGGGTGCAACGTAATCGAAGCTTTTGGGATACATAGTAAAAATAACGAGTCTTCAAGCTATAAACATCTCTCCCGTTCCTTTCGTCTAAATTCCTTGTTTGATTGCTGTTAAAGCTATAGAGAACCTCGCTCTCGATGGCAAACCCTTTCGTGTAGCGGAGCTTCGCATGCATCATTTCTCCGTTTGATCGTGCATCGCGCGGCGCGGCGGGAGTGCACCCCTTGTGCGCTGGCGTTGGGGACGTCCCGCAGGTCCACTGCTTATCTGATCACCATACCCTTAAACGGCAAAGTACGGCTCTGAAATGTGGGTAGTCACTCGATGCGTTAACGGATTTGACGGGTTACAAGGGCGAAGTTAAAATAGTAGATCCGAGAACTCAGTATAAGGTTTAGGGAACTCAGTATGACGTCCGACATGCAGGCGATTGAAGTCTCTCATCTGGTCAAGCAATTCGGGGCCTTCACCGCCGTCAACGACATCAGTTTCTCGGTGGCGGTCGGGGAGATCTTCGGGTTTCTAGGCCCTAACGGTGCCGGCAAGACGACCACGATTCGCATGCTTACTGGGATCTCGCCTCCGACCTCGGGAAGGGCGACGATATTCGGCCACGATATCGTGCGCGACACCGTTGCGGCACGGCAATCCATGGGTATCGTCTCTGAGACCTCGAACGTATACACAGACCTGACCGCGTGGCAGAACATAATGCTCGCCGCGCAGCTCTATCGCGTAGGCAGAAGCGAGCGGGATAGGAAGGCGACCGAGCTTCTGAAGCGCTTTGAGCTGTATGAACGGCGGGATACCAAGGTGCACGGGTACTCGAAGGGAATGCAGCGGCGGCTGACCATCGCCATGGGCTTGGTCAACAGCCCACGCCTGCTCTTCCTTGATGAACCCACTTCCGGGCTCGATGTCGAGAGCAACCTCATCATCCGCGACATGATAAGCGACCTCATCCGGGGAGGGGTCACCGTGTTCTTGACGACGCACAACATCGAGGAGGCAAACATCCTCTGCGAACGCGTGGCGATCATCGACAAGGGAGTTATCGCTGCCATCGACGCGCCCGAACGGCTGAAAAAGACGATTCAGAGCGCCCAGTCAATCGAAGTCTCCTTTGACCGCAGCTCTCCCACGCGGCTTGATGAGCTCCGTCAGATCCCAACGGTGAACGCAGCACGCAAGGAAGGCGACAAGTTCAAGCTCTTCACGGAGGACCCATCTGAGGTCATCGACGGCGTAATGGCATACGCTCATGCTCACAACACACGGGTGCTGAGCATCACGACCCTCGGTCCGAGCCTTGAAGACGTCTTTGTAAAGTTGACCGGACTGCAGCACTCAGGAGGTGGGATTACTGCCATCGATTAGCCTTATGGGGTTCCAAGACCGGCTTTCGCGCGAGCTCGTTGCCGCGTGGGCGATTGCGAAAAAAGATGTCGCCATCTATTACCTGAGACCGGGGACCATCGTCGGCGGCGTGCTTTTTCCTCTTTTCATGTTCCTCGCGTTTACGGCAGGAAAACTTGGGACCGCCATGGCTCTGATCCCGGGGCTCATTGGCATCACGACCCTCTTCTCAGCATCATCTATCGAACCGGTATCGATCCCAATCGAACGGAGGACGAATACGTTTGACCGGCTTCTCTCTGCACCCATCTCACTGAACGCGCTGGTGTTGGGCGAGAGCCTCAGCGGTCTTCTCTATAGCGTTGTTATCGCGCTTGTGGTGTTTTTCGCGGCGCTGCTTATCTTGGCAACGCCCATATCAAACATCTTTCTCATTGTGGTGGGAATCCTTCTCAGCTCACTTTGCTTTGCGACGATGGGGACTCTGTTCGCGGCGTATCCGACTGAGAGTCCAGGTGACATCATTTCTATGGTGAACGTCGTCAGGTTCCCCCTCATATTCATCTCCGGCGTCTTCATCCCTATCGCGACACTACCCTCGGTCGGGCAGATGATCGCTTATATCTCGCCGCTCACGTACGCGAACGACCTCATCCAGGGCGGATACAACGGCAAAATGACGTTCCACCCGATTGTTGACGTCGCGATGCTCATCGTCTTCATCCTGATCTTCCAGTTAATTGCGAACTACCTTTACAAGCGATTTAATGATTGAGCGAGTCGAGCGGAGAATAAAGCGAGGGTCTGGCCGTCGTTGGACTTGCCCATTCGAGGTTGCACAGTCTTTTTTCTGCCGATAATCGCTTAGCAGGAGATAAAATTAAAGGGCAACGGTTAAATCGCTGTAAACTTCTTACATACGTAATCCAGCAGGGGTCTACCGATTTCCACTTAAGAAGCGGAAATCGAAAACGAAATCCGGGGAGGTGAGATAGGTGAATTGGCTCAGGATTGTAGAATATATACTGTTGCTTATTTTAGTGGTCGGCTTCGCGTATCAGAGCTACGCGGTTGGTTTTAAGTGGAGCTTTGCAGCTGGCGTCGTCATTCCATTGATACTCATTGTCCTTCTGTTCATTGAAGATCGCAGAAAATAACAGGCTCTGCGGCCACGTCGACAACAAGGTAGCAGTCATTATTGGCAAAAACCAAAGAAGAAGCGAACGGCAAGCTGTTTGAGCTATCGCAAGCGTTTGGAATTGTTTGCTGACTTGGAGGGAGCTCGACTGGAACGCCTTTGTCACAGCCACAAGCAGTAATTCTTTTTGTTTTTTTTGTGACAACGTAGTAGCATAGTCTTTACAGCGCGACTGCTCTGTCACTCGAAGAGCGAAAGAGTCAGCCCGACTCGTTCGTGGCTGCATCGACGTCTCCTACCTCGCAGCGCGTCTTGCGCCTTGCATAATGCGAGGAAACGCCCAGCCCCTCCAGCGCTGAGCGACGTCTTGTCACCCGCCTCTATATTGCGTCTCCTCAAGCACGTAGATGACGTCGACGTCGTGACTCGTCGCGAGCCGATGGGTTATGGCGATGAAGGTGCTGCCTCAATGCAGGGCCTCGATCGCCCGCTGAACGCACGATCCAGACGTTTTTAGGTTGTAATCGTTCCAGTTAGCTCGCCTACGGCAGGGCAGGCGTCAATCTTACAGCGTTGCTCTGTGGAGCAAAACTGTCGGCCTGCTCGACGATGTCGGCTGGCGCCGTGCAGGGCTTAGATCACGTTGAGAGCACACCTTGGGCGAGCTTTAGCGGGACCGTGGGGGTGGCGATGGCCGTATTGAGCTGGCGTTCTAAAGTCTCTTGATCCGTTAGGGTTATCCCGGAGTACCCTAAACACTCGATCGTCGGCAGTGCGAACGCAGCCTGTTCCGTCCTTACTCGGGGGAATTCGGCAGCACGAACGCTGGCGATCGTTTGGAAGGCCCCAGTGTGAAGCAAAAAGTCATTGAATTGAACGACGTCACGTGCATTCTCGGGAAGACCAACGTCGGTCTGTACGAAAATCACCTGATCGACACAGCAGTTATTGACACCCCGCTCGATCTTGAGGCGATTCTCATCACGCACGGACACGCCGATCATTTTGGGTCGGCGAGCACGCTCAAGAGACGTACGGGGGCGATCGTGGTGGCTCCGAAAGATGACGCGTTTCTGATCGAAATTCCAGAGGTAAACGTTCGGGGTATGTTCAGCTGGGCGTGTCCACCGGTGGAGATGACGACGCGATTCTTCCTGGGAGAGGCGTGCACGGTTGATCGCTACACTGAAGACTATCAGTTCGAAGGAAAGATTGCTCCGTTGTTCTTGCCGGGTCACACGATGGGACACACGGGTTATTTGTGCGACGGGGTGCTCTTTGCGGGAGATGCGCTGTACCCTAAAGAAGTCTGGGACCGGCTCAAACTCCCCTACTCAATAGACGTTGAGCTCACGCGTCGCTCGCTCAATGCGATCAAGAACACGGCGTTTGACTGGCTTGTTCCGAGTCATGGCGAGGTTATGTCAAAGGATAAGAGCGCGGGCCAGATCGCGCTTCACTTAGAGCAGCTTGCCGAGATTGACGGGATGATACTGCGACTTTTGGAGCGTCCCCGATCAACGGAAGACCTCATCTATGCCGTGCTCAAAGAGCTCAACGTGCAGGACAACCTGGCCCAATATTGGCTTTCTGTCACGACCGTAAAAGGTCACTTGAGTGGACTCGTCAGCACCTACAAAGTTGCGTACGACATTTCCGATCATCGGGTGTACTGGAAAGCGAACGAATGACTGCCCTCGTCCAGAGGTCGTATCCTGCCACTGCGCGAATCGACGCGATGCGAAACGGGGGCTTGCATGACGGATGGCAGCTGAACGGTGCCGCCGGCCGCGCGCGTGAAAGCAGACGGCCAGCTGGCTGTTTCCGAAACAATGACTAAGCGAATCGAAGGGTGATGGTATGGCGAACTTTGATGACTGTGTGCGCTTTGCTAATCAGCACATGATCTGTTCAGTCGCCACGTGTGATCGCGAGCAGCCACGGGTCCGAATGCTCGGGATGTGGTTTGCGGATACACGGGGCTTCTATTTTAGTACCGTAAAGACGAAAAAGATATTTCGAGAGCTTACAGCAAATCGGAAGGCTGAGGTGTGCTTTTATGCCCCGCCAAAAGGGCCGCTTGGCCAAGAGGGTTCAACAGATATCGGAACCATGATGCGAGCGTCAGGCGACGTGGTTTTTCTTGACGACGTGAACCTCACGGAGCGCCTTCTTGAAGAGCGACCGTTTCTGCGTCCTCACGCCGACGATCAGGTCATATTCCGGATCCAAAACGGCGAGGCGACGTTCTGGACGTCTGCAGACAGTGAACGCGAATCAGCCCTTGAGCGAATCCGCTTTTGAAACAGGAGCCACAGTCTCCTGCCCCGCTACCCGCTCGTGCCCTCACGATGCATGTTACGGCAGGGCGCTCTGTGCCCTCGGCGTCTTTTGAACGGAGACTAGTTTGGGCATCGATAACGCGGACGCTCCACGCTGATCGTGCGACGGCTTGCCTAGGCGGACGGCTATTTTTCGCCTTTGACTTCCTTGCCCTTGTAGTACTCTTCCTTCTCTTTTTCGAGCTTGCCCTTTACTTCCTTGCCCTTGTAGTACTCTTCCTTTTTCTCTTCTTTTGCGTCCATAGGACACTCCCTTGTGTAGGTCGATTCGCGCGTATAAAAAACCATAACCCGCGTTAACTCGGCAAAAGCCGCCGGTCCACTCTTCTTCAGCGATGATTGCTGCGATTAGAGCCGGGATCGTTATACTAGGCGTGTGGATCACGGCCGGGATCGTCTCGCCGAATTTGCATTCCGACGATCGTGCCTAACAGCGAATAACCGGTAGGCATCAGCAACCGCCTACTGGTATACGCAACGACGCTGCTAGAGCAAGAGGTATCCAAACGAGTTTATTGGCCATCTTTTATCATAGTGGCGCTGACAACTCGGATGCTCAAACAATTAATAAAGCGTTTTATAGGAGGCGATGCCACATACGATCGATGAAATCCGTTGATATCATCAAACTGATCGTCTCCGTCGCGGTGCCCGTGTTAGCGGGTTTGGGATCGTCAGTGTTTACCATCAACTCCATCTCAACGTGGTACGCCGCGCTCAACAAGCCCTGGTTCAATCCGCCGAATGCGGCTTTCGGGCCCGTTTGGACGATTCTCTATATCTTGATGGGTCTAGCGTTATTCCTCATATGGCGATCGCCTCGAACTCGCACAAGAGACATCGGGATCGCTCTCTTCGCTGCACAGCTCATCGTCAACGTTGTCTGGACGTTCGCCTTTTTTGGGCTGCAGAACATACTATACGGCCTGCTCGCCATCGTGCCGCTGTGGATACTGATCGCCGCCACCATCTATCAATTCTACAAGGTGGACCGGCGGGCGTCATACCTGCTCGTGCCCTACATCGTGTGGGTGACCATCGCCACCGCCTTGAACGCGTCGGTCTACCTGCTCAACCGGTAACGACGACGCGCGTTAGAGGCGCGAGACTAGCCGCGTTCTCATCGCGGTTGAGCGAAAGGCAACGTCATCGCAAGCCAGCGCTGTCGCGCTCCATGACGTTATACAGCGTTTTTACCTCTGATCGCAAGTCGTCTAAACGATGCTCGAGCTTGTCGATGCGCTCTCCTATCTTGCCCTTGCAGGCGCGGAACTCTGCACAACACGTCTCCAGCTCGTCGATGCGCTTTGTTAGGCCATTCATTTCCTTTTCATAGTCCATTGTCTAAAACCCCCTCTCGATATGGATGAGGCCTCGATCACGGCCATCCAATGGAAGAGGGACGTAAACGATATTAAGCCACTACCCTGAAAATGTCGAAGAAGGGCGCTCGGTGGCCATCGAACCTAATTGGCACGGCCCAGCGGACGCGCTTAAAGAAAGAACTCGACGCTCTGGAGCCGGATTGTGCGTCCTATGATGAGAAGCCGTGTCCCGTCGCTGCGGGTACTACTTGACCGGGCTTCGGCCGGGGTTACAGTTAAGGGCCGCGCTTGGGTGGGTATTCTTTACGTCTGCGTCGGGCGTCTTCGCGCCGCGCCGCGGTAGCCGTCGCAGGTTTCTGCGGTCTGACCTCTGCCTGGGTTGTGTCCTCTGGGCGCACAGGTTTGGCAGTGCGCGCGTCTAAAACCATGTCGCGTTCAGGTCGGGCCGCTTCGCGCCTATCGGCAACCGCCAGATTCGCCATTCGCAGTGCCCATATGACAAGGAAAAATACGGTTACAAAGCCGATGCCGAAGAGCAGCGAGTACGCGGTGATGCCGCCGGTTGCGGCGATGAGGGTTTGGGAATAGCCGAGCAGCAGCCCCATGACGACTACGATGGTGAGACTTAGCCCGATCGACAGCGCGACTCGCTCGGTGATCTCGAGCTCGTTGAGCCTGGGAAATACCGCAAGCGTCATGGCAAATCCGGGCACGAAGAGCACGTAGATGAATGCGAGGGCGAGTTGGAGTATATTTGTCACGAGTTTGTTCCCGACGGTCGGTTGTACAGCGTCACGGCGAAACGTACGACGTTCTCAAATCGATTCTGTAAGCGAGAGACTTAAGCCTTTCTGGCGTGAAATTTAGAGCTTCCCGTTGCCGATCAAAAAAGCCTCACTGCCGCGCACGTTCGATCCTGCCGCGAACAGGCGTGCTACCCACTGTGCAACTTCGTGGCAAGCATGACCACTTTTTTCGCCAAACCCCTGCACTCCTGAGCGCTCTGATCGTCAGGCGCCCCGGTGGCAACAGCGCCAAAATGCCCCCCAGAGGAGATAGGGTCGCCGCATACGACCATGCCGTGCACGATGAATGCCTGCAGGAGTGCCATAATGGTAGTCTCCCTGCCTCCTGCACGGTGTCCTGAGCTGACGAAGGCAGCGCCGACCTTGTTTTCGAGTTGCCTCCTGACGCTGATCGAGTCTTCGATGAACTTCTTGATCTCGCTTGCTGGCAGGCCGAAGTACACGGGTGAGCCGATAACGATGCAGTCGGCCCACACAAGGTCATCGTTTGACGCATCGGCCACCCCCTTGAGTCTGACCACGGCGCCTTCTTGGTGCGCCGCGTCGGCTATTGTCTCTGCCATCGCTTTGGTATTTCCGGTGCGCGAATAGTAGACCACTAACACATTAGTCATAATGCTATCCTCAGAGCAAATGGCACGACGACGGCTCTTTAATCTTGCGGCTCTTTCGCCGCATTTCGCCCTTTGAGCGTTTCATTTGGTAGTTCGGTGAACCGAGGAATTACCCAAGTTTCGAGAAGCCCTCCGCGCTTCGAATCCCGTCCCAGGTAATGAGAAGAGTGCGAATCTCACCTTGTAACTGTGCGTTCAACCGAATGAACAACTCAATGAGTTTGGAAGCCGGGATGACGGACTAGGATGTGTTCAGCAGGATCGCGCTAGTATGCGTGTATTCGAGATAACGAACGTTTGAGCAGCTGCTGTGTTGAAAGATTCGACGTCTCTATTCCTTATCAACTTCGACAATTGTCAACTAGAGATGGTTAAGCGAGTTCTTTCGGTGCTGGAGCTTCAACATTCAATCAATCCACTGGAACGCGCACCTCTTGACGTTCTTGCCGGTCCGACTTGCTAATCCCGTGTTGTGTCTTTTCCCAGTAAAATGGTTTTGTGAGGAGTTGTATAGCACCTTTCCAAGCCGCTATGCTGATCATGGCCCAATAGATGGGGACAAGCAGCGCAAATGGAATGAGCGAGTACTTCCGTTCTTTCACAGCAGCAATTACCTGTGTGGAAAGAAAGAAAGCATTACCGACAACCAAGTTGAAGAGACATATGTACGTCAGTGGACCAACCAATAAGAAGGGGAAGATGCCTGGAATCAAGATCGCGAGAGCCGTCGTCAGCCATAGTATGGGATTAATGAGGACGACAAAAATACTACTACCTAGTGTGAGCTGAAAGAGCGCAAATCCGCGCCATCCTAAGTCTGCACGCAACTTGCGTGGATGGCGCATATGTACGAGATATGTCTGACAAAACCCCTTAATCCAGCGAGATCGCTGTCGGATCCAGTTCCACACCTTTGTGTTCGCCTCTTCATAGGTGTAACTGTTTAACATGGACGTTCTGAGCTTCTTTCGTGCGATCCGTATGCCGAGATCGGCATCTTCTGTCATGTTATATGGGTCCCATCCACCTAAGTTGCGAATCGCTTTGGTTCTGAAGTAGTTGCTGGTTCCTCCGAGCGGGATCGGTGCCCCGATTCGATCTACCCCGTGAAGATAGAAATCATAATGATATGAGTATTCTAGAGTGAACCAGCGCGTGAGCACATTATCCTTTGGATTGTAGAAGTTCAAGCGAGATTGCAGGCACACGCAATCCTGATCAACGTGAGAAAAGGCCAACACAGCTTTCTTCAATTGATCGGGATCGGGATCGTCTTCAGCATCAAATATAACACAGAATTCGCCTCTCGCCCTTTGCAGGCCATAATTGCAGGCACGGGGTTTTGTGTGTATATCAGCTTCTGGAACAATGATTGGTTCAAAAGGCTTGAGGAACTCGTGGTACTCGTCGGAGCTCATGGGCTCCATAACCGTCTCTGGCTCGCCAAATAGACCCAATCTGCGGGCTGCAGCGAGTGTTTCGTCATCCTTTTCCTCCATCAAAATCTTAATATCGAGTTTATCTTTAGGGTAATCTAATCGATGTAGGTTCCTGAGTAAGTGCGGGAGCATCTCTGCATCGCCATATATAGGTACAAACGCGGTGAACACTGGGAGTGTGGCGTCATCGAGCTTCTCAACGTCTTCAGTTCGTATTGTAACCTCTGATCGTGAGCCTTGGAATCCAAGGAACGATAAACCAAATTTGAACAGATTCAGCCCAAAATATATGACATTTATCACGCCGAAAAGTAGAATAAGTGACAGTGGATAATTTCCTACGAACAACAGAAGAAAGGCGACCAAGATGATGATAATACTATATTCCTGCCAAGGGACCAGGACACCGTATGCTGATTCATCGGGTGATCTTTCTCGTAGTTCCTCCAGCGCTCTATGTGTATGTATCTCGGTGTACCCTTGATCAATAGCCTCTTCAATAGCATCGCTTGATGTCACGTGTATCGTGATAGGCACTCTGAAAATATTTTCGAGCTTTGCAAAAAAAGTGGTATTGACGGGGTTTGCGGTGACGAATTCCGCCCCCTCGCGCGAGAGTTTTAGCAAAAACGTCAAATTCTCTTTCATTACCGCATACGGCAACCCCGGGGCCAAGTAACTCTTGCTTAGGATCTGCTCCTTTGGGATAAATGTGAGGTGGAGGGCATCCGCTAACGCTTTGAAAAAAGGTTCAGGCACGGTGATCTTGCGGCGATTTAGTTCGAAAATAAGACTTTCGGTGCTGATGTCGGCGTTGTTAAGGACGATTTCGTCTTCGATTCCATACTCGGTTAGCAACGCGACAAGACGATCTCTGGTGATTGCCATCGCTAGCTCCGTGGAATCCTCATGATAATCCGTCCCGTTAGCGCTGAGAAGCTTTTATTAGACCCTTACATTCACTTATCACTTCTCTTCCAGTGAATGCAACGTTTCGAGCTTTTGAAGTCGTTCCTCTATGAAATCCGTTACGTTATCCTCATCGATTCTCTCAGCAGCACGTCGTTCTTTTAGCTTCTCGTCTATTACCTGTAACAAATCAGCCGGATTAAACGGCTTAACAATGTAGGCTTTTGCCTCCAAATTTACACATTGAATGGCGTTATCTAAGCTCGCGGACCCAGTCACCATGATCTTAATCATCCGCGGCTTGATCTCCTGGAGCTGCTTGAGCAGCTCGGTGCCCTCCATGTCAGGAAGTTTTATGTCCAAGAGCGCGATGTCAAACCAGTCACTTTTTGCCTTGCGAATAGCATCGCGTGCGGTTTCAGCTGTTTGGACGGCGTAGCCTGCGCTCTCGAGGATGGCTTGGGTGCTCTCGAGGATGGCCCGATCGTCGTCCACAACGAGCACGGTGTTCTTTTGGATGGTATCACCTGCCTGCGGCAATATAGCCAAGAATCCCACTGATGTCCAATGAGAGCGTTAGGATAGTCTTCAGAATGCTTGCCATTTGTATTCTCGCTGCGACTTACTTTGTATTTGCCTGATCAGAGAGCTTGGCGCGAACCAGCTCAGCGGATCGTAGATATCTCTCCATCCGCGTACATATGCGTTGCGTTTTGTTGCTGTATTGCTCGTTGATCGCACACGTGCGAAGACGGAAAGAATTCACGCTCTTTTTTCGATCCAATGAACCTGTGCCGTTCTGGGTGGGTGCGATATGATCGATTTGCCTCGTTATCGTGTGAAGCGTCTCGACATCTAGATCATTAATGTCGGGGGTATCAACAAGAGGTGAGTCTGTAGCCTTATCGACGAAGGTAAATAGCTGATCGAGTGCTACCTCGATGGGCTATGGCGTGATCTTGTCTTGTCCCAAGATCGAGTGGTAAGAACCTTCGAATTGTTTACACTTATCTAGAAAATCGGGGTAGGACGGGGGATTTTCGAATTCAAAGAGGCTACCTTACTAACCCCCTTCTCATCGTAAAAGCCGTTTTCACGCGAAAGCCGTGATTCGTCACGATCTCTGAGAAGCTCGTCGAGACGACCTAATCGTCATCCGCGACCAATATGCTCCTTTGCTCGTGCGCCCTGGTCATTTGGTATCTAAAGGAAGAAGCACGGTAAAAGTGGACCCTTCGCCGACGGTGCTATCCACTTCAACGCGTCCGCCGTGCTGCTTGACGGTTTTATCACAAACCGCTAATCCAAACCCCATTCCTTGCGCCTTGTTCGTTTTAAGTGGTCGAAATATGGATTTGAGATCTTCTTCGGGTATGCCCGTTCCTTCGTCGGCGACGCTTATCGCGAGCTCTCTTGCCAATTTTCTCGCGCTAATTGCCACCTGTCCGCCGCGTGGCATCGCTTGCACAGCATTTTGAATCAGGTTTGCAAAAACGCGCGATAAGAGCAAGGGATCTCCGTCAAGCCGTTCGGTGTCACGATCGACATCTATGCAGACGGTGACATTATCGGGGACAACAACTCTGGAAAGCGCATCAGAAATCAATTCGTGAACGAGAATGCTTCGCTTAACGGGGCGCACTTCTCGCGCGTAATCCTGCAAATTGGATACGATCTTGTCCATGTAAAGGATCTGCTTTTCGACGCCCGCACAAAAATCCAAAGCCTTCTGCTTGTACTCGTCGTTCGTAAAGGGTGAAGGGATCGCGTTGAACGTCATTTTCGCGCTAAAGTTTAGGTTCATGAGCACTTGCAGCGGATTGCGGAGGTCGTGTCCCACGAGCGTGGCGGTCTCTCCAACAGCCAAGCGCTCTGCCTCTCTAAGTTGCACGCTCTTTTCTTCTAGGAGCTCCTCCAAATGTTCGGCGCGCCGTTTTAGTTCTTGTTCAGTCCCGTGCAGATACAGTGCCATTTCAACGGCGCTGTAGACCTCGGCCTCGTTGAGTGGCTTCAAGATGTAGCCGAATGGTCTGGTGGTCTTGGCGCGGTTCATCGTGGCAGCATCGCCGTGCGCGATTACGTAGATGATAGGTACCGCGAGCTTCTCCCTTAGAACGGTTGCAGTTTCAATTCCGTTCAATTGTCCTTGAAGGCTAATGTCCACGATGACGAGGTCAGGATATCCCGCTTCGGCTGTGCGTAGCGCATCTTCGCCTGAATGGGCAACATCAACGGTATGACCCATTTGTCGCATCAGTCGTGCAAGGTCGCGCGCGATAACCGCCTCGTCTTCAACTACCAGAATTGCAACCATGCTCCAAACGTCCAAACTGTGTTGGTTCGTTCCCTACTTAAGGAACCTTCGCCCTTGCACGAGGTTGTGAAGGCACGTAGCCCGTGACGGTGACACACGGAGTATCTACCAATCCTTCGGGGGCGCTAGCATCACCCGCGATGTTCGTGACACTTCGGAGTTCACGACCCGCCTGTAGCTGCTCTTTGAGCACAATCGTCGTTGCTATCGGCAGACTCAGCGGCGAAGCGGTAGCGCGATGCAGAACTTCGAACCTCGGCCGACGTCACTCTCAACGGTAATGGTCCCGCCGTGAGCTTCAATCATGGACTTCACGATGGCTAAGCCGAGCCCCACACCTCGTGATTTTGTAGTGAACAGCGGCTCGAAGAGCTTACTTATATTTTCCGGCGGTATGCCCATTCCCGTATCAGCTACGTTTATGGAGGCGCTCTGTCCTTCTTTCTTGGTCGTTATGGTAAGGGTGCCGCCGTCTGGCATTGCTTGCACCGCGTTGCCAATAATGTTGATTAGTGCGCGCTGCATGAGGAACGGATCGACATCGAGAGCGGGCAGACTCGGATCAAGCTTCTTCTCGATCACGACGTTAGTCGGTGCCGCAACGCCACGAAGGGCATCGTTGACGAGTTGTTCTGTGCTTATGCGCGTGATTTTCGGGCTCGGCGTCCGAGCAAAGTCGAGCAGATCGGTTACCATGGAGCTCATGTAAGCGACGTGTTCGTCTACCTTGTCAAGACCGTCGTGGAGCTGCTGTGCCTTACGGGCTTCACTAGGCGCGAGGCATCCGTCTAGCGTGTCGACCTGTTTCTTCTCGAGGTAGATAGTGTTAAGGATTGCCTGCAAAGGGCTGCGGAGATCGTGTCCGACCATTGCCGCCATTTGCCCGATAGCCGCCAGGCGTTCCACCCCCTTGAGTTCAGCCGTTTTTTGCTCCACCAGCTCTGCAAGGTGCTCGGAGTACTGCGTAAGCTGCTCTTCAAGGTTTTTGCGCTCGATGGCGTAGTACATCGCGCGTTCCAGGGTATCTGCCGTCGCCGTGCCTTTCACGAGATAATCCTGCGCACCCTCACGCACCGCGTGGACCGCCAATTCCAGATCGTCGAGACCGGTCAGCACGATAATCGGCACGTGCGGCACTGCGGCGCGCATCGTCACTACGGTGGCGAAGCCCTGGCTGTCAGGCAGACCTAGATCGAGCAGCACAACGTCGAACGTCTCATGGTCGCACCGTGCTATCCCAGCATTGAGACGATTCTCAGCGTCAAGCGCGTGCTTTGTTGCGGATGACTTAGTCAGAAGCCGTCGTATGAGGAGAGCATCACCTGGGTTGTCCTCGACGAGAAGCACCTTAAGTGCTCGATCACGGGCGTACATTCTCAGCCCTCGTGCTGCGGGAGCTTCACAACCGTGAACCAGTACTCTTCGATAAGCCTAACGACGTTCATAAACTGTGGCCAGTCAACCGGCTTGGTGATGAAGCTGTTGGCGTGCATCTGGTATGTTTTCAGGATATCCTCGTCAGCTTTGGAAGTGGTCAATACGACGACCGGGATGCTCGCAAGCGCTTCGTTGGATTTGATCTTTGCGAGTACCTCGCGACCGCCCACCTTTGGCAGGTTAAGGTCGAGCAGGATCAGATCTGGGCGCGGAGCCTGCCCGTATTCGACATCGTGCAAGAAGGCAAGTGCGGCTTCTCCGTCATTTGCGACGTGCAAGTTGTGGAGCATTTTGCCGGACTTGAGAGCGCGCTTGGTCAGAAGGACATCGCCTGGATTGTCCTCCACCAATAAGATTTCTATGTAATCTGCGCTATTTCGCTCACTCATAACACATTATCCTCCCGTTTTCGAAGCGTAAAGTAAAACGTCGAGCCTTTTGCTGGCTCTGATTCGACCCATATACGTCCACCGTGACGCTCCACTATCTTCTTGACGACGGCGAGCCCTATCCCTGTTCCCGGGTATTCATCGCGCGCGTGGAGGCGTTGAAATACGGTAAAAATCCGTTCTGCGTATTTCATGTCAATACCGATCCCGTTGTCGTGCACCGAAAACACCCAGCCGTCTTTCGTTTCCTCTACGCCAACGTGAATCATCGGGGCATCATCGCCCCTAAACTTTATCGCATTACCTAACAGGTTCTGGAAAAGCTGAATAAGCTGGGATTCGTCTCCGCGCACCGTTGGCAATTGATCGTGCGTGACAACTGCGTGGCTCTCTTCTATCGTGACTTCAAGATTCGCAATCGCTGCGGAAAGGACGCTGCTCATGCTGGTTGGTATGAACGGCTCTCCCCGCGTGCCCACACGCGAATACGCCAAAAGGTCGTCGATGAGCGTTTGCATTCGTTTCGCGCCATCGACGGTAAATGCAATGTATTGGTCAGCGTCAGCGTCAAGTTTTCCTTTGTAGTCCTCCTCAATTATTTGCATGTAGCTCGTTATCATGCGAAGCGGTTCTTGCAGGTCGTGTGAAGCGATGTAAGCAAACTGCTCGAGTTCGGCGTTGGATCGTTGGAGATCAGCGAGTGTACTGTCGAGCCGCTGCTCCATGCGCTTGCGCTCGGTGACGTCTCGCGCGACTATGAGAAACGCAGCCGGTTGTCTCGAGACATCTTCAATCAAGGAGATATCTGCTTCTATGTCAACTCTTTCTCCATTTTTCCCGAGCACATGAAAGTCAGTTCGGACGGGTTCTTTCTCTCTATGACCAGGCCCGGTCCTGTCGAAGATAGCTCCGACGAGAAGCTTACCAGCATCATGGATCAGCGAACGAAACTCAGGAGGGAGGAGATCCACGAACGGCTTTCCTAGTATCTCGTCCCTAGATCGCCGGGTGAGACGCAATATGGCTTCGTTGCAATCGGCAACCTTCTCGTCCAACCCCGTGATCACTATTCCGTCTGCCATAGTTGCATAGGTCATGCGCAGCTTTGCTTCAGATTCTGCGAGCGCCAGCTCCGCTTTCTTGCGCTCGGTAACGTCACTGCTTATTTCAAGAATAGCGGACGCATTGCCTCTCTCGTCCTTAATCAGGGTCCAGCTGCTCGCGACTGTGACCGGAACACCATCGCGCGTTACGTGGATCAACTCCCCTTCCCA
>CABDZG010000030.1_pt1 | contig 44595 bp, 45 predicted proteins | sample 3132101 | NCBI WGS metagenome assembly CABDZG01 (sample SAMEA5534340, study PRJEB31848) | metagenome | biome: tundra; feature: field; material: soil | place: USA | collected 2013-05 | depth 0.45 m
CACGTGTCACACAGCGTTTGCTCTACTTCCGTCTCCGTCTTCACCTTTCTCCACCAGCCGGGGAAGAGCATTGTCTTGATCTCACGGTCCAGCTCCTTGACTAATGCGGTGAGGTCGCTGTCGCTTCGGTTGCTCAAGTACTTCTTGCCGACATTCAAAAGCGCATACTCCTCCTTCGAGATCCCCAATTTGTGCGCCCTCTCGTCAATCTCAACGATCTCCTTAACGAGACTCTCCAGCTTTTCCACAGCTGTGGCAAAACTCAGCGTCTTCGACGTAAGCGGCACCGCACTGCAGAACGGAACTTTTTCTCTGGTTGATGGGGGGTGATCTCGAGTTTGTTGCTACAGTTATGACAGAACTTAGCCTCTTGAACATACGCAACGCCACACGCTGGACAGATGTTCCTATCTTGATCCAAAGCAATTTCGACGTCGCGTAAGCTGTCGTCCAGTGCCGCACCGCACCTCGCACAGAACTTAGCATCATCGCTGACTTGTTCACTACACGAAGGACAGATTTTGGAAGTCATCCGATATCAGCCCGAATTTTTGTCCTAAGAACTAGTATGATGGCGTTCACAAGATAAAAAGTTCTCTTCTCGTCTCTTTGCCGCACGATTTCCTGACCAACGTTGTTATGGCAGTCGAAAAAAGAGAAGCAATACCGGCCCCGATTGCTGAGATTCGGAGCCTAAAACACCGTTAGAGAAGCCATTCAGCGAGCACGTCGCTAAACTAAACACGTAAAATTTTCACCGCACAAAGCGCAAAATTGCGTTTCGAAATCGGCTTCCAGCAAAAAAAGAAATTTCGCGTAGTTAAGCGCGGGCTGCGCCGAGTCACAGAGGCTCTCACAAAAGTGTTCGACGGACTCGAACGGCCAGTTCTGTCTCAATTTGCTTTGCATACAAATCGAGTACATTTTAACCGTTTTTTTTCAGATTTATTCTGCTGCTGCTAATCATTTTGCGAAGCGCCGCACTGAGCAGAGAGTAACAAAGGGCGGCTCCTAGCTGCAGCGTAGTCAAACGTTTTGTCGCCAAGTAGGCGTATGATAAGCTCGCAAGCGCTCGGTTCTTTCTGCATTTCTTTTCCCTGACCAGCTTTTTGCTCGCGTAGCCGAGATGTTCGGGAAGCATGCTTGCGCTCCTGTGTAATTTTCCGCCTGTGCCGCTAATGGCCACCCTGAAGGGGAGCCCACCGCGAAAACCCCATCTTCTCATGCGCTCAGCGATGAATTCGCCGTTAGCTGTAATCATCAGATCTGGATTTCCAGGCGCGAATTTGTAAGGATCGTCGAAATTACGCGCATAGACTGCCTCATCAGAAAAGGGCGCTGCTCTATCTTTAGGAAACTGGAAACTCGAGCCGGGCGTTTGAAAGAGTTTTATATGCAAAATATAAAATTGAAAAGGAGACGAAGGTCATCTCGCATCAGTTGTTCTCCTTCCTTCCGCGAAGCAGACCTTCAGGGAGTGGTATCAAACTACTTGCCTATAAGGTTTGCTTCTTTTGCAGGCGCGGACGAGTAGACGTTTCTCCTCTAGCTGCGCGTCCGTTCGGGGGCTGAAGAAGAAGGAATGGAAAACGAAAAGTTGAACGTAGTGCGCGTTAGGCGGCGGTTCGTCGATAGCGCACTCATAGACTGTGGACGGGCAGCCGGCGAATGCGCCGCCGCCTCTTACTTTTCATCCATATTGTTGCCACCTCCTTGACTTTCTTTCTTGGTGATCTGTTTGCACTGCTATGTCGAGATTCGTTTTAGAGGGGAGGTGTTTGACCGCTGCAGGGCATTGCGAACGAATACAAGCTGTAATTGGGTGCTTTGCGCGTCATTTATGCTTAGTCGCGGAACCCGAATCATAATGGTTAGGTGGGCAGCGCCGACTTTGCACGTACTATGCTAGCCGCTGAACATTACCCATATCTTCATCCTGATTTTGTGATGCCAAACCACGAGCTGTTCGAGACTCATAGCAGCAAAATCTCGCTCCACCGCGCAAAAGCCGACTACTGCTACCCAACGATACGGCTGCCCTATAAGTTCTCAAAGCTTGCAGGACTGCGAACGCGCATCTATCAGACAGTGCACGATGGAGCGCTTGCATTCCTTGTTGTTGTTTCCAGCGCACCCACAGAAAATGCGTCGAAAAGGCCCGAATCCCCCGTCTTCACGTGGCCGAGGTCGCTGTGTCGAAATTGGGCATGCTCCGACAGTAGACGCCGTACAGCGGGCTCTCGCTTCCCTCAAACTCCTGAAGACGCGCTGTCAGTTTTCTGGTAAACGTCCAGCGTTTTTTGATCAAAGCAAGCCACCACGATTTTTTCCAACTCCAGATATTCCTGTATGGCCAATTTAATTTCGCGCAGAGCAATCCAGCTGGCCTTTTCGAGGGGATACCCATACGCGCCCGTGCTGATAGAAGGAAAAGCCAGGGATTTCAAATGATGTTGGTGCGCTAGCGCGAAACAGCTTCGATAACAGCCAGCCAGCAATTCCGGCTCATTGTGGCTGCCGCCACGCCAGATGGGTCCAACAGTATGAATCACAAAACGCGCCGGCAAACGATACCCTTTCGTGATCTTCGCCTCTCCGGTTGGACACCCTCTCAAGGTCGCACATTCTTCAAGCAATTGCGGTCCAGCCTGGCGATGAATCGCCCCGTCAACCCCGCCTCCGCCCAACAAACTGTTATTGGCGGCATTGACGGTGGCGTCCACCGACAAAGTCGCAATATCCACTTTAATGATCTCCAATTTTGCGGACATTTGCTCCTCCTGAAAGTCTAAAGTATTGTCTTCAAACAACTGGCACCCGTTTCACGATCCCTCATAAGCCCAGCCATACTCGTACCGTTGGTGCAGCTGCGTGTATAGCCTTGATGAGCCTCTCATCGCCTCTGAAGACAACCTATATCTATTGCTTAGCTTCCGTACTTTAATTAGTGATGACGGGCGACGACGAGGTCTTAACGCGTTTGATCGGCTTCGGACTCAGCGAAAAAGAAGCGCAGCTCTATCTACATTTGCTCAGGTATGGCCCAAAGACCCCTTCTCCTATCGCCAAATCGCTCAAGACGTATCGCGAGGACGTGCGCCGGACGCTCAGCGGTCTGATTGACAAGGGCATGGTGCGCCCCGGCGATAGTAAGCCCTTATTGGAGGTAAGTGATATGCGAAATAATGAGCCGGAAGGGGAACCGGAACCGTGCCTATATTGCGGTAAACCGGCGGTATGTGTAGTATTTGAGCATTTTTCCGTTTGCGCGGCGTGTTATGATGAGGTAGAAGACGATCGCATCTTTGAGAACGCCCAGCGAGAATATGACGCAATGGTGATTAGATGGCGATCGGAATGTTAGCCCTTTAAAAGAACGTAGATAACGAGAGTGAAAAAAAGAAAGGAGCAACCTAAAAGGCAATACATAGGACATTGCCTCATTATGGCTCCAACTATTGCTTCTGGACAATTGAGTCGTAGCCTGTATTAGGCTCCGGCTATTGTGAGACAGAAGAAGAGACTTAAGCTCGGCGATTTGGGATTCGAGCGCTGAAAGGTGAGAACCAAATGTAGCTTCGGCCTCTATAGGGCTAGATTTGTCTACTGTTTGTCTAACAATATGAAAACAAGTTCGCCTTCTTGTTCCGTTTGGTAGATCCGCGCTTTTCTTCCTGCGAGAACCTTGTAATCCGTGGGAGGCGGATGATGGGATACGCATGCGAGGGCGTTGAGCTTTGTAGGCATTACAGACGTTATAATGGGGTGGCGTGTACCTTTAGCCTTTCTGCTACAAGTTTTTGTAATAGCTCACTAAAGTAACGGCCGTAGCACAACGCCTGTAATATCGCCCATCACCAAGTAACCGGCAACTCATGGCAGAAAAACAACTTGTCTCGACAATAAAATATGTAGCCGCTTCAAAACCGGTATTTTTTCTGTCCGAGGTTCTTCCTTACCTTGATAAACCTTTGGCGGTGCACGAGCTGTTCTGCATCATTTCACCGAAACTTCCGGCTCTCGGACTCATGGCAAAAAAAATCGAAGGGGATTTTGAGATTTCCCGGATTCCCCCGGCACAGCCATACCTTCTGAACCAGGAGGAGAGTAAACGGCAGGATGCATTTTTTACTGAAAGAAGCACCCCTCACGTCCTTGCGCAGAGTATTGAACAGTACATTACAAAAAAGGCAGGAAGAGAATGGAATGATCCGGTCATCATCGAAAGGCTCCGCCGGGCAATTGTGGCCCAGAAAGACGATTACTGGAAACCCGCACAGAAACGGTCATTACAGTACACCAAAGGTTATAGTGTACTCGGATATCTCGCCTACCACTTCCCTGTCTATTTTATGCAGACAGAGTACCTGCTCATGATGCTCGCACGCGATGGGCTGCTGAAAAAAAGTATGAATATCCTTGACATCGGAACCGGGCCCGGGGTTGTCCCGCTTGCCATTGCAGATTTCTACTCACGGCTTGATGACGCACGCGCGACCGTCTGGTCTCTGGAGAGATCCGAAGAACATATCGAGGCGTTCACCTATCTGCGCAATGCATGTGTCCCCCCTGGGGGCAGGGTTTCCGTCAAGCCTCCCGTTAAAACTGATATCAGGACTATTGACCGCGTTGCACTTCCGGATACGTTCGATCTGTTAATCTTCTCCAATGTCCTCAATGAGCTCGTTGATCCCACTACCGATGTCCAAGCTGATATTGTCACACAGCTCTCTGAACGGCTCGCTCCCGATGGTTCGATCCTGATTGTCGAACCTGCGGATGAAGAGAACGCGATCCGGATGCGTACTCTTACCATCACGCTCCTGAAAAAAGGGCTCTCCATGTTTGGCCCATGTTCATTCCTCTGGGGTTCGACCTGCACCGCTCCGCGCTGCTGGAGTTTTGAGACCGCACCGGCAATCAGACTTCCCCGGCTGATGGAGACACTCGCCTATTGCAAAGATTCATACCGGTACGTGAATACCGATATCAAGTACAGTTATGCGATCCTGCGCACGGATACACTGAAACGGAAATCGTACCACCTGTCTGCCGGATCCAGATTCCTCCGGTTTTCCAAACTGCACCTGCATGTCGGAAAACGGATCAATGTCGCCGGCATAAAGATGTCCGCCGAACTCGGGGACGCCCGATCCCATGTTTTCAAGCTGTGTGACGGGACTGCAAAGATACCAGTATACGCCGTCCTGCCTTCGTATCATATCACTCCGGAAAATGACCTGATCACATCAGCACCCTATGGATCAATTCTTGAACTGCGGAATGTCCTGGTGCGGTATAACAGGCAGCACGACGCATATAATCTGCTGGTGAACCGGAATACTCATATCAATATAGAAAATGCCTTAAAAAATTAAAACTGGTTGAGAAATATACACAACAAAAATCCCTATGGTGAGCTCTTTATCCTGTAGTACAACTCTATCTCTTTACCATGCACACAAGGGTTTTGTGCTTTGCTCACAAAAAATAAGGACAGGTCCCGGAGTTGTGCTCTTGCGCGATTTTGGAGCAGACACATCTCAAAGGGTTGAGAGATTTGGACTTAACCAAACCTGCGAACGAGTGGAAGAAAAATTAGATACTGTTCAGTTGCCGCCGGTTGCTCCCTGTTTAACGCCATTTTCGCCTACCTCCGCACTCAGTATAGCCTGCACCTTTTCTTCATACCAGACCTTTGAGCGCATTTAAAGTTAATCTGTAACTACGGGTAATTTTGCGCAAAAAAGACCCAGTTTAGTTGCCTAGCTGAGTATTTTGCCAATACTTTATATACACGTCATAAACGCTCTCTGGCAACGGATGCCGGTAATTGCTCCACTCGATGCCGCGCACGCCATGCGTATGAATGTAGGCACGATTAGATTCATTCCACCCCACTATGTCGCCGTGCTCTCAGCGAACTTTCGTAGATCTGACGTGACAAAGTGGCTATAGCATCTTGCTAAGGGAATCCGCCGCTTCTGCAGCCACTTGCGGAAGCTTTCCAAGATAAACATCGATTCGGCGCCTTCTCTGCCATCGCACAGACCCCCCCCTTACGCCAGCAAGCTGTGGATGCAGCGGAACATAATGCTCCATTCTGATCTTGTCTTGCGAAGGTTCAACGCGAAGCACGGGTTTGGAGGCCCGTAAAGCCTCGCGAACTTGACCAACGGTTAGCTTCATCATCGTTGCCATGCTCCGCTGGCCAGTGAGCGCGCCAAAAACTGTGAATGCTGTGTACTGCTCAGCTCTCGATTTGCTGATGCTTCCACGGCACTCTGCGCGACGTATATGGTCAAGGATACGTTCTATGTCTTCTTTAGTGACAATCCGGTTTGTGATATGCTTTCTTACCTTAATACGCCAAGGCCTTTCGAGGAACAGCTCAAATGAACGATATCGGGTGTCAAGATGTGTCTTGGCCAAGTGCTTCAGAAACGCCGCCGCGAACGTCAAGACCTTGCTCTTAGAGTCTTCGCAGTTGTACTTCGCAAGCGTCTTTTCGCGCAAGTCGCTTAGCGTTGCCGAGCTGATTGTTCCGGATGTAGAGAGCCAGAGTGCCCTCGAAGCCCTGTTAATCCAGTCAGCAGATTTGCGTGTAAGCTCCGTTTTCCGATACTCTGTGTAGCTTACGAGTTCATCATGGTCGAATTGAAGTTCGAGACTTGCCAGACCCCTCTCACGCACCTTTTGAACTCTACCCTGTGGGTGTTCGGCGGTAAGTTCCAAAAATAAGCCATTTTTGCGGTCTGTTTGTCGATAAGACGCACCAAGATCCTCCCCACTAGACGCGCACAGATCCCCCTTCGATTCTTTGCCGTCATGCGATTGGCTTTCTTTCACTAGCCGGCAATCAGTACTAAAGAAGCTCACCAAGGGCTCCAATTTCGAAAAGGAGCCTTCACACGGCGGAGGTCGCCGGTTCAAATCCGGCCGAGTCTATGGTCTCTGCAGCTTTTTTGGTGACTTAGAAAAATAGCCAGACTTTTCAGTCTTGTAAGTGCCATCAGAAACTGTCTAAGCCCCGACTGGAGTAGGCGTTAGTGGGGCACAGCGAGCTAGAAGCTATGGAACGTGGCGACAGGCACACTCTGCGTGTTAGGCCGAATCATGTCTGGTGTGCGGGACTCGGACGAGTAATCACTATCACCCACTGTTAATGAGTGAGCAAGAGACCTATCTCGGCCACGACGGCGATAAAGATGGCAAGGATGAGCCACCCCTGCCAGGTTTTGGGACTAGCCCGTAGCCGATCCGCTTGGGCCCAAACCACGGTTGCTTGGGCCTTGGCTCCTCGCTCACGTGCTACCTCTTTTCATTGTTGTGCTGATCGCCTTGGCTTGCGGACTCGATCACATGTGATTCAATCTCGAGGAGGCCATAATAATCTTGACGCGCTGTTCAGACTCTAAATCGACGATACAACGTGAAGCGATGCAGCGGCTGATGTTGACGGCCCATATTGCGCGTTACCCGCAAAGCTCGCTGTGAGTGAGTGCGTTCCGACTGATAGTCCCGGAAGTGTGAATACAAAGCCATTGCCGCCGTTGGAGGTGACTGCTTGTCCGACATAGCTGCCGTCAACGTACACGTTCACTGGAAGCCCATTGGCGACATTTCCCCCTCCTTGTGCACCCATACTCAGTGTTACAGCCGGGGCAATTATAAGCACAGCTACTACAAGCAGCCAGAAGCCTATGATTAAAAATAGTCCTAGAAATAGCCCCTGGACAAAAGACTCCCTTATTTTATCACCCCGACCTCAGATGCCGCCGCTCCGGCGCTACGACGTGCCGCTTGGATTCTCATCCAGCGCACACGTGACGATCACCCCCCCATGTTGAGCCTACGTTTGGTGTTGTGCGTAGCCCCCCAACATAGGCCGCTTGCACGCGACGAGTCGTAGGTGTGGGCCAGCGGCGGCGTCTTATGCCTCTCTAAGCAGGCATGCCATGTCAGCCTCGTCCTTATGGTCGTCCAAGCAGGCAAGTGCTAGCCGGACTATATCATCGTCGGAGAGGTCCTGCTTCTTGGCCGCCTCTATCTTGCGCTTGAGCAGAGTGAGCCACTCCCTCGTATCCTTCGAGATGGTTATGGTCGTTTTATCGTGCGTGTTTGTCATTTGTCATTCTTCCTGTGCTGCTTTGGCTATTAACGCTAGTACTTGTGATACTGTCTATTTGTATTTAGTTGCAGGTTGTCTAAACGGCCTGCTCCAAAAAAAATGCGGAAGTTCGCTGAGGGTGGGCGACATAATCGCGTTAAGAGTCAAATCGTGCTTATATGCTGACTCATGGTGTTCTGGGAGTCGAATGGAGCACCTATCGAATCGGCTGCATGACTACGTACATGGCCCGCGAAGCACCGAGCCGACACGACCTTTAAGACGTAACTACTTGGCTACCAACGACGGGTGGTGCTCACGAATTTTCAGGATAAGCAACAGTACCAAGAGATCTACCCCTTGAAACTCGCGACAGACATCAGCACCGCTGTACTTTCCGGACTCATCGGCTCGTTTGCCGCTGGCAGTTCGACGACCAAAAGTGAGATAATCTAAGCCCACCGCTTTAGCGCAAGAGTACGTCAGAGAGAGCGCCTCAGGAGTCTAGAACGTGCACACGTTAGAATTGCACAACGTGAACTCGGGATACGACAAAAAAACCGTCTTGCACGACGTAAGTCTCACGATACACGAACCGTCGATATACGTCGTATTAGGTCCAAACGGCGCGGGGAAAACGACGCTATTTAGGACCATCGCCGGCATTTTAGAGCCATATTCGGGAGAAGTCGTGTTTGACGGCGAGAACGTGATCTCGTCCCGTGACGTTAGAAAGCGGATAAACTACCTCTCGCACTACAACGCGATTCCTGAAGAGATGACGGTGTACAACGCACTCACGTTTTACGCCAACATGCAGGGAGGAAGCGCTGACGAGGTACTCGCGCTGCTACACCTTCAGGAACTTAGGGATACAAAAGTCTCTGATCTCTCGCAGGGACAGAAGAAGAGAGTCTCAGTTGCGAAGGTGTTCCTTAGGGAGCGCGACCTCTACTTGATGGACGAGCCCACCTCAAACCTGGACCCCGGCTACTCGAAGGAGATCAGAGATATCCTCCTTAAACTGAGCAAGGATAAGGTTGTCCTATACTCGACGCACAACCTCTACGAGGCGAGCGACATCGGCACGAACATCATCTTGATCAAGGATGGAACCATCGCGCTCGCCGACAAGATCGCAAACATCAAACTGAGAGAATACAGGGTGGGGATTAGGACCTCAACGGACATTTCAAAAATCGTGGACGCGAAGCGGGTAGAGCAGGGCTACTACGTCCTCAGCGTTTCGAGCCCCGAAGAGGCAGGACGGATCCTAACGAAGCTAATCGAAAACGGGGTACTGGTGACGGAAATGCGGCAGCTCGAAAACCCGTTGCAAGAGCTATTTGAAACGGCGTAACCGGTGAACGCGTGAAGAACAACGTTTTGCGCCAATTGGGACGTGATCCTGGAATAATCATCGTTACGAGAGGATTCGCTCTGAGTAAATCGTACATTATATTCGCGACATTCTTCACGGCGATGGCTATCCTCACGGCAAATTTTGGCAACGCATTCCTAGGAGGAGTGCCCGGGAATAGCGGCATCGACGTCGGGACGTCACTCTCACTTCTCTCCGTCGCGCTGACCGCTATTGCTGCTGTGACGCTTACGACGTCCGTCATTTTGCTCTACGTCTACGACAAGAATAACGGCGTGCTCGAGTATTTCCTCTCGCTCGGGATGAATCAAGGAGACATCTTCAAGCGCTACCTGAAAGCGGGGGTCATTCTCGTGTCACTCCTTATGATAGCGGTGGCCGTTGCAAACGTTGCTGTGGGATTGATTCTGAGAGGAGACCTCACCGTCCCTCTCGAGGCATCGGCCCTTGCCGCCGCTTTGTCCCTCTCCCTCGTGTCTTTCGATACGATGGCTATGATGACGTTCAGCTCATTGCAAAAGCCGAGAGCGGGGGCAAATCAGCCGTTAGGCCTCGCCTTGGGGGGGTTGCTGGTGGTGCCCGCGTACTTAACCCCGTGGACGTTGCCTTTTATCGCAGTAGTTGTGGTAGATCTCGCCGAAGCCGTCGTTATCGCCGCTCTGTCGATCGCGCTGTTTGTCTTTTCAAGCAGACTCATCAGCAGGGAGAAGCTTCTTCCATAGCAATTCACGCGTGCCAAGCCAGCGGGATGCAGGGCTGTAGCTTCGAGAGCTGGCCAAGTGTGAACTGGGTATGACGTTTCAATCCTTGTTATATTGGATGTACGGCTGTGACTCGGACGTGCAGGCATGCTCTTGGTCAAATTCGCACAGTTGCATTTCATCGCCTGCGTCGTGCTTTCCTAGCTGCCGCGCCCGGCCGTCACTTCATCGCGGTTTGCGTCGTTTAGAGATTCAAGCCCACTAAGCGCTTTAAATCGAAAAAGATAATAAGTTTAAGAGGTTACAGAACGGAAAAAGGAGACCTGCTGTGCACACCTTGGCCGGGAATTGTGGTCGAGATGCTTTTTTGCCGCGGAAAGCACGGAATCAACGCTTGTAGGGCTACCAACACGTATCTATCAAACAGCGCGCTCCTCGGCTGACTGCAATGCCGACACAGTCGCGGCGATCATCTTGCACGCTTTCAACGGAAAAGACGTAAATAAAATTGCGCTTGGCATGTTCAAGCAACGACAAAAATCAGCGAACGCGATTTCGGCGTTTTTGCTCGAGCCAAACCGTCGAATTAACGAATTAGAGATCGTGTAAAGAAAAATAACTGTTCGTCAATTCACGGAGAGAAAAAAGATGTGCACAATTAAAACCAAAGACGGCACGCAGATCTATTACAAGGACTGGGGCAACGGACGACCCATAGTGTTTAGTCACGGTTGGCCGCTTAGTGCCGACGCGTGGGACGCCCAGATGCTGTTTCTCGCGCAAAAGGGCTATCGCGTGATTGCCCACGACCGCCGCGGTCACGGACGTTCGGAACAAACTTGGGACGGCAATACGATGAACCAATATGCGGATGATCTTGCCGATCTTGTCAACGCGCTAAACCTGCGCGAGATGGTGATGGTCGGTCACTCCACGGGCGGCGGCGAAGTCGCTCGCTACATCGCACGGCACGGCACGTCCCGCGTCGCCAAGGCAGTGCTTGTCAGCGCGGTTCCGCCGCTGATGCTCAAAACTGCAGCCAATCCCAAGGGCACGCCACTGGCTGTGTTTGACGACATTCGCAAACAAGTGTTTGCCAACCGCGCGCAGTTTTTCCAGGACTTTACGCTGCCCTTTTATGGCTATAACCGGCAAGGTGCGAAGGTATCCGAGGGCGTGCGCGAATCCTTCTGGCTGCAAGGAATGTTGGCGGGGATGACTGGCGTATATGATTGCATCAAGCAATTCTCCGAAACCGACTTCACCGAGGATTTGAAAAAGATGACTATACCTACGTTGGTCGTGCACGGGGACGATGACCAAATAGTGCCAATTCAAGCCGCCGCGCTGCGTACTGTCGAAATCGCGCCACAGGCGACATTGAAGATTTATCAGGGCGCACCGCACGGTCTTCCTATCATCTGCCAAGATCAGTTGAACGCCGACTTGCTCGCCTTTATTACGGGCTGAGTAACCTATGGCCGCGGTTTCCTGCTCCTTTGCCGCAGAACCGGCTCGATGTGGCCGGTATTCGCCATCCACATCATTTCCGATGCGGTGCTGGTGTTGGGCGCGATGTATTCCATATGCAGCCCTTTGGACCTTGTGAGGCGATCAGAAGATGGGGCTGTTACGGAGCATGTCCATGTCGGTGACGTAGGGCCGAAGATGGAGCATCACCTTCGCTCTAAATGCAATTGATCAAACTATTTATTCCAAATCCACCTATCTACTTGAGATTGAAGAGGTATCACTTATCCAATAGGTTGATGATGTCTCCTTCTATTTCAACGGGCGTTGTTGTTGGCGAATACCGCTTAAAAGGCACACCTTCTTTGGAAACCAAGAATTTTGTAAAATTCCACTTTATGTTGCTTCCGAGAATACCTCCGGGTAACTCTTTTTTCAGATAAACAAAGAGAGGATGGGTATCGTTACCGTTAACGTTTATTTTCTCGGAAATGAGGAATGTTACGCCAAAATTTATCAGGCACGCTTTGACCATGGTCTCATTTGTCTCTGGCTCCTGTTTAAACTGGTTAGAGGGAAAGCCAATCACCACAAGTCCCTTGTCTTTGTAAGTCTGGTGAAGTTCCTCGAGTTCTTTAAACTGACCCGCCAGACCGCATTTGGTCGCTGTGTTAACAATGAGAACAACCTTTCCACGAAATTCGGACATACTAACAGTTGATCCGAACGAATCACGAAACGTGATGTCATAAAATGCCATATTTTTAAAAACACTTATCCGCGCTTATCTTGACACTCTCTAAATAATAGGGGTCGTTCTCGTCGCGCTGTACGAGAGTTATCTCATCATCCCAGGCGTCTTTTATCACGTAGGATTTGGCGACCGCATCGCAAAAATAGGTATGTCCATTTAGCGCCCCCCGGAGCGTATTATACTTAGCGACGACGTAACTCGTATTTTTATCAATAAGCGCGGTTTCGGGCGCGCCGTTAACCTCTATTGTCGATATGATTATTCCCTTAACGCCATCGCGCGCTATCTGTGTTTGACTTGGACGGCAGCATGCCATTTTTAACCCTCTATGCCCTCGATGTTTATATCACTCTTAACAATTCCTATGACGGATAGTCCTGCCGCGATCATGCGTTGCGACTTTTCTTTGAGTTGGAATAGGCAATGTCAAAGCGTTAAGGAGAGGCTCCATTTCTGCATACCCCTTTTTTCGCCCTTAAATAACTCTTTTGAATCACGCTAGTATTGCCTCTGAATAACACGGGATGGAGACTGAAGGACTTCTCACAGTTCCTTAAAAAAATACAGCATATCCAGTCTCCTATAGATAATAAAGTCCCTTGCGGATCACTGAACGCGGCGTGGCGCGTTTTTACCTTGGCTTAGAATCTGAACCAGTCATGGAGGAAACATCTTTCCGATAGAGGTTGAGGGTCATCCGCGTGATTCCAAGATAAGGGGCAATCTTTAGCATATTGCACCTCAGATCTGATATTTCCATACACTCACAAAGCTATATAAGCGACTCCTAAGCTTTTTAGCGATCAGTTTGGCAATAATAGATGTGTTAGGATCACGCGTAAACTTGTAAATAAGGCTATATTCGTCTTTTCTGTTCTTGACGAGCATCTTATCTATCTCATCAAGAATAATGATCGCAATATTCCCTTTAACCCTCTCTTCGATTTTTGTCCAATACTCGTTTGTATTAATAAGACGGTTGCTCGTTTCAATTACGAAATTACTGGCAATGTTCTTGAGAATTTGATAAATTGACGTATCTGCAACCAAATAAGAACATAACACGCCTTTCTTATTTTTGACCTCACCTAAAACGTGCTTAACGCATACCGTCTTACTAGATCCAGTTGACCCTACAATCATTACGTGTTTAGGTACAATATCGCTGTTAACCCGTCTAACAATGATTCGATTAAGCTTTTCAATCTCATCATCACGACATTGTAAAGCATCAGGAACGTATCTTGGATCAAGAATCCGCTCATTTTTATACAATTCTTGTAGATATATTCTGATCTTGCCTTTGGGTAACCTTTTACGTCGTACCTATCGTTAGCACTTCCAGCATACAGAAATAGAACTCTTCCAAATCAAGGATATAATTGTCGGAGTTGGGATCAAAATGTGTTCGCCACTGCTTAAGATCTTCTTCTGATAAATATGGAGTTCCTATTTTAGCGTGCCATTCTGCATTACCTGCAATATAGCGTTTTGCTTCTGGAATGAGAGGTGAGAGTTTTTGTATGGCATGGCTTTTAGTAGATACATCTTTTAGGCCTGCCTGTAAAAAAAGCCCATGCAATTTTCGCCCGGTAAAGTTATCAAATGGAGGTTCTAGGGGATTTTCTTTAAGAGCCTGGGCCGCTGCTGTTAAGATTTTTAAAGACAACTGAGGCTCGATGGGATGGACAATAAAAAGGCCACCATCAAAATCCTTACCGGCGATTCTTCCACCGTTCTTAGTCACTCTTTTCATCTCTTCGATAATCTTAAAATGATCTGTGACATAAGCAAAACAGTTGCTGAAAAAGACTAAATCAAAGGTATCATTGTCAAAGGAGGCATCGTGGAAATCATCTTTTCGAAACTCAATGATGTTACTAAGAGGATCTTTTTCCAGATTTTCCACAGCATAATTTATTAAATCTGGTGAGAAATCAAGCCCAACAACTCGCCCATTGGGCTTCACCTTCTCTGCTAGTAGGTGGGTCCATAAACCTGGTCCACATCCTAAATCCAGTACTACATCTCCTGGTTTAAGATTTAACTCATCAACCGTTTTACGCCGTTCCTGCAATTTTGTTTTATGATGGTCGAGAAGCCATTCCACATTGGTTAACTCCAAGCCCTTTTCACCCTTAAAATATTGATTCGTTTCTAACATAAAATATCCTCTTTATTATTTAGATGTGGAACCTATAAAAGCACTTCATCAGATGAAGCTGTACTTTTGGTTGTTAATGGCGCTCGTTTAACAATAAAAGAGGCAACTGTTGATAAAACAGGAGAGGTAAGTCAGGCCAAACAAAATGCTCCAAATGATGACAGTGGCAAGTATTGTAGAGTGGTTCCTGTGGCAAAATTTCATAAAAAAATCCGAGCTAAGCCAGATGATGTACGTGAAACCGGCGACAGGGATGAGCTTTTGCCTGGACCCGAAGACTACGATCTGATTATTGTCGGGGCCGGGCCTTCCGGGCTTTTTTGCGCCATAAACTCCATGCAGAATGGTAAAAAGATATTGATTCTAGAAAGAAAGGATTCCCCGGGGCATAAGCTCCTGATATCAGGCTTTGGCCGCTGCAATATAACACACGATGGAGATATTCAGGACTTTCTTGACCACTATGGAGATCATGGCAGGTTCCTGCGCCCGGCTCTTCTCGGCTTCACGAACCGCGATCTCATTTCCTTCTTCAAAGACCTGGGGCTGGGCATGGTCCAAGAAAGGGGTGGTAAGATATTCCCGGACACTATGCAGGCAAGGGATGTGCTGGATATCTTGACCCTGCAACGCCAGGAATTGGGGGTAGTTATCAAGTGCAGCCAGGCTGTCACGTCCATAACCAGGAGGGAGGATAGTTTTTTTGTGGGCTGTGTTGGTGGCAGCTATCGCTCCAAGCTGTTGGTGATAGCCACAGGGGGATGCTCCTATCCAGCCACGGGATCGAGCGGAGACGGCTACAGGTTTGCCGGCATCCTTGGCCACAGCATATCTGAGATCGGTCCGGCTCTAACCCCTATTTTCATAAAGGACTACCCTTTCTCTGAGCTAGCTGGTCTCTCGTTTTCGGATATGAAGATCTCGCTCTATCGCCATGCAAAAATCAAAGAATATCGGGGCGATATTCTTTTCACCCACGATGGACTCTCGGGCCCAGGAATTTTGGACCTATCCAGATATATCAGAGCAGAAGACGTAATTAAGCTCTCTTTTGTGCCGGAGGACAGACGAGAGGCACTGGAGGAATGGCTCGTGGAAAGGGCACGGCGTGATGGTGGAAGGAGCTTACGGTCTGTGCTGGGAAGTCTGCCTAACCTTGTGCCTCCTGGTGTGCCACTCTCTCCCCGTTTGACAAAGAGGTTGCTGGAGATTTCGGGGATTGCCTCTGACCTGCAAACGGCTCAATTGACCCGAAAGATGCGAAATCGATTGATTGATAATCTGACAGGTCTACCTCTGGTCGTATCCGATGTTTGTGGCTTTAACATGGCCATGTGCACCAGAGGTGGAGTGGAAACCGCTGAGGTCGATCCCAAAACCATGCAGTCCAGACTGGTCAAAGGACTATATCTGGTGGGCGAGGTGTTGGATGTGGATGGGGATACGGGGGGCTATAATCTGCAAGCGGCATTTTCTACGGGAATGCTGGCTGCTAGGAGCATCAAGAACGATTTTGACAGAATTAGCGGCTAACAAAGTGTTTCAGGTGGCGTAATACTTTTCTTGTGTAATACTAATAATCCGGTATGTCTGCAGAAACAGAAGCAGTAAAAACCGTTGCCGGACTTATGGCGCTGGCAGCACGGACCGCACCGAAAGCCGAAGGACTCGATTCAATCACTATTGAGATCGTCACGGGCAAAGACCAGGAGAAGGTCGCCGAGAAGATGATCCAAATCGCTGCCGAAACCGACATGGACTTTTTTCGGATCAACGGTGAACAGGTCAAAGTCAGTGATGCAACGTTCCTCATCGGAGTGAGCGGGGAGAAGTCACTCGGACTGAACTGTGGTGGATGCGGGTACGTAAGCTGCAAGGATATGGAAATAGCCTGTGCAGCGGCAAAGGCCAATAAAACGGATTACAAAGGTCCGAACTGTGTGTTCAAGGTTACTGACCTTGGCATTGCTGTAGGGTCAGCGGTGAAAACGGCGAGCATCCATAATGTGGACAACCGTGTCATGTATTCCGCCGGCGTTGCCGCAATGAAACTCGGGATGTTCAAAGGATGCAGTATGGTGTATGGGATTCCCCTGAAAGCCTCCGGGAAAAACATCTACTTTGCTGCGATCGAGCATTAAACACGATCTCACCCGCCAACGTCGTATTTTCGGAGTGATTCCGTGGTCGATCGCCGTTACTTTAGCACAATCGTAATACTTTGACATCATTCGACCGATTCGGCAGAAGTCAAAAAAGAGAAACGCTGAGGTGGTCATCGTCATTGCTCAAAATATGTAAAGTACGCTGAATCGTCCTCTCGTACATAGTCGATCATATATTGTTGACCGAACTGCTACACTTGACGGCACCCTTTGTTGCGGGTGGGGGTTAATCTAAGACCACCTGTAACCTCGCCTTTCCCAGCGGAGGCTCTCCGGTATCAGGTCCCCAATGCAGGCAGTGGCCGCACAGATCACCGAATCCGCAGCGCCATAGTAGACGATCACTTCATCATCCGCATCGAGGATACCCTTCTCCCCATCTCGTGGAACAGCTCCGCACGTGTACACGACGCGGGGAACCCACGACCGCTCATCCTTGCCCAGCTCCCATCCGTCTTCCGGCTCCAGAATGAAGTTAGGGGAACGATAGAGCAGTTTGGCGGGATTTTCCAGGTCCAACAGCATAACCCCCAGCCGATAGATATGCGCATAGTCGACTCCGTGGGTGATGAGCAACCAGCCGAACCTGGTTTTGATCGGCTGGGAGCCGCCACCGATCTTGGTCGCATCCCACATCATCCCGGAGGTGGCTCCCGCCAGTATTTTATGCATCTTTCTGGGCCAGGGACAGCTCAGGTGGGGAGAGAAGGTCACCCACATATGCGGATCCACGCGATGAAGCATGGCGAACTTCTCGTTGAACTGCTCGGGAAACAAGGCGGCATCTTTGTTGGCGATTCCTGGGAAAACCGTGCCGTGTCTCTGCCAGGCTTTCCAGCGTCTATGCAGGAAAGCATCCACCGGAATTGACGCGAGGGCGACTTGGGCGATCATGCCATCGTAGGCAGTGTAGGTCATGTAAATACGCTCCCCAATCCGCGTCAGACGAGGATCCTCGCACCCTTGCGCTTCCGCTTTTTCCTCCGGCTCGAAGATGGGATGATCGAGCCACTGTTTGAATCTGAATCCATCGTCGCTGACGGCGAGACCTAGCCGCGAGACTTTGTCTTCGCCGACTGCGCGGTAAACCAGATAGACTTTGCCATCCAATTTGATAGCGCCCGCATTGAGCACATATCTGGATTCCCAGGGGTGGTTTTTGACGGACTCGAGCACCGGATTATACGCGTACCGCTTCAGCATTCCGGCCGTAGGCTGCCCTTCGATGGGACCTGCTGTTGCTTTGGGCATAATTTCGCTGGCTTCTTTTCCCGTTCCCAGCACCAGTTGAGCCAAATCTTCCCGTGCCCTTCCCTGCCCCATCAACTCGATCACCTTCTCTCCCAAGTCTTCGACATTCCCTCCGACAGCCTTGAAATATTCGAGGAGGAACTCCCGGGATGTCCAGTCCGTCTCAACGTGCGCTGAGAGGGGTGGTGGGGAAGTCCTTCCCCCTTTGAAGCTGTAGCTCGCCCACGACCATGCGGAGCACGTCACAAAGCCGCCATCGGGGAGCGACAATGCCAGATGATAGGAATCGGCTACCGATCTGAGATCATCGGCTAGCGTCAATCGATCCTTATTGCCCGGATTCTTCGTGGCGATGGCCTCAGCCATCTGGCGCAGGCGCGTGGCCACTGATCGGTGGATGGCGGCTTCGAATATACTGTACGCCGAGAGAGGTTTTCTTCCCCAGTGGCCCTCAATCGACTCGATGACCTTCCGGCCAAAGTTCTTTCGCTCCGAAGCAAATCTCTGCCACACCTGACCGAACATTTCAGCCTCAACGATATTCTTGACGATGGTCGTCAGGTATCGCAGCCGGGGGAGTTCACCGCCCATCCCCTTATGAAGGCTGGTCACCAAAATGGTGGAGCCCAGTTTATCCAGGGCGGAAGAATCCTTCATCTCCACCAGCGACGGGAAATCATCGCCATTGACCACGAGCGACTTGATATCGCAGGGGCCAGAATGTTCGGGACGTATGGTCTCCCGAATGATGCTCCAGAGACCGTCGACGTAGTGTCGATCCTCAACCCAGCTAACCAGGGCCAGAACGTCCCGGGGATCGAATTTTTGCTGGAGTTCATCCAGAGTGTCAAAACCGAGTTTGATCGGCAGAACCGTCGGCGGCATCTGCGTCAATATCGCAGAGATCATTTCGGGAACAAGGGAGAAAGCCTCCTGAGGGGGGAGGTCGGCAAAAATGGCGTCGACCACCTGTTGGGTGCCTTCGATGGTCGAGAGATCTGCATCGGGGAAAAGGCGGTTCTCCACCGAGAGGAGGAATTGCTGGATAGCCAGAGACGTTTCCTGAGAGCTGGCTTCGCGCCGGACTCCCAGCCGCTCATAGACGAAATGCTCGAATTCTTGGCGGCGTCTGGCAAACACCGAATAATAAATATTGTTCGCCGTCACGATCCCGCCATCAGGAGCAGGCATCTGCGACGGAACCACCAGAGGCACGCCGGGAATGAACTCCCGATAGGTCACCTGGGGCACCGGGGGTTTGAGCGCTTCGGCCTGCTCCTGCCATGCCGCCATGAATGTCGGCCTCTGCACGAGGAACTCATCCACCAGCGCTTCGATCCGCGACTCGGCTTCGATGGAAATGAGATGGTCGGCGTTCACAGGAGCGGTCGACTCCAGTTCGGTTCTCAGCGCTTCGATTTCGATCAAGTTGCTGCCGGTGAAACCGTCATACAAGGGAATGAGGGAATCGAACAGATCATCTTGGGTGAAGTCTCGATTGAAGGCATAAGCCAAAAGCAGAGTATACAGGATGGTTGTCCATAGTCCGGCTGAGAATCTGAACCCCCTCGCTTGGACATTAGCCATATTCTCCAGTTGCCGGCAGATCTCAGCCGGGAATATCTTATCGTACAGCCAATGGAATCGGTTGAAACCCTCCTGGTATTTGGCCATCAGCACATCCTGAGCCATCTCTGCCGCCACAGGCCGGTGCGATTTCCGAACGCCGACTGTCGGTAATCGTTTCAGAATGGGCGGCTCTTCAGTTATTTGAGTCGATTGCCACCACTCATGGTCTTTGAGAATTTGATCGAACAGCGATCGGGTCACCTGCCGGAAGACCAGTTCCCACTTCCCACTTGGTTCTTTATCGATTTTCACTCCGAGATTGGCTTCGCCGATTCGCGCGTTGGTGACGATAGCGTTGGTGACAATCCAGGCGTCTATCCCGTGTCCGCCGGTTGTTGTGTTCCAGTTGCGGCGCGCTTCATCCCGATAAACCCGAAGCAGTTGGTGGGCGATGCCCCGGAGGCCGCCCACGAGGGAATAGACCGGAGAGTTGTACACCGAACTCAGCAGTGGATACGTCAGATTGGCGTGGGCAATGACATCAGGATAATGCAGATTGAACCGGGAGACCACCAGATCCATCTGACCACGCTTGACGGGGTCGAGCAAAGACCGAATCCACTCCGGGGCCATCCCCACCACTTCTTTTTTGCTTCTTCGGCTGGTCAGATCGGCCTCCAGCAGGACCAGATCGCCCCCCAGTTGATCCGCGATCTCCATGATCGCCCGGATGCTCCAGCCCTTCCCATCCAGTAGGTCGTCATCGAATTTGAAGGCGATCCGCTCCACAAGGGATTTCTTCCTCAGACGCGTGGAGTTGATGGCCTGGAGCGCTTTTCCGCCCGCCGGCGACCCGGCGGCTACGATCACCGATTTCGCATCGGGATAGTATTGATTCAGTCCCTGGACGGCCGTCCTCAATACGTGACCAATCGAGTCCGCTTCATTGTAGAAGGGAATCCCCACAACGATATCCGCTGCGCCTATTTGCTGTGCCTGACCGAGAGGGTCGCTTATCGCCTGCCTAAAACGGTCCTGCAGTTGGTTGCGGCTGACGATTCCATTCAGATGGACTGGCACCTTATTCTCCTTTGGGAATCTCTGGTCAAGACCTGGTAACCCCCGGCCCGGTATGTAGAATTTCAAGGGGTCTGACCACCTTCCATGTCTAAACAATATTTCTCTTTCTGCCTCGACTGCTGTGTGGCAGACTATCACGAGTCCGCAGGGTTGTACAGCCCGGGCGCGCGCTCACTTATGATCGTAACCCTGACCTTTCATTCATCAGGTTTGACTAGCTGTTCTCCATACCCTGACGCGAACAGCGTTCCATAACTCCAGTCATAAGCTCACTCGCAAGTTAAAAACATAAGACTGAATATTAAGGTTTGGATGCTACCTGTCCAATTTATGTTTTCGTTGATTACTCAACTGTGGGAAAGTGCTGAACTGAGCGAAAAAAGATCAGCTCACGTTTGGTGAATACGATCTTCTAGTCCCATTGATGCGCTTTGTGAATTACGAAGGGAACTCTCGTAGCAGACCGCAGCGCAGCTGAACGACAACACTCAGTTTGCCCCACCCCTTCATGCTCGCATGAGAGACAATCTCCTCGCTGTCACGCCGAGCGCTCATTTTCGTGAACGCCGGCATGAACGAGCTTACCGAAGCCAGTCGAATCGAACTTAATGCGCCGGGGCGGCGGGCTTTTGACGACCGATAAAAAGCGAGACGAGAAATCCGGCAAACAGAAAAACCGAGATGCCGTCTACCGTGCGCTGCATGGCGGTGCTGATCGTGTCGTTAACGATCTGCGTCGCGGTGTTCTCCTCCCCCTTGGCGACCTGCAAGTTCGTCGCTTTGAGCGTGTGCACCCATGCGGGGAGCTGCGCCTTGACGTCCTGCGCCGTCACCTGGCCGGGGTAGGCTTTTTGGACGGCAGGGCCGAGCGCGGCGTAGATGCTAACCAAGAGCAGCACGCCGATGACTGCCGTGCCTAACGAATTCCCGAGGTTGGTTGTCGTATTCACGACGCCAGACGCATCTGCCTGTTGCGCATCCGAGGCCGATGACAGGATGAGGTTGTTGAGCGGGCCGAGTGACAGCCCAAGCCCGACGCCGATCAATATCGTCCCGGGGAAGATGTCAACGATCTGGGTGTTAAGACTGAACACACCTCGAAGCAGAATTGAGCCTGAGAGGGCCACGAGAAATCCGATGGGGACAAGGTAGCGCGGCGCTATGCGAGCCGACAGCCGCGCCGAGCTGAGTGAAACGACGAGCAACGCAACGGTGAGCGGGACAAACGCGACGCCCGTCATAAAGGCGCTCAAACCGGCAACGGCCTGCAAAAAGACCGGAAGGATGAAGAGCGTCCCCGCGAGGCCGAGTCGCAGGATGAGGTTCGCCATGTTCCCGGCGCTGTACGTGCTCTTCCTGAAGAGTGAGATGTCGGTGAGCGGGGCTTGCCCGTGACGCATCCGGCGTCGCTGCCATAGCGCAAAGAAGGCGAGCAAGAGGAGCCCCGCACCGACGAGGATTGGCACGATGCCCCACGCGCTTAGGTCGTTGAGCAGCAACGTCCCGGCGACGATCAAGAAGAAGCCTGCCGCCGAGAGCGCGAACCCCACGACGTCGAGATCGCGCCAGCCGATGGTCGGAGCCGATTCGGTGAGTCGGCCAGAGTACGCGAATATCACCGCGACGATGACCGCCTCAATGCCGAAACCGACACGCCAGCTCAGAAACGTCGTGAGGAAGCCGCCTAAGAGCGGGCCGACGGTTGCCGCGACTGAGCCGATGGCCACCCAGATGCCGAATGCGAACGCGCGCTCATCGCCCTCGTACGTGGCGGAGATGAACGCCGCCGTCGCCGGCAACATGAGCGCCGCCCCACACCCCTCAAGCAGTGACCAGCCAAAAAGCAGCATGGGGGCGTTGAGACTCAACGCGGCAATCGTGGTGCCCACGCCGTAAATGAAAGCGCCGTAGAGAAAGGTCTTCTTCCTGCCCAAGACGTTCTGAAGCTTGGCGCCGAGCAGCATGAGACACGCCATGGTGAGCGCGTACGCCGCGATGATGCCTTGGATGACCTCCACGGTGGTGTGCAGGTCGCGCACCAGTGTCGTGATGGCGACGTTCAGGAAAAACGAATCGATAACGATGATGAAGCTAGCGAGAGAGGCAATGGAGAGCGTCGCCCAGACGAATTTCCGTTCAACCATTGCACTGCCCGCCTCACGACCAACGACGGGTTAAGAAGTAAGGGGTTCTATATATCCGTTTCGTTACGGCCGCTTAACTGGCGCCTCCTCGTTCTTGGCGGGTTTTCTTCTTTTGGGGTGCTGCGCAACCAGTTCTTGAAACGCTGCTACCGCGAATCATAACCGGTATGCGCTTGCGATGCGTTCCCCTAATGCAACCGATCTGCACGCACACCATACGCTTTCAAAGCCCAAAGATCTCATGCCTACCCATTATCAGGCTCCCACGTGAGTTCCCGGAACTTGCTGGCACGAGTGCAGAGATCTATCAAACAAGCTGTGACGATGGAATCGCGTTTTTAGTGAAGATCGTTGATCGTTCTGGAAAAAAGCCAGCAGAAGCTCATTCTACAAGCGTAGTCACATCACCAGCGTCAATACCAAGCTCTCGTGCTTTGAGCACTCTCCGCATGATCTTCCCGCTGCGCGTCTTGGGAAGAGATTGCACGAAGACGATCTCTCCAACCACGGCAACCGGTCCTAACTCGTGTCGCACGTGTTTCTTAAGCTCCTCCATCAAGTGCGCATCACCGGTACGTCCTTCTTTGAGGATGAGAAACGCTTTAATGACCTCGTTTCGTATCGGGTCGGGTTTCCCGATGACCGCGGCCTCTGACACAGCAGCGTGGCTGACGAAGGCAGATTCGACCTCGCTCGTTCCGACCCGATGACCAGCGATCTTGAGCACGTCATCGGCCCTCCCTTGAATCCAGAGGTACCCGTCCTCGTCCTTCCGCGCAATATCCCCTGGACAGTATACGCCACCGGGAATCACTTCCCAGTATGTTTTCACGTACCGTTCGGGGTCCTTGTAGAGCGTCCTGAGCATCGAAGGCCACTTCGTGCTAGGTGACCTTCGCAAGGTTTGTGGAGATTCACCGCAGCAAACGATAGGATGAAGTATACGCGACACTAACACTAGCAGATTTGTGATGAGCGCTAACCCACCCTCTTCAAGCAGAGAACTCAGGGCACTGCAGCTCGCAGTGGGCGTCTACGTGTTTGTTTTCGCCATCAAACTCGTAGCGTACTTTATGACCGGCGTTCTCGCGCTTCTCGCAGAAAGCGTGCACTCGCTTACCGATCTAGTAATCGCGACGTTCATTGTGCTGGCGTTCGTGTACTCCCGCAAGACGGCCGACGAAGCACACCAGTATGGCCACGCGCGCGCCCAGAACGTCGCCGCACTCGTGGCAGCGACCCTTTTTATTTCATTCACGAGCGTCCAGCTGTACGAAGAGGCGTTCAACCAGCTCGTCGGACAGGTTCCAAACACCTATCAACACCTGCCACTCGCGATCGGCATCGTCATGCTGTCAATGGTTGCGGAAGCGACACCGCTGATTGGGCTGTTAAGACACCCTTACCGCGGGCCCGCGGCAACCGCCCAGCTCACCGATTTGATAAACGATGAGCTCGCTCTTGTCGCGGTGCTCGTTGGCACTATATTTCTCATCATGGGAGACCCCATCGCTGATCCGATCGCCGTTATCATCGTCGCCACTATTATCGCCGCGAGTGGGGTTGTCCTCCTGCTTCACAACGCATCATATCTGCTCGGGCGTTCTCCCGATGCCGCCTTTTTGACGCGCGCAGCAGACATTGCGCAGGCAGTGAACGGCGTTAGGCAGGTGCACGAGCTCCGCGGCGAGTACATCGGCCCCGGAATGGTGCACCTCGAGATGCACGTGGCCGTAGCGCCGGGCACATCTATCGAGGACGCAGATCGGATCGCTGACGAGGTGCAAAGTCGTCTCGCGACCGATGGTGGGTGCCAGTATTGCACAGTTCACGCTGAGCCTGACCGTCCGCACGTCGATAGGAAATTCCCGTTAAAGATGAGCTGAGCTAGCGACGGTGACTCTTCCAATAGATTAGACTTGAGTGAAGGAGATGCACAGAGGTTCATCCATGACTCGGTTTGGGTCAGGAGCCAACTGGAAAAACAAGGTCGGCGCTGCTTTTGTCAGCTCAGGACACCGTGCAGGAGCGAGGGAAACCACCATTATGGCGCCCCTCCAGGAGTTCATCATGCACGGCATGGTCGTATGCGGCGGCCATATCTCCTCTGAGGGGCACCTTGGCGCTGTTGCCACCGGCGCGCCTAATGATCAGACCGTTCAGGAGTGCAGCAGTTTGGCGAAAAAAGTGGTGACGCTCGCCACGAAATTGCAAAGCGGGTAGCGCGCGTTTAGAGGTTTTACCCAAACCAGCGAAGCAGTGGAAGAAAAGCCCACCCCCACCTGGGAGCGACGTACCTGCGCCTGGACCATCGGGATTCTACAGCTTTCACCACTTGTCTCGCGATGCTCCAAGTGCCTGGTAACTCGAGCTTCAAGACCCACTCCCCTTTGCGGCGCATGTATCCCATGTGATCTTTGTACAGGCTCTGTGCGCCCATCCACTCGTATTTCTGCGACATCAAGCTCTCATTGAAGCCCGTTTTGTACACCCCTGGGTTGATGATGATGACTTTGATGTCAAAGGGTTTCAACTCCGTTCGTAACGAGGACACAACGCTTTCGAGTGCGAATTTGGTCATCCCATAGGGCGCGTAAAAGGGCGCGGGAGTAAGCCCTGCCATTGAGCCCATAAATATAACCCTCCCCTCACCCTTTGCGATGAGCTTCGGCACGACTCTTTGTGTTAACCGTAACGCTGAAAACACGTTGGTCTCACATACAGCCTTAACTCTCTCAAGATCTATTTCCGCTAAAGGCCCTGAATCGCCGATCGCTGCATTGTTGATTAGGACGTCAATGTCCCAGTTATCCACTTTGTTGATGTCGCTGGATTCCGTTATATCAAGTGTGTCCACTACGAAGTTCTCGCCACACGACTGCAAGGCAGTTCGCACGCCATTGACGGAGATCTCACGGTGAACGGTTGCATACACTGTGTGTCCTCTTTTCAAGAGCCGGCAGGCCACATCGAGCCCTATGCCGCCCCTGCAACCTGTTATGAGAATGCTTGCCATGCGATACGGATCGCCCCTCGTACTATTTTCGCGGCGTGTATAAACGCTACGTCACATCCAGTAAGCGAAATACAAGTCGTATCAGTGCCCTTTGATAATCAATTGTCGAAACGCACGGCTGTGGCCTCGCTACCTCTTGCCTAAACATGTCTGTTTGAGCGTTCTCATAATAGGTATTAGCGGCTGCATGCTCCTCTCATTCGTTTCAAGGCCGTTTCATATCCCACAGAACGTCGCCAGTTTATGAAGACTGTTCTAAGAAATGAAGTCTAGAACAAGCTCTTTTTGACGAATCGTAGGTTGAAGTGTTAAATATTTTTCAGAAGGTTTCTATATGTCGCACAAAGCATGCGACGCAGCAGGTATGGCTAATGTGCCAAGGCGAACTAAGAGCGCAGACCAATCTCCAATGAAAGCTGCGTATATCATGGTCAACGGCACGCATCAGAGCCGCCACAATACCATCTTACCACCATGCAAGAACAGGATACGACCATTCGATGACACGGCTACCGCAAGCGTATTAGCCGCGGGTACGATCGTCACGGTATGGTTCAAACTGGTATCTATTTCGCGGATGGGTCCATCTCCATGACGCCAAAAACGTTGCCTTCTGTGTCCGTGCAGTAAGCGAGATAACCCTGACCTGCGACCGACATTTTTGGCACCATGACGTTTCCGCCGGCGTCCACGATCTTTTTCGTAAAGTCGTCGACAGACGCCACGCTGATCGTGTTCACCGTCACCTGTTCAGGCATCCTGCGCGGCATTATCGCACCGTTGATTCCCGGTTCGTCATCGGGTCCTGTCGTGACTAGCCAGTAGTCCATAGGCGCATCCCACTTCGTAATGGTCCAGCCGAACGCCTTCTCGTAAAACGCTATCGCCCGCTTTGGGTCATCGGCAGGCAGCTCGAAATACATTACTCTTCCTCGTGGCATTATTATCCTCCCTAAGGTTTTTTGCAAGTCTTTGTGACGCCAATACTTACACACGTTGGCAGGGAACTGTGTTCGAAATGCTTTTTTTGCCGCGGAAAGCACGGAATCAAAGCTGCGTATTACCTTTTTAGTCAAGACGAAATAGCGGGAAATCTGGGTGAAAGGACTTATTCTCGAACGTTGATTTGTTACCAGAAGTGATCGATCGTGCGTTACTTGGTATATATTGAGGTTCCCGCAGAAGCAGGCACTCGCCTAGATTTCGAAGAAGAGGGCCCGGGGCAAATCCTTGGGTATGTGATGAAACGGTTCGCGCCTGAGGCGGCGTATATACAGGCCGGCATGCGTGCTGTTTTCATGGTGGCCGACCTGAATGAGGCACAGATGACGGAGCTTATGCTTATTGTGTCGAAGAAGTTCGGCACGTATCCGGAGTTCACGGCCCTCATTCCCGCAGCGGCCATTCCCGAAATGGTTGGAAAGGCGATAGAAGAGGTGAAGAAGGCACAGATATAGCGCGTTCTTTGCCGACGTGGGCGATTAAGACAGTCTCACAGTCTAAATCGGATCCCAAAATGACGTCTTGGGCTCCGCAGATTAGGAGCCCAAGCATCTGTTCCTTCGATTTACACGAGCATCGAACCAGCTATCGACTAGCACCAAAGCGCCCACGCCTTCGTGCAATGGCGATACAAATGAAGACAAAAACGCTTACGCAGTCGGTTTTGCTTAGAGCACCCCCTCACGAGGTCTATGAGGCGCTCATGGATTCCACGAAGCACGCGGAGTTTACGCATTCACCGGCGACAATAGATAGGAAGGTCGGAAGAGAGTTTAGTACCTTCGATGGCTGGGCCTCCGGAACGACTCTCGAACTGATTCCCGACAAAAAAATCGTGCAAAAATGGCGAGCCGTTGACTGGCCTCAAGGTTATTATTCGACGGTGACGTTCGAGCTGCGCGCGGAAGGCCAAGAAACCAAATTAGTTTTTACGCAGGCCGGCATTCCAGAAGATCTGTACGCGGATCTCGAGTCCGGGTGGGTCGAGTTTTATTGGAACAACCTAGTGGCTTATTTTAGCTAATTGCCGCGAAACGGCGAGTGCACTTACGACGATATCTCGCAGCACGAGTGAGGACTTGGTCTGAACCGTTACCGGCCAATCGCTCCCCAAAAGGATTTCAAGACATTTCCGGGTCAGTAGGTACTTCTTCTCGGCCGGTTGATACGGATCGCATACACCGCTTACCCAGACCCCCCCCATTGGCTTCCTTGTTATTTCCTTCGCTAGCACCTCCGGAGCATTGATCTTGACGTCAACAAACTCGCCCCACGGTTCCCGGTGACCGGTGAACCGCTTCATGAATGCAGCGTAACAGTATCTGCAGGCATGGCTGCATCCCCTATACGGGTTCAGGGCGTAATCATAGACCTGGGATTTCGACAGGACGGATTTTGCAGCTATTTCTTGGATCTTCATTCGATCTTATCATATTTAGTGCGGGATTAGCACTACAGTGTTTGTGAGAGAAGTCGTTGCGACACGCGGTGAGCTGCAAAACGTGCTGCTGCGGTAGTCGTCAGCTAAGTGGTTCTTGGAAGAACGCGAAAACCTTTGCGCTGGTTTGCTCACGTCTTTCAAACAATCAGTTAGGGTAGCTTCAGCACGTGCACAGCAGACGTCCCAAAACTACGCCCGATTGCATCTCTTAACCCGGCGAGCGCAGCTTTGTCTCGCGGCCCCAGATGCGGCCCTTCTTGGCAGTCTTGATGAATTCGCCGACGGACTCTTTGCCGCCCAACTCAATGATACCCTAGCCCGGTTCAACGCATGCGCGATCGAACAGCGGCGGCGATACGCCGTCCGCTGGAACCGGCTGTTAGCTGACCGTTTTTTCGCCGTCCTATCAGAAGCCCTCAAAGACGTTTATGCTACGATCAGGCAAGGTCGAATCGGTCAAGGTTCATGACTTTGTTCCACACCGCCACAAAGTCGTGCAGGAATTTCTCCTGGGAGTCCTCACATCCGTAGACTTCCGCCAAGGCCCGGAGCTGGGAGTTCGAACCGAAGATTAGGTCGACACGGGTGCCGGTCCACTTGAGTGCGCCCGTTGCGCGATCACGGCCCTCGAACACATCATCGTCTTCCGCGGTTGCCTTCCACGTCGTGCTCATGTCGAGCAGATTCACGAAGAAGTCATTGGTGAGCGTCTCTGGCCGCTTGGTGAAGACGCCGTGCTGGGACTTTCCGAAGTTGGCATTCAAGACTCGCATACCACCAACGAGAACCGTCATCTCAGGAGCAGTCAGCGTCAGCAGTTGCGCACGATCAACCAGCAGTTCCTCTGCCGTTACTGCATACTTGGCTTTTGGGTAGTTGCGGAACCCGTCTGCAGCCGGTTCGAGTACGGCGAATGACCCCACGTCGGTTTGCTCCTGCGACGCATCCGTACGTCCCGGCGTGAAGGGAACGGTCACATCGTGACCGGCATTCTTCGCAGCTTGCTTGACACCTGCGCATCCACCCAGGACAATCAAGTCGGCGAGCGAAACCCTCTTCCCTCCTGACTGCGCGCTGTTGAATTCCTTTTGGATTTCCTCAAGGGTCTGCAGCACAGTCTTCAGTTGGGTCGGCTGATTGACTTCCCAATCCTTTTGCGGCGCGAGACGGATGCGCGCCCCGTTCGCCCCGCCGCGTTTGTCGGAGCCGCGGAAGGTCGAGGCCGACGCCCAGGCGGTCGAGACGAGTTCCGGGATCGACAGCCCCGAGGCAAGGATTTTGGCCTTGAGCTCCGCGATGTCGGCCGCGTCGATCAGGTCGTGATCGACTGCGGGCACGGGATCCTGCCAGATCAGCTCTTCCGCCGGGACCTCCGCGCCGAGATAGCGCGAGCGGGGACCCATGTCGCGGTGCGTCAGCTTGAACCACGCGCGGGCGAAGGCATCCGCGAACTCTTCCGGGTTCTCGTGGAAGCGCCGCGCGATCGGCTCGTAGATTGGGTCCATCCGCATCGCTATGTCCGCGGCGGACATCATGGTCGGGACCCGTTTCGACGGATCGTGGGCGGATGGTGCGAGGTCCTTGTCAGCTACATCCTTTGGCATCCACTGCCAGGCGCCGGCGGGGCTCTTTGTCAGTTCCCACTCGTGGCCGAACAGCATGTCGAAATAGCCCATGTCCCACTGGATCGGGTTCGGCGTCCAGGCACCTTCCAGGCCGCTTGTGATCGCGTCATCCCCCTTGCCGCTGCCGAAGCTGCTGATCCAGCCAAGGCCCTGCTCTTCGATGCTGGCGCCTTCCGGCTCGGGACCGACACGGGCGGCATCGCCGGCACCATGGCATTTGCCGAAAGTGTGCCCGCCTGCGACGAGTGCGACGGTCTCTTCGTCGTTCATCGCCATACGCGCGAAGGTTTCGCGGACGTCGCGGCCCTGCGCGACCGGATCCGGCTTGCCGTTCGGTCCTTCCGGGTTCACGTAAATCAGGCCCATCTGCACGGCGGCGAGAGGATTCTCGAGTTCTCGGTCACCGGAGTAGCGCTTGTCGCCAAGCCATTCGCTCTCGGCCCCCCAGTAGATGTCTTCTTTAGGCTCCCAGACTTCTTCGCGCCCGCCGCCGAAGCCGAAGGTCTTGAAGCCCATTGACTCCAGAGCGCAGTTGCCGGCGAGGATCATCAGGTCGGCCCAGGAGATTTTCTTGCCGTACTTCTGCTTGATCGACCACAGCAAACGGCGCGCCTTGTCGAGGTTCGCATTGTCCGGCCAGCTGTTGACGGGCGCAAAGCGTTGGGTGCCGGACCCGGCGCCCCCGCGGCCGTCGCCGATGCGATAGGTGCCCGCGCTGTGCCACGCCATCCGGATGAAGAGCCCCCCGTAGTGACCGTAGTCGGCCGGCCACCAGTCCTGTGAGTCCGTCATCAGCTCGTAGAGGTCCTTCTTCAGGGCCTCGAGGTCGAGCTTCTTGAATTCCTCAGCGTAGTTGAACGCCTCGCCCATGGGATTGGACAAGGAAGAGTTCTGGTGGAGGATCCTGAGGTTCAACTGGTTCGGCCACCAGTCCCGGTTCGACCTGCCTCTGCCGGCCGGGTGTTTGTGCGCACTGCCCGTTACCGGGCTCTTGCTATCTTCATTCATAATGTTGGCTCCTTTCGTGGTGTGAATTGTTGAACAGCGCTACTAATGAATAATAGTGTTTCGCTGCTCATATAGCTAACATCTCCATCTGCCACATACTTTTTCAAAACTCGCGGGGTTACCCACCAGAATTTATAAGACTGTTCAAGAAGGAGCGTTAGCCTTTCTGGTGGTTATAGCGCCTCACGAAAAGACCATAACAAAAAGCTCAGAATCCTCCGTCTTCACACGGCGAAGGCGCCGGTTCGAATCCGGCCGGGCCCATCGTTCTTTTTACAATCGGACATATTAGGCCGTGCATTAGGCATTTGTCGGGAGCGAGAATTGTGACAAAAAAGAGGCTATACGGTCTTTTTTTATGTGGCCTAGGATCAATTACCATTCACTTAGCACAAATCGTAATACGTTGACCTCATCCGACTGAATTCAGAAAAGCAAAAAAATCGAGAACGCGGGAGCGGTGATAATCATTTCACAAAGTGACGAAAAAATCCACGTCATCTTATATGTGGTTCATCATATACGCCTCTAAGCAGTGGTCCGGCCGAAGATCGAAGACGCGGACTGTTATAAATAAGAGCGGATCATAAGATCGTTTTACGCCGCTTTACGCATCGCGATCTGTTTACACAAGAAAAGGAGAAGCACATGCCATTTACGATCAAAGAAAATATTTCGTGGGTTGGAAAGGTTGACTGGGAACTAAGGACATTTCACGGGCAGGAGTACTCGACACATCGCGGTTCAAGTTATAATTCCTACTTGGTCAGGGACAAAAAAATAGCGTTGATCGATACGGTGTGGGGAACGTTTTCGCACGAATTCGTTGCGAGACTTAAAAGAGAGATCTCACTTGACGAGATTGATTTTGTAATAGCAAATCACGGAGAGCCTGACCACAGTGGTGCATTGCCGGAACTGATGCGCAATATCCCCGAAGTCCCGATCTACTGCACCTCCAAAGGCGTAGACTCGCTTAAGGGCCATTACCATCAGAACTGGAATTTCCAGGTGGTAAAGACGGGAGATACGCTGAGCCTAGGATCGAAGGAGATGATATTCATCGAAGCCCCGATGCTCCACTGGCCTGATAGCATGATGTGTTATCTCACTGGTGATAACGTCCTTTTCAGCAACGACGCGTTTGGTCAGCATATAGCAACGGAACTGATGTACAACGATCTGGTGGATCAGGCGGAGCTGTTTCAGGAAGCCATCAAATACTATGCGAACATCCTAACGCCTTTTAGTAAGCTGGTTGACAAGAAAATCAAGGACGTACTAGCGTTGAACGTTCCAGTGGATATGATTTGTCCGAGTCACGGGGTGATATGGCGTGACGACCCATTACAGATAGTGAAAAAATACGTTGAATGGGCAAACAACTATTCTGAAAACCAGATCACCATAGCCTATGACACCATGTGGAACGGAACTCGTCGCATGGCTGAAGCGATCGCACACGGAATCGCGGCGGCCGATCCAGATGTAACCGTAAAACTGTTTAACATTGCCCGATCAGACAAAAGCGATCTGATCACGGAAATATTCAAATCGAAGGCGGTTCTGGTCGGATCTCCAACCGTGAACAAGGGAATTCTTTCCGCTGCGGCCGCTATCCTAGAAGAAATGAAGGGCTTGCGATTCCAGAACAAAAAAGCAGCTGCATTCGGCTGTTATGGATGGAGCGGCGAGGCTGTAGCGGTTATATCCGAAAGGCTTAAAGAAGGCGGATTCCAGGTTTTGAATGACGGGATCATGGAGAAATGGAATCCGAATAGCAAAGGCATCGATAATTGTATCCGTTTTGGAAGCGACGTGGCATTAGCCACGCGATGATGCCTAATCGACAAATAAATCGATTTATAAAAAAAAGATTTATCAATCTTGTTGGAGACCGAGGCAAAAGAGAACAGCTGAAAGCTATTTGGATGTTTATAACAGATTTGTTACGATGTCTGTACTTCCAGCACACCAGACGACCATGATGGGCAGTATGCCCCATTTGACCCCCAAAGAGGCTCTTCAAGCGCTCGAACAAGTTCCACTCACTATTCCAGCATGGCCGCAGTTGCCGAGACGGTCATTTAAGGAAGCTATGATTCCTCAGTACACCGAAGCGTTTCCGGGTATTCGAGTTAATGAGGTCGCGAAGCGCATCTGGGTGCAGGTTGATGACAACCTACCCAACGCCATGGTTGAGTTTTATGAACACCTTGTCGCGGAGCGTGTGGATGCCTTTGCGATTTCCGAAGAGTACGCCGCCGGCCTGCATGGTATGTTGCGACAGTTGGCCGCTGCCAATATGAAACTTCCATTTCTGAAAGGGCAGGTTACAGGCCCCTTTACGTTCGGTTTAGGGCTGGCGGATCAGGAACGCCGCTCGGTCTGGTTCGACGAACAATATCGCGACATTGTGCTGAAAGGTCTGGGCATGAAGGCGCTCTGGCAAATTCAGCAATTGCAGCCCTACACTGAGCAAGTGCTGATCTTCTTCGATGAGCCGGTGCTTGCCGCGTTAGGTACGGCCGCATACATGACGATTCAGGATGATGATGTGATTAATGGATTGAATGAAGTCTTTGAAATTGCTCACAATGCCGGCGCGTTGGTGGGCGTGCATTGCTGCGGCAATCTGGATTGGGGCCTGCTTGCCAGTACCAAGATCGACATCATTGCCTTTGACGCGTATTTTTATGGCACTAGAGTGGCGCTCTATCCTGACAAAATTCAGGCCTATTTGGAACGCGGCGGGATCTTGGCTTCCGGCCTGGTGCCGACCTGTGACGTCGAGAAACTGCGCGCCGAAACGCCCGATAGCCTCAAGGCGAAACACGAAAGCCTTATCCAGGAATTTGTCGGCAAAGGGATTGCTGAAAATCTGTTACGTGAACAACTTCTTTTCACGCCGTCCTGCGGCATGGGCACACTCTCAGAAAGCGATACGGCGATAGTGCTGAAACTGCTTGCTGCCACCCAAACCTTTTAGGATTAGGAGCGTTTTTCAGCGGGATGGGAGGTTACATTGAAAATAATACGCCTGTTATTAAGGAGTTCTTAGGCTTGCGCCCCGAACAGGAAATCATACTAGGATTTGGGTTGGGCTATCCTGATGTTACCTATTGTCGAACTGCGCCACGGGAAGATGTTGAAGTAATCTGGAAATAAAGAGTAAATTGTTTGAGATATCGAAGCGAAAGGATGGAAAAGAGACTATGGACCTAACTAAATATAACTACTGAGATAATGGGGGAATCAAAATGAGCGATTTTACAGAATTAATAATGTCCAGACGCAGCGTGCGCAAATACAAAGAAGCGCAAATCCCAGAAGAAAGTTTGCAAGCAATTTTAAAGACCGGTATCTATGCACCAAACGGTGGAAATACACAAATGTGGCATTTCACCGTTCTTCAAAACCAGAATACGTTAAAAGAACTGAACGAGTTAATAAGAAAAGCATTTGCTAAAAATGCAGATTCTGATAACCGATTTATCAAGGGCAGCGCAAAAGTAGCACAGAGCAATATGTACTGCTTCTATTATGGGGCACCTACACTAATCCTTGTATCTGGCGACGTCGCTAATCCAAATGCTATGGCTGACTGCGCGTGTGCGGTTGAGAATATTTTACTTGCAGCTCATGCAGAAGGGATTGGTTCGGTATACATTAACGCGCCGACGTGGTTTGATGATGATCCAGAGGTTAGAGCATTATTAACAAAGATTGGTGTACCGCAGCATTATCATGTATGTGCATCCGCGGCTATTGGTCATTCTGATGCACCGCCAGCAAAGGGGATCCGTAATGAGGATGTTGTAAATTATGTTAGATAATGAATCTAATTTATCAGCATTGAGCTGCCCGCGGAAATGGTTTCCATTGCCGAACGTCATCGAGCGTGGTTGAACATAAGCTTGCATTTATGACATGAGGTGTAGCACGGCGCCTCTCGGCAGTTAAAAAAAGTCCTACTCCAACACACGCATTTAAACAGAATAGCACTCACAATCTGGATAACGGAAATCGGTGACAGAAATGCTTTATCGGAAGATGAAAAAGGCCGCACCTGACCTCTCCATCCTCGGGTTCGGGTGCATGCGGCTCCCCCTGAAAGAAAGCGGGCAGATTGACGAGGATAAAGCAACCGGGATGATCCGGTACGCGATCGACCACGGTGTGAATTATGTCGATACCGCGTATCCCTATCACAACGGTGAAAGCGAACCAGTCGTCGGACGTGCACTCGCCGAGGGGTACCGCGAAAAGGTGCACCTCGCAACCAAGCTCCCCAGCTGGCTGGTAAAATCCCGGGAGGAAATGGATAAGTATCTCGATGAGCAGCTTGTCCGGCTCAGAACCGACTCCATTGATTTTTATCTCTTGCACGGGCTCACGCAGCCGTTCTGGGAGAACCTCGCATCTCTCGGCGTCACGGACTTTCTGGACGATGCCATCGCGGACGAGCGGATCCGCTATGCCGGGTTTTCATTCCATGACAACACGAAGGTCTTTAAGGAGATCGTGAAAAGTTACGACTGGACATTTGCCCAAATCCAGTACAATTTCATGGACGAGCACTACCAGGCAGGGACGAAGGGGCTGAAATACGCGGCGAAGAAAGGGCTCGGCATCGTGGTCATGGAGCCGATCCGGGGCGGTCTGCTTGCCAGGGATCTTACTGGTATCTCAGAGATCTGGAAGAAGGCAGACGTCCAACATACCCCCGCAGAATGGGCGCTCCGCTGGGTCTGGAACCATCCGGAAGTGACCGTCGTCCTCTCCGGCATGTCGGCACCAGAGCAGGTCCGGCAGAATGTTGATAGTACAAAAAACGGGTTACCGAACTCATTGACGAAGGCAGAACTCACCCTGTTCAAGAACGTACAAGAAGAGTTAGAGAAGCGGATCGTAATCCCCTGCACCGGATGCAAGTACTGCATGCCGTGTCCGCATGGTGTGAGCGTCCCCGAGTGCTTTGAATATTATAACAGGGGGCACATGTACGAAGACGAGGAACAGACCCGGCGGATCTATTTAGCGTTCCTCGGCGGTGTCATGGACGGCACTCCAAAGTACGCGTCCCTCTGCGAGGAGTGCGGGGAGTGCGAAGAGAAATGCCCCCAGAGTCTCCCCATCCGCGATAACCTGAAGACCGTAGTGGAATATTTCGGGAAATAATATGAAGCGGGGCGCAACATCTAAAGCGCCAAATGCATAAAGTCCAGCACATACAATAACGATTTTGCTATGCGCCTAGCTAAGTAGTTAAGGAGACGCTCGGTTTATGACCGCTATGGTACCGCAATGTTATTTCTGCAAGCTCCACGAGCAAGGTATGAAATGCGCCAAATATGACCAAATCGCCCCCGAAATATTGGTTAACCTAAGGAAGTGCACGTTTAAAGAAGAAACCGACCCGGAGGAGGACAAACGATGACGTTAATAGAGCGCGTTGTAAAATATGGATTTATCTTCTTTATTGGCTCCGCCTTGACAGTGGGGGGCGTTTGCGGCCTTATGGCCATATTCGGTTTTATATTCGGCGCGCTCTGAATTCTAAACACGCCAACGAAACGCGCTGAAAGCGAAGCTTTAAGCTGGCAGTACTTGTATTTCAAGCCTTATCCTGGTGTTGTAGGGACTGTCTTTATGAGGTCTCGATGGTGTTACACGCTTGCTAGCGCCACGAATCTAAAGCTGATGAGCGCAGCCCACGTGGGCTCCTTCTAAACAGATTTTTCGCTCTTGCTTGCAAAGAGCTTCAGATACTCCCCGTAGCCCTCCTTCTCCAGGTCCTCTTTAGGGATAAACCGAAGCGCCGCCGAGTTCATGCAGTAACGCTGCCCCGTCGGCGCGGGCCCGTCGGGAAAAACGTGACCCAGGTGGGAATCCCCGTGCTTGCTTCTCGCTTCGGTCCTCGCCGCGAAGAGCTTCCGGTCCTTTCTCGTCGTGACGTTCTCCGGCTCTAGCGGTTTTGTGAAGCTAGGCCATCCCGTCCCAGAGTCGTACTTGTCGAGCGAGCTGAAGAGAGGCTCTGCGGATACGATGTCAACGTAAATCCCCTCCCTCTTGTTGTCATCGTATTCATTTTGGAAGGGCGGCTCAGTGCCTTCGTGCTGCGTTACCTCGTATTGAAGCGGCGTGAGCTTCTTTTTCAGGGTGGCGTGATCGGGCTTGGAATAGGTCTTCTGTCCGCCCGGGTTGCCGCCGGGGTTCGCGCCCGTCTTCTCCTTTCCCCAGGTCTCATCGAGGAACTGGTCACGGCCGGAGCCCAACCTGTAGAGCTTATACCTTAAGGGACTCTTCTTATGGTAATCCTGGTGGTAGAACTCGGCCTCGTAGAACCTTGAGAATTTCACAATCGGCGTGACGATAGGCTTCTTGAACTCCCCGGATTTTTCAAGATCCTCCTTCGATTTCTCTGCGATGCGCTTCTGTTCCTCATCGTGGTAGAAAACCGCCGTCCGGTACTGAGGACCCCGGTCAGCAAACTGCCCGCCCGGATCCGTCGGATCTATATGATGCCAGAAGATATCCAGGACCTGCTCATAACTCACCTTTGAAGGATCGTAGTATACCTGTACCGCTTCATAGTGGCCCGTCTTTCCCGTTGAGACTTCCTCATAGGTGGGGTTTTCCTTCTGACCACCGGTATAGCCCGATATGATCTTTGCAACGCCAGACACCTTTTCAAAATCGGAAGCTATGCACCAGAAACAGCCACCCGCGAGGGTTGCGACCTTCAAATTTGTCTGCTCTTCTTTCATAGGATTGTTCACCTCTTGTTTTTTGCGTCTGTCCTAACACGCGCTTAGCGCGAATATCAGCGAAAACATGATGATAAGGATTTTCATGGGAATTCTTCTGTCTCGTTTCACAGACGGCACCCGCAGGGTGAAGGGAAGCCCCATTGCGGGACGATCACTTTTGAGAGTGACGGGGGCAAAGGCACGACGTTCACAGTGATGCTATCTCGATTAGCTCAGGATGGATCTTTTTGCCACTCCTTCCGAAGACGATCGATGACTTTTCGTTGGCTTTTGTGACGTTCTCGTAAAAACGTGCGTCGCAGATCAGCGTTGGTGAAACCGCTATGGCTCCTGCTCCGGCTGATGCAGGCATGCGCTGCCCAGAGACATTTACGTCCTTATTTCCGGTCCGACACTAAGAAAACGCTGCAGTATACTGCAACCTGTGCACAAAGAAAAAAAAAGAGATTTTACGTATTCAAGGCTGTAACTGAATTGTCACGCGAATAAGGAAGCAAGTCCGCCTATGAACAATATGATAACTCCGATCCAAGCTAGCCAAAGTACTAGACCCGGAAGCAGGAATAAAAGGATTGCTAGTATAATAGCAAGTAGGATCAACCCACCGCCACTCGCTTGTCTTGTCTCAACCATGATTTTCACCTCCTGTTGGATATGTTTAATCGTTATATTTATCTGTTTCTTTATTGAGTGGAAAAGATTGAATTTACGAGTTTCTTTAGGGTTTAGACGTTCGCCGCAAGCGTCGACATTTGGACGCATGACCATTATCTTAGCGACGCTCAGCTCAACGGACCAATGAATAGTAAGCAAAACTTCCAAGAAACAATTTCTACCGTGTCACTCTATGCCTTCTTGGGTCAGGTCGTAAACTAAACCCATAACGGCCTTTAAATAGAAAAAAGAAAAGGGGTAAAGCCCCTACTACGCCTTCACTACGACGGTGTGCGCTGCGCGGTCTCCAGTTCGCTGTCTCTTATCCGACGTCCATATAAGAATTGCACCGAGCAAGAACGGGATAATGAACGGTATTGCGTCGATGATCAGCAGTAAGGAACGCACGAGTGCGTCGACGTGGCCAATCTTTGCACCATCCTCTTTGACCACTTTGATCTTAAGGACCATCATGCCCACCGTCTGTCCATACGCTCCCAAGAAGAGAGTGAAATAGAAGAGCACGATGAGTGTTGTTATGATGCTGCCAAGTCCTGCGAGCGAATTCGCTGTCGTGGAAATGTGAAAGGTTCCATTAGTAAAATTCGCGCTATTGACGACGGGCGTTTGCAAAGGACTCGCGAAAACTGACGCAATAATGCCAGCAATAATGACATCGATAAGAAGAGCTACGAATCTGACACCGACGCTACGCTACTGCAGCGGGGCTGGGGTCATTTCAGGCGCTGGAGTCATTTCATTTGTCATTCGTTCACCTGCTTTATGGCTATGTCGCCTACGCGAACCGCCATTACCCACAAGATGGACCCGTTGCTGTCTCCTCAAACGGTCAATGGGAGATGACTGCATCTTTTGGGAGCAGCGGAAGGCATGATATTACGGCGCTCGCTGCAGACCAAAACGCCAACGAGACTCTCTTACTATACCAAGCGGCCAGTGAATCGAGTGGTGATTATTCGGGGTTGCCTGCCCTTCCTTCAGGATGCATAACGCTGGCTTCAGTCACCGTCTCTAGAACGTAGCTTTAACCGTGCTATTCGTTCAAGCAGGTTTACAGAAGTGAGGGAGGAGAAATACTTACAGATCAAGAAGGCCAAACCGTCTGATTACCAGCAATAAGAGGATCGGTTTGCAGCAACACTTGTGTAAACGGTTAGCAATCAGCTTTCTTTCTAGCTTGTTCAAAAGGGGTACTCACCCAATATTTCATATAAACATCATACACGTGCTCAGGCAGCGGATCATAATAGGTTGCTATGAGGGTTCTTACGTCGGCACAAGGCTCCGGTCACCACGTTGAAATCATCCGCATATCAGGATACACGATGTAAACTCGGCACGGTCGCAGAGAGCGGTCGTGGGGACCGAGAATATCAACAATACGTGCTGAAGGATACTCAACATGAAGACATTGATTGTCTACGCTTCAGTTCACCACCAGAATACGGAGAAAGTGGCGAAGGTGATAGCAGCAGAGCTAGAGGCAGACCTTGTCTCTGTTGGTCACGTGCAACCCGGCGCCCTCACGGCGTATGACCTGATCGGATTTGGATCAGGGATTTATGGCGGGAAGTTCCATCAGGCTCTCCTCCATTTTGTAGAGACGCTCCCAACCGTTACGGAAAAACAGGCCTTTGTATTCTCTACCTGCGGTGTAGGAGGAACGCGATGGCACGCTGCCTTCAAAGAGCTGCTGGTGAACCGAGGATTCTCGGTGGTGGGTGAGTTTTCCTGCAAAGGGTGGGATACAAACTCTTTTTTGAAACTTTTCGGGGGGATTAATAAGGGAAGACCAAATGAGCAGGATCTGGAGGAAGCGCGGGGATTTGCACAAGGATTGAAACAAAAATATACATGATCACAGTGCCGGTGCCCGCGCACGTGCTTTCATCCAAATCTTGGTCGGTGCGAGCATCTTCACACGCTAGCCGCACGTCTCCCCAATATTGCATGTAAAGATCATACACGTGCTCAGGCAGCGGATGCTTGTAAAAACGCCAATCCACTCCAGAAGCCCCGTGAGTGAGTATGTAGTTCTTGTTCGACTGATCCCATTGCAATATGTCGCCCTGCTGCTCACAAACCCGTGATGAGCGGCAGTAATGGATAAACATTAAGTCAAGAAAGAACACGCCCTATTTTAGCCCAAAAAATTAGTCTGCGATCTTCGCGCCTATTATCTTCACCTCTTTCGCCGGCCGGTCCATAGCGCCAGTCTTCACTTTGCCCATCTTCTCTACCACATCCATTCCCTCAACAACCTTGCCGAAGACCGGATGAGCTTTGTCCAGGTAGTTGTTGCTTACCAGGTTGATGAAGAACTGGCTGCCGCCCGTGTTCGAACCGGCGTTGGCCATGGCAATGGTCCCCCGATCGTTGCGGTTGTGATCGGTGAACTCATCCTTGATAGCGTAACCCGGTCCACCCCGGCCAGTGCCCGTGGGGTCCCCGCCCTGGATCATGAAGCTGTCGATGATCCGGTGGAAGATGGTGCCGTCGTAGAATCCCTTCTCCACCAGCTTTCGGAAGTTGCCCGCGGTAATGGGCATATCATCAAAAAGCTCCAGGGTGATGTCCCCCATGCTGGTGTTCAATAATACCTTGGTCCTGCCTGCCTGCGAAGTGCCTTCTGCCATGTCCTCATCCCTCAATCATGTATCTTGAATTCTCCATTTCTGGTTGATGAGTCGTCATTCGGATTATTTATATAAAAAATTAAGGGAGACTGCGGCCCGTATTATCCTCACTTCCTGCGGATCCTGATCATTGAGCCTTAGATAAAGTGCCTTCATATTGATGCTGTAATCACATTCTTGAATTGATGCTGATATCTTACCACTTCATGTGGTGACTGATACAGCAACGTTTCGAGGAGATTTTATGCATAGCATATAATTTGTGCTGGGGCCCCAATCAAAACTGGTTGTCAATATGACGGGCAATTCAAACAATTTGGCTGTTTTTGCCAGCCCTAAAACCTTGTTTCTGAATTCTTCGGGGGATGCGTCACGTACCAATTGCATCAGTCCCACTTGGTGCTCAATGAACAGTAATGCCGCATCTCCTGAAGTTAACGCTTCGTAGGGGCCTTCATTTTCCTTGTATTTCGTCATCTTCATTCTCCCATTTCATCTGTCCAGCAAGGTTCTTGTGCAGCATTAAAAAACCTCTTACGGATTTAATGACACAGCTCGACGCAAAAGATATTCCTTTGTGCGGCGCCACAACTACAAGCGCTTAGTAATCTTGGAGATCGTTCATTAGAAAGGAGAGATGTTACCATGAGCCAAACCAGGAGGGTTGTAAGGAGTTGGAAGAGCGTGCCCACCATCGAAGGGGCAGGAGTCCATTTGAAGCGGGCGCTTGGTTTTCAAGGAGCGTCCCCGGAACTCGATCCGTTCCTTCTGCTGGATGACTTCCATAGTCACACTCCGTCAGAATATCTGCCCGGGTTTCCGTGGCACCCGCACCGCGGAATCGAAACCATAACCTACGTTTTGGAAGGAATGGTCGCGCACGGTGATAGCATGGGGAATAAGGGGACTATCAGCGCTGGCGACATGCAATGGATGACCGCTGGCAGCGGAATAATCCACCAGGAGATGCCGGAAGGTGGGGCAGATGGTCGCTTGTGGGGCTTGCAGCTGTGGACCAACCTCCCTCGCTCCCATAAAATGATGACGCCCCGTTATCGGGAGATTAAAGCTGAGGACATCCCAGAAGTCGTTCTTAATTCCGGTTCTCGCATAAAGGTGATCTGTGGCACAGTGGAGGGGGTCCGCGGGCCGGTTCAGGACATAATCGCCGAGCCAGAATACCTTGATATCACCGTGCCCCCTCATTCCCGTCTCCAGCACCGCGTTACAGACGGCTATACGGCACTCGCTTATGTGCTCGAGGGGGCTGCTTATTTTGATGAAGAGCCGAAATCACCGTCTGAAACAGTCAGCAGAGACGCATTACAGCAGGAGCCGCGCGGGAGCTTACACGGTCCAGAGAGCGTAATCGAGTACGAGCGTGAACGGCATGAGATATCAGTAAGCACCGAAAATGATGGGGCACGCTTTATCCTCATCACCGGACAACCCATTGGCGAGCCTGTTGCGTGGGCTGGCCCCATCGTGATGAATACGCAAGAAGAGCTTCGCACAGCTTTCCAAGAGTATCGCGAAGGCACGTTTGTCAAAAAGTAGAACGACTGTCGTTACCGGTTATTGCAGATCGCTCGTGCTGTCTGCGGTTTCTGTCGAGCATAGCGCGCGCATGAGTAGCTGATGCTGGGGCGACAGAGATGAATGAAGACGGATTTGGGCCTGAAAAGCTGTTTGCCGGGGAAGCTTTGTTTGCGGCTGTCGTTGCCGAAATAAGGGGATATTGAAAGCATGTGGGATGATGAATCAGAAGAATCAATAACAGGATACTATCCGAAGAGCGGATCCTATGTTGTGGAAGATCGCTATGAGTTAGTTAATGATGGAAATGCGACATTAGAGACAGTTTATGTGAACCCAGCACTTGAGGGTAAGCCTAAGTTAGATAGCGCTTCTTTTACGTTAATTAGGTCTTTTGAGCTACCGAACAGTGAACCAGAGAAAAAAATCAAGCTCAAGAATGTGTTAATCGACGGGCAATTCAAGGTCGTGCTTCCAGACACAGCTTTAAGACCAACAGGATACATCGGCAATGCAAAGCCAGACAGTGATGCAGAGAGGTATCTCTTCTTGGATAGTAGATTTACGTTGACGGATCTGTATACCCTTCCGTTACCTACCGTCACCATCAAAGGGAAGTTCAAACATCTGGAATCAGAGAGACTCTATCAAATCCCGATAGAGGGGGCATTTTTGACTCAAGACCTCCCCGGGTCGTTCTTCAGACGGCCATTAGAAGAGGCCACCTATAGCTTCATAGCGACAGATGCAACCATTAGCCCAATGTCAGGAGGCTACCAGCAATAACGTTCATAGGCCGTCGCCTCACCTTCTTAGACCAGAGTCGGCAATAAGGATTGCCTGCTGAGAGCATGCGCCCCGCAGTATCTGACGTTCCTCAGTCTTAGAAAAGCTCTTTTATCTCGTCCCGAGCCACGAAGGTCACGGTCACGATCCGTGCTGAAAAAATGGCGAATTCGATCTCGCTAGTTTTAGTGAAGACCGCTATGATCGATAGACAGATAGTGCAGTGTGTTCAATTTACCTATCGACATCACGGAGGAAAATGACTCTTTTTCCGCTTTCCTTTAATAAGCTGCTGCACAGCGTGACGCGAGACCGTCTCCATTTCAGGTCAAATAGGGGCCTGAAGGCAATCTGCGCGAGGGGCCACGAATATGAAAAAGTGGATGTGGCTCTGCAACATCGATAGATTTATTCACTCACTGTCAATACCCTCAAGAACTTCTTCTAAGATCTCTCTCACCCGTCTATTGGTCATTGCAGCAGAACGGGCCAGTCTCGTCTCAGGGAACGAAACGTCTTTACACAGTTGATCTAGGTCTTCTTTCTCGTGGTTGAGCAAGTCAATAACCTCTAATAACCTCTCTTTCATTTATTCACCTTTCATATTAGGTAGGAGCTCATAACAGTCAGCTATTAATTCTTTGATTGTGTCAAGGTCTTCTTGCGTTGCCTCTTGAGCCATGGCTCATTCCCACAACTTTTGTAATGATCATCAGCATTTAATCCTTCGGTGACAAAATACAGGTACCGGTGATCATCACATGCTACAAAAAAGAAGGGTATTACGCGACCGTTTAGACGGCTTTTATCTCAAAGTGCGAGCGCGCAGCGTGCACGCTACGGCAGTTTTGATAACTTCCTTCTTTTTCGACGTATCAAACGCGCGCAGCTCTCGAGCTCTCCAGCTTAAGCCTTTATAAACCAACAGGGAAGAAGGAAGTGTATGGTTGAACCGCGGGACACTGTTGAAATTGTTAATGTGGTTGCATCCACCGGCATTGGACAAGAAATAAACCTCAAGCAAGCAACGCTTGCTTTAGATGGCGCAGATTACGATCCTAAACGGTTTCCGGGCCTTGTCTATCGCACCAAGGAACCGAAGACCGCTGCACTAATCTTTCGATCGGGAAAAATCGTTTGCACTGGCGCAAAGAGTATAAATGATGTGTACAAGGGTCTGGAAAAGGTATTTCAAAGTCTACGAAATATCGGAATCGACGTGAAGGGAACGCCGGAGATTAAGGTGCAAAACATCGTCGCGTCAGCAGATCTTCACTCAGTTTTGAATTTAAATGCAATTGCCACCGG
>CABDZG010000033.1_pt1 | contig 40240 bp, 44 predicted proteins | sample 3132101 | NCBI WGS metagenome assembly CABDZG01 (sample SAMEA5534340, study PRJEB31848) | metagenome | biome: tundra; feature: field; material: soil | place: USA | collected 2013-05 | depth 0.45 m
TGGGGTTTAAAAGCTGTAACTGTATGGGCCAACTTCCGAGTTCTGAAGTTAAGGTCACCGGCTCATGCGTCTGATTGCCCGATTTACGTAAATCCCGCGGCATTGAACCGGGACAACCGCCGACCAATGGTAACGCTTCGTAATCAGGAATTTCAATGTTGTTTTCCTTTAAAAAGTCAATAGCTTCATTTACAAGATCCTCCTGGCCGTGTTCCTGAAGATGCTGCAGGTGGGCTTTTATGACATTAGGTCCTGCTTTTGCGATATTTTCCATAACCTTGCGTTCATCATACGGTTCGCCTTCTCGCGTTTCAATTTCTATAGCACCTTCCGGGCAATCCCCAATGCAGGCCCCTAAGCCATCACAGAATAAATCACTTATAAGTCTGGCCTTCTCGTCAATTACCTGCAAGGCACCTTCAGGACATCCAGTAACGCAACTGCCACAACCAGTGCATTTTTCTTCATTGATTCGGATAATATCTCTTTTCACGCATCATCTCTCCTTTCTATAGGATCAGGGCTTCTACACCTCTAAATAATCAACAGATGTTATAGACCTCGATCGTTGAGGGCGGTTTGGGGGCAATGTTATGAGTGACGCTGACAATGCCGGGCACTTTGCGGATAATCTCCCCGGCGACCTTTTCGAGGATTTCAAGGGGAAGTCGGGTTGATGTCGCGGCTCGCGCATCGATGCTGTCCCAGCAGCGAACCTCGATCTGCTGGCCGTAGTCACGTTTGCCGTCGCGTATGCCCGTAACACGGTTTCGTGAAGGGTCGCCATATACTGGACGACAGAGCAACCTCAACTAAAACAAGCGGCACCTTACTTCTCACGCCATAACTCGTATATTTGCAGTCAATCGACCTCGACGGCTGAATAGTACAGCGGTTCCGCGCCCAACGCCGCGCTGCCGTTCGTTTCCGACGAAAATATTTTTCTTGACAAGACTTCGTATAGTTACTATTGTCACAACCTTAGTAACGTTTATATATCGTGCTACCGTTACTACGCGTGACTGAAAACTGGGATGTAGGAGGGTAACGAAATGACTGCGGATAGCGAATACCGTGTTCACTTCGTAAAACAGGAAAACGGCCCACAAAGGCGGATCCGGCACGGCGCAGTCACGTTGCGCGCGGTGATAGAGAAGCGGACACCAAACGGACGCGTACTCGATAAAATGCGGCTCGGCTCCATTGACGTGGACGCGCTCGAATACGATGTCGTAAGCGACAGGGAAGAATTTTGGCGCGTCACTGATTTGTACCTCGACCTATTTGATATGCCGAACGATGCCGCCGACGTGGTTTGCGCGTATCTATCCCAGGTAGTGAAGCCGGTTACGGAGTGCGAAGCATCGGCAGATAACGATTGCGGCGGTCGGTTGCGCGAAACGATGCGCCCCGATTCGTAAAAAATATGAAACGTGAAGATCGCGCGACGATATCGGTACACGTCAAGACAAAAGCCGAGATAGACGCTATAGGCAAACGCGGCGAGACGTTTGACGATATCATCAAGCGGTTGCTTGCGTGCTATCGCGAACGTTGCGCGGGCAAATAACGCTTTGGCTGGCCTGGTACCACGGAACTGTCAGTATGCCAAGCGGCGCGGATGGCGAACTATTCACAATAAGTAACGCGCTTATTGTCGCCCCCGCGTTTACAACCGTTATACTTCTCGCACCCTCGACAGCCCGTCATTAACGGGTAAATCAAATCACTCCCTTACAGTTGATACCTACGTCCAGGGAACAACTAATGATAGTCACGATTGCCGATGCCGAGACCGAAATAACCAGGGCGCAGCATCGCTTGAAAGAAAGAGAACGTAGTGAGCCCCTAGGGCAAAAATAGGTATATCTGCTGTGCGCTGTCGAATTGTCAAGAGGAACGCGGGTGCCGTGCTCGATACCCCCCGCCGACGTTACCAGCTCATTAACGACGAGCCGGCCTTTATTGCTCATCGTCGGGCATAAGTGAACCCTCCGAGTTTTCCGCGACGAAAGTTTATTGGCTGCGCACTGTAATCCTGACACGAGGTTATGACATGCGTTTTATGGTTAAATGTACAATACCAGCCGAAATCGCCAACCCACTGATAAAGAGTGGAACGTTATTCAAACAACTAATGAAGTATGTCGACGACGTGAAGCCAGAGGAGCTGTACTTTACGCCCTCTCACGGACAGCGAACAATATATTTCGTGCTGGATATGCCGAGCATTGACAAAATGGCCTTAGTGACCGAGCCGCCGTGGCTCGATTGGGAGGCTGATGTTGAGATGACGCCGGTGATGACGCTTGCCGACTTGGAAAAGTCGGGATCGGACATGGAGAAAATAGTTGGCGACAGGAGGTAGCTCCGAACTAGAATAATAGGCTAGTAAGCCCCTCAATTACGTTGTCGGACTTTAATAGTTGGTAGCATAGCGTATGAGTTTGAGTCAATGTGCAGATACGTGTTCGTATGAACAAAAGGTCAAATCGCTATAAGGGAGATGCAATGTTTGTGAAAGTATTAGCAATAAACGGAAGTCCGAGAACCAAATGCAATACCGCAACCCTATTGAATAATGCGCTTGAAGGAGCAGCTTCACAGGGGGCAGAGACTGAACTTGTTCATCTTTATAAACTCAATTTTAAAGGCTGCATAAGCTGTTTTGCATGCAAACTGAAAAATGGCGAGAGCTATGGTAGGTGTGCCGTAAAGGATGATTTGACACCAATTCTCGAAAAAGCTGAGGAAGCTGATGCCATCATCTTGGGTTCTCCTATCTACCTGGGAACAGCTACCGGCGAGATGCGATCCCTAATGGAGAGGTTGATATTTCCGTACTTGGCGTATGATGCAAACCACTCAACGCTTTTTACGAAAAAGATCAAGACGGGTTTAATTTACACTATGGGTGCGAAAGAAGACCAGATGAAACTAATGGGCTATGACCAGTCTCTCGCTATTGTTGAAATGGTAATGAAGAGGATCTTCGGGGAATCGGAATCGCTGTTAGTTACCGATACCTATCAATTTGACGATTATTCTAAGTATGAGTCAACATTATTTAACGTTGAAGAGAAAGCAAAGAGACGAGAAGAAGAGTTTCCAAAAGACTGTCAAAAAGCTTTTGACATGGGAGTTCGCTTTGCCCAAATTCAAGGGTAGCTGTTTAGAAGCAAAACGCGGCATCTTCTAATACTTCGAGGTTTTCTATAACCGTTTCAGGCTACATTCAGCAATCGGACTGCACGAAATTGACCAAAGGCTCTATCTTTCATCCTGATTCCGGTTTCGCCATAAAGATTTGCAGATTGCGCTGACTGCGAAATCGAATTGAAGATCATTGAGCAATGATCTAAGCGAACAGATCGAAAAGCCAAAAGTTAGTTTTCCCAAACTGAATGAAAAACAAAAAAGAGGAAAACACTTACTTTAGAGCGAAGATTGGCACAGAAAAAGAAAGAATTGACTAGAGCCGCAATTTTGGTTTTTTTGCTTTTGCTGGCGTGAGCTGGCTTTGCAACCCAAGAAGGGGACGTATACGGCTATTCTCATTTTCAAAATCATATATAAATCCCACATACGGGGCCGTTGCGGTACATTTTGGCGCAACTCTGTAAAGACGTAGCATAGTGACGATAACGCGACAATCTTTCTTGGGGCTTCACACATGAGAGGCCCATGGTCTGTCCAGGGCTCCTGTCTTGCGGGTTCGGAGCCTGTATTAGGCTCCGCTTGCTTGTTGGATTCTCTTCTAGTACATAGCGCTGCTTAAGAGCTATGTAGCATCACCAGTAGGGCTGAAGTAGCGTGTAGAAAACCACAGAGCAACGTTGACCAAGCTTAGAGAATGGGTACTCCAATCAACGGCCCTATGACAGCGGCAACCGCTTGCCCCGAACCGATGCCAAGGACCGCCACGGCGACCGCTATCGCGAGCTCGAAATTGTTGCTCGCCTCAGTGAATGACAGCGTGGCCGTCTTCGTATAGTTGATCCTGACTCGGCAGCACACATAGAAAGTGAGGAAGATTATGCTTTTTCAGCAGAATAAATACTTATTTCTAGTTCTTTCGCAACAATATCTTTAATGGCTGCACCAAATGCTTTGAAATGTTCCGCTTGCATGTGGGTCTCTAATACTTCTCTGTTTTCCCATTGCTCAAACATCATTAGAACATCCTTATCTTCAGTGCTGGCAAATAACCCATAACTGATACACCCTAATTCTGAACGGGTGGGTCCAATTAAATCCTGAGATCTTGAAATAATTTTATCCCTATCACCCGGTTTGGCTGTTATAGTGGCTTTTACTATGATCATATCCTATCCTCCTTAACTTTACTTTATGAAATTGAATCATACGATTTATAACAATTTCTCGATATTCTTATAACTTGATAATAAAGAGTCTGCTGCTGAAATCGTCAGAACACAAGTATAGAGAAGGGGTAGGGGGCCGGTGCCGGCCCCTCCTTCGTGCTTGGCGTCTTCGTGCGAGCAGACGATCTCGCCACCACACTCAGGGCACGTCCACCACACTCAGGGCACGTGAGAGTGCACTTAATGATTTCATTTTGCTCGTCATCCTCTGCCATTGTTCCACCTCTTGTTGACTACTAATTATAGCGTAGCGGAGTATAAAAGTAGTGTGGTAAATTCAGCTACCGTTGGCGGTAATCAGCAGGCACCCCCCATCTTTGTGTTACATTATACCGAGGCACTGTTGACTCGAAGTGAACCCAGATGAGAGCATTATCTAACTGAGGATGCGCCGCGAAAAAAAAGCTGAGCACGTGCCCGCAAGTGTGTCAGGTGGATTCTCAGGGACTTACAGCAGCGTTTCAATGCTTACGGCAATAGCGATTTAAGTCTAAAAAAGGAGTTTAGCATAATGAGTTTTAGAGTGAGACGATGCTTAACGCTTCTTTTCTTTATTTTTCTTATTGTAGTCAGTGCTTTAGTTAACGCACAAATAGGGATAGGCGTTTCACCAGCCCGTATTGATTTCGGCACGGTCGTACGTGGAGGTAGTGCAGAGCGAGACGTGATACTCTACAACACCGGCGGCAATTCGACGCTCGCTTATTCTATCAACTTCACGAATGTTACGAATACGAGCGGACAGCTAAGCGCGAGCCCAGCAAGCTTGACAATCGCTCCAAACTCAAACGTAACGGTGGCCGTGAGGCTTGACGTACCGAGCGACGCCAAGGACGGCAATTTTAGCTCAAGCATGCTCGTTAATACGTCGTCGGCGGTGCGCCCAGCGCTACGCGCTAACATCACTTACACAGTCCAAGGTAACGCACCTGCACAAACAGGGCAAGGCGTAGACGTGCCTCTCGTTGCTGGGGCTCTTGGAGTCTTTGCGCTCGTGGCTATTGGAGCAGTTTATGTTATCTTACTAAGGGGAAAATGAAGACTGACACTCATACCGATATTGAAACGATACGCGAGGCTATTGCTGACGATGAGATGCAGCAACATTTGAGTACAGCATGCGTAAGGTGAACCACTTAAGAGGCTTCACGAAAAAGAGCATATCGCCATTCACTTAGCACAAATCGTAATACTTTGACCTCATCTGACTGAATTCAGAAAAGCAAAAAAGAGGAAATCACTTACTTTAAAGCGAAGATTGACACAGAAAAAGAAGAATTGATTAGAGCTGCAACTTGACTTTTTTGCTTTTGCAGGCCTAAGCTTACTTTGTTATTTGCAAATGCAAGGGAGGTATAGGGCGTTTTCTATTTTCAAAATCATATAGAAATCCCACATACGGGGCCCTTGCGGTACTTTTTGCCGCAACTGCGTCAAGACGTAGCACGGTAACAATAGCGCATTACTCTTACTTGGGGGTTACAAGAACAACTCCGTTGTTTATCCTAGGCTCCTGCCTTGCTGCGGAGCCTCAATAAGATCGCTTCTTGTTGGCCTCTGCAGCCGGATAATCGCGTGCGAGTGACCGGCAAGGCTACGAAAATATCGTGTCGCAGACCCGTTGCACAAGCACAAAATGGCTTTTTGTTTGTGTAATCCTTGTGATTGTGTTCTCTCTTTTTGCGTTTTTTGGCATGTCTTGCGCTGGACTCCTGGTTTGTATTGAGAAAACTTGTCAAGCGAGTCCATATAGCTAACAAACATCCTAGAAAGCGTTTATGTCCACGATATGCGTAAAGTTCGCGTAAACAATTGCAGGTGAATGAGGAGGAGCATTGGGTAACACACATGTGCTACCCAATGTCAAAGCGCTACAATCTTTATATCTTTCAAGCGCTCTTCTATGCGATCTAAGCTAAGAGGTAACCATACTGCTCTGTGAGCCGTGTTGACTTTAGAGGAGCTTTATGACGGAGTATTTTCAACCGGATCAAGCCATAGTCAAAGTTGTAAGAGGTTCCTCGCTCGGTATGGGATTTCTTGTCGACGACACTCACATAGTCACTTGCGCCCACGTCATCTCATCAAGCACTCCTGAACTGGGTTCCGATGATATCCTCACGCAGCCGGACGATCCTGTAGCTATTACATTTGTTTTTATTGACCGCGAGAAAGAGTATACCGCTCACGTCGAACACTGGGGTGCGCCACTAAACGCTCCCTGTCCAGATTTTCAAGACATCGCCATTCTCAAACTAGACGATCCTAAACCAAAACTTGCGAGACCCGCTTGCCTCATTAATCACGAGGAGCAGGGCGGCACTTTCATGGCCTACGGCTATCCTGAATGTTTCGAAGGCGCAGAACCAATTTGGGCACAGGGAAGCATCCTCGGTCGGCTTGATGATACAAACTGTTTCCAAATTCAGCACGAGAGGGACGTAGGGATCTTCGTTCAGCAGGGGTTTAGTGGCACGGCTGTCTGGGCAAAGGAGCTTAAAGGCGTTGTCGGCATGATTGTTTCAGGGGACAAAAAAAGAGGCATAGCAACTGCCATTCCCATGGATGCAATCGAGAGAGTGTGGCCTTCTTTAAAACCGTTTGTCACCGATAACTGCCTTCCTCCCATTTGCAATCTTCCCTATCTCCGCAACAAGAGCTTCACTGGACGTGAAGAACTCATTGCAAACTTACGAGCTGCCTTTGCCTCGGAGGATCCCACGGCACACAAGCAAGCGATCACCGGCATTCTAGCCGTTGGCAAGACCCAACTGGCCCTCGAGTATGCTTATCGATTTCACGCAGATCACGCGGTCACCTGGTGGATACGTTCTGAGGATCCCCGCACCCTCGCCGCGGGCTACGCTCGCCTCGCAACTGAACTCAATTTGTCTATTAAAGACTCAAGCGATCAAACTGCCATAGTGAATGCTGTTCGCCGCTGGTTCGAGACCAATCAGCGCTGGCTCATAATCTTTGATAACGTCTTAGACCAGAACGCGATCTACAACTACCTGCCTCGCACAGAAAAAGGCTCCATCATTATTACGTCGCGTGATCCAAAATGGGGGAATAAAGCAAATGTGCTTGATCTTGCTGTTTTTGACCGTCATGAATCGATAGAGTTGCTCACCAGACTCACCGGACAACACGACGACATCACAGCTAATGAACTCGCTGAAGAGCTTGGCGATTTGCCCCTCGCTATCGCTCAAGTTGGCGCGTACTGTGAAGTGCACGACAAATCTCTCGCTGATTATCTCAAGTTGTTTCGCAAGCGGAAGGTGGATTTGCTTGAACACGGTGAAGTGTCAGATGAGTATCACAATACGGTCACTACCACTTGTGACATCGCGTGGTCGGTAGTGCATCGTGACATGCCTGCTGCCGCGACTCTTTTTAACTTCTGTGCGTTCCTCGCACCGGATGACATCCCGCTATCTCTCTTACTCGACGGGGTAGCAAAACTTCCTGCTCCTGCCAACGTCCTCAGCGATGAACTCGAATTTGGCGACGCAATTGTTACTCTCTCACGTCACGCACTCGTTACGAAAAAAGGTGACTTCCTTTCAGTTCACCGGCTTGTACAGTTAATTACCCGCGATCGATTGAGCGGCCGCGAAGGACGAAAGCTGGTCGAGCTAGCCATCCAATTGCTAAACGATGCTTTTTGCTTCGACGAAAATCACAGAGCGAGTTGGCTTACATGTGAAGCTCTCGCACCACACATCTTGCAGGTAAAGCAACACGCAGACAGTCTTGAAATCAAGTCAGAGACTTTTGCAGCACTTTTAACCGGAACAGGTTCCTATTTGCGGTTTAGAGCGGATTACAACGCAGCTAGGGTGTTTCATCAACAAGCTCTAGCCATCAGGAAGGAAATCCATGGAGACAAGCATCCGGATGTCGCTACAAGTCTGGACAACCTTGGACATGTCTATGAGTCTTTGGGTGAGTACCCGCAAGCTAAGCACTGTTACGAGCAGGCACTGACCATCCGGAAGGGCATCCATGGCGACAAGCATCCGGATGTCGCTACGAGCTTGAACGGCCTTGGGCTCACGTTGTGGCATCTAGGTGAATATCCTGAAGCTCGAGAGCACCTTGAAAAAGCACTCGCAACCTACGAAGCCGTTTACGGCCCCTATGTTGCCACGGCTCTAAATAATCTTGGGCTCGTCTTCGATTCATTGGCAGAACTTGAAAAAGCTCGGGCGTGTCACGAACAAGCCTTGGCGTTGAGAAGGAGGATCTTTGGCAACAAACATCAGGCCGTCGGCATGAGTCTAAACAACCTTGGTGCTGTTCTTCTGAAGTTGGGCTACAGCACCCAAGCTAGAGAGAAGCTCGAAGAGGGTCTGGCGATCTATAAGGCGGTGTATGGGGAAGAACATCCGAACGTCGCTCGCGTTCTAAACACGCTTGGTTGTGTCTTTCAGGACTTGCACGAGTATCTGCAAGCTAAGGAGAAACTCGAAGAAGCGGTAAGGATCGGTAAAGTTGTCTACGACGACGGACACCCAGAAATGATTGGGCTATCCAAGATCTATAGAGAGTTTCTTGATAGGTACTCTACCTTGTATAGTGTGGGATTAAGAACGACGCGACAGGACGTTCGTTGTTGTTGCTGTGTTATCATTCCAACTGGAGGGTAATAAATGGTTGAAAAAGGTGAGACAAACTACGATAACATAATAGAACTCATAAGAGTAGCTCTTGCTAACGGGGCTAGCCATGATGAGGCAACTGCAAATGTGGCATTGGCTCAGGCTCTGTTAACTTTTGAGGTCACGGATAAACTATTAGCTCTCTTAGTGAGAGAAAAGGTTCTACCGCAAGAAGAGGTCGACAAGCTAGAAGCAGACGCTCAAAAGGCTCACCGCACCGGTATGCTAGCGATGGCTGAGAAAAACCCAGATATTGCGAAGAAGATTAAGAACTGAGGAAGCCGCCTGCAACGTATGCCGTTCAATTAGCAGAACTTCAGAAACTCCCTGGGCCAAATGCAGTTCTTATTTGATTGATCCGGCTTCATTATGTCGCCTCACTGCTAGCAAAGTTTTCAGAGACCCCCGAAAAATGACTCGGCATCAAGACCAACGTCAGCGACATAATTAGATGGTGAAGGCGACGTCTCTTCAGTAGTTCATGTAGATATTGTATACGTTCTCTGGCAACGGATTTCGATAATGGCTCCACGAAACGCCCGAAACTCCATGATCAGGATGTGCGCCGCACAGGCTCAGCTCTATCCGCAGGTGCAAAATCTGATACAAGAGTTGCAGGCGTTGTAGGGGGTCGTGAAGGGGTTTTCGTTATCCTCTTCACTTCTTCTTTTTTTCACTTTCGGCGTTCGAGCTGCTGATATTAGTTCACGGGAAGTCAGTCGAACTCTGGCGACTTGTGGGTAGCGCACAAGCAGCGTCAAAACGCGAATCAATCTTTCTTGGGGCCATACACTGAGCGATGCCTTGATTTCTGCTCCAGAGGATATCTCTTGCGCCCCGTTGACTTAGGGCCAAACGCAAGACTTAAGCTAATACAGCGCCGTCATGCCTAGGATTCATTTTTTCATCGGGGGGTAGACACGGAATGGACGAACGTAAAAGATACTGTAAGAACTGTGGTGCTGAAATTATACCAGATTCTGATTATTGCTCTCGTTGTGGCACCGGTGTTGAATATACGCCTTTGCGAGTCAGCCAACCACAAGAAACTTCATCAGTCGACCAATCACAAAAAACGCCGCGAAAGTGGTTAGTCGCACTTGTTGTCGTTTTATTGGTCGTCGGCGTTATTGGCGGAATCGCCCTCATTGGTAATTTCACGACCAGCGCAGGAAACACAGACTATAGCAGTTATTACAACAGCTTTTCCGGTCAAGGGTGGACGATCACGTCACCATTTATCAAAGGCACCGATACCAAGGCAATACAGCTTATCTTGGCACGATGAGGAACGATACCGGTAACTATAGTGTAACCTCTGTAATACACGTTTTTGACACCGAAAGCGCCGCACAAAACGACTATACTACACAAGTTACAAGTTCCATCTCGCAGGGTTATACGACGGTTGATTTAGTACATTCGCGTCTTAACCCCCACCTTTCTCTTTTTTCGAGAGGAGGCGGCCAAAAATAGCGTGAAACCGCCCGAGGCCAACAGCACGACAGACAGGCAGAGTCACAAGTTGCTGTTTGTCGCGCTTCCCTTTCTGCTTGCAGTTGTGCTCGCGCTGGCCAACAACCTATAATCCCGGGACAAATTTCGCCAACAGATAAATGTCTTCTTCCGGGGCAGATACTATATGGGAAATTCCTGGAGGTGTTGCATAAGAAAGTCCGGGTTTAAGTGGCAGTTTTTTATTTCCGATGATAAACGTGCCCTCGCCACTGATGGCTTCGTTAAATTCCCATTCCTCATGGGAATGATTTCCAACATCACAACCACCCTCAACCTTCACAATGTGACAGCTAAAGGCACCATCCGTGTCCTCACCAGTTATAAGATTCTTTTAAAAAAGTCCAAAAAAAAAGTGAAAAAGAAATGAATCTTTTTCACGAAGTTACTGCGGGAATAACTTCTTTGAATATGTCAATACCGTTGTTGACATTTGGACTGCTGTTTCCTAGACAGAAGTGATCTATGCCTACGTCTATGAACCTTTCAATTTCCTTGATCAATTCTTCGGCGTCGGTTGCCACCATGTAGTTTTCTTTTATCATGGCGTGGTTTACCATGTCTGCGTGGAGTTCAACTTCCGTGGCTTCACAGACACGGTACTTGAACATTGATGGAACAAGACATCCAGCCCAGAATCGAAGACCTTCAATTGCTTTATCATAGTCTTCGTCGACTGAATACCAGATTAACATTGCATGTTCCATGTTTTCAGGGTTTTTACCTACTTTTTTTGCGCCTTCAACAAAGTTAGGTATGGTCTCATCTTTCAATTTGCTTGGATCAGCGGCAACTGTCATTAGGTGGTCACCGAATTCTCCAGCTAGTCTAGCACCTTTTGGACCCATTCCACTGAAATATAGTGGCACTTCGTCTTCTGGTTTGGTGTACAGGAATGCTTTCTCTAGGGTGAAAAATTCCCCTTTGAAAGATACAGGTTTATCACTTTCCCATAGTTTCCTCATTACCTCAACGGCTTCTACTGTCATGGCCTGTCTTACTGGTACTGTAGGCCATTTACCCGTCACCGGGACTTCGTTCATAGCTTCTCCGGCTCCCACCGCAACTCCAACTCTGCCAGGATACATCTCCCGTAATGTTGCAAATGTTTGAGCTACAACTCCAGGGTTGTACCTGAGGATTGGACAGGTAATACAGGTAGAGAAAAATACTTTTTCAGTTGCCTGTAGTGCTGCACCCATCCATGCCCATGCTTGAGCGCTCTGTGCATTTGTGTGGTACCATGGATGGAAGTGGTCATCTGCCCATACGGAATCAAAACCTACTTTTTCTGCTCTGACTGCCTGTTCTAGTGCATCCATTGGTTTGTACTGTTCCAATGATGCAAAGTAACCAATTTTTGTTTTCATAAATTCTCCTCGTAATTCACAAAGGAACATTTGTCAATAGACCTTTGTGATTTTTTGTTCCAGACCTATTAGACCTATTAAATAGTCCTATTCCTATTTGACGACAACTACTCGTCATCCCTCCTGCTGTTCTCTTTCTTTTTCCGGATCTTTTCCTGTCCTGTCGTTCGAACGTGATAACGAGTACCTCATCATGAAATCTGCGTGTAAACCTACCGGTTTTCAGAAAATAAAAAGAGAATCCCTGCGAGTGATGCAGGGAGTTCTCTTCACCCCAGCGGAGCAACGATCTTGCTGTACGCCTCATTTAGTACCTCCGCGAAGCCGGCATAGATTGCCGAGAAACCGGTGATGATCCCTACATAGCCAGCAACATGGGTAACGGTGGCGCTCCCTGTTACCTCATCAATTGCCAGCAGGAAGAACGTCACGGCAAGTAAGCCAAGGACGATCTGCAATGCCCGGTTTGCTTTGAGCGCCGCGATGAACATAGCGAGCGTAAAGATCCCCCACATGACAAAGTAGTAGGCCAACGCAGTCGAGCTTGTCGCGTCCGCAAGCCCCAGTTTCGGAAGGATCAGGAGGGCGACGAGGGTCAGATAGAAAAGCCCGAAAGATATAAATACGGTCGTCCCGAACGTGTTGTTCTTCTTCCACTCCATGGTCCCTACAACAATCGAGCCGAGACCGGAGAAGATCGCCACCGCGAGGACCATCGAGTTGAGTCCAAAGAGCGCTGCATTCATCAAGCTAAGAATGAGGGTTATCATCCCTAAGGCGATCAGCCCGAACGCCGACGGGTTTGCGGTTACGTCCAGGTTTCTCACCTGGGTGATGTCGATCTCTTGGTTTTTCACCTGGGTGATGTCGATCTCTTCTGATTCGTTTGTCATAATCGTTTACTCTCGGGTCCCTTTTTCTGAAATCGCTTGAGTGTCGTCCATTTGTGTATCCGCCCCCCTTGACGAAAAAGTTAATCAAAACCGTAATACGGCGGGGTCATAGCTTAAGTGTTTGCTATTTAGCTGCGGCCCATCTTTTATCGTATGATGGCTCGAAAAACCCGAAAAACTAACCTGATTATCTAAGGGAGCCCTTATGTGCAGGAGGGCTCCCTTATGCCCAGCGAAAGTGGCCAAAGAATCCCCCAGCACGGCAAGCGAGCTACCAGTGCTTGCAATTTATAAAACAATTATAAATATGCCCGCGCGGTTGTACTGGGCGATCAACATGGGACTATTTGACAGGTTCAAATCGGACAAAGCACCAACGCAGAAAGCGGATGCTGCCGCGTGGGTGAAGAATGGAGGTGCATACGTGTCAGGCCGCCACCAAGAGGCGCTTCAATGTTTTGATAAGGCGCTCGCGATCGATCCGCAGAATGCTGGTGCACAACAAGTCAAACGCATGAGCAGTGCATCCAAATAGACGAACTAAACGTTAGAATCTACGTGATTGTCAAGGCTGTGAATGAGCCGCGTGAGATGACCCGAAAAGCACGGGAGTTATCAAAACTACCTTGGCGTGCGCGTTGCACGCTCACACGTTGAGATAAACGCTCTCTAAACGGTCGCATATAAGCATCCTTCTTTTGTGCCGAAAATAACCTATGACGCCGTGATATTGAGCACAATCGTAGCACTTTAGCCGCATCCGACCGCTGACTACGGCCCCAAAAATTGCGGTACTCGTGACGGCCATAATTTTCGCCTCCGATTGCAAAAAGAACGATGGGCTCGGCCGGATTCGAACCGGCGACCTCCGCCATGTCAAGGCGACGTCATAACCAGCTAGACCACGAGCCCTAGCGCAGTGCTATCTGATCTATCTCTAATAAACCTATTGTCAGGCCAAAAAAGCTGATTTTCTTACACTAGAAACGCAGTAGACGCCAACCCGCGCTTACCTCAATCTGTGCGTGACGATGCAAATGCCACTCGACATGCAGTACGAGAGGATGTGGCGAGTCTTCTCTTAGGCGCTGACCTAAGCCTGTGGGCGCAATCACACGTTCGCGCAAACTCGCTACCAAAATGTATAAAACGATTAATGCGCCTTATAGACAGCAGCTCAGTAGCTTCTGACAACGCGAATGCAAAAGGCGGCACGCAGAGAAGGTTGATCAACGATGGAACCGATAGCAATCGAGCATTTGTCGAAAAAGTACGGAGAGTACGTTGCGGTGAACGACCTCAGTTTGACCGTTGAACGGGGCGTGTGTGTGGGATATCTAGGTCCTAACGGAGCAGGCAAAACGACCACCATAAAGGTGCTGACAAACTTGCTTAGGGCCTCGAGCGGCAAGGCCTATCTCAACGGCGTTGACGTCATCCACCACCCCAAAGCCGCACTCGACGGAGTGGGCGCGGTCGTGGAAACGCCCGAGTTTTACCCACAACTGACGCCATACGAATGCTTGTCATACGTCGGAACGATCCGCGGCATGAGCGGCGACGCGATTGCCGAGCGCTCGCACGCTGTTCTAGAGCAGGTCAAGCTCCTCGAAGTGGCTGATAAGCGAACGGGGCAATTTTCAAAAGGAATGAAGCAAAGATTAGCAATTGCTCAAGCGCTCTTGCACGAGCCATCCATACTGATCCTTGACGAGCCTACGTCGGGCCTCGACCCGCGCGGCATGGTCGAAGTGCGGGAGATTATCAAGGGACTGATAAAGACCGATATCACCATTCTGATGAGCTCGCACTTGCTGTACGAGGTGCAGGAGGTATGCGACAAAGTAGCGATCATCGACCGCGGCGTCCTCCTGACCTACGATTCCGTCGCGAACCTCTCTGCGGGGCACGACGTCACCGTGACGATCAACACGCTTGAGCCGATCACGCCACCAGAGTTTAAAGCCATCCAAGCGTTACATGATGTCACGTCTGTGAAACGCACCGAAACGCTCGCGCTCAAAGTGAGCTTCACCGGGGGTCCGCAAGCACAGTTCAGAGTGCTGCGAGGGATCCTAAATACCGGCGTCAAAGTCACTTCCTTTATGCCGCAGCGCGCGGCCATAGAAGAAGTCTATCTGCAACTCGTGCCTGAGGGGGAGGCGTAGCCATGGCCCCGAACAGCGTCCGACAAATTGCGACCGTAGCGAAGTACGAGCTCTTGAAGTACCTTCGAGGGCGACGATTGCTCGCGATCGTTCTGCTGACGATTATCATCAGCGCCATTTTTCTGATCGTCCCTCCGGCGATCGGCTCCCAATACCCCAAAGACCCGAAACAGTTTACGGTGAACGTGCTCTCGTTTCTGGGCATCCTCTCAATACTGAGCGCCACATTTTTTGGCGCTGACGCGATCGTTTCCGAGTACGAATCAAAAACCGGGTACTTCCTGTTTCCGAATCCAATCAGGAAGACGGCGATATTTCTCGGCAAGTTCATAGCAAGCGCGCTCGTGTCTGTAGGTGCGATCGCGCTCTATTACGTGATAGCGGTTGTGTCGGTGCGCGTGATCGATGGCAGCATCCCGGCGAACACCGGATTGTCATTTGCGTACTCGGTCGTGTACCTGTTCGCCATCCTTGCGATCGCCTACCTCTTCAGCGCCATAATGCGCAGTTCGGTGTACTCGCTCGTCCTGACGTTCTTCACGTTCTTCCTCATACTGCCAATTATCGACGCTGTCGGCTCAGTCGCGAAGTTCAAGCCGTGGTTCTCTATTACCTTCGCAAACGGAATTGCACAGTACGTATTCGAAAACCCGTACCCGACTGATAAGATCTTCACGACGAGTGCCCCGGGAGGGCCAACCGCCGGCGTGCAAACGTATTCGCTTGCGCAATACTACCCTGAGATACGACTGAGCCTCATCGTGATGGCCGTGTACTTCATCGTCGCATTCGCGTTGAGTATTTTCTTAGCCCGACGAAGGGAGATGTAGAAACACCGAAGGAGGCGAGAACGTGGCAAAAAAGTTCGTGGTCAAGCTGAAGACAGGCATCGACGTTCGGGAGTACCGGTGCAAGCCGAAAAACGCCATAGCCGCAGTGGTTGGCGAAACAGACCTAGCCGATGGAGTGATCTTCCGAACCGAGGATGGCAAGTTCGTGGTCGTTTCAGAGGGGGCAAGCGCGGTCTACGACAAGTACGACGACCTGCCCGCAAGCGTAAAGCAGCAAAAGGCTGAATCAGAGCTATAGGGATAACCGTTTGGTTGCCATCACCGGTTCGCCCAATTCTGAAGCGTGGTCGGACTGGGGCGTTTTGCCGTTTCCTCCTCATCAACCGTAGATTGGCCGATGCCGAGGAGCTGCATGAGCATTAACGCATTACGCGGCGCGTTGCCGCGAGGATGGTTATTGAAGTAAACCCAGACGGGCTCGGTGCCGCCAAGGCCGGTTTTGATGTTCGTAATCCGTTCTTTCCACGGCACTAGCTCCTCCTCGGTGTAGGTGTACTCATAGCGTTGCGACCGGTCGGGATCATCCCCTCTGTGCCGTTTAAACCACTCTTCCGTGTTTCTGCCGTGCAGCCGAATGTACGCACCCGTTGTTGCGACCGAATCCGCGATCACGGTCGGAAAAGACGGCCCGTCCACGATGCACGGCTTGACATTGTTGCGTTCGAGCATCGCTTTCGTTCCCGGCTCAAAATCAAGCCGCGTGCTGTCAAGCCATGAGGCGTGTCGAAACTCGACGAAATAAGCATAGTCGTCTGTATGAAGCGCGGCCAGGAGCGCATCAAGCTTCTCCAAGTTATCTGTCCTGTACCCGTGCTCGATGCGCTTAACGTAGGGCGTGAGCTGGATGAGAATGGCGCCGAGCAGCTGGTTTTGACTAATTGGCGACACAACGGTGTTCTCAAATTCCGAGGCCAGATCGCGAAGATCTTCAAGCTCATAAAAACGTGGGAACTTAAGAGAGTATTCGAAGCCATCGTGCTTTAGGCCCTTCTCGATCCAGATATCGGTGAGCTTCTGGTTAGGGATGCGGTAGTACGTGCTGTTTATCTCTACCGTTGAGAAGAGGTTAGCATAGAAGTCAAGCCATTTCGGCTTTTCATCGGACTGATAAATGGGGCCCACCCAGTCGTCATAGCTCCACCCGCTCGTTCCTACCTTGACCTGGTTACGCAAGCGACTCGCGCGCGTGAACTCGTGCATATCAGACTCCTACGTCCGTGTTATAGGCACAACTCGCGAGAAGTTATTGCCCGTGGAGTTTATGAACCCTGCGGCAAACGCCCAGTGTTAGACTGCGATGCCACACCTCAAGGATCTCGAAACGCGCGCGTCATTCCCGTCTCCGACCGCGCCTCCACCTTTTTTCCACGATCGATATTTTTTGGGAGAAGCCCGAGAGACAAGCGAGCGGTCGCCACGGTGAAGCCTTCATAACCCTTAAATAGCAGCCAAATGAAAGGGTAGATCGTGAAGGTTAAGACTTATACTCTCAGCACGTGTCCGCACTGTCGGATGACCAAGCAATTTCTTACGGACAACGACGTCGAATTTGAGTACGTCGACGTCGATTTGTTAACTGGCGAAAAGCGCACAGAAGTTTTGCGCGAAGTGTACCGACTAACCGGGGGTTATTCGTTTCCCGTCATCATCGTAGGCGACGCCGTAATCGTCGGGTTCAATCGAGAGCGACTGCAACAAGTCCTGGAGCTCACATAAGCGCCCCCACAAGCTGCTGGTGGATGCTCGGAGACCGAGTGCGGATCGCCAGCACTCAGAAGAAGTTAGCTATTCGAGCGGTCACTCTTTGATCACAACGGCGTCCAACCTGCAAGAAATCTCTTGCAGGCAAGCGATCGCAAGCTCGGTCGCCGTCAATCCAAAGCGCATTTTTTGAGGGAAGAAAAGTGGCTGGCTGTATCGAACAGATGGATTATGAGATTTTGCTAAAAAATGCCACGTTCAAAGATACGTTGCGCTACATCACCGAACACGCCGCTAAGGTGTATTACGTCGGACCTGGATTCAAGGTCTTTGACCGACGGTTAATCGGCCTTCCACCAGTGCCCGTCGGCGTGGGTCCTAGCTACATCATGCTCACGTACGTGAAGCCGTGCCATGGGTCTTTTGTTTTGAAGCTTCCGCGCGACGAGGAAGAAATAGCGCGAATCGTAGCCGAGGACAAGAAGTACAACAATAAGCGCAAGAGCAAAGGCTGACATGCATCTGCATCTAAGTTCCTTGTCTGATCGTTCTCAACTCGCGCTATTGTGATGGGGACGCCTTTACGTTGCAAATTTTCGGCTGCTCTGTTCTTCGCGGTCTTCGTGGCAAGGCAAACCGGGGATCTCTTCCTTGATCCGTTCTTGTGAATAAAAAGGCGCTTCTGTCCCCCGCAAGGTCATCCTAATAGAAGAGAGCGGCAAATTGAATGAACGAGTCAGGCGTGCGCCCCGCGGGATTTGTGCCCCATGTTCTCGATATGGTTTTTCAATCCGCGAAACAACACCGTCAAAAGTCGCTGCGTAGTGCTGCTGATCACATAGTTACGATAATCGGAATCAGTCTCAGCAAACACTTCTGTGGCAGAAACGACGGTCTTGGGACCATATGAGGTGAAGTCATACGTTATGGTCCCTCTCGAGCCGAACACATCGCCACTTAAGACGATCCGCCTTCCTGGCAGGACCTGCTGCACGAACGAGCGAGTAGTCGCCTGTATCGGCGTGAAATCAGTTTTGTATCGCATAACAAAGGCGCCTCCAGGCGCCCATATGGTGCCTCCCGAGACACTAGTCACCCCGATGATCAGCGGATTCCAGTCGCTCCAGCGATGTATGTCAGTGAACACTTCCCAAACGAGCTGTGGTGTGGCGCTTATTTCGATCGCAGATGAGACACGGATTGGCACGGGCGAGCGTACACGGTCAAACGAGATAAGCGTTCGCAACGGAGGTCACGCCTCCGGCTTTTCAAGGCAAGCCCAACGTCGTGACAAACGGCAACTCAGTTGACTGACAATGTTAGGGCGTGGTTCTAAAATTGCAGCAGAAGGTGCCCTGGTGACGAAGGCGCATTCTGACGTTGCCGTTGGTCAAACGACAGCTGGAGAAATTATTTACGTTCGGAACCACAAAACAAGGTTACGGTGATACTAGTTGGCAAAATGGATTTGCGGTATTTGTGAATGGGTCTACGATGAAGACGTTGAGGGCGTTCTGTTTGATGAACTTCCCGACGACTGGGTGTGTCCGGCGTGCGGCGTCGATAAATCTTTTTTTGAAAAGGAAAGCGAATAGGCGTATTGTTGGATCAATGCGTCACCACTTTTTTCTGACATAGCGTCGGGCTCAAGGCGTTGGTCCCCATACGTGATGATCTGCCTTTGTTTTTTTTTGCTTCCGTGCCTGCTAGTTCTATCGCCGATTGTAGACTGCACGATCGGTGAGGCAGATTTATTACCACGTCTCCTGCATTGACGGATGATGAAGTGCCTTCTCGTCGCCGGGACTCAGAGCGGGATAGGCAAGACCACAATCACGCTGGCCATTCTCAAAGCACTCAAAGATTCAGGGTATAGCGTCCAATCCTTCAAGGTCGGTCCGGATTTCATCGATCCCAGTCACCTCGAGAAGGTGACCGACGAGCCCTGTTACAACCTTGATTCCTTTATGATGGGAGACCAAGGCGTCAGGCGAGAGCTTGCAAAAGGCGACGCTGACTATGCAGTCATAGAGGGCGCAATGGGCCTTTATGATGGGATATCAAGCTGTGCTAAGATCGGGGACCTCCTCAAGATCCCTATTCTTCTCATAGTCGACGCGAGCGCCTCATCTGAAAGCGTCGCGGCGCAGGCCTTGGGATTTATCAAGTACGCGTCGTTCACCCCGTACAAACTGACGATCGCCGGTGTCATTGCGAACCGCGTAGGGAGTAAAAAGCATGCTGAAAGCATTCGCCGGTCGTTGAAGGCAATAAAAGTCCCGCTGATAGGGACCATTGAACGGGAAGCTTCTGGAATTCCATCGCGCCACCTAGGCTTGTACACGGGAGCAGAGACGTCGTTGAGTGCTTCTGCCTTGAAGTCGATTTATGACTCGCTCGATATCGAGTTCATCCAACGAGCAGCCGCGCAGCTCACGCTCGACAGGCCGCAGGAGCCAAGAAGAACGCGCGAAGCGGTGATCGGGATCGCGATGGACGCAGCATTCTGCTTCTATTATCGCTCAAACATAGAATCGATAGAAAAGCACGCGCGCGTCGTCTATTTCTCTCCGATTCGCGACGCGCTGCCCGATGTCGACGGACTGTACTTCGGCGGCGGCTACCCCGAGCTTCACGCTACGCAGCTAAGCGCAAATCGGCACCTTTTGGACGATGTGAGGACAAATGCAGACGATGGCATGCCGATATACGGCGAATGCGGGGGGCTTATGTACCTGTCGCGGTCGCTGTCTACCGTTGAGAGCAAGAGAGTTTCACTCACCAATATTCTCCCTGTGGATATTCAAATGACCCAGAAAAGACAGGCACTCGGACACATGGAAGTAGAAGCCGTCCGAGATTGTGCGATCGCACGCATCGGCGATACACTGCGCGGCCACGAATATCACTACTCGAACGCATTAGTAGATCGCGACGCGCGATTCGCGTATCGGGTAACGAAAGGTGATGGAATCGACGCGCACGATGGCATCATGGAGAGCAACGTTGTGGCGTCATATCTCCACGCGCATGTTTACTCGATGCCGCACGAGTTTGACTTGTTTGTCGCCAACGCCAACGCTTTTTCCCGGTCGTAACAATGCTTAACGCGGCAAAGCTTCGCCTACCGAGCGACGTGCAGCAATCGTTGTCTATTGGCCGGCTTATCCCCCGCCTGAATCGACAGATGGCCGGCGATTGCTTACGATATTCCCGTGAACGCTTTTGTGATGTGCTCTTCAGGCTGTCTCTTTGTGGCCACGCTGGCGTGACGCGAGCGAAAGCTTGGTCAGGCGTTTTGCTCAAAACTGACTGCCCCGATTTTTATCAAAATAACCGTAATAAAGCAGGAGCGCTTAGATGAGAGTAGTGATAAAAATGGACCTTCTGAAAATCCCTCATATGGAAAAAGAAGAGTATGACCGGCTAATCAGTGAGAATTACGTGAGCAGGATCGCCTTCAAGGGTGACGCGCATCCTTATGTTGCACCGTTTCTCTATGTTTTTGACGGGCATCACCTCTATTTTCTCTCGACCAGGTACGGAAAAAAGATCCAGTATTTCAGCCAGAATCCAAACGTCGCGGTGGAGATCGAACGGTTCAGCAAAGACATGTCTTCTTTTACATTCGTCACCCTGCTGGGCCGGCTTGCCGAAGTCACCGATCGAACAGACGGTCGGCGTGTGCGACAAAAGTTCGTTAACATGATAACGGCAAGAGAACTCTCGAGCAACGTCGTCGCTGCCCTCGGCCATTCCCCCGCTGAGCCTCTCGAAGCTATCGTGAACGATAACCGAAGCCTTATATGGAAACTTGAAAGCGTAGACGAAATCGTGGCCCTTAAGAACGCGTAGATCCCTCCGTGTCCGTCTTTACGGGTGAACTGCCTGCAGCCAGCGCGGCTTCAGGAGCGTAGGATTAATAAGACGGGCCTCACTACTATCGTACAAACGTGATGAAATGACAATCAAGTACGTTCCGGACACCAGCGTGTTGATCGATGGTAGGATCACGAAGCTTATCGACGACGACGAACTGCGCGGCGCGACCATCATTATTCCCGAAGCGGTAATCTCCGAGCTCGAAGCCCAGGCGAATCAAGGACGCGAGATCGGCTTCAAAGGACTAAACGAGCTCAAGTCGCTTGCCGAGCGACAACGCGCGGGTCAAGTCGACTTGCGCTATGTCGGAAGACGACCTACTGCTGATGAGATCAAGCTTGCCTCAGTCGGGGAGATTGACGCGATGATTCGGGCCGTCGCGTCCGAGAATGGAGCAACGTTCATAACGAGTGATATCGTCCAAAGCGAGGTCGCGCGCGCCAAAGGCTTAGACGTCACGTATCTCTACCCTGAAAAAGAAGCAGAACGACCGCTGTTGCTGCAGCGGTTCTTCACGCGTGACACTATGTCGGTGTTTTTGAAAGAGGGCGTGCCACCACGAGCAAAACGTGGTTCGATAAGCGACCTTAGATTGATCACCATAAGAAAGACGCGGATGAGTGAGAAGGAGATTCGCGCTATTGCTACAGACGTCATCGAACAAGCTAAGTCACGCTCTGACGGTTTTATTGAACTGGAACGCCGTGGCGCTACGATAGTTCAGCTTGGCTCGATACGAATCGCCATTGCTCGACCCCCGTTTTCTGACGGCATCGAAATAACCGCGGTCCGCCCGATCGCGACGGTGAAACTCGACGACTACAAATTCGCCGATGAGCTAAAGAGTCGGCTGAGCGAATCGACAAGAGGAATAATGATCGCAGGCCCTCCGGGTTCAGGTAAGTCGACGTTAGCGCAAAGCGTCGCGGAATTTCTTGCCGGCCAAGAGTTCATCGTCAAGACGATGGAAAGTCCGCGCGATTTGCAGGTTCCGGACAACATCACGCAGTACTCCGCGCTCGAAGGCGACATGGCCAAGACAGCCGACATTCTGCTACTTGTGAGACCAGACTACACGATCTATGACGAGCTCCGTAAGACCAGCGACTTCAGGACGTTCGCCGACATGCGCCTCGCAGGGGTGGGTATGGTAGGCGTCGTACATACGACGCGCGGGATCGACGCGCTTCAGCGCTTGATAGGCCGCGTCGAGTTTGGTATTATTCCTCAGGTTGTTGACACGATCATATTCCTCAAGAAAGGTGAGATTGAATCCGTATATGACGTCCATTTTGCCGTAAAAGTGCCATCGGGAATGACGGAGGCAGATCTTGCACGGCCGGTCATCGAGGTCAGGAACTTTGAGACGAACAAGGTCGAGCACGAGATTTACCTCTTCAGCAGGCAGGTCGTTGTTATGGCGGTAGGCCCGCGGGAACGAGGCAAGGCAAAACCAACGTGGAAATTCGCCGCTCGAGAGATTGAGAAGGAGATCGATAAGTATGCCAAAGAGCCGGTCAACGTCGAGATTCTCTCGGACACTCGTGCCAACGTCTACGTGAGCGACAAGGACATATCCCACGTGATCGGCAAGGGTGGCAAGAATATCGAAAAAGTTGAAGACGTCCTTGGGATTGACATTGACGTTCTCCAGACGACTGAAGAGCCACGAAGAAAGGTCAAAGCTCGCGAAAAGGGACCCCCCCAAAAAGCTACGGCAAGTGCCGAAGTTGAGCTCACCGACCGCCACGTGATTGTGACGTCAGATGCCCGGCCCGGCGACATCGTGGACGTGTTGATCGATGATGAGTATCTCTTCACAGCGACCATCGGGCGAAGCGGTGAGATTAAGGTGACAAAGGGGACCAACATCGCTAATCGCATCTTAGACGCGCTTGACCGCGGCGCACGGGTTATGATGCGAAGCGCGTGAGCTTCGCCTTAAAGAACGCAACAGGTTGATGCTCACCCCGCTCACTCTCTGGGGCGTTTGCGGCAATCAAAAGAGATTAGTAGAACATGCGGCACAGCTAGTAGCAGCGCGCCGCGCGCCAAGGCGCGGCTGATGGAACTTGTGTGACAGGAATGAAAACGCAAAAGTTGATGCCGCCTCTCTTGTACGTAGGAATCTTCGCCGGAATACCTCTGGCAATCATCGTCGCCCTGTTCTTTCTGCCCGTCTTGAACAGTGTCGATCCGACCGCAATCGTCATTCTCATTATTTTTACCGTGCTAGTTGTCACGCTGTGGCTGTTCGTCCCGCGCGAAGAGCCAGTACCGCGAAAGCGTACAGGCCCCAAAGATAGAAAAGCGACGGTCAAGCGCGCCGTTGCCGCACCGATCGAAGCACTGGAAGAGCCCACCGGCGAAGAGAAAAAGCGAAAAGCCCGGTCCAGGCGACCTCTCTACGAAGAAGGCGAGAAACGTGAGCCATTCGTTGACGTCGTCGAAAAATCAACCCAACATCCGGCGGCGCAACCGCAAGTGAGGCGGAAAGCCCAGAGCAAAGCCCGCAAGAAGAGCGGCAAGAAGAAAAAGCGCTAGCAAGCACTGGGCAAACCCACCTCAGTCGCGGCCACAGCACTCGCTGAGAATTTGCAGCGTCACAGCACGACAGCCGTCGCCACCGAGATCCCGTCGATCTCTCGGATTTCCGCCAAAACCGCATCTTGAATAGGATCGTCCAGCGCGAGCACCATTACCGCGCCGCCCCTAACTTTGTCGCGGCCGACGTTCATGCCGGCGATGTTGATGTTGTTATTACCGAGTAGCGTACCGACCTCGCCAATGACGCCAGGCTTGTCGATGTGGGACGTGATCAGCATGCATCCTTGCGTCTCTGCGTCGACGTGATAATTGCCGATCTTAACTATCCTCGGTTGATCTCCCAAGAAGAGGGTTCCCGACACCGACCAGTGCCCTTTGTCGCTGCTTATTTTGACCGTTATCAGACTCTGAAAGTCTTCGAGCTTTTCCGTCTTCGTCTCGGTAATCCGAATACCCCGCTTCTTTGCAAGTATTTCTGCATTGACAAAATTGACGGGGGATTGTAGCACGTGGTCAAGGACGCCTTTAAGCACAGCAATAGTTAGCGGGTGAACGTCGCACTGGCCAACCTCGCCGGTATACGTGACGCCGATGCCTTGAATTTGCCCCTCGACGAGCTGAATGCAGAACTTGCCGAGTTGCTCCGAAAGCGGCATATAGCTCCGTACCGCCCCGAACGTCTCCGCGCGTATCGACACGTTAACCGCGTTCCGGACTGGTTCGCCCTTGAGCGCGCCAATCGTTTGTTCTGCGATAGAAACAGCCACGTTGATCTGCGCCTCGACCGTCGAGGCGCCGAGGTGCGGCGTCACAATGCAGTTGTCGAGCGAGAGGAGCAGACTTCCAGTCGGGGGCTCATGTTCAAAGACGTCTAGCGCTGCTCCGGCGATCTTGCCGCTGTTGAGGCCCTCGTACAGTGCGTCTTCGTCTATGATGCCACCGCGCGCAACGTTCACAATACGGACGCCGTCACGCATTTTCGCGATCTCTTTGGTGCCAATCAGGTGGTGCGTCTCCTTGGTCAGTGGCGTATGAACGGTGATAAAGTCCGAATTGGCGAGAACGTCTTCAAGCGATGCCAGGTCAACGCGGAGCTCCTTAGCGCGCTCTACGGTAATAAAGGGATCGTATGCAATGATGTTCATGCCGAGGGCGCGCATCCGCTTCGCCACTTCGGCCCCGATGCGTCCGAGGCCGAGAACGCCGAGCGTCTTGCCGAAGACTTCGACCCCGAGAAACCGCGAGCGTTTCCACTCGCCCTTCCTGACCGAAACGTTTGCCTGCGGGATGCTGCGCGAAAGCGCCATCATCATGCTTATAGTGTGCTCTGCGGCGGAGATCATGTTGCCCTCAGGCGCGTTTATGACGATGATGCCCTTCGCCGACGCAGCGTCAACGTCGATGTTGTCTACGCCTACCCCCGCGCGTCCGATCACCTTGAGGTTTGATGCATCGATGACGTCTTTCGTTACCTTTGTGCCACTTCTGACAATAAGCGCATCGTAGTCGCCGACGATGCGGATAAACTGTTCTGGTGAAAGATCAGTCCGCACGTCGACGTGGTGGTCTCTTTTGAGCAGCTCAACACCGGCTTGCGATAGGGGGTCACTTACAAGTATCCTCATGATTCCTCGTCAAAAAACTGAAGCGCACAGAGCGCATAAACGCTATTCGGGTTACCTAGACGTCGAAAGCGTATTTCTACTTTTGGTCGGAAAGGCTTATGTAATTACTGCCGCCAAATAGCAGTGATTAAACTGCAAAGGATGCGAGCATGAAAGATAAACCAACTGTCGTCTGGCTTGAGGACGTCCGCATTGAAGACGTTCCTTCCGTGGGAGGAAAGGGGGCAAGCCTCGGAGAGATGATAAGCGCGGAAATTCCTGTGCCGCGGGGTTTCGCTGTCACCGCGCAAGCGTTTCGACGCTTTTTAGACGAGACGGGCATCGCGCCGAAACTTTTTGCCGCACTCCGCGTGAACGTCGACGACGCAAAGGAATTGGAAGCGGCCGCCGCTAGCGCCAAAAAGCTCGTGCTGAAGACGAAGATGCCGCAGCACATGCGCAGCGACATCATGAGTGCCTACAACGAGCTGGCAAAGAGAGAAGGGGGTACGCCTTTAGTAGCCGTGCGATCGAGCGCAACGGCCGAAGACATGCCTGAAGCGAGCTTTGCAGGACAACAGGAGACATTCCTCAACGTGCGAGGCGCCAGCAACGTGGTCGTCGCAGTTCAAAAATGCTGGGCATCCCTGTACGGCGCTCGGGCCATTTTCTACCGGGTCAAGCAAGGTTTTGAGCACGATTCCGTGAATATATCCGCTGTCGTCCAGAAGATGGTCAACGCGGACAGGTCAGGAGTCATGTTCACGACCAACCCGACGACCGGTGCGTCAGAAGCGATTATCGAAGGGTCTTGGGGTCTCGGAGAGGCCATCGTATCAGGCTCCGTGTCGCCGGACACGTACCTTATCGATAGGAAGACCCGTCAAATCAAAGCAAATGTCGCCACCAAGAAAGTTATGGTTGTGAGGGATCAAAAAACGGGCGCTACGATTACCAAGGACGTCCCCGCAGACCTGCAGAACAAAAGAGTCCTCAGCGACGCCGAGCTGTATACCATTCTCGACCTAGGCGAACTCATCGAAGAGCATTACGACAGCCCTCAAGACATCGAATGGGCGATCGAAAAGGGCGAGGTGTACATCGTGCAATCGAGACCAGTGACGACGATTAGGAAAGGAGACGCAGAACAACAGACGAGCACAGCAGGCGAGGCAGAGAAGTTGCTCGAAGGCCTCGGGGCATCTCCCGGCCAAGCGTCTGGCGAAGTCAAAATCATTCGAAGCGTGGACGAGCTCGATAGAGTTTTGGACGGGGACATCCTCGTTACGGCGATGACCTCCCCAGACATGGTTCCCGCGATGCAAAGGGCAGCGGCGATCGTTACAGACGAAGGCGGTTTGACCAGTCACGCGGCCATCGTTTCCAGGGAGCTCGGGGTGCCCGCTGTGGTGGGAACGAAGGATGCCACGAAGAAGCTCATTGATGGCATGCTTATCACCGTTGACGGCGAGAGGGGGCTTGTCTTCTCCGGACGACTCGAACGGGCTGAAGCAGCGGCGCCCGCCGCGGGAGTGGTTACCGTAGGCGCGGCAAAACCCGTCACTGCCACCGAAGTCAAGGTAAACGTTTCAATAGCTCAGGCCACAGAACGAGCCGTTGCGACCGGAGCGGATGGCGTCGGACTCTTACGGGTCGAACACATGATCCTCGGTATGGGCAAACACCCGCACTGGTACATCGAACACAACGAAAAAGACGCGTTCATTAGTGAGCTGGAAAAGGGCATCCGAACAGTGGTCGACGCGTTCTTCCCACGACCCGTGTGGGTGCGCACCCTCGACGCCCCTACCGACGAGTTCCGACAAATGGAAGGCGGCGAGGAGGAGCCGATCGAGCCGAACCCGATGCTCGGCTGGCGTGGCATACGGCGCGACCTTCGTGATGTTGAAGTCTTCAAGATGCAGCTCCAGACGTTCAAGAACCTTATCGACGATGGCTATACGAACATCGGCATCATGCTGCCCCTCGTTCAACACCAGGACGAAGTGCGAGCAGCGAAAGACACCATCGCAGAAATAGGCATTGATTTTGAACAGGTGGACGTCGGTATCATGATCGAGATCCCGGCATCGGCGCTCATTATTGAGGACCTTATCGCCGAGGGAATCGATTTCGTCTCGTTCGGGACGAATGATCTCACCCAATATACGCTCGCAGTGGATCGCAACAACGAAAACGTTGCCGCCCTCTACAACGAGCAGCATCCCGCAGTGCTGAAGCTGATGGACTACGTTATTCAGCGCTGCAACAAAGCGGGCGTTGTCACATCAATATGCGGCCAGGCAGGCTCAAATCCGAAAATGGCGGCAAAACTGGTGCGCATGGGCATTAGCAGCATTTCGTCGAACATTGACGCAGTCGAACGCGTCAGGGAAGCCGTAGCGCGAACCGAGATGCGAATCATCCTTGAGGCGTCACGAAATCTGACGAACGAAGATTAGGACCGCTTCGTTCAGTTAATAACTCAGCAATGCACGATCCTAAGGAACTAATGCGGTTGAACAGAGGCTACGAGCGAGTCCTCAGTTCTATGTGCACATACCCGCACCCAGCCGCCGTCCGCGCACATATCGACCACATCCACACAAACCTCGGCGATCCCAACCTGTTCCCCGAAATGGCTGCGCTCGAACGGCGCGCCATTGCCATCCTCGGGTCGTTCCTCGGCGCCCCCGACGCCGTGGGGTACATCACTTCAGGCGGCACCGAGTCAAACATACAGGCAGTACGAGCGAGCAAGCTGATCTGCGGGGCGCGAAAACCGAACATTGTTGTTCCTGAGTCCGCGCATCAGTCGTTTGCGAAGGCCCAAGACTTTACCGGAGTAGAGGTGCGTCAAGCGCGGCTCGACGAGCGCTATGCCGTTGACGTCAGCTCTGTAGAAGCTCTCGTTGACGAGAACACCGCGTGCGTCGTCGGCATCGCCGGCTCAACGGCTCTCGGCGTTGTTGATCCGATTCCCGACTTAGCACGCGTCGCGTGTGAGAACGACGCCTTTCTGCACGTTGATGCCGCGTTTGGGGGCCTTGTTCTCCCATTCCTTGAAAAAAAGTACCGTTTTGATTTTTCAGTGGAAGGCGTGCGATCCATCGCCGTCGATCCACACAAAATGGGCATGAGCACAATACCGTCAGGCGGGCTTCTATTCAAGAAACCAACTGATTTCGACGCCCTGAGCACGAACACGTTTTACTCAGTGGAGCGATCCATGACGGGCACACGAAGCGGCGCCTCGGTAGCTGCAACGCTAGCTGTGCTCGAGCATCTTGGGTTCGACGGATATAGAGACATTGTGCGAGAATGCATGCGGCTGACCAATCTGTGTGTTGAAAGAGCTGCAGAATTTGGGGTCTATCCCGTAGTCACGCCTGTGATGAATATCGTCGCATTCGCGTTGCCTAACCTACAGCGGGTCGCCCTGCAACTCACGGCGCGCGGCTGGCGCGTATCGGTAATGGACGGCGCATTGCGGCTCGTCATTATGCCCCATATCGATGAAGCGACGATCCTACAGTTTGTCGACGACTTAAGAGAAATCGTAAAAGCTGCCCCGTAATCTCATTTACTCCCACGCCAGTGCCGAGAACGCGTTTGACTGACGAAGTTTAGAAATGGACTTTGAAATTGAGCGAATAGCTGAACTTGTGGAGGAGACAAAGGCCCGCGTTATACGGCTTCAATTTCCTGAGGGATTGAAGCGTTACGGGCCTGACGTAGCGAAGCGCATACAACAACAGACCAACGTGACCGTGTTACTCTCAGGCAACCCGTGCTACGGAGCGTGCGATCTTGACTATGACGCACAAGCAGACTTGCTGGTTCATTTTGGCCACGCTGAGATTCCTGAAATCGCAGCTCAAAGAGTACATTTTGTCGAGATGCGGAGCGACGTCAACGTTATTCCAGTCGTAAATGATGCGCTCCGACTTATCAAAGGCCCACGGGTCGCTCTCGTAACAAACGTTCAACACGTCCACACGTTGGGCTCCGTCCGCCGTTGCCTCGAATCAGCTGGGCTTCAGTGTTCCATCGGATCCGGTGACAGGAGAGTGAAATACCCCGGCCAGGTCTTAGGTTGTAATTTTTCATCTGCACGTGCGATTGACGTTGACGAGTACCTTTATATTGGGGGCGGCGCCTTTCACGCTCTCGGCGTAGCGCTAGCAACTGGCAAGCGGGTCATCGCCGCTGATCCGTTTCTGCACAGAACCTCCATTCCCGACGCTAGCCTCATTATGAAGCAACGTTACGCCCTCATCACGAAGGCACTCGACGCACGGACATTTTGCGTTCTCGCTGGCACAAAGACGGGACAACGGCGCCTTGGCCTTGCCTTAGAACTCGCAGAACAAGCCACAGAGCGCGGCTACGACGCGTACACAGTAACGATAAACGAACTGACTCCGTGGACGCTATACCAGTTTCCCGCAGAAGCGTACGTCAACACCGCCTGCCCCCGGGTCACTATCGATGACGCAGCTCGCTTCAAAGCCCCGATGCTGACGCCAGCCGAGTTTGAAATGGTGATCGGGAAACGGGCTCTGAGCGAGTACGCTTTAGACGAGTTCGCCAGCAGCTAAAAACGCCGAACACTCACCGGCCTGCCCGCGCTGCCCACACACCAGAGGAGCGCGCCTAAGGGGATTGTAGTGGCGAAGCAGGCACGCCGTCAACTTTCTTCTTCACGGTGTTGGCGAACGCGTCGAGTTTCAGCTGCATCGCCCGTTCAAGAGGTCGTTCGATGGGATACATGCCGGTCAGACAGCCCAGACAAAGCTTCTCACGGGGAAGGCCGATAGAGTCGATGAGGCCAGCGAGTGAGATGTACTTGAGTGAGTCAACGCCAATCATCAGTTTTACGCCGTCCACACTTTTACGGGCGGCAATGAGCTCGCCGTACGTCGGCATGTCGATCCCCAGATAACACGGCGAGACGATTGGCGGCGTTCCTATGCGCATGTGCACTTCCTCTGCCCCGGCTGCCCGCAGCATGTCGACGATCTTGCGTGACGTCGTTCCGCGCACAATTGAATCATCGATCATCACAACCCGCTTGCCCTCGATGTGCTTCTTGATCACGTTCAGCTTCAGTCGCACGGCGGTTTCGCGCAGATCCTGTCCGGGCATGATAAAGGTCCTGCCCACGTAGCGGTTCTTTATCAAACCCTCGGTGTAAGGAAGTTTAGATTTTTCGGCGTAGCCAATAGCAAAAGCGATTCCTGAATCAGGAACCGGAATGATGATATCTGCCTCAACGTCGCCCTCTGCGAGCGTTTGACCAATTTTGCGACGCACCTCGTAGATCAAAGCGCCATCGAGTATCGAGTCAGGGCGGGCGAAATAGACATACTCGAACATGCAGTGCGCTGTCACTGCCGTTTTTGAAACCTTTTGGCTCACGAACCCGTCTGGATGAAGGACGATAATCTCTCCCGGGCGGACGTCTCTAAGAAGCTCCCCTCCAAGCGTATCGATGGCAGCGCTCTCGCTCGACAAGACGTAGCCATCGTCGAACCTGCCGATACAGAGCGGCTTTATGCCAAAGGGGTCGCGGATGCCGATGACCGTATCGTTGATGAGCAGCGTGAGCGAGTAGGATCCACGCAGCTTATTCATGAGCTCTTGAACAGCAGTGATGGTGTCGTAGCGCATGAGTTCCTTCACGAGAAGGTGCGCGATGACCTCAGTATCTGAATCTGACACAAAAATGCGACCTTCGGCCTCAAGCGCCTGCCTAATTTCAGAAGAGTTCACGATGTCGCCATTGTGCGCGATGGCAATGGTGCCGCCTCGATAGTTGACGAGGGCAGGCTGGCAGTTTTCTACCCTACTGCGGCCCGTCGTGGAATACCGCACGTGACCGATCCCTCGAGGTCCCTTGAGATGCCCGAGCCGGTGTTCGTCGAATACCTCGTGAACGAGGCCCATGCCGCGCTCAATGTGGATCGCCGAGTCGTGTGTAGCAATACCGGCCGATTCTTGGCCGCGATGCTGCAGTGCGTAAAGACCGTAGTAGATAGGTAATGCGGCATCTTTGGAATCCAAGGCGATCCCGAACACGCCGCACTTGTCTTTCATCAAGCCTGTCCCTTTTCAAGGATAAAATCAATACTTATTGAGGAAGCTATACTTCCGAAGCCTCCTGGAGCGACCAAATCCGCAGTGAACGCACGTTCTTTTGCGAAAGTTATAAGAGACAGAGCCGCAACGCCTGCACATCACGTGCGAGCGTTTCTGCCGCTTGCCCATCGAAGGTGTTCCCTTTGTCATTCAGTTGCCTCGTAGAGCGTCGCTTTGCCTAAGGTGAGATGTAAACGACGTTGTCGCCGCGGACCACGATGGTGCCAAACTTCTTTATGGCCTCACCGTCTTTGAGCTCTTCCGCCTTGTCGAGAACAAGATTGAGATGGACGTCATATCCCTGAAGCTCCCCTCTAAAATCTCTGCCCCCTTTGAGCCGCACGATCACTGGCGTTTCCAAGGATTCATTCAAGATATCAAGCGGCCTCTGACTCATTCCATGCCTCTCGTAAGTAGTTCTTCCCTGATAAGATACTTAAGTTTATCTTTGAGCGCCTTTTAACTGCATGCGTGGCTGGCAAGCAGCGACATTTCATGAAGGCCGACGCGGCGCGGAGCGTAGTGGCCGCGCTCAGCGCGTACGATACCGAGAGCACGTTAGAGGGGAGGCTCGAAGTGCTCGAAACACCGGAGCGCACGCTCATTCTTTTAAACGGGGTGCCCGTGGCTCTATGCATTAACAACACGCCCTTTTTTACGGTGCGCGGCGCGACGGAACTCAAGCCCCGACGACACCTTGTCACCGTTGATATGGGCGCCGTGCGATTCATCAGAAACGGCGCGGATGTCATGAGTCCCGGCATCGTGGATGCTGACGCCAGTATAGCGCCTGACGATCTGGTCGTGGTCGTCGATGAAAGACACAAAAAGCCGCTCGGCATCGGTACGGCGCTCATTGCTGGCGCAGAAATGATACGTGCGAGGAAGGGAAAGGCGGTGCAGATCGTGCACCACGTGGGCGACAAAATCTGGTATGTGTCGCCTTAGCTCGTATCCTTGCAATGCAAACGAGCAGACCGTGCCTCCAGCTGCCGCTGGGGCCGAGGTAACTATATCAATGGTGGCGGCGCTATGTAGCGGTACCGCGAGACTTCTGAAGAGCGAAACACAAAACTTTAAGATGTAAATGTGGTAACATGGCAAGAAGTCGATTGTAGGTGAACGTTCCAAATGGCGCAAAAAAGTTTGATCGATAGAATTTTTGGGAGTCGCCCTCACGCAGAACCGGATGAATACCTTGAGCTGGACCTCGGAGAGTACGAAGAGGTGCTTGAGGAGGAACCTGCAGGCACGTATGTCAAGGTCGCCGAGTTAGTCAACGTGAGCAATCTCACGCAACTGAAAGACGAGGTCTATAAGGGCAACATCGTCATCATTGACATAGCCCACGTGAAGCAAGATCGCGTCACCCTCGACCGAATCGTCAAGGAACTGAGACAAGTAGCAACGGATATTCACGGCGATATCGCAGGGCTCGGAGATGACCAGATCATTGTGACCCCGATGTCGATCAAGATCGACCGCAAGAAGCTCGGGGCAGGCTCCTATTAGCTCCGGCACGCTCCATCACGCCAACATTTTTAGGTATGACACAGCAAGCAGCGATCGTGAGCACGTGCCCTCTATGCGCACACGACCTCACCTTTAGGTTCAGTACCGATGAGATACCCTTCTTTGGCGAAATAATGCTCGTGAGTGCGAGCTGCGGGTGTGGTTTCAAGTATGCAGATACAATATCGCTCCACGAACGCGAAGCCGCACGCTATGAAATGGAATTTGACAGCGATGACTTCACGACTCGGGTGATCAGGTCGTCATCCGGCACCGTGCAGATTCCTGAGCTGGGCGTGACGATCGAACCGGGCTCCGCATCAGAGGCTTATATATCCAACGTGGAAGGCGTACTCTGCAGAGTCGAAGAGGTTATCCAAACGGCCACGAAGTGGTCGTCGGACGATCCTAGCAAGTTCGAGCTGGGGAATCGACTGCTTGAACGGATCGATGCCGTGCGAAGGGGCGAAGGAACAATGACCCTTGTTATTGATGATCCGTTTGGTAACAGCGCAATTATTTCGCCGCGAGCTCGGCGCAGGGCGCTCTCTGCAAACGAAGCTCACCAGTTAAGGACCGGGATAATCACTGTAGACGTTTCGGAGTAGCCTCCACCGACGAAATCGCCCGCTGGATTCGATTTTTTTACCGATGTAACCCTACGTGAGCTTACAAAGTCGAAGTGCGAACCAGAGTAGCATTGATACTAACGCGCGGTGACGCTATGCAGCGGTTTGGACGTCTGCGCTTTCGAGCGCAGCCTAGCCGTAATTGCGGCCGTGGCATGAGCGGCCGGCAGGCCCTATCCTGTCAGAAGACGGGAACTGCAGCTGTAGCTGCGGCAATTGTTTATACACACGTTACCGGTATTAAGGACACTGAGGCAAAACAATGCAAAAAACATTGGAAAATCTTGCAAAAGCCTTCGCTGGCGAAAGCATGGCGCGAAATCGGTATACGTCATACGCCAAGATCGCAAAGAAGGAAGGCTATGAACAGATCGCTGACGCGTTACTCACGACGGCAGACAATGAACGCGAGCACGCGAGTTGGAATCTCAAACTGATCAACGCTCTCAAGGCTGGCGCTGCAGAAAACGCTGCCGAAATACACATAGAGGCTACCGTCGAAACATCGCTGGGCGACACAGCCGCGAATCTCAGAACGACAATCGCAGGTGAGCACTACGAAACAACGACGATGTACCCTGAATTCGCTGATGTTGCCGACAGCGAAGGATTGCCTGAGATAGCAAAGAGGCTACGGGCAATCGGCGTAGCCGAAGCTCACCACGAAGAGAAAAACAAGAAGATGCTTGCGCAGGTGGAAGCAGGCACCTGCTTCAAGAAGGATCGAAAGGTTGAGTGGGTGTGCCGAGAATGTGGCTACGTGCACGTCGGCGAAGAACCTCCAGAGAAGTGTCCCGCTTGCGACCACGACCGGGCCTATTACCAGCTAAAGTGCGAAGAGTATTGAGTCAGCCTGAAATGCCTGAGCGGTAGGCCGTTGGGCCGGCCGATAAGTGACGGGTTATCCGTCCTGTAATTTGAACCGCAATAGCGCGGCGATGCCCCCTAGTTTCTCTAAGCGCTTCCCGGGCTCGAACTCCGTGCTAAAAACGACCACGTGCCCGTTCGAATTATTCACTGACGTCAGTAGTTCGTCGATGGCCGTTCCCCTTTCCCGTTCACCTCGTAAGGTCATGTCGCCTATGAGGAGGGTGTCGATAGCGCCCCATTCGTGCGCTTTGGCAACCTCGGCCATTCCGTACGCTGCTTTGCCGTTAACCGCGATCTCCCCAAGCAGGGCGTCGATCAGGCGCGTCTCACGCACCAAGTGGGCATCTTTGATGAGCCTATCGACCGCACCGCGCCGCAGCACCTCTTGAAAGCCAGAGATACCAACTGACGTCGTGTTTTCAACGATCAGCCGATCTGGAAAGCTACTGTCCTTCTGTGTCGCGAATCGAACAAAATCGTCTTTAATAAACCCTGGGCCAGCGACAATGTAGTCCTGAGCAGCGGTATTGAGCAACTGATTGTAGATCTGGGCAAAGAACTCCGTTTGTGAGCTTTCGTCCAGCTTCCCGGCGCTTTGCGTTATGCTCGCTACCTCCTCGACGCCATACTGCCGCAGCACGCCGATATGCGCTTCTCCTGACTCGATCGTGGCGATAGCGATTTCGGGGCGATTGGATTCCTGAATCGCTTTTGTGATGCGATCTATCTGGTCGCGTCGCCAGCGCTTGATTATCGAAACGTCTCGCAGCGGTTCGATACTCAGCGTGTGATGTGACCCCACGTCTTGGCCAGACTCGATGGTCCCGCTAATGCGGAGACGGTTTGCAAACCGATGAAACTCGACCGAATCGACGCGAATCCCAAGCCGCATAGGTTTTCGCTCTGTCTTCTCCGGCCGCAACTTGTCGCTTGCGCTTTCAACTTTGCGAAAGGTCAGCGCAAAAACCAAGTCGCCCTTCTCAACGAGGTGTCTCAAATGCCACAGGTCATCGATTGACTCGGGGAGGAGCGTGATTTCACCCTCAAGCTTCACAAGAGACTTCTTCAAGAGGCGCATAACGACCTCCCAGCTCGGCTTGATGGGCCTGGTTTCTCCCCGGCCCGTCGCAAGTTTGTTGGCGTCGGATTGAAGATGCATTCGAAAACGCTACGGGCAACACACCAGCGACGATATGCGTGGCCCACGCTACGGGCAACACACCAGCGACGATATGCGTGGCCCGTTAGTTCCGTATCACCAAACGCATGGCTAAGTGCGCAGCCAGTGACGACCTTTCCGCAAAACAGCACGCAAATTCGACTTGCCCACTCAAGCAGCTGGACACCTCGAGCGGCTGTCGGCATTGGCTTATGTTGTTGCTGCAGTTCTCGCGCACCAATTCGATGTGCCGTCGTATATGCGAACCTGCCGAGGAAACCGTGCTCCACGCATAATTGCTTCGTCAACGATGCTATTTATACATGGTTTTACGCAATTCGCGTTCGTGTCAGGCAGAAACGACGCAGCCGTGTCTCGAGAGGCTGGCATCCCTTGATCGCACCCGCCGCGACGTTACTGCAGAAAAACGACCCTTAGCTCCCCTCACGTGCAGTGCAAGCGAACGAACGGCAGCGTATCCCCCAAAGGATTTAAGGAATCAATTTATACGTCAGACTATGATTGATGATAGAAACTACGCTGAGGAGGAAGTTGCAGAGGACTTGCTCGATCTCATACGGGAGTACGAGGCCGAGATCAAGAAGCTGAAAGAGCGAGAGAGCGCGCTGCTTAGTTCGCTCCAAGCTAGCCTCGGTGACAGCGCGGCGGCCCTGATCAAAGAATATGTAGCGGTCAGAACAGATTGGTCGCTGCGCCTTTTCGAGCTCGATCTGCGGACGCGCTATGCAGATGAAGAGGCAGCGACGTCAAAAGCAGTCGACCGGATATTCAAGGAATATGAATGAGGCAGTTCGAGTCCGTTTGTCGCATCTCAGTGCGACCGATGCGTCAGAGTGTCGCCGCTGAAGACTCGCTCACATGCCAAAACGTCTAGTTCCCAAAACGCCTAGTTTATATAGTAGTATTTGGGTTTGCATGCGTACAACCGCTCTTAGCGGTGGGCTATTATGAACGCGATAGAGCTCGAAGGGCTTACAAAGCGCTATAAGCGGGGCGTTGTTGCCGTCGAAGAAGCAAGCTTCACGGTGCCACAAGGAACCGCGTTTGGGCTTCTAGGACCGATCGGCGCTGGGAAATCAAGCATCATCAACATGCTGCTCAATTTCATTCAGCCCAGCGCTGGAACGATCAAGATACTTGATCGCGATATCCCTGCACAGTTTCGCGAGGTGCAAAACAGGATCGGTTACCTGCCTGAACGCCCAGGCTTCTACGGCAACTTCTCTGCGGAAAATAACCTCAGATTCTTAGCCAATATCTCGAACGTGCGCGAAGAGCGCGAAGAGAACATCGAGGAGCTGTTTAAGCTAGCAGGACTCGAGGGTAAGGAGACAACGCTCGTCAGCACATTTTCCCTTGGCGATAGGAAGCGACTCGGCATCGCTGCAGCGATGCTAAACGAGCCAGAATTGCTTATTCTGGATGAGCCGAGCACGGGGCTTGACCCACAGGGCAGGCGCGACATAATGGCACTCATACACGAGCTCAACGTCCACGACGTCACGCTGTTTCTCGCCACGCACAACGTGAGAGATATCGCAGAAATATGCGATGTGGTAGCGACCATGAGGGCTGGGCACGTTGCTGCGCCGACCACCACAAAGGAGTTCGTGGCAGACGTGCGCGGCAAGACCGTGGAACTCGAAGCGGACATAACCAACGTAAACGAACGCGTTCTGCAGGCCATAAGATCCGTGAAAGGTGTTAAATTGATCCAATGCGAAGGACTCAAGATAAGTCTTGAGTACCGGCCTGGCATCAACGAGGATGTGAACTACGTAATCACGCGCGCTGGAGGCCGTTTGCGCTCCCTGCGCGAGTCGCCGTCGCTCGAAGAGGCATATGTTCGCAGGATGGGAGGAAGAACGCGTTGAGTGAGTTTTCGGAGTCCGCTTACAGGTTTCTTGCTATCGCGCAAAAGGATTTTCAGTCCGCGGTGAAGACGAAGCGCTTCATCATTTTTGGCGTCATATTCGTGCTGTTTGCGCTTGTCGGCGCGTACTATGGCAATGTCGACGTCGCCCGATCGATTGCACCAATAAGCGGGGCCCCAAATCCGGCGACGCAACCAGTCAACTACGCGATTAGCGTGTCGTACTCATATAGCGAAGCTATTTTGACGATACTCGCGCTTGCGCTTTCTTACGACGCCCTGACCGGTGAGCGATCAGCGCGGACGCTGGTACAGCTCGCGGTGCGACCCATTAAGCGTACAACGATACTTTTTGGCAAGTTCGTTGCTTATCTCGCAGCTGCAGGCGGACTGTTTGTCGTCACGACGCTCGTGCTGTACATCGGTCTATCCGTCGTCACGCGGAGCGTTCCAAGCTCGGGCGACGTCGACTATCTGATCGTCTCTATGGGCATCATACTGTTGTATGTTATGTCCTTCATCGCGATAGGGCTCCTGATCTCAAGCTTGACGCGCACGAGCCTCGACTCATTGCTTGGCGCCGTATTCGTCTGGATCCTGCTCTTGGTATTCACCTATACAGGCGTTGCACTCGGATTAGCCGCGATAAATCTCAGCGCCACTTCAGATATCCCCTACACCCTGTTCCCTGGGTACGCGAAGATACTGCTTTGGATCAATCCCGGAAGCCACAACGTCGCTGTCCAGACGCTCGCCGGAGACTTCTCTAAGCTGACTTCAGGACTTAATTACACGGCGAACGTGATTTTGCTCATCGCCTCGATCATTGTTCCGCTGATACCGGCTTATTACTTCTTCAACCGATCCGATGCAGTCTGAGTGTGCGCTCAATATGGGGTTCTTTTCCATTTATCTCACCTGCGCAGTTCACGCTTGATTTTTGGATTTAGTGAAGATCGATCATTATTTATAAGATAAATCGGCAATATTGCGTACACGTAAGGAAGACAATCATCACGAAGAGGTGCCAAAAATTGATGAAAAAGCAAATTAGCTTAATAGCGTTATCTACACTCATTATAGCAGGCCTGGCATTTTCGGGTGTTGCATCGGCCCAATCAAGCGGCGTTCAAGTGTATTTCTTCGAATCGCCCCTCTGCGGAGTCTGCACTCAGGTAAGGCCGCTTATGGAGAGCGCGGCCGCGCAGACGGGGGCGCGCGTCACTTATTATGATATGACCACGTCACCAGGAGCTGGGATCGGAAAAGCAAACGGTGTAACTGAGACACCGACGATAGTCATTCAAGGAGGACAGACCCTTGTGGGCGCTGTCACCGAACAACAGATCGTCGCAGCCATCCAAGCAGCCGGAGGTAATCAGGTTGCAAAAGCTGCTGCAACGCCAACGGTTGTACAAGCTACTCCGGTGCCTGTAAAAGCTACTCCGGTGCCTGTAAAAGCTACTCCGGTGCCTGTAAAAGCTACTCCGGTGCCTGTAAAAGCTACTCCGGTGCCTGTAAAAGCTATTAAAACGGTAGCAAAGACCACGACGCAGCCATCGATCCAGGTCATTACAGCAACTCAAACACCAACTACCTCAACGCAGACAGTCCCAGAGTTCTCGCTGCTCGGGTTGGGCGCTCCAGCGTTACTAGTAGGCGCAATATACCTATTCTTGAGAAAACGGTAAAAAGGGTTATTCACTAACCCCTTTTTTCTTTTTTATTTAATAACGCCCTCTAGCGATAGCTTCGTTCTAACTATGAAACTTTTCTAGCTCAATTTCTCCAGTGGAAACACTGAAAGTAAAAGAGAAGCTATTTATATCGCTTTAAAAGATTTTTAAGGGTAACCAATAGCGACCCCTTAGGGGCACAGGAGGTAATTCTTTGAAACCGAGGCAAAAGGTGATGACGCTCTTTATCGGAGTTGCTCTCATCGTGCTTTCATTACAAGTGGTAGCAGCGGCAACCTACTGCCCTGAGTGCCAAGTCCATTATAGCAGCGACGTTATGACTGTAAACGCTCCTGCTTCGGCGCCGCAGGACGCTCCGGGTCACATCGGACCGCTCTCAGTCCTTGACCCTTCAACAGCATTTACGAGCCCGAGTCAAGTGAATCTTGCAAATATTGTGCTTCAACTTTTGTAGGCAGCCCGGGCGGATATATCCCCCGGCCTTCTTTATCTTTTGTAACAAATAGATAGGTAGATATTTGGTGGCAGATATCTACGTTGCATAAGCAACAATGGCGATAAAACGCATCATTCCTATCGTAGCGATTTTTTTAATCCTGACGGCATTTACTATCGCGCCAGCTCTTGCTTTTTTAGATAACGCACAAAACGTGCAAAGAATACCACAAAACGCAACGACGAACGCAACGACGAACGCAACGACGAACGCAACGACGAACGCAACGACGAACGCAACGACGAACGCAACGACGAAC
>CABDZG010000046.1_pt1 | contig 26134 bp, 27 predicted proteins | sample 3132101 | NCBI WGS metagenome assembly CABDZG01 (sample SAMEA5534340, study PRJEB31848) | metagenome | biome: tundra; feature: field; material: soil | place: USA | collected 2013-05 | depth 0.45 m
GTTTTAAAGGTTATAATAAAATTAATATTAAATATATTAACTACCTGAGAATCCGATTTGAACCTGCCTAGACTCTGGATCATTGATTAAAAAAGCGAAGTTAGTACTCATTTTTATAAAAATTCGCAAATAATCTGGGTTTGCGTTCAAGATCAGTATGCTGGAATTGGTTATTATTAATGCGTTTGAAGACAACTGAGCAAGTGAAATCGTCCGGTTTTTGTTGAGTAACTATTGTTTTTTTGCTCGAAGCTCTTTGCAGATGTCGTATTAAAAAAGAAACTGCAACGACGATCGACGAAATTGTGATGAGATATCTCACTTTGAATTTGTATTCTAGCGCACCGCTGGTTTGAGGAGCTGTTGGTAAGATATCTAAAATAGCCGTTAGAAGTTTTAAGATATCAAAGGCAAAACTTGTCAATTGGGTAGGCGGATTTTATCGCAATAGGCGTTTTTTGCGCGTCAACTCTCACTTTTATAATAATAGCTTAAAAGAACTAGAATGAAACCTTCTCGTACGCTTCTCTCAAATCATCGTCTTTGAATTGAAGATAGACTTGGGTTATGCTAAGGCTGGAACGCCCTAATAGGAGCTGCAAACGCCGCAAATCCATCCCTGAGCGTACCAAATGAATCGCAAAGCTATGGCGCAGCGTATGCGGGTGGATCTTAACACCGATCATCGCTCCGTATTTCTTGACCAGATTAAAAACCTGCGCTCGAGTAATTGGGAAAATAGGTCGATCCTCTGCGGTATTTAGTGCTACAACATAATCAGAGAGCATCTTGAGGGTTTCTTCGTCAAGAAGCACCCTCCGTTGCCTCCCTCCCTTGGCTTTTCGGATGTTCACCACGCTATTCTTGAATTCGATATCGTTCGGTGTGACGTTGATAGCCTCGCTAACCCTCACTCCAGTTCGCCACATAAACCGCAACAGCAAGTAATCTCGCGTGCTGCACGTTTTGGCAGCATCCAACATCTCAACGACCTGCTCTTTCTCGAGATAGTCGGGTATTTTGGTCACATTTGACAAAAGATATGTTTTGTTAAGCTGTAAAACTGATTCTGGGCCTCATTTGCCTCTTTTTCTGAATATTGTACAAAGAAGCAAGATATTTTGCAGCTTATGATACCATCTGAGCGCGTGCCAGAGAAATCGGCACGAGCAAGATATCTCCCTCTTTCTTATAAGCCAGGCGGAAGGAAAGGCGGTATGATCAAACGTAGCAACAGCTTCTGTTTCAGCAATGGAACGCTAACCAACGTGGGAGAAAAACGTGGACGCGACGGTTACATCTCGTTTGACTGTTTGGTTGTGGCTTTCAAGTGAGATATCTCCCATGTATTTTCGCTGCGGTTGCGGATCGCAGTGTTGGAAAGACAATTTGATATCACCCATTTTTGGGCGGCTTTCGCGAGGCATCAAAAATACGACGAGTGGGTTAATTGCAGTTTCTAGACTATTTTTTGGGTCTCAACTCTCACTTTTATAAAAAAGGATGCGAAATTGGTTTAAAATGCTACTTTTTCGTACGCTTCCCGTAGGTCATTATCATTGAATTGAAGGTAGACCTGGGTTATACTGAGGCTTGTATGCCCTAGCATGAGCTGTAAACGCCGCAGGTCCGTTCCCTGCCGCACTAAATGTATAGCAAAGCTGTGACGTAGAGTATGCGGATGTATTTTGACTCCCACCATGCTCCCGTATTTTTTTACCAGGTTGAACACTTGTGTTCGTTTTATCGCAAAAACAGGCTGATCCTCTGGGGTATTTAGTGCTAAGACGTAATCGGAGAGCATTTTAAGGGTGTCTTCGTCGAGAGGTACTCTACGCTGCCGCCCTCCCTTAGCCTTTCGGATGTTCACTACACCGTTTTTAAACTCAATATCACTAGGAGTGACGTTTATGACCTCACTTACCCGTACTCCTGTTCTCCACATGAACCTAAGCAGAAGATAGTCCCGCTCACTGCATGTTTTCGCAGCTTGCAGTAGTTCATCAACTTGTTCTTTCTCAAGATAATCGGGAATTTTCGTCACAGTGAACAAAAGAAGTGTTTTGTTTAATAAATATTGCCATTCTGCGCTTCTTTTGGGGGCAAGCGCCACAATTTATACAAAAAGGCTAATTTTGACAAATAAGACCCCTCCAGCAGGATTTTTATGAAGTCTTTTTAATATTAGTTGAATTATAATTCACGCCCGATGTCGTCTAGCATCTTCTAATAATGTCATCATTTAGGTGACACTCGTAAAACGAAGATTCAAAAGTGAGAGTTAATGTGGTTTCGACTTGCTTGTTCTTTGGTCGAAAACCAGTGAGACACAAGAGGTGCTAAGAAATGGAAAATGATCGGGAAACCAAGCAGTTACGGCACCACATGAAACATCTTTCACTTTCAGCACGTTCTTGCAGTTGGGCTATTAGCGTCGGCGCAAATACACCGTTTGTGCAAGTAATTCACCCCCACACCGACATGGGTGACAAGAAACAGAAGATCTACAATCTCTTTGCTGCTTACCTTCACACCGTACCGCTCGAAGTACTGATAGAAAGTATAGAAAGAGCGCGACGAGAGTCGCAGCTTAGACACATTGTATTTTATGGAGCGACCTGTAGCTACTGCCTCAGCAGAGCTAAACGACTTGACGGCTCATACCTACGCAGTTATTGATTTGAATTGCATACGCTTATGTAAAAGTAGGTTGTTGACTTAACAATTCCTATTCTCACTGAGACCAAAAGGTGTAGAGGCGTCGTTTTTTAGCGTGGGATAGATTATGGAGATTATAGGAACACATTATGCCCATAGCTTCACGATCACTCATTAGCATCGACAATTTCCTTTAATGTGATGTTCTTATTTCTGAATCTGGCTGTACTTTTTTCGCCCTTAAGACGAATAGCGTTTTGCGGGCAGTTTTGCGTACATGCAAGACAGCTAATGCAGTTACTTCCAAATTCGGGTTTTCCGCTTTGTACCCGTACGTTATCCACAGGACATACTTTGGCGCAAACAGCACATTTTGTGCAGGTATCCTCAATCGAAAAGGAGTTAGCAATGCCTTGACTTCTACGTGTCCAGGCACGCAAAAAGAGCTTGGTCATAAACTTATCAAAACCGGAGTTCTTGACAATCCATTGCCTAGAGTCGCTGATGTCGGTTATGATTTTATCCAGATGTTCTTCTATCTGCTTTTTCGGCTCGTTTTTAATTTGCCTTTCCATATTGTAGGTCGGCAGAGAATTGTCCACCATCTTGACGGTGTTGATATAAGAGAAGGTTATCCCACATCGTTTCGCAATCTTCAATAGATGATTCGCGGCCCCACCGTCATAAAATCCATAGGACATTACAGCAAAGATGTAGCTGCTGTCCAACTTGACTTTGTGCAGAAATTCTTCTATAAAAGCAGGAACGCTCAAACCATATATCGGAAATACAAGACCGATTTTTTTGTCGCTGAAGCTGTAGTTTCCTGTTTTGATTGCTTTCGGAATAGAATATAATTCTCCACCTATTCGTTTTGCCACATACAAGCTGTTTCCCGTTGCTGTAAAATATAAAACTATCATTATGCCTTCTTGACTTCATCCAAACAATAAATTTCAATGATAGACCGTTGACGCTTTTGATAAAGAAAGGCTCTCTTTAAGATAATCTTTTAGAAGCTTTCTTTCTTTTTCTTCCACTTTCAGCACCTTCTTGCAGTTGGGTTATCCTTATCAGCGCAACATCATCATTTGTGAAGCAAGTCAATCCCAGATTAGTAAAGGCGAGGAAGAAACAAGCCATCTGTAACCTCACTGCCGTTCACCTTTACATCATGCCGCTCGAAGAACTGATAGACAGCGTAGAACGAGCCATGAGAGACGCACAGCTCAGACACGTGGTATTATACGGGGCGACATGTAGCTTCTGCCTCAGCAGGGCAAAACGACTTGACGGCTCATACCTGCGTACTTTTGCGCTTGAGTTGAAAGAGCAGCTTGCCCAGACCCTCGCTACGTTTGTCACATCGATTCTCACAGAACCGCGAGGGCGCCTAGATGCGGAACGCGCTGCAGAGCCACCTCTTCGCCAGATCATTGAAGTGTTACAGCAGGTGATGTGCAAACACGACGCAGAAAAGCTTGCGATTTCGGTGCTCGAAATCTACAAGGACAGGTAGGCAAAAGCAGAGCTAAGAACAACGCTTATCTCTCGTCACAGCTTTCTTTTTAGAGGTCCTTGTCAGTCCATCACTTTGACTACGAGTTCAGACAAACTGATAGCGCAACGAGGCATTATTCGGAATGACGCTGAGCGAAATAATATCACGTCTACGGGAAACGCAAAACAAAAGCGAAGCTCCAGCGGAGTTTGAGCAAGCTATTGCTGATGCGTTCACCTTCCTTGGGATGGAAGCGCAAGTAATCGGAGGACCTGGGGATACAGACGTTTTGTTAACCGCTAATATCGGTAACGAGTCCTACAAAGTAAGCGTTGATGGAAAAACGAGTAAGTCAGGAAAGATTTCAGAGAATCAGATTAATTGGTTCTCTTTGAGAGATCACAGAAAGAAGAACCAAGCTCAATTCGTGCTGGTTGTCGGTGCTGATTTTGCAGGTGGCGCTTTGATAGATAGAGCCAAAGAGCACGGTGGAGTTTCGCTGCTGGAAACAGACGACTTGATCAGGTTAATGCAAGCTCATTCCACTTTTCCATTAACGTTAATCGAACTGAAAGACGTATTCAAGGAGCACAGTGAAGTCGCTTCACAAGTAGAGGACTTGATCTCGCAAAGCTCAGCCCGGCGAAACATGTTGAAGCAATTCAGAGCTGTCGTCGAAGCGATGCATGACGTCCAAGACGGAAAGGTAGGTTACTTCACTTTGCAGAGCGTGGCTGCCAAAGAAAAAATTGAGGACAGTGATATTGAGCTTGCAGCTATTGAGTCTATTATTAGTCTTTTGCAGTTGCCTTTTATCAACGGCATCAGCAGCCAGTCTGACAACAAGTATTTGATGACTATCAAGACGACTGACCTCGCTAATATTTTTCACCAAGTCTCGTCTATTCTGATAGAGGAAGAAGACGAAGAAGCAGGTGGCAAAGCTGCCGAAGAATCTACTGGAAATGAACCGCCAAAAACGCAAAAAGGCACCAAATACTTCAGATGGGAGATTAGCAAGAACACGGTTCGCGCTTGGGCCAGGGAAAAGAGTCCATATCTGCACAATTGCCCCCTTAACCACTTCAAAACAATAGTTCGCACTATATTATTAATTTTCCAAGGCCAGAATCTAATCAATAAAGACTTGATCTACGTGCAGTTGCAAAAGACAGAACTGTCGCCTAACCGGCCATTCAAGGGCGCACCTGAAGAATACAAGATATACATGGCACTAGGAATTTTGGAGTTGGATGGGTTACTAAAATGGACAGGATCGAAAAGACCTGTCGAGTATACCTTAAATAGATCTCTCGGTGATTTAGAGCAGTGGTGCAAAAATAAGTTAATACGAGCAGACTCTTTTCAAAGATTAGTATAACTGATGGTCGTAAGCTAAGGTTGATAGTTTTCATCCGGCTGTCCTTTTACCAATACGATTAAACCTGCTGATGAATGCCCAAAGCACCTAGCAGCAGCAGAATAAACACTATACCTATTATCGGACTTGTTATCAGCAGCTCAAGGATTACCAATGCCGCTAATGTTATCAAAACCAGCGCGATAACGGCTGCGATTCCGAAGAAGATTATGCCTAATAATCCCATTTTTCATCCTTACTGTACCTCCTTTCTAACGCCGCACCGTTACCGCATCATTCGTATTTTTGGCGTATCGTCTCGTAGTCAGCCGTGATTCCAAGTTCTTTCCAGAGTCCCGTCACCCATTCCTCATCAGTCAAGCGAAAGTTGGAATAGTGGGTGTAATAAATGACATTGGTATCCCCCATTTGGTCTAAGAAATGTTCCCTGAACTGATTCGCAATCTCGGAGTTACGTACGCCTAGAATTACGTAGACCGTCTTTTTTGTTGTGCCAATGTCTGAGATCTCTTCAATAAAGCAAGAAACATTTTTGTTCACAAGCTCAGGTGTTAAATAGTCTCGGACCTTGTTTGAATTCGCTTCCTTAATGCCCTTGAACAAATCGGTCAGATAAGACCCGCGCAGAGCTGTATCATTGCAAGCATACTTGAGTTTCCGGTCGTGCTTCCAACCCCTAAAGTTGGCCCAATGTCCGACTCGCAGATATCCTTCCTTTCTCGACGCATTATATGCGATAAATACGTGCTTTGCGTTCAGTTCCTCGATGTGCGAGTCAATTATCGTCGGATCGGCTTCATCTTCGTGATTCCAAATGGCCCAACTGGAGTAGTCGCCATATTTCCGACGAAGTCTTAGATATTGTGCTCTATCCATGGCAAGAAGTTGCTATTTTTCCTTTTTACATTCGGCTACAACCTCAAGAAGCTCCTTGAAATCATCAATTTGATGCTCAGCTTTCGCCTTACGCATCTGACCATACCTGGCAAAACATGTCTGCATACCCACTTGCTTCCCGCCTTGAATATCTCGTTCAGGCCAATCGCCAACCATAAGACACTCTTCTGGGATAACCCCAAGCTCATCGCAGATTCGCAGAAACGGTTCTTTTGCCGGTTTTTGCTTTCCTGTGTCCTCGTACGTAACAACGGCGTCAAAATAGCAGTCTAAACCCGCCTCATTTAACCGCATCCACGCTTTTAACCTGAAACCGTCACTGACGACGCCGAGCTTGAATCCCTGTCGCTTTAACTCTTCAAGGGTGTCTACGACTCCAGGATATGGCTTGAGGTGCAAATATTTTTCTTTCAAATATGCATTAAGAGCGGAAGCAAGAATTCGATAATCAACCGCTTTATATTCCTGCTTTAGATATTCCTCGAACGCATCATCTGATTCAATTCCATGCCCTAGGTAAAACGTGAAAAGCCTTTCAGAGAGGTCTTCTGGCGCATCCTGCAGTCCTGTCTCAATCATAGCGTTTGCAGCAGCTGCAGAAGCCGCCTTTTTCATGCTTATAAAGTCGATTAGTGTATTATCGAGATCAAAAATGACTGCTTTTATCATAGTAGAATAATTCACCAGCCACTTGTGACGTTTCTTTGAAAGACCAGCCAAATCCTGTCAAGTTGTGGCTGTGCTGCGCTGACTTAGTAATAGTAAAAAACGTATTATATAATAGTATAAACGAGCTGAACGCTTTCAAAAACGCTTATCTTTCGGATCGCAAAGTTCAACTCATAGCTTGACTCAGCCGATTCACTAGGCGTCGGTTTAAGCATTAGCTTGTCGGTTGTTTCGGTTACCGCGCTGATGGTCATTGAATGGGCGCTATCAACAAGTGATTGGAGCGTTCCGAGCTCGACACCTGCGCTTTTGGCAAGTAATGCCGCCTTTTCTTTAGCGCGTTTCACCGCTTTTGTGAGAGCTTTATTTCGGGATGATTGTTCGAGTTCTTTGCCCAATTGGAAGCGTACTCCGGTCACCGTAGCCTCTTTTAAGGTGCACGCTTGAGCGGTTCTACCCGCATCGTTAGCAGCTACTTTCACTGTGAGGTCATGCGTAGCACGGTAGAAGTTTTGTACAATGTATGTTCGTTTTGTGGAATCGTAATAACGCGGCTTTTCAACGTTAAAGAGAGTCGTTTCTACCTCTGTTTCGATTTTAGCAGCGGAAAGCGCCTTTTTTATGGCATCAAATGTTACCGCACTGGCATTTTGTGCTTCCTGCGCTGTTGCACGCTCATTCTTTATCGTAACCCTGACCTTGCACTCATCAGGGTCAACTGGCTCTTCTCCGTACTCTGACACGAAAAGCCTTCCATTAACTGCAGTCATAAGCTCACTCCATCACTATCGCTCGCCCTTTCTCTGGCAGAATCACATTGTCGTGGAGGGTCTGAAACACTTCAGGGTGCTGAGTATGCACCGGGATCAGCACTTTCGGCTGCACCGCCTGAACCACATCTTTTATCTCATCGTAGTTCAAGTGGCCTGACGCGTGGATGTGTGTATAAGGATAGAGGCCGAAATGTGCCAACCAGTTCTCCACCTTCTTCAAATCTAACTCCATCTCCAAATCGAACGGCTCGCACACGCTTCGGATGTATGAGCTACCTTCCCGCGGCTTAATGTCAATCAACTCTTTTAGCTCAAAGAAGTCACAGCGGAAAATGTACTCACCCTGATTCTCTCGTATGTCTCGCGCAGTGACTGCGTTAGCGTGATCGAGGAACTCGCGCTCCCAATAATCGTAGTCTTCTCGCTGAATCTTGTCTGAGAATCGATCATCCTCATACACACCCCAAGTTTTTCGGGGAACGTATATTCTGATCTGTTCATCGTCAATTCTTGGTGTAGGAATGCCTGACTTCCTGAAGAGTTCAAGCAGGTATGCTTGTTTCAGATTAATGACCAACGCCCTGTCGGTTTGCCTTGCCACCCGAAAGAAACTCTGCATACGATCAGTATCTCTCACCGGAAAATTAGCGACAACAAGGCCGTCAGTTTTGTCTACGCGCTCCTTAGCGACTTCCTTGACGCGCTCTTCACTGTCAGATTGTGTCGAATTGATGCGCGTGCCCTCGCAGATCATTGCTACGGGCTCAACTTCTGCGGCCCGTTCTACGAATCTTCGTGTTTCGTCTCCCTTGTAGCCGTGAAACCTAAAGTCGCCTGTGTAGACGACAGGCCCAGCACTCGTGTGGAGGATGTAGGCTGTCGCTCCTTCGAGCGAGTGACTAACAGGCAGAGCCTCTGCTTCAAGCCCTCCGACAGTGAACATGTTCTCGACGATGTTGTAAGGCCGCGGTTTCTTCGCTTTCTCGCCGTAGAGCTTTGATTCGTCGCCTTTCTTGTTCACGTAGGTTTTAAACGACTCTTTTAGCGAGATGAGCTCGCACGTGCCTGTGGAGCCGGTTTCGTCAAGGGCTTGCATGATGTCCTTAGAAGCTTGCGTGCAGTGAATCGGGATATCTTCTCTGAGATAGTGGATGTAGGAACTGTGATCCATATGGGCGTGGCTGAGAAGCACGCCGTCAATGCTTGGTGCATCTTCGAAGGGGAGCTGGCAGTGTTCGAGATAATCACACCGATAAAGTCCCTCTAAATTAGGAAGCAAGCCAAATTCAAGGAGATCGATAATACCACTGCACTTGCGGGGCTGCATGAACTCGTCAAAATACTGGTTGGCTAGGCTGAAGCTCATGCCAAAATCAAGAAAAACGCGAGTAGCTTGATCCCCAAGGAGGATTTTGTTTCCTCCTATCTCGTTGACTCCTCCGTGGAACGTCAAGGAGGTCATATGGGTGTAACGTAAACGCAATTCAGCCAAAAGCGTTTCGGTACACTAGTTGATTTTTGCGCAAAACAACAGATTTATAGAAACACAAGCTTCATTACTCGACGCTATGAATTACTGGCTTTACATCACGAATTCCGAAAACTGGAAAGTAACAAAGGAGACAAATACTCTTGGAGCTAGTACGAGGTACAAAAATGCACTCTCTCGCATGCAAATAGGAGACAAATGCCTCGTTTATGTGATAGGAGGCAGAAGCGACGGTGAAAAGACGCTACCGAAAATAGTCGGTGAATACAATGTTGCTTCAAAAGTATTTCAGGACAGCACAAGGATCTTTAAGGCGCCGACCAACGCGCCCTCCGAGATTTTTAACTTACGGATTCAGCTTGAACCGCTTAACATATTTAAAGATCCTATTGGCTTCAAACCACTTGTCTCGCAGCTTGCTTTCATTAAGAATAAGCAGAGATGGTCTTTACACATTAGAGGGAGAGCGGTAGTAGAGATCCCCGAAGATGACTACAGCTTGATCGCTTCAAAGGCGGGAGGAAGCTAATTTCCACGCGAACTTGATTGCCTTGCGCCTCTCTCTTTTCGCGTTTCGCCTCGTTTACCTAGGCATCATATCACTCTGAAGCTGGTAGGCCGTTACTTGTCTAAAGCCGGTGGACTTTGAACAGAGGCAGTCAAAAATGAGTAAGTCCGTCGATTTCTTTCATAAACTTTATGGTCTTTTTGATAACTTCAACGACCTGCAAGAAGTGCTCGATCTCGATACTGCTCAGTTCTCTGCCTTTTCTACTTTTAAGCCACTTGTCTAAGACCTGATAACCACCGATATAAAAATTCCAGACGCCTTCTGGAATGCCATCAAAATACTGGGCCTCGTTAATGTAAGCTCTTCCTTCCTGGTATTTGACCAGTTTGACCGCATTAGTACCTGCTACATCAAAAGTCACGTTCGTCTTTAGTTTAGTTGTCATCAAATGCAGATCGATTAACGCCCTGCCAATATCCGATATGTTTACAAATACTTCATAATTTTTTACAAAATTTATACGAGGGAAATCCATCTTCAGAAATTCATTATATGCACTTCGATATGTTGGAGAATATAGAATCGCGTATATATATCCTAAAATCTGCTCTGGCGTTACGGTAAACGGCGCATATTGCTGTTTTATGAACTCGCTGAACTGAGTAGTGAAGTTCGGACTGCGTAAGATTTTTTGCTCGTCATTTTCAGCCTTTTTGGAACTTTTTATCGCTTTTTCCACATTATCAAGAAGATAAAGGGGGAAGAGATATGCTGTCTCACTTGTTCTAGGAGAGATGCCAATTATGTATGCCAAATTGCTTGTAACGAAAGCGTGGCCAAATTCATCGCCACTCAGCAGTTTGGAAGAAATAAGCCCCACGTTTGCATGTGACTTCGTATTTTCATGCAACATGTTTCTCATTACATGTTCTCTTGGCCTATCTATCAACAAGGAAGTATAGCAAATCTTCCGCTGATCGAACGGCCTGTAGTAATAGTCTTCAACATGCTTCGAGTAATCAAACCGTCTGAAAGCCTCTCTTGCTTCCTTAAGACTCCAATCCGTAGTATCATGTAATCTAAAACGTTTCCTGACTTCATCATCGCTGGCATCGCTCTGCAAAAACTCCATCCTTTCCGCAAGTTCAGATTCAGTAAATGCAACGACAAGGTTATCTCGGTGAGTTTTTACTCCGGTTGAATACGACTGAAATATCTCGTTTAGAGCCTTGAATTTCAGATAACTATCTTGCAAAGTCAAATCTTTTGGAACAAAAAAGTAGTGAGGATGTTTCGGGTGCACGATGTGCCAAGCTATGGTGCTTACTGTATTTCGGTCGAGAGAGGCATATTTTTCGTCGCGGCTTCCCCAAAATTCCGAATAGAATGCTTCTTTCTCTGCGCTAGCCTTATTCTTAACAAATATACAAATTGATACACCTTGCTGAATGTCAAACACATTTTCATCTTTTTGGTTGGCCCCAGCGTCAAGTGTTCTTCTAGCACTTCCGTGCAAATTGAGAATATAAATCCGATTAAAGGCGCTTAAGAGGCTCTTTCGCATTTGTCTATGTATAGCGCCATCTAAATATCGATTATTTGTAATAAAAGCAACAATACCCTCGCCATTTTGCTCGACTTTCCATTGAGCAAACCGTATAAATTTGATATAGTCATCATCTAACGGCTGGATGTTCCGCTCGTCCAGGTCTCGCTTGTAATCTCCCATCCTCTCAGCAATCCATTTCGACTTGTTAGCAGAGCTTACGGAATAGGGCGGATTTCCAAGCACAACAAGAATAGGTTTCTCTATTTTTAAAGCGTCTGCAGTTTCGCTTTCTTCGGTCAGCTCCCTGAAAAAAGGTATATGGGTGTGTGTTTCAAACGGTTCCAGTGTGTTAGTCAGGTACGTCTGAATCCTGTCTTCGTCGTCAAATTCGTAAAACCATTTCTTAAGTACTGTGGTTAATTTTAGGTGCGCGATAATGTAGGGGGTAATTAACAACTCAAATCCATAAAAATCTCTTAGTATGTGGTTTTTGATTTTCCCAGAAATTAGCCCACCCAATCCCCGATCCTTCAGCTCAACAAGTGTCGAAAGGTAGACAAGCCACAAGAACGTGCCTGTTCCTACGGCAGGGTCAAGAACCGTTAATCCCTCTTCTGCAAACCCCATGGGTTTATCAAAATCATCTTTCAGGATCTGATTCACCGATTTTACGATGAAGGAGACTACCGGTCTTGGCGTGTAGTACACTCCCAACCGTTTTTTCTTCTTAGGCTCATAAGACGCCAAGAAGTCTTCGTAGAAGAATGTGAACGGGTCTCTATCTTTTTTGCCTCTAAAATCAATTTCAGAGAGGATCTCATCTGTCTGTGATGCATTGAGTATCTTGATTAGAGCATCTACTATCCATGAGACGTTTGATGGTAACGAATCCCCTGCGATACTCGAAAAGATCTTCCTTATAATCTTGATGTTTCGGGGGATGTGCGAAGCTGCCGTATCTCGGTCTAATGTGCCCTTCTCGTTTATTTTGGCAAGGAATAGCCCGTATGCAATCGTCTGAGCGTACGCATCTGCACAGTCTTCTATGCTTATCTCTTTGATGAGCTCATTTAACGCCTCATAAAAATCATACAGCGGTGAAGGGCTCACACCTTGCCCAACTTTTTCCAAATCTTCTTCTAGCTGTTCACTCGCCAGATCTTTGAGTAGTTTTGTCTTCTTGGCAAGTTCTTGTGCTAAAACTTTGGCAGATCGTATGGTCGGTTGACTGTAGCCAAAAAAAGTGTCGATAAGCTGCACAAACTCGTCGATCTTGTTGTTTCTAACGCTGCTCTTTGGGTCGTCCAAATCAGCCAGACGAAACAAGCTCTGATCAAAAATCGCTTGATTACCACGTATAAGGATGAAGCGCCGATAGTCTGTGAGAATGATGTTGTCTATGCTCTCCCGATATTTCTTGAGCTGCTTACTCTCAAGTTCTTCATCGAGGTTTTTCCCTAGATCCTTCGCTTCGATGTAACCGACGTTGACAGCTGATCGATATGCGGTAAAATCAGGAGCTCCGAGCTCCTTCAGTCTCTTTGCTTCGTGAGTTACGTCAAAGTCGGGACTTAAGCCTTTTATGAAGTTCTCTAGGGGAGTGCGCAGAGTCATCTCTGTGTAATCGCCTTTCGAGACGCTCTTCTTTAACTCACTCAAATAATGCTGAAATACGTCACTAACAGGCTTTTTTGACACACCGCTACCTCAAGTTGCGTTTGAAGCTCTAAGCTCTTATATGCGTATCGTTATTCTTTTCAAAAAAGCCTCAAAGTCAGGATTGATCGTGAGCTTATTAATCGTGTCCCAGTCCAACACTTCTTTTGATCGTGCAGGAAAAAGCAATTCTGACGAGTCTGGATCGGTTAGATTGAGCTGGATCACACCCATGCCAAATGATGCAGAGAGTCGTTTTAACTCATCGAGGAAATCCTCTGTCGCGCTTATCTCGGCTGCTACAAGGTATCCTTCATTCGCCCAAGAGGAATTTGAGACAGCCTGAAAGAACGACTCGCGGAGATTTGAGAAGTTAAGCTCGCGCTTCAGCTCGAATGAAAACAACTTTATTGAAGTACTGGCGATAGCGGCCCCGAAGTCGATCACGGTATTATTCCAATCCTCTATGGGAAAATAACATCCTACCATATCGGGATGAAGCCATTCACTATACTCTCTTTTTGATCTGAGATGGTGGATGGTTTTGACATATGCTTTCAAATATAGACTAGCGTAGTAGGCGAGAAAAGGATGTAGATCTTTTTCAAGGTATTTTAGCTTGGGGCCTCTTTTCGGATACCCAGTGTTGATCGTAACGCCGGATTCTTCAAGAGAGCGTAGATAAAAACGTTTTGGACGTGAGTCTATTTTGACGAATGGGCTATCTTCCTTATCACGAATATTGACATATATTTGAGCACCGATGGATTGCCACGGCGTTTTACCGAGCGATCCCACGTTAAGATCGTATCCTTTATCCTTAGCAGCTTCCCAGATCTCTAACGGAGATAATGGCCTTTTTTCTTCCTCCAAAATTCGCTTGGCTAGTTCAAGAAATGTCCATTGGCCCATTTTACGCCCCCATACCGACCATTGCCTAAAAAGAGCTGCCCGCTGAAATTAAGTTTTGCGGTTTAGTGATTGTTAACGTAAACTACCAGGTTTTGCAAGGGACATAAATGTGGATATGCTCATCATTGATTCGAGGAGTTTATCCCAGCCCGTCAACGCACTTCGGGCGCGGAACCGGAATCATGAAGGCACCGAGCAACTTATGTCGTACGTTCCGTCGTAGTATCTGAGCGACGAAGGTGTTGCGCCACTGTTCACAGTGAAGTAGAGTGGGATGGTTTGGTAATAGCCGGTGTCAGAAACGTCTGTTCTCACTGGATTGACCGGATTGCTCGTGTGACCGCTTGAATCCTGCAAGTAAAAGTTGTCCGTCGAAGTCTTGAACGTGCCCGCATTGTTATTGGTGATCGTTGCGTTGATCTGAACCACGTTGTTGCCATAATATGACGTGATTGTGTCATTCACAGGAATTTGTGTCGCGGTCAAAACTAACGCTTGATCGGATCCGCTGTTAGACGTGCTGTTATTCGACGTGCACCCCGCGACGGCCAGCGACATCGCCAGCACGAGGGCTACTGCCAACCCTATTTTCAAATTGTTTTTCATAATCCCCCCTTTAAACGAGTCGTCATCAAAGAATTGAGCTACGCTTTATTCGTTTCAAAGTCGCGTGTGTAAGTTCTTGCAAGCAGCTTAAACGTTGCGATCTGACTGCGCTATTCTGAGGCATCGGTTGTGTGTTCCATGACCATTACCGCCCCCATTTGCGGCTGTATCTCTAAAAACAACGGATACTGTGACGTTATTTTTCCGAGTGCTATGCATTGCTGCTTTTCCAGGTGCTGTGGCGGACAAGCGGTTGCGATGTAAATCCCAACATTGATTTACTGTCCAGGCATAAGGAATAGTGTAATAAGCATCGCGCTATTACAACCTTGTCATCTTAAAAGAAGCAACGAAAATGCGGAAGCGGGAACGTCTCGCTAACATACGCGCCCCCGCGGCCCCATAATATCTGGTTACGTCTTTTTCGTTCCTGAGATATTTGCACGCTTAGGGTCGCTTCTGTAATTCTTGTCGGACGAGTGAAACACATGAACGAAATTTTTACGCATAGGCTTTTCCGTGACGATATCGCGGATGGAATTCTCGTACTAGTTGAACAGAATCCCGGAATAACAACCGGAGAAATAGAAAAGGCGATTGGCCTTTCAGACGCAGGGACGCGGTACCGTCTGTTATCGCTCGAAGCCGCGCAGCTAATCCGAAGGGAACGGAGCCGCGGACGAGTTCACTATTATCTGAACGCGTAATCCCGCTTTATTGTAATTCTAAAGCGAGGTTGAACAAAATGGAAATCGGTTCTGAGGTACCTACGTTTTGTCTTCCTGATCGGGCAGGCAAGCAAGAGTGTTTGAGCGATTTTAGGGGTAAGTGGGTTGTCCTGTACTTCTATCCTAAGGATAACACTGCTGGCTGTACACGAGAGGCAATGGATTTTAGCGAACAACTTCCGGATTTTGAGAGGCACAACGCAGCAATCATCGGGATAAGCCCGGATTCGCCGGCGAGTCATGAGAAGTTTGCTGAAAAGCATCAACTTCGTGTATTGCTCTTGAGTGACGAACAGCACGAAGTGGCGGAAAAATATGACGTCTGGAAACTAAAACGCCTATACGGGAGAGAGCATCACGGCATTGAACGTAGTACCTTTCTCATAAACCCGGAAGGGAAGCTGGCCCAGGCATGGAGAAAAGTCAAAGTGAACGGCCACGTTGATGCCGTCAAACGAACCCTAGAAGCGTTCAGACAATAAAAGCCACGCAACGAGTCAGACCTGCATCCTTCAGCAGTCGTCGCGAACAAGCGAGGACGGCTCTCCAGGGCCCATTGTCGTAGGGTTTGCTGATAACGTCAGAATTTGCGTATGACGCCGCTGATCGGCTTAAAGCAGGTCACAAAGGCTACCATTCAGGTTCGCCCTCGGTGCCAAATAAGCCGGAATAGAACAAGCCGTTGAAGCGGTAGTCCTTGAGGTCGTTTGCTATCTCGTGCGATTCGTTGTTTTTACTGCCCACTAACCTGCCGTCTTCAAACCATCTGAGAGTGTCGTAATGGGAAAGTGTCTGAATAACATTCCGCTCGATGCGCTCTTCGTTGAACCCTCCAGAACTCGCCGCTTTGACGTCGTCGATGGCCCATTTCGAAACGTCAGGCTTCAGCCATTGGATGAATTCTTCCACCAGCCACGGATATACGATAAGCGACCGCATGCTACTCTCTCTGACTTTACGTGGACTCTTCATCCTTCTGGAAGATTAAAACCTTTTCCTTTTGCATAACGTTGTAGAGGCCAAAGATTGTCTTATCTATGCTCTTTGTAAGCCGTAGTCCTATGTCGCTCGCGTGTTCTGTGAGGTGCTCGACAGATCGCAGTGGCGTGCCCCCAAAGACGGCATTTCCAATAACGATAAGTGCGTATTTGTTAGGCTTCAGTACGCGCATCATCTCATCCAAACAGCCCATTATGTCCTCATCGTAAAGGCGTACCCGATCTTTCGTCGGACCCCGCAACCCCATGAACTGTTCCCTGATCTCCCTCGTATCCAACCCAAGCGCCCGAAGCGCGTGCGCATCGTTCTTGATATAGTCGAGCGCAATGGAGTACGGAGGAGACGTGACTATACCATCGATGCTGTCATCCCGCACGGGCAGTGCGCGCGCGTCGCCGCGTTCAATAGTTGCACGTCCCAGCGTTAGGCTGAGGTCCTTTCGGATCTGATCGTAGTCGGTAACCGACTGGACCATTAGCTCGGTTTTTGAGGCAAGAGCCGCAGCAACGTCTTTTCTTCGTCGCACGCTATCGCTCAACGCTACCAGTTGGGCCAAGCGAAAGAAGTCAGCGACCCGTTGGTCGGTATCGGCTGACATCGCCGACGTTGCTTCTTCAAGCGACGTATTTGCTCGGTTCACCCTCCGAAGCTCTCCGCAGCGTTCTCGTATCTTGTCGACGACCTCGTGCGAGGCGGTCTTGACCCTGCTTTGCAGGACGCACAGCGGCGAGGCATCGAGGCCTATGCAGTGAACTCCGAGCAACTGGGCTTCGAGCGCCGTCGTTCCGCTGCCGACAAAGGGATCCAAGACTGTTTCTCCCGGTTCTAGTCCGATTATGTTGAGTGCTGCGCGAATCATCTGAGGGTGGAATTTGCCCTTGTACGGATAGATCCAATGTGTCAGGTATTGGTTGACCGAACGCGTGCGATTTTTTCGCGAAATGTAAACGTAATCGGTGTTCTCCCCTCTGATCGTCTGAAAATATGCGAGCTGCCTCTTGAGCCGTTCATCATCTTCGACATCGAGTAGGCTGAAGCTCGAAAACTCGTCGTTCATCTCGAAAACGGCTCCCAACGAACGGAGTTCGAGCTGTGCTAGGATGAGTTCGTAAATGAACTGAACGTTGCCAAATAGGCGCGCCTGGTCACGCAACTGGCGTTCTTCTTGTTTTTTCAAGGGCGCGTTGCTTGCAAAGGGTAAGTTGTCGTTCACGTTCTGCTCTACTCTCAAGACCGTTTTTTTTTGAATGCAATGACAAGGTCTCGGTGACTCCGTCACTGAGCTCTACAATCGATCCATCAAGTCTTGCACATAGGGCCTTGGGGGGTCCAAACTCAACAGGTTTTGGACGACCATCGATTTAAAACTAATGCGCGAACGCCTGTGAGGGGGGCCTCGGCGTATCTTCGCTACTCACTAAAAAAGCAACTAGTAGCTGCAATGTTCAAAAAAGCAAAAAAGGAAGCAAAGTAAAAAAGGAAGCCAGGTCATCCCTGGCTTAAATCGAATTCGATCTTAGCTTTGGCAACTGTCCCGAATAATAACTGACCTCTTATAAGGTCGCTCGTAAATCGATGATCGTTTACGGATCACTGAAATGAGGACACTTGCCTTTTCTTTTCTCTAAAACTCCCGTTCGTGTAGCAGCGCCTACAGCTGAACTCAACTGTAGGTACTCACACAGTCGCGTTACAGTTCAACTGTATCACGACGTGTTGTCATCACTGTTTACGCGATGAGGGCCTGGTTTGCTGCGGTACTGTTTGTACCCCACGCCACTGCTGTGTTTATTGTGGTGTGGACCTGATTGACTGCATTTTGCTCTGCGAACGTCACGGTGTTATTGTTGCCAATGATACCTGCTGATTGTGTCTGCGTAATGGTCTGTGTGGCTGCGGTTGATGCTGCGCTAGCGGTCAGGCCACCCTTGGCAGCGGCTGATGCTGAATTTGCTGCTGGCGTAACGGCGTAAGGCTTGGCTGCTGGCGTAACGGCGTAAGGCTTGGCTGCTGCCGTAACGGCGTAAGGCTTGAAGACTACTGGCTCCTTGACGAAGACTGGCTCCTTGACGAAGACTGGCTTAAAGACCGGCATTGCGACTGTCTTGACCGCACAGCACTGCGTGACTACACAACACGCTACTGTTGGACAGCAGGACGTCACAGGGCACGCACAGGTGCAGCACGTTGAGGTGGTGCAGCTCGTACACTGAGCACACGTCGTTGCTACGCTGGTCGTCGTGGCTTTCGCGGCGCACTGGGCTGAAACGGTGCCTGTCGCTGCAAGTGCCACAAACGCGAGCACTAATAGAGAAACGATAACTTTCTTCATGATTCATCTCCTTTATATTTGACATAGGGGGCTTGCGCCCACTTCTAAGTCGTAAGTTCTCTTTTTCTAAGATATAAAAAGGTTTTGATAATGTTGGATGGTAAATTGCACGTAAATAGCTATATTGAGCGCTCGGTCAGTCTTTTTCAGGTACGCTTCGCGGTGAAAAAAATGCTCGGCGTTTCGGCTGATTGCGTCGGCCCGCGGCTTTTCAAAATGAACGAGAAAAAAAGCCCCAGCGCGCGCTGTCCAACAGCAAGGGGTGTCATTTTCGCGTGATCTCAGCTATAGCTCGACGAAGGCTTAGGAAACAAAAAAAGCCTGGAGATGAGCTCCCGGCTTCAAGAGTTGTTTGAAAAAAGACAGTGCATCTGCCCTAAACGCGATCACGTGATCTGTAAGTGATTGCTTTCAAGGCATATGGCGTTACGAAAGCCGACACGTAGGACATGCCACAACGTGTTTGACTGTCGCGTACGCGGAGCACTTCCAGGTGGTCGTCGGACAACTCGTGCGCTTCACCGTCGTCGGACAACTCGTGCACTTTACCGCCATCGGCCACGTTGAAGTCTTCTGGCAGCTCGTACACTGTGCACAGACCGTGCTGGGCACCTAGTACGTGTGGTGCTTCCACATGTTCTTGTTGTCGCGCACGCAGCTGTTGAATGTGCAGTAACGTTGCCAGCTGTGAAAAGTGAAACTGATGCTAGCACCACGAGCATAGAAATGACAACTTTTTTCATGTGGTGCTCGTGTTTTTCTGACAGACGTTTTCGACGCCCTCGCGTCCGTCGCTCTTTTTCTAGGATACAAAAAATAATCTCCGTAAAATATCATTGCTCAATAAGAACCATTTCGGGCTCACGGATCCTTTGAGACCATGCCATCCTTCTGAGCACTTTTTAGCGCAACTTTCAACTGTTCACTTTGAGTGCTCACACTTAGCGTCTCGCCGCTGGTCTCGTCGCCGAAACAAACGGAAAGCTGCTCGCTGCACGCGGTGACGTGCTATGTCTGAAGTGTCATAACCGCGCAGCGAACTGCGCTGCTCCCGTGCGTTTCTTGTGAGACGGGCGTGCTGCTTACATTTTGCATAAGGTATATATGTGCACGATTTAAGTCAAACAGTATGCAGTCGATTACGCAGAGCGCTATAAAAAGCGCAGGAGAAGGCGCGCAAGCCGCGCGAGGTATGCCGCTGATCGGTGACAAGTTCCCCCAGATAGAGGTTCAAACGACTCACGGCAAGATGATACTGCCGGATGTTTTTAGCGGCAAGTGGTTCGTGCTTTTCAGTCACCCTGCAGATTTTACGCCGGTGTGCACGACGGAGTTCGTGGCCTTTGCTAAACGATATGACCAATTCCAAGAGCTTAATTGCGAGCTCATCGGACTGTCCGTTGATCAAATAGTATCGCACATGAAGTGGACCGAGTGGATCCAGCAGAACTTGGACGTTGAAATTCCGTTCCCGATTATTGCGGACACCGGCAAGGTAGCCTCGATGCTAGGGATGATTCACCCTGGCAAGGCGTCGAATACCGTGCGCGCAGTGTTCATTGTGGATCCGAAAAGCACCGTTCGGTTGATTATCTATTACCCGCAAGAGGTCGGCAGAAACATGGACGAAATTCTTCGAGCCGTGAAAGCCCTCCAAACCGCTGACAAATACGGCGTCGCTATGCCGGCTGGGTGGCCGCAAAACGAGCTTATCGGAAATAAGGTGCTTATACCGGCGCCTGCCGATGAAAAGACGGCCAAAGAACGCGCTAAGATGTATGATAACTACGATTGGTGGTTATGCTATAAAGACCTCGAAGAGTGATATCTGCGGCTCAGAAAGTATTGATCCGGGAAGCACCGAGAAAGCAGGATATAATACGCCGCGTGTACAGTAGGAGGATACGTTGACCGATACAGCTCGTGATAAGTTGCAGGACGGTCTGTCCTACTTGTCGCCAGAGGAGCTCGCTCGAAGACTGCGTTCAGACCGGGCGCCGCTGGTGCTCGACGTGCGAGACCCTAACGAACTAGAGGGGGAGTTGGGGCCGCTGCCCGGCGCCCTGAATATCCCGCTCGGGCAGCTTCAACAGCGGATAGGCGAACTCTCGACGCACAAAAGGTGGGACATCGTCGCTGTGTGCCGCACGGGAAGACGCTCAGAGGCCGCAGCTCGAATTCTTCAGGATTCGGGATTTGAGCGAGTCTTCGTCTTGAAGGGTGGCATGACGGCGTGGCGGGACGCGCACCGGTGAACGGCGCCTGACGGGTCCATTGCCGGCGTCCTCCAAGCGTGCACCCTTCCAGCAGCGCCAAAAACACCGCACGCAGATCGCTCGTTTGGGTGCCTCTTTGGTTGGGCGCGGATTGTTCTGCACGGCTGCATTTTTTCTAAGAGCAGCGCATTTATCTTTGGGAACGCTTCAGCATGTCGCCGCTTAGCCCGCGTTTCGAATGCGTGCGCTAATCCAACGCCTAGCTCAACGTGAAATTGCTGTCGCAGCCCCCCACGGCGACAAAAGGAAATCGTTAAATAAATGGAAGAAAACACTTTCTTCGCGCAAAGGGCGTCTCTTTTTCTGTGTCACACACCCCTTAAGCGAAAGGGCGCTGCTCCGCGTTATCTAGGGGAGATGAGCAAACCAGCTGGCGCAGTTGCGTCTACCCTCTTTCAAGCGGATATCCTCGGCTTTTCCAAGCTCTGATCGCGCCGAGAACGTTGTAGACGCTTGCGTACCCGTGTCGTGCTAGAATGCTCGCAGCGAGACTGGCACGCCCTCCCCAAGAACAGTACACGGCGAGGGGCGCATCCTGCGGCACACGCGCAACCTGCTGTTGGAGATATCCTACGAAGAGGTGCTGTGCCCCTCTGATATGACCCTCCCTCCACTCGTGATCGTCGCGGACGTCGAGCACGTTGACAGCCGCGCGGTCCACCGCGTTTTTCAGCTGCTCGACCGAACACGTCTTGAGCCGCGCGATTGGCTTTCCGCGGTTCCGCCAGTCGGGCAATCCGTTACAGAGATGGGCAGCAACGTTGTCAAAGCCAAGCCGATTCAGGTACGTCCGAGCCACCTTGGCGTCCCCCGCTCTTTCAGTAACGAGCGCGACGGGCTCATCATCATCTAACACCCATCCGGGATAGACGCTGACGCCGTCGAGCCATATGCTGAGTGATCCCGCAATATGCGATCCGGCAAATGCCCCTGGGTCTCGCGTGTCGATAGTGGTTGTTGCGTGAGCCTCGATGAGTTTCTCGAACTCGTCAGTGTCTGCCTCACGGAGCGTCTGAGGCATCGGAGGTGGGCCTTGAACATTGAGCTCCTGTGTTCTGCTGAAGTAAGGCGGCAGCGAGAGCTGCTGCTGCGTCAGATAGCGGACGAAACCGTCTTCGTCCAGCTGAAGCAGCGGATTTAATTGGCGTTCGTAGCCCACGGTGCTGTACGCTCTGGTGCTCATGTGGTTTCCGCAAACGCTTCCCGCGCCGTGAGCCGGATACACGAGAGCGTGATCACCAAGCGGCAAGAGTTTTTCAAAGATGCTGCTATGGAGCTTCTTTGACTGTGCGCGGGTTGATTCAGTTCCGAGGAGATCAATCCGCCCGACGTCGCCCGCAAAGAGCGTATCCCCCGTAAACACAATGAGCGGCACGCGGCTATCAAGCCGCTCATAGACGAGCAAACAAAGGCTGTCGTTGGTGTGTCCGGGCGTGCTGAGGACTTCAACTTTAAGGTCGCCGACAGAGAACGTTTCGCCTTCGGCAAGGTTGTGGTCTCCGTATCGAAAATGGGTTTCCTTGCTGTGCCCGATTTCTGCATCGGTCCGCCGTTGAAGGTCGAGAGAACCGGTGACAAAATCCTCGTTGCAGTGCGTCTCGAAGATGTACTTGATTTCGGTGCACTCACGGGCCGCCAGCTCGGCGTAGATCGCACAGTCTCGACGAGGATCGACGACCACCGCCTCGTTGTGGTCAGACAGGAAGTAGCTTTTGTGTGCAAGCCCCTTGGCAGTCACCGTCTTAAGCCACATTCGTACCTACTTAGCGCTTTGCGTTTATCACATTTTCTCGTCGCAAAGAGAAACTCGTTGCAGTGCCAGACCCCTAATCATCATGCTCGTCTGATAGCCTTGTAAACGGGCAATCCGGATCTAGCGCGGCACTAGCGGGCACCGCAGGCCATCTGTTCGATATCGCGGCGCCAGGCGGCGAGGCAGGCTACGACAAGGATGCTGCAGATGGTCGTCCAGAGAATGAGATCGGAGGCGACAAGACCATGAGAGCACTGCCTGCGAGTGCAAGCATCAACTCTAGGAACATGGGCCGCTGAATCCCCTATTGCTAGTGCCTGACGCAGTTGGAGGGCCCCTCGCATTCAGAGTGAGGTGTCGCCTCGCCGATCTTCGTGACAAGCCAACCCCTGCATGTTGTCAGTCAGCGTCGTGTGGCGAAGAAGTCGTGAAACTGCTGTGCAGCGTCATTCAGGAGCTCATTTATGGCGAGGATTCAATGAGATGAAACCCAAGTTCGGTTAGCAATCCGACCGCTTTCTTCAGATCGCTCGCTTGGAGAATCAAGATCGCTTTGTTCGGCGTTGCGCTCGCGTAAGCGTAGGCGTAGTCCACGTTTATGTCGTTGTCGGAGAGCGCACGGCTGATCTCGAACAAGGCGCCAGGTGTGTCGGGCATCTCAAGGCCGATGACCTTTGTTTCAGAGACGGTAAAACCAGCTCTTCTTAGGTGACGCAGAGATGCGTCTGCGTCGTCGACGACGAACCGAATGATGCCAAATTCTCCGCTATCAGCGTTGGTAAAAGCCCGTATGTTTACTCCGTTTTCAGAGAGTATTTTCGTCGCGCTTGCAAGCCGGCCGGGTTTGTTCTCGGCAAACAGCGTGATCTGCTTCAACATCTTGTTTGTGACCATTCGCATCACGACCTCGTTAGCCTAAATCTGTCGCAGGTCGATGACCTTCTGCGACTTTCCTGATGACCGGGGCAGGGTGCCCCGTTCCACGAGTTCGACCTTTGCGTTCACCATGAGCACATCGCGCAGCTGCTTGGCGACCCGTTCTTCCAGCTGCATCAACGCCCCGACTCGGTCGCTCAGTGTGTGCTCAGTGACCTCAATCTTAACCACCATGACGTCCATCGGGCCGGCTCGGTCGACCACGATCTGGAAGTGGTCACCCACTTCCGGAATCTGCATGAGCACCGATTCGATCTGGCTCGGGAACACGTTTATGCCCCGGACCACGATCATATCGTCAGTCCGTCCTTGAATGCGCATAATTTTGGGGTGGGTTCGGCCACACTCGCACTCTTCCCACACCAGCGAGGTGATGTCGCCCATCTTGTACCGGATGAGCGGCAGGGCCTCCTTTGACAGCGTCGTGACAACGAGTTCGCCTCTCTCGCCCTCTTCGACAGGGCTGCCATAATCGTCGACAATCTCGATCAGGAAGTGATCCGCCCACGCGTGGATGCCATTCTGAGCGGAACATTCAGTAAAAAGGGGACCGCTCATCTCAGACGTGCCGTAGATGTCATAGGCCTTGATTCCAAGGTTCTGCTCGATGCGCTTGCGCGATTCGAGCGACCAGGGCTCAGCTCCAAGGATACCTACTCGCAGCCGCGTCTGCGACGCGATGTCGATATTCATTGACTCGGCAACTTCGCCGATGTGGAGAAGATATGACGGCGTGCAGGCGATCGCCGTCGTACCGAGATCTTTCATGAGGCTTATCTGTCGCGTCGTGGTGCCCGCGCCTATGGGGGGGACGGCTGCGCCAATCTCCTCGACGCCGTAGTGAAGGCCAAGCCCTCCCGTAAACAGTCCGTAGCCGTACGCGACTTGGACGATGTCACCGCGCTCGAGCCCGCATGCGGTTAGCGAGCGCGCCAAGCAGGTCGTCCAAACGTCAATGTCGTTGGCGGTGTAGCCGACAACGGTCGGAACGCCTGTCGTGCCGCTTGAAACGTGAAATCGCACGATCTGGCTCTGTGGCACCGAGAACATGCCGGTCGGATAGGTGTCCCGCAGATCGGTCTTGTGCGTGAACTGCAGCTGCTGAATATCCTCGAGTGATCGTATGTCGTGTGGAGAAACGCCGGCTGCCGCAAAGCGCTTCTTGTAGAAACTGGAATACTCGTACGCGTTTTCGACAGACCGTCTGAGCTTACGTTCTTGCAGCTGCTTGAGCTCTTCCGCGCAATCGTTCGACCTTTGGATTCCAAAACTCCATAGTGAATCAGCCCCGTCTGTCTCTGGCACTAATCATTGCGATTTTAGTACTTTAACGTTATGAGTCGCAGCGTTCAGTCGAACAGCACGCCAGGGGCGCTGGTCGGCCATTCTAAAAGTGCGTCAACGAGCGTTGAACAACTCGGGCTGCGCCTCTGGCAGTGACTGAGGATGAAGAAACTTTGTGAGGGCATACCGCACCGATCTAAGCTTGGCGCGACTAAGTTCCTCTGCCCGTGGTCTCCTGAGATGCACCGCGCGATCAGTCGGGTCCCTCGCATCGATGAACACGCCTGTTCCGGTGACAGCGCGAAGAACGCCGACCGCGTTATATTACCTACTAATATATCAACAAATTATATATAGAAACTGAAACTACTAAATAATAGGCAAATGTGCTGAGTGCGTTTAAACCCACTCACGTGCTTTTTATGCAACCGGATCAACAATGAAAGCCATCGAAACAAAAGATCTCGTCAAGCGGTTTGAAGACGTTGAAGCCGTGAAAGGAATCAATTTGGAAATTGAAGAAGGGGAGCTTTTCGGGCTGCTCGGACCCAACGGAGCCGGCAAGACGACGACCATCTCCATGCTGTGTACCATTACGAAGCCCACGAGCGGCTCAGCGAGCGTCTTCGGGCACGACGTGAAAAAAGAATCCAGCACCGTGCGCGGAATGATAGGCATCGTGTTTCAGGACCCCAGTCTCGACGATAACCTTACCGGGAAGGAAAACCTCGACTTCCACGGCCGGCTCTACAAAGTGCCCCGAAATGAAATCGCTGAGAGAATCCGCGACGTCCTCGAGCTCGTTGAACTCTCTGATAAAGCCAACGTGATCGTTAAGAAGTATTCTGGCGGCATGAAGCGGCGGCTGGAGATCGCGCGCGGCTTGCTTCACCACCCCAGGGTCCTTTTCCTCGATGAGCCCACGCTCGGGCTTGACCCACAGACCCGGCTTCATATCTGGGAGTACATAGAGAAGCTCAATCGAGAAAAGAAGATCACGATGATCCTAACCACGCACTACATGGACGAAGCCGATAAGTTGTGCGACCGCATCGCCATTATCGATCACGGGAAGATCGTTGCGATGGACACTCCCGAGAACCTTAAACATGACGTTGGCGGCGACGTCGTGACCATGACGGTGCCACACGGGGGTGAGCAGCTCAAGACTAAACTCGAACAGCTCGAATTCGTCAAGTCGACCCAACTCGTTGACGGCACGTT
>CABDZG010000012.1_pt1 | contig 22193 bp, 26 predicted proteins | sample 3132101 | NCBI WGS metagenome assembly CABDZG01 (sample SAMEA5534340, study PRJEB31848) | metagenome | biome: tundra; feature: field; material: soil | place: USA | collected 2013-05 | depth 0.45 m
CTTCACTCAGTTTTGAATTTAAATGCAATTGCCACCGGTCTCGGGCTTGAGAACATTGAGTACGAGCCCGAACAGTTTCCCGGCCTCGTCTACCGGTTATCGGATCCTAAAGTGGTGATTCTCTTGTTTGGTTCCGGCAAACTTGTCGTCACGGGCGGCAAAAAGCCCGAAGATATGGTCAATGCGGTGGATCGAATCGTTGAGGAGCTTAACAGCTTAAGCCTTCTACGCTGAATGATACTCCCTGAATCCGGGCGCTCAAAGGCACCGATTGTTCTGCGCCGAGCGTGAGAGTAGGGGTGTTCAGTATGTGCGCTCCTAGTGAGCGGATGACCATTCTAGCGGCATTTTGGATCCCCAATTTCCGCGAGAAGGGCCCGTGCAGTGCCCCTTTTGCTGGCCGCTTAAAATACCTTTCTGGGTTGGCTTGCCGCATTTTTTACAGAATCTTGCGTTAATTGATGCTTGCGTTTTGCAGAAGCGACAAGATCTCGTTTCACGGTTCATGTTTCTTTCATTGTCGATATGTCGTCGCTGAGGATAACCCCTTCTTTCATGAATTCCATAAACGTAATTCTCCGTTGCGGTTTTGTATAATCGACAGCAATTAGGTAATTCCGTAACTTGCTCGCAGTTACGTTGATCCGATCTCTCGTAGATCTGCCAGTCGTCTCCTCTTCAGCAAAGACAAAGTGGCATCGTCCCAGTGAGGCGGAGGCCCACACGGGTTATCGTTGGTTAACAGTCGAGCGAAGGTGTCGAGTTCAAAGGGAATCTCGTGCACGACGGTTTTAAGGCCACTCACGGAGGTGCGTCCGAGCATTCAAGGGCTCGTTAAAGACGTCCGCTGCTCGTTGGTTTTTAATCACGTCACGACAATCCCTAAGACGATTATCACGATTCCAGCCAACGCTCTCACGTACCTCTCGCCGTCGAACCACATGTTGTGGTACTGTCCGTGTTTGACCAATACACTTGCAACTCCGTCCACGGCGACATAAATTCCGATAGCTATGAGCACGACGTTAAACCATTGAAGCACCATTTCCTTTTCCCCCTTTTGTGAAACGTCAGTACGACCTTTTCATACCATAACTCTATCGAGGCCGTGTGGCAAGTGATGGCGTGAAAATGAAAAAGCTGGTAAGAAGTCAGTCTGACATCTCTGCTGCACCATTCCTGACCGAACTATGTGTACAAACGTTGAATGTGGCCAGAGACAAGCTCGTGGCCCGAGATCTGTCGTTTAGCCTCACAGAAAAAGCCAAGTGCACACAAGTTGCTTGATTTGGGCATGAACGGGCTGAATGTCGCTGGCGCACTCTTCTTCGTCGCAGGAACGCTGATCCTTTTAAGAACCGTTACTGCTGAAGGGGTTTGGCAGATATCTGATGAGAACATCGCCGGACACGACGCCGTCTCAATGAACAGTCGTGGTCTAACCGCGCTCTCCCAGTCGCCTTACCAGTTCGTCGTCGAATCGATAAATATCGGGCACCAATCGTTCAGGACGTATTTTCTCCCGAAGTTCTACGCAGCACGCCTCGAGTTGCTCGACTCGCCTTTTGAGATCTTCAACATCGTCTTCGATCAAATTGCTCAACCTCCGCTACAGGCAATTTTGAGCCGCAACCAAGATAAAAAGACCGCAGCTTCTGTTAGAGTACCGATCCCATTGCGGCGCATCTCGTGACTAGCGATCTTAGAAAAATACTGCGAGTGACAGCCGACATACTGCAGTGGCCAGTCATCCCTCCTTCGGCGAACCGGATCTGTCATCACAAATCATTTCAGTATAGTGAGGAGCCTTATGCCCCATATCTGTCTAAAGTTGGCGCCCTGACTGACACAGGAGAGGGCTTGCTCACTGTCAATAACCACTGTCCCTGAGATAGCATCCACGCCATATTCAAACAGGACAGGCGACAAGGGCGTTGTATCGCCCAATACAACCACATAGGCTTTCGGGTTGCACATAGAGAGCAGGCGATCCATTGTATGGTTGGTCAAGGCACTCCCTGTGACTCCCACGACATCGGCCTCAGGCAGAAAGACATCGGCTTGTTCTTCCGTAATGTCGCCTTCACGGGGATTTTTTTCAATAACCGTCAGTTCCCTTGAAATATGCCTAAGCTTATCAACGAATGGGAAGTGACCTATGATAACAACCTTCTTATCTCTGCCATTTTCGGCTATGAGGGCTCCTGCATTAAGCTCAACACATCGTTCCTCATCGACCTCAATGAGCGAATTGATCGATGCTAAACCTATAGCGGCTTCGAGGATGCTGTCGGAAAAAGACATCCTTACAAGTTCTGAGGCGCTTTTTTCCAAAAGACGGCCAGGTTCCTTTATCATGGGAGGGGTCTGTTTAAGGGCGTCTTTTGGAAGGGTAGCCGCAAGGCCGCATCTCCGTGTAAGGACTCCTGTATGGAATATCCCCTGACGTATATCCCTTACTTCAGCGCTTAGATCCAGGGTTGAGATGATATCAGTTAATATATTCATGTATTCACCTAATCCAGCTAAGCCGGAAACAAACAACCTCCAGTTTCTCGCTTACAATACAACATTCTTTTGACGCAATTCATAGTCAAAAATGAATCTCAATTATTGATGGACGCGACTACCGAGCATAGCTTTTTATCGCGTGTAACGAAATTGACTCCGATAATCGCTGCGTCGCATGATCGTGATGCGCCTAGCTCCACAAGGAGGATGGCCGATGATAGGCAAGGAAGTGATGCTCAAGGACCACCTGGTGGTCGTCGATCTGAATTGTCCAGTGGCGCGGTTCCCGGGTAACCCCGTGCTTACGGCTAAGGACGTAAACCAAGTGTGGCAGGACCCGGGGCTTCAGGTCACGACCGTCCACAACGCCGGCATCGCGCTGCACGGTGGCGACACGGTCATGCTGTTCCGGTCTCATCTTCGTTGCGGCATGAGCGTGCTCGGGGTCGCCCGCAGCAGCAACGGCGTCGACGGCTGGCGTGTCGAGCCCCGACCGGCCATGACGCCGGCCGCCGAGGGGGACGCCTTCGCCCCCAGCACCGATGCTAGGGCGCTCATCGAGAACGAGTCGGGCGGCGTTGAGGATCCGCGGATCACCCAGATCGGCGACACCTACTACATCACCTACAGTGCCTATCACGCGACGGTGAAGAACCGTGTGCGCGTCTCGCTGGCCACGACCCGCGATTTTGCCCACTTCATGCGCCACGGCCCGGTGCTCGAGCGAGACATGCGGAACGTAGTGATTTTCCCCGAGCCCATTGGCGGCCGCTACGCGGGGCTGTTCCGACCAAATGACACCACGGCCGGCGAGGTCGGGGGCATCTACACGCAGATCAAGCTTGGCTGGACGCGCGCGATCGAGTCCAATCGCTGGGAGATCCAGCCGGGGCCCGTCATGAGGACCGGCGGGGGCCCGAGCGCATTCTCAGACAAGATCGGTCCTGGCGCGCCGCCCTTCAGGACCGCCAAAGGCTGGCTCAGCGTGTTCCACGGGGTGCGCTCCACAATGAACGGCAACCCCTACGTGCTTGGCGTGGCGCTGCACGACTTGGCAGACCCTGCGCGGGTCACGATGTCGAGCATCCCCATCCTGTTCGCGTCCAGGGCTGACTGCCGCGTCGAGGATGCTGCCTACACCCATGTGCCGCAGGTCGTGTTCACATGCGGAGCCGTGCGCCGCGACGATGGCAGCGTCCTCATCTACTACGGCGGCAATGATACAGTTATGAACGTAGGCGTGACCCACGAAGACGTGCTCATCGCGCTGTGCGAGAGCTACGGCCAGGACCCGCTGACCGGGAAGCTCAAGTACGATATTCACGGCCACCGAAGCTGAGGAGCTCGGAACCAGCGGCCACAAGAGCATCGAGAGCTAGACCGTTCGGTGCCCGGGAGCCCGGTCGGTGCCAAGACGATGGTCGAAGTGGCGCTGGCTCTTCGCGACCTTCGCGGCGTGAGCGGCTTATAAACCTTGGGTCAGCACCCCGCCCGATATAGGCTCACCTAATATCGAAAAACGCACAGGAAAGCCGCTTCTCAACTGCGCGAACGATCTTAAATTTTCTTGAGTTGAGCTGCCGGTTTGAACGGAGGGTGCCACGTGTAGCAGATCCAAGGAGTTCGAGATGATGAGCAAGATAGCGTCATCCTGATATATCGTCGCGCCAAGAGATGGTATTTGAAGTGTGATATTTATGGTCTTCGGGTTCGGCACGCCAAACGTAGAAACGATGAGAGAGAAGCGGGACGTCAAAGGGCTCATCAAGGCATTAGGGTATAAAAAGGAAAGTGATGTTCGCATAAACGCTGCGAGCGTCCTTGGCGAGATCTGCGATCCCCGGGCCGTTAAGCCGTTAATAAAGGCGCTTGACGACGCGGACAGTGACGTTCGTAGTAACGCTGCGGAAGCCCTCGGCAGGATCGGTGAACCGGCCGTTGCGCCGTTGATACGGGCGCTCGGAGACACGGGCGAACATGTTCGCAGGGCTGCAACGGAAGCCTTTGTCAATATCGGTGAACCTACCGTTGAGCCGTCAATAAGGGCGCGAAACGACTCGCGTTATCGTGTGCGTAGCGGCGCGGCGGATGCCCTCGGCAGGATCGGTGATAGCAGAGCCGTTGAGCCGTTAATAAAGGCGCTTGACGACGCGGACAGCGACGTTCGTAGTAACGCTGCGGAAGCCCTCGGCAGGATCGGCGAACCGGCCGTTGCGCCGTTGATACGGGCGCTCGGAGACACGGGCGAACATGTTCGCAGGGCTGCGGCGGATGCCCTCGGCAGGATCGGCGAACCGGCCGTTAAGCCGTTAATAACGGTGCTCAACGAGTCGGATTGGGGTGTGCGCGAAAGCGCTGCCGCGGCGGATGCCCTCGGCAGGATCGGTGATAGCAGAGCAGTGGAGCCGTTAATAAGGGTGCTCAACAACGCAGATTCGCATGTGCGCGAAAGCGCTGCCGCGGCGGATGCCCTCGGCAGGATCGGTGATAGCAGAGCCGTTGAGCCGTTAGAAAGGGCGCTTGACGACGCGGACAGTGACGTTCGTAGTAACGCTGCGGAAGCCCTCGATGCGTTGGGGTGGACCCCGGACAAGGATGAGGCAGCGGCTGCCTACTGGATAGTGAAAGGACAATGGGAAGAGTGCGACACAACCGGCGAACCGGCCGTTAAGCCGTTAATAAAGGCGCTTAACGACGCGGACAGTGACGTTCGTAGTAACGCTGCGGAAGCCCTCGGCAGGATCGGCGAACCGGCCGTTAAGCCGTTAATAAAGGCGCTTAACGACGCGGACAGTGACGTTCGTAGTAACGCTGCGGAAGCCCTCGGCAGGATCGGTGATAGCAGAGCCGTTGAGCCGTTAGAAAGGGCGCTTAACAACGCGGACAGTGGTGTTCGTAGTAACGCTGCGGAAGCCCTCGATGCATTGGGGTGGACCCCGGGAAGGGATGAGGCAGCGGCTGCCTACTGGATATCGAAAGGACAATGGGATAAGTGCGACACAATCGGTGAACCGGCCGTTGCGCCGTTGATACGGGCGCTCAACGATGCGGATTCGCGTGTGCGCAAGAGCGCTGCGGAAGCCCTTGGAAAAATTGGTGGCGTAAGGGCAGTGCGGACGTTGATAAGAGCGCTCAACGACTCTAATTGGGATGTTCGCTTGAGTGCTGCGGAAGCCCTCGGCAGGATCGGCGAACCGGCGGTCGAGCCGTTAATAAAGGCGCTCAATGACTCGGATATTACGCGTGTTCGCGAGAACGCTGCGGAAGCCCTCGGCAGGATCGGTGATAGCAGAGCCGTTGAGCCGTTAGAAAGGGCGCTTAACAACGCGGACAGTGGTGTGCGCAAGAGCGCTGCGACAGCCCTTCGTAGCTTCGGACTATAGGGAACCGTTGGGAGGTCCTCACTGAGCACGTCTATCCGACAATTCCCAACACGTTTTCAAAGCTTGCAGGACTGCCGACACGTATCTACCAGACGGTTCACGATGGGGCGCTTGCTTTCCTTGTTGTTGTCTCAAGCGCAGCTACAGACAAAAGTGCTGACCGATCGGAGAACACCACGCTAATCGTCGAATCCTCCGTATTTACACGAAAGAGGTCGCCGGTTCGAATCCGGCCGAGCAGATCTTCCTTTTTACAATTCACTCATTTCATAAATGGAAGTTTATGTTCAACAAACGTGCGTGTCGTCGTGACCCCTTGGATGAGCTTTATGTCATCAACCACGCGGTTCAATTCGGGAAGTTCGTTCGCTTCGATGATGGCGACATAATCAACCTCTCCAAAAACATGCACGGCTCTTGTTACGCCACTCATCTTCACCAGTTCTTGCCACACGTCGTATTCTGCGCCTTTATTAACGTTCATCATTGTGAAACCAATTACCATTGATCATTCCTCCTTCGTCATTATCGCACAACACTAACATATCTTCTTTCAGCTTTTCACACGACAAAAAGCTGGTAACTAAGCCGTTTGAAATGATTCTTTAAATCTATTTGAATCCTACGTCTATTCAACTTCGCATACATTCGTGAAAAAAAAGCTCTGCACAATAGGTGTTTGTCGCGCTTCTAATCGATATGGCTCACGCTGCGCATCAGTCGATGTAGTCAATTTCAGGGAGAAGTGTTTTCGCCTACACCAGGCAAAGAACGGTGTTTTAAAAATAAAGAAGGAGACATCTGTTAGGGTAATAAAGGACTTTAGACCATCTTGATAGAGGGAGAACAATCCTATGGACAAAATGATTCTGCTCGAATTTCCATTCAGAAAGACAGGAATCCCTGCAACCCTCCTTTTCCAAGAAGAACCCGAAATGTGCCAGACCCTGTGGGATCTTTTACGCCAACCCATGAAGATGATATGCCACCACACATTGTCGACAGGGGACTTCTTCCATGGTTGTGGCCGGCCTCCGAAACATCCTATGGCCATAGGTTCACAGGCCAGTCCGCTCGGAAAGAAACGGCTTCTTCTCAGCCAACTGGAGCTAGGCTCCGTCGTGTATAGCGGAGGACACGAAATTGCGATTGCCTATGGACCCGATCTTACTGAGCCTTTAGTGGCGCGAGGGCCTGTGGTGGCTAGAGTCTCTAAAGATGTTCAAGGAGAGCTCTATGAGGCAGGGAGGAAGATCTGGAACGCCCAATTCATCACGCACCAACTACAGACGATGACTCTAAAGAGAAAGGATGTGTAAGTTGTGGCTAAACACTGGCGAGACGTCAAAAACGAAATCGAGGAGGAAATAGACCGTATATGGTGGCAGGAACCTGAGGAAGTCACGATGAGCAGACTAGGGATATTTCCCCGCGGGGCAGGGACAGACGGTCAGGTGCTGGGGAACCTTTTATTCCTCGTCTCGGACACTCAGGCCATGGGATGGTGGACGATCGAGCCTGCGATCCGATCCGCGATCGCAGATCCTCTCTTTACCCTGGAGCACTGCAAGAGAATGTGGAAGTATTTGACGGTGCACATGGCCAAGCTCTTGGGCGATACCGACCCTCCTAAATGCCCAGCTCCATGGTTGAATTTGCCCAAGCTTGCCGAGCTCTGTAATGACATAGGGGACTCCTTGGATACTGTTGAGACAAAGGAGGAGTTTGCCGATCTCATCTGGAGCTGGGAGAATTACGTGAACAGGCTGAACAAGTGGTTCTCCCTCGCGTTCCCATGGCACCTGGGCCTTGGTCTCCCTAGGAGAGGACAAGAAGAGATAAACGAGATGGTTCGTTTGTCTCGTATTTGGGAAAAAGAGTGACTATTGCCCCTCTTTGGGGAATCGCCAAAATAGCGTGGATGACGTACGGCCGCATGCCTGCGCACTAGACACGCTGAGCCCGAGAACGCAAATCGAGTCGTCTTGAGCGCCCGTTTTGAACGCGCCAAACGTACAATGCCCGGCTTCCGAGACGATAGTACCACGTTACACGTTTCTCAAAAGGGCGGTCGGAAAAACGTCAAAATTAACTAACCTCTGCGTCTCCGCGAGGCGCCTGTCGTTGCTACTCTCTTTACTCATAATGATGTCTGTGACTGATTATAACTGATTCTTATAAACGGAATCACTTTCTCCACGTCAGTCGTTTCATCAACACGTATTTGTGGCCATTTATTCACTGTTCGCTTTCCTGCTTGAAAGGGCTCAATCTCAAATTCTTTTGATAATTCAATTTTATCTTGTTCACTCACGTTTGTGAGAACAACGCCGTCCGTAACCAAAAATGCAAACAATTTTTCGTTATTTTTGTAACATGGACAACCATACATCTTTTTCGTCGTTACATTGGGCCAATTCAGAATTTCTTTTTCTAGTCTCAATCTGAGATTTTGCATTTTTTCTTCGCTGTAATATTGCATAGTAACACGCTATGAGAATTAGGTACTGAATTATAAAGACCGAGGCAGAAGCGCTACATAAGGAACTCTATCAAAGATACTCCGCGAGCGTTCTCCCATGTAGTCGTCGAAGAGCCGTTTCCACGCGGCAGCGTGGACGGCGGCGGTCTTGGTCACCACCCCGCCCATATCGAAAACGACGGCGTCGAACTCCTCTCGTCGCAGAACGACGGTTTGCGCTTCGCTCACGGCTGACCCCGTCCCTGTGCGCGACACCGCCCGTTGTGCACGTCGCCGGCAGACTTGCCGACCGCCTGGTCGCCCATTTCTAGGGTGTCCACAATCCGACACGTGATATCGGTCAGACACGCAGCTATTCGGAGCGGCTTCGCCGCGACCGCGGGGATGGGCGTCAACCAACCGACTTGAAACTCGTTCATTTATCCCCCCGACAGGGTTCCAAGGGTCTATACTTGTAGCGCCATCACGCTTAATATTCTCTTTAACGTTAGGGCTTAACAGGTACAACTCCGCTTTCGTTCAACTTAACAGAGTTCGAATTGGTACAGCAGCGCTTCACGGCTGAACCTTTGTGCGAACCGCAACCGAATTGCAGCAAGAATAGTAGTTATTGTCTTAAAAAAATAAAAAAGGTTGCGGTTTACGCGAAGTCGAACTCTTTTGATGCTCCGAGGTAGTAATCAAAGAGCTCACGGCCCCACCGAATGCCGTCGTTGCTATAACTTAACAACTTGTCTGAAGAGTCATAAGACCCGTCGAATCTGAAGAGCCCAATCATAAAGAAATAGTCAGTAACCGTGAACGCCGTTTTTGGGTTTTGTTCAATCACAAACAGCTTAAGATTTTTCTTGAGCGGATTTTTGAGCGGGCTGCGGGCTGCGAGCTCCAGCATGTTTTCGAGCACTTCGTGAGTCACGACAAGCTCGATCGGTATGCCTTTAGCGGCGAGCTCGGCGTAACTATCGAACAAGTCTGGCGTGAACACAGGGGCAACGCCTCGTATCACTTTGGCGTCGTCGAGCAGGGTGACAAAGGTCGAAAAGGCGTTGAAAATGTCAGTGGGCGTGCTTGTCAAGACTTCTGATTCTTGCAAGCATCCTATGTTCTTGAGAGAATATTCAGGGATGCCGCCCAAATCGTGTTCTAGCCAGAACTTGCTGAACTGAGTTATTGCGTTGACTGTTCTCAGGAAGTTCTCAAGCTGCAAAGCGACAATCTTTCCTGTGTTCGAAAGTTCATAGTTGCGCTTATTATCTTGGTATGTGAGCTGTTCCTTTTCGAGCTCTCTTAGAGCGTGTATCACGGCAGCGGAGTTGGTTCCCGTCGCCGTCCGCAAGTCAGCTAGCGCTGTTGGGCCTTTTTTGAGTGAGAGAATGAGATTCTTCCTGAGATCAGAACACATCGACAGCCGAAGTATCTCCGCGCCATCGACTTGCGACGCGAGGAGTGTTTCGTTCAGCTCTTCTCTCGCTACGCTCCCTCTTCTTGTCAGTAGTGTTTCGTTCAGCTTGGCCCCCCCATATTCATTTGTTATTATATCACGTCGTTGATGCAAATTGATATAAAGCTTGCTATTTGCGCTTCTTTCGTGCAAATAGCTTTGAAAACTGATCAAAAAAAATGTATTGACAAAAATATCAATATTTGTTCATATAACAATTGACTTTGCAGCTAAGTGTTCGCACATATACGCTGGCGAGAATGCCGGAAAGCACTCCCGCGTGTTTACGTCACTAACACCCGGTAAGGCGACTACTATGTCGTACCACTTCGCAGCCTGTTCGGCTCAAAAAGAAGGAATCAAAGACGTGAAAACGGCGGCATGAGAGCTTAAGTGTTGTCGCTGACTGCGGCCCATCTTTTATGGTATGATTGCTCGAAAAACCCGGAAAACTAACCTAATCATCTAAGGGGGAGCATCGCGCAAGTTATTTTTCCTCACTGCTTCTTGGGCGCGGTTTTACGAATTTTCTCAAGTGCCACCGGTTTCCCTTGTTGTTCGATTGCATTCGTCGGATCGATCGCGAGCGCCTGGTCAAAGCACTGAAGCGCCTCTTGATGGCGGTCTAGCATATCAAGCGCAGCTCCCTTGTAGTTCCATGCGTCAACGTCCCGCGGGTCTATCGCGAGCGCCGTATCGAGGCACTGAAGCGCCTCTTGATGGCGGTCTAACTTGACAAGCGCAGCTCCTTTGTTGTTCCAGGCCACAGAATACCGCGGGTCGAGCTCGAGCGCTTTATCGAGACACTGAAGCGCCTCTTCGTGGCGGTCTAACATGCCAAGCGTAGCTCCTTTCAGAGCCCACGCCTTAGCATCCTTCGGATCGACCTCAAGTGCCCTGTCGAGGCACTCCAGTGCCTCTTCGTGGCGGTCTAACATGCCAAGCGCAGCTCCTTTCAGAGTCCACGCCATAGCATACCGCGGGTCGATCGCGAGCGCCTTGTCGAAGCATTGAAGCGCCTCTTCGTGGCGACCTGACTTTGCAAGTGCATCTCCTTTGTCACACCATTCCTTCGCTGTCAGCCCTTTCTGCGTTGGTGCATTGCTCGACTTGAACCTGTCAAATAGTCCCATGTTGACCCCCCAGTACAACCACGCGGGCATATTTATAATTCTTCTTTACTTTGCGAACACTCGTGGCTCACATGCTGGGCTGGGGCTTCTTTTAGTTCTTTGGGCATAAACGAGCCCTTGCGCTTGTTTTAGGTCGCCCAAAGCCAGAAAAAAAGAGAGATTAGAAATCGAGGGAGTTATCAAAACTACCTTAGGGTGCCCATCGGCCTTAATCATTTCACAAAATGATGGACAAAGTACGCCAAACCCTCCTCTCGTATGCGCCCCGTTATATGCTTTCGACTAGTACAATCAGCACGGGTAGAACGGTGTTGAACGCACTCCAGCTGAATCACGATGTTCATATCGTTGTTTTGGGAAGCTTCACTTAACAAAAGAGCTGTTTATCAAGCACGATTTCCCAAAGCCTATTTGACAACTTTAATCATCATGAAAGTGCAGTGTGCAGCTTAAAACGGGCGACACGTTGCGAATGTGACATGACGCCCTCTATGAGGAACATCATATGGCAGAGACGAACTTTAAATTCTGTACGACCTGTGGTCGCAAAGTCGCTTTAAACGCGCAGTTCTGTGCATGGTGTGGTGCTGATTTAGGCGCGCCCGAAGAACAGCATGTCCAGCAAGATGCAGTCACAGGAGAGGCCGTAGTCGGTTGGACGTCGGGCGTGGTTATCGGCAACAGGTCGGGCACACCTAATCAAATGCTGCTATTCACAACAGATCGGACGGTGGTGGCGAAGACCAGCTCGGTGGCGTCCGGACTTAGGTCACAAGCAGAGCGGATGACTAAAGGCGCACAATTTGGCGTAGTTGATGAAATTCTTTCCGAAAATGAGAAGAACTACGCCATTCTGCATTCAGAGATCACACAGCTTCGGGTCAAGCTGCCCCGTGTGTTACGTAGGATAAGAGTGACTCTCACAACAGTATAAGGAGAGCAGGTTTTCAAGATTGCAATCTCTTCTGGAGGGGCAACATGACAAGAATTGTACGCTAAAAGAGTATGTTTGAGAAGGATAGGAGAGCAACATCCACTAAAACAAGGATTGAAACCGAACGAGATTCAAAACATAAGGGTGGTTCTACCGCTATGACCGAAGCAACAGATTGGTTCAAGGTGAGGATGTGGGAGCTAAAGAAGCTGCTGCGTGGTTCCGATTACAATACTATAAACGATGAGTTTGGGAATGAAGTTATCGCTGACCTCACGGAATGGCTTAAGATGAAAGGGGCAGCGAAGTTCCAGAATAACCTCAATCCAGTGGTTGCGATCACGGAGAATGACGACGTGGCATTCCTCCAGGACTTCGAAGAAGCTCCTACCGACCGGAGCAAAGCGATTATTCACCTTGATGGGCTATATGCTTTTATAAAAGAAAAGGTCAACCAAGATGGCTAGATCCATGGCTGTACCGTTGCGGAGCACTATCCATCAAAGGCGTGTGTTGTTTTTTCAGCTGCGCACTCGCGTGTTCCATTCGCCCCCTCCGTAGCTCCTGACTCGTCATTTCTTTTTTCAATTCCCTTTGATTTAAGGCCCCGTTCAGCGGCAACGCTGCAACCTCACCGCTTTATAGCAAAAAAAGTGCCTTCGAGGGCATTTCAACCTATCAAGAAAAAAAGGAAAGAAGGTTATACGCACGCTAAAAACAAGCAGCGCGATAAGCAGCCACGCTACGGCCCGGATCCGTCGGCAAATTCAACGCTCAGAAAAACGTCTTTGAAATCGCAGTCTTGCCGCTGATTGAATAACGCAACTGCCCGCGTATGTCTACAAGCGTTGTCTCCCACTAGCAGTAGCGGCTCTCATTAGCTTTTTCAGACGTAGGTAGCGAATGTAAGGGGGCGAATTAATCCCCGTTAGTGATGGATTGTCGCAGGTACATCAAATTCGCTAGCTGTAAGCTCCGCGGCGATGCCGAGCACGTCCCTTATTGTGTATATTATCACCATCCGCGCCGCTTGGCTTCTTGACGGTTCCGCGTTACCTCAGAGAACGGCCTCGAGGTGCGGCAAAGATAATAAAGAATGCCTCTATCTATTCGTTCTCGACGCTACTTCCGAACTATGCGGGCTTTCTCGACCCCGGTTACTCAAATAACACGCCTCGTACGACCTACTATCAAGCATATCTCGCTAATATCATCTCATCAGAACCGAGCGAGACAGTGAGATAACCTTAACTGGCTAGCTGAATAACTCACGTTACAACGATGATGGATTGTCGTCGACGGTGCGAGAAGTATAACGGCTGCAAACTACGCGGTGAGAGGGATCACGTACCATATTGCGATAAGTACCGACGTCCGCGCCGTATCATGTACCCAACATAATAAGAAGTGGTCAAAAGAGGGTATCGATGACTAGCTCGGAACCTCGCTTTTATGCGAGTAAATGTCTAAGTCATAACCGCCCTATCATGTGGTGTATTGGTCTCTCGCATTTTCATTATAAGCTTCTTTTTACGGTAAAGAGACACGTGCTTGAGGAGGGGAAAAACACGAATGACCGATAAAGAGGGGTTTATCTTGAGCGAGCTTAAGCGGCTCCAGAGCGAGATCGACGTGCTTAAGAAAGTCTACGCGCATTATTTAGATGAGGGACTGAAGCGCGAGCAACGGGTCAAGGATGCAATGAATAAGACGCTCACTATAGTAGAAGAAGTAACAGAGGCCGATAACGAGCAATTAGAGGAGAATATAACGCACTCGAAGGGCACGGTGGAGAAGATTGAGGAGCTTGAGGAGAAGATTGAGGAGCTTGAGGAGACATAAGCAAGAGCGCGTTTTTCACGTATAATTGAGAGATTAAATCCACTCTCTTTTTTTAGTGTCTTTTTTCTAGATTTTGAATGGCGTGGAGCCTTCACATTATAGAGCAACCGTAGACGGTTCCTTTTCCCTACTTCAGAATGTTGAGTAAGCACAATAATCAATTTGGTGGGTTTACAGCCGCTTAACAAGGCCCTCTTTCACAGAGCGTTTCTTTTCTGCCGATCGCAGCGATTAAACGAGAGCGCTGACGAGGTGCTTATTAATATGCTGTCGATCAATGCCTAGAGCCCGTTGTTGATTAACCAGAATGTGTGCTGCACAAAATACACAGCAGCAAAATCTCTATCCATCGTGCAAAAACAAATTACCCCTATCCAACAAGAGGGGTGTCCCGTCACTTCTGCGCGCTTTTAAAATCCACAAGCGCGGTCGACAAACAAGTGGCAGCAACTATAAGCTGATGCGAGTCCATATATAACTAGTGAAGAAAAACAAAGAAGACAAAGCTACGCTGGCGTATCTCGAGAAGTTGGTTGGTCAAGAGGGCCTTGACATGATCAAGCGACTTTCAAAAAATGAGTTGACGGACCAGCAGATAGCAGAAGAAACTGGTTCTGAGTTGAACACCGTGAGGCGGACGCTATTCACTTTGTACGAGCATCGCCTTGCTTTCTATACGCTTCAGCGCGACAAAGAAACTGGATGGATGCTGTATCGATGGCTCGTAAACTTTGAGGACATTGAGCGTCGCCTTGCTGATGATGCTCACAAGCTTCTCTCTAAGCTCGAAACGTGGCTGGATGGAGAGCTGAACACCGCCTATTACACGTGTGACAACCACTGCGGTCGCTACACGTTTGACATGGCGAGTGGCTACACGTGTGGATACCAATTTGTGTGCCCTGTATGCAAGCAAAGCCTCCACTACGACGACACGTCAGAGCTGACCGACACTATGCAAGGGAAAATTAGCGAATTAAGAACCGACGTCCAAGCCATCTTCTACCCGGAGAACTCGTCGATTTTTGATCTTGTCCAGACAGAAGAAGAATAAAGAGCCTCGTCGGGCGTCAAGTCTGCTTCGTTCCTTTTTTTAGCAGTCCGCCGATTGAAGTCCCCGTGTCTGGGAGATGGAGACCGGTTCTACGCCTGCTGAAAGGCTGAGTCGTAGCAGCGATCAGAAGTGGTCTGCCGGGCGGCGGGCGACTGCCGACGAAACATTGTGAACCCGATTGCAGAAATATAGCCTCACCGCCGTTTTCCGGATTTGTGAAGCCTTCTCGTAGGTGCTGTAGGGCACGAGACGGGCGGATTAACGCCGGTCAAGCGCCTGACAAGTTTTTTTTCTGCAGGCGAAACCGGAGCGGGTCGAATAGCTCAACGAATTGGTTTTGTTGGCCTGTTATGAGGTCGGTAATTACCGTCGCAGCTATGGTGCCGTTATTCATGCCCCAGAATCCGAATCCCGTTGCCACGTAGACGCCCTTTTGGGAGGTCGAGCCGATAATAGGCAAACCGTCATCGGATACGACGTCTGTGCTCGACCAACGATGCTCGATAGATTCAACGTCAAGATGCGGGCGCGCGTAGTTTTCAAGGCGCCGGTAGAATACGCTCTTGTCCGGGACCTCTGCGGGACCATGTTCCCCTGCTACGATGATCATGGTGCCCTTATCGGTGGGCGTGGTTCGGTACGTGTGCAAAGGGTCGAAATCTATGAACATTCCGTCAGGGAAAGCGCCTTTGGCATACAATCCCAAGACATAGGATCGTGCCGAGGATAGATGGTCACAGAGCCCGTCAGGATCGTATACCGGTGTGTGAGTGGCAACAACGACGTTGCTGGCCGTTATCGAGCCGTGATCTGTAACTACTTCTTTCAGAGCACCGGGTTTGACGGTGAAGGCGCGCGTTTTTTCAAAGACGTGACTGCCCTTGCCTGGCAGATCTTCAGCAAGGGCCAGGAGGTACTTCCGAGGGTGGAACTGAGCCTGGTTATCATACACAATAGCTGGTCCTGTTTTAAACGGCAGTGGAACCTCTTCAGTGTAGCAGACCGGCAGTCCCAACTCCTTCGCAGCACGACATTCGCGCTTAATTTTGTCCGCCTTCTCATCCGACTCGGTATAAATGTAAAGCGGCAGGCGACGGAAATTACAGTCTATTTTTCGCTCTCGGACGATACCGGCTATTTTTTCCACCGCGTTCATGTTCGCAAGGGCAGTTTTTTGGGCGGTGGCCTTCCCGAACCTGGAAAGCAAGCTGTCGTAAACTAGGTTGGGAGCCGCGCTTATCTTAGCGGTGGTTCCGACGGTCACGTCTTTGACGATTCTGTCAGCTTCCAGCACTGCCACAGTGTGCCCCGCATCCTTGCATAGCGTTGCCACGGTGATCCCGGCGATACCTCCTCCTAGTACGACAACGTCAACCTCCACCCCCTTTTCAAGCGTGGGGAAATCGGTCGCTGGGCACGTCTTCAACCAGAATGATCCTTCTGCTGGCGTTATCTCGACATTTTTCATCGGGCCATGTCGCTTCTTAACGAGGTTGCGGGTATAAGACTGGGTCGTTGGAGCATTTTGATCGACAAACGGATAAGTTGTTTTTGATTAGTTACTCTGGCGACACCATCTTACCGGTGGCATAGGCTGAATTAGTGTCGAGCAGGTAGCCCCAACTGGGGAGATGCTCGCGGAATATCATGGCCATAGGCCATCCTTTCGCTTCGTCGCGTCGCCAGTCTGCCTGGAGTTCGGCAGCAACTGACCACTAGTTACGCACTTTCACCCCGGCTTGGCTTAGCGTCGCTATGCTTGCCGCTCGTTCGTGCTCGCTCACCGCTCCGCTCGCGTCGATGACACCGTGGACGTCAAAGCCTTCGAGAACCACGTCCAAGGCGGGAAATTGCAGACAGGTCGAATCAGTCATCGCTGCTATGATCAGTTTCTTTCGATTCAGTGCATCGACGGCCTCGCGAAACGCTGGCCAGCGCCACGCGTTGATCACGCCAGGGCGTCGGATCGTCGTGACATCGGGAAACAACTCCTTGAGTTCAGGAAGACCCGGGCCGTTCGGGCCCCAATCAAGACTGGTTGTCAATATGATGGGCAATTCAAATAATTTGGCGGTTTTTGCCAGCCCCAACACGTTGTTTCTAAACTCTTCAGGTGAGGCGTCACGTACCAATTGCATCAGTCCCACTTGGTGGTCAATCAGCAGCAATGCCGCATTTTCTGGAGTTAACGCTTCGTAGGGGCCTTCATTTTCGGTATATTTGGTCATTTTCACTCTCCTTTTTTCACTCTATGTGATTTGAGGCGTGAAATTTCGCCTTACCGTAATCTCTACAACAGCCCACCTAAAGAGTTACTCCTTCAACGACACAACAAGCAGCAGCGGACGGACTAAAGGAGGTCGCATCTGGAGCTTACGATATCGGCAAGCGCCGTGCGTTTGTTACCTGATCCTCAAATCGTTTTCCTCTGTTCATTCATCGTTTCTGAAACCGTTCCAGCCTATTATCTCTTGCAATAATCAGAGCGGTTTGACGCGCGTAGCATGTACGGGAACGCAACCGAAAAAAAGAGAACACGGGCGCTTGACATCTGAGCGATGAGGAACCAGCGCGACATCGTCAGCTCTCGCACACGGCGGCGAGTTTGCTATCATCGCAACACCACGCGATCCATTTTTACGGGCCTTTCGCAGGTAGCGGCTCATCAAACAGTCTCATATGGATGGGGGTTTAAAAAGTATGTTCCAGAAAAGCAAAAGACTTTGAGTAAAACTAGAAATCGCTCAAAAAATCGCTAAAGGAAAAACTGATGGAAAAACAACATCCTCGTCAAAATACCTGGGGCCAAACCCCACAACAACAATGCAGTCGATCCATCGTCAAAAAACAACGTAGATAGCTAACCGAGGTTACTCGACTTCCCCTAAGGCTTCTACTTCCTCAGGAACTTCGACGACCTCAGCGACCGCACAGTTGCGCTTTATGGATTTGATTTCTATCTTAACTGAGTCGTTGACCTTTGTGTTTGGAACAAAAATCACAAGACCGCTAATGCGCGCAATACCATCCCCTTGTCTGGCAGTGTCTTCAATCTTCACATCGTATTGTTTGCCGACGTCCACAGGAGCATCGTTAAACGATCCGCTGCCGGACTTGTTAAAACTGCTGCTGCCGAAAGAGCTTTGATTTGATCTATACATGTTTCACCTCCGTTTCTTGTTGTGAGAGAATATATGTTTCAATCATATAAGGTCTTATGCAGCGTGGCTTGTGTCGCGAGACGCATAATCGCCGCATATTGACCACGTCAAACAGTATGCGCCTACCAAAAGCGGCAACTGTCGGCTCGGGCACGAACAACTCAACTCAAGTACGCCTACCAAGACGCTGCAGGCTGGTACATCACGACCGTCGACAGCGGTAACGCGGGAATCATCAACTCGCTCGCCATTGACGCGCACAGCTACCCGCACATCAGCTACTACTACGATTACACGCCCGGCACCCGTTTGATGAGCCTTCTCATTATCGGAGTGGAGGATACAGTAATAGCACCCTCTGGACACAGTTCCTGACAGCAATAGCAGCGTATGCATTTGCCATAATCTATCTTCGGCCCGGCGGCTTTTGTGAACGTTATTGCTTTCGGCGGGCAGTCCCTGAAGCATTCTGCGCACCGGATGCATTTAGAGGCGTTGACGACAGGTTTTACAGCGAAGACCCTCTTGAAGCTGTTGAGGAGAAACTCTGGTACTCTCGTCGGTGCGGTTGACGGTTTCTCAAAATCACGCATAATGAGGGGCTCAACCTGCTCTCCAAACAGTTCGATGTCTTCTAAGCGCGCTGGCCCGATGCCTCGCTCCTGTGCCATTTTCACCGTCGGGACCGACATGGGGTCAAACCCTGCGATTGTTACCGCCACATAGTCCAGCGCGGTGCAGCTTTTGCTCGCGAGCAGTAACCCAATTTTGCGCGGGTTCCCGTTAGAGGGGCCATCGCCCTCCATACCCACGATCGCATCCATAATCGTGAGAGCGGGCGGGAACGTTACGTGTAAATCCAGCAGCAGATCAGCAAACAGGTTTATGTCCTGGGCTGTGTGCAGATGATACTCGACCTTGGACACCCCGGGTATATAGCCATAATGGAGCTTGACGGCCCCGGTGTAGTACGTGAGGCTGTGCGTCTTAAGCTTCGGAAGGCCGATTATCACGTCTGCTTCGGTAACCGCTTTAGCCAGCGTGAGGTTCTTAAACGTCTTGGCTTTGTCTGAGGCAACCTGCAGTGTGGCATCGTCAAATCGGACCAATTCGCAGCCGGTGTCCTCAACCACCTGCCGAATTCCCGTCTTCTCGAGCAGCGTCTTATACGACGCAGGGGTGCTTCCACCGCCGGGAGAATCCCCGACCACAGGCGTCGCGCCCAGCTCTTGGACTAGCTTGACCGTCGCCCTCACTATTGCAGGGTGCGAGGTCACAGCAGCTTCAGGTGGCTTCGCCGACAACAGATTCAGCTTGATCAGCACGCGATCGGTCGCCTTGATGACCGACTCTAGCCCCCCTAAAGGCGCGAGGCTGGCTTCGATGGCCTTACTGACCTTCGGATCATCGTAAGAGTCGCATTTGTGGATCGATACTTCGTACGGCATATTCTCGCTCAGATATATCTTTAGATATATTGTAACATATCATTGTATATGGAAGTTTCGCTACGTGAACCGCGGCGAGCTGACACTACCAGCTGCGCTCATCTATTTCTGTCTTGCCACCCAAATAGCTTCTCTCCGGCGCACCGTGCCCGTCAAGTAAAACGTTTTATTCAAAGACGTCGACCTACTGTGTCGAGACAGATGCTTCGAGCCAAAAAAGAAACCCACGTCAACTCGTGCGCAATCGCCGACGACCGCCGGTCGCAGGCGGACACCGCGCATGAGGAAGAGGCAACGAAGGAAGCTCAGCTAGAACGAGACAAGGACGACCTCAAGAAGCTTCAAGAGATGAGTAAGCTCCAGCTGGCGATACTAACGGAGCTGATGCCAATCAGCCCCTGCGCGATACATTCAGAGGTCTTGCTTGACGCCTTAGCTCCTTTCCTCAAGGCTCAACGCAAGAAAGACCGACGGCGCGAATTCGAAGCGGCAGTCGCTCCTCTGGTGCAAGAAGGATTCGTACGATACTTCTGTTGTTTCATCGACAGCTACGCCATTAATCCACAGCGCACAAGCATTGCCCCCCACTTGACGCGTACAGCGGCGAATTACCCACCCCAGCAATCAATATAGCACAAGAAACTGAAAACAAGAAAAACATTGTCACGCACGGGGTCCGAGCGCGTCGAGCGAGTTACGCCACTAACTGTCCAAAATGGCGCAATGTCGTGTTCTCGTAGAGGAAGTGAAACGATGTGTCACGAGAATGCAGCAAATCGCACTGCAGCGACGCGCGAACGACTGACTGCTGGTTTCTAGGTGAGCGATCAAATGAAAGAGTTCACGCTTATCCCAGGATTAAGACGACAGCAGTTGCATTCAAATGGCGTAAACGTGAGAAGGGTACATAAGGACGTCCTTTTGCTTGGCGATGGTGACGTGCATCAATGATTGACAAAGAACGCTGCTTTACGGTTAAGGAGGCTGCCAAACTCCTGGGAGTTTCGACTACGACCGTAAAACGTCGGATCAAGAGCAAAGAGCTCATCACCGAGGAGCGTATCGGTCGACGCGGGCTTGAACTTGTTATACCGCAGCGGGCACTCAACTTAGAGATAATGAGCTTCGTTCCTACCGTGCACCAGCTCACTCTTTCTGATTTTGAAGCCATCGTAGTAAAGCGTTTTGAGGCGATGGCCGCAGGAAGCGACCAACGCGTCTCCAATGCGCTCAGGGACTTACGCAAAGAGTATGCACAACTTACGGCCGAACTCAGTGGTTTCCAAACTGTTTTTAGCGAAGCTACCGCGTTGCCGGCCGCAGAACGCAAAGCAGAGTCGTCTGTCAAGCAGACGCTCAGAGCGACACAATCATCGCCGCCGCAGCGCGCTCGCCGCGTTTTCCGCTTCTCAAAAAATGAATGAAGCCGAGATGAGTCGCGTGAAGCGCTCGCGCAACCGGTGACAAGCAAGCACCGGACCCGGCATCAATGTTTGACCACGCGGAACGAGCGCGACGCAGCCCTCTAAGTCCACAGAATGCTCGAGAGGATTCTCGACCAATCTCCGCACGGATTTCAACGCTACGGGGTGACTGGCTACCTTAGAACTGTATTGAACCATCTTTGACGATAAGCACGTGCTGCATGCAGCTTTGACAGAAAACGTGTGCGTACCCGTCAATGAGTAGAGTTCTGCTCGCCTCATCCGTGCTTAATGCAGTACCGCACTTCTCACAAGACAGTTCAATATCGCCGCTTTTGTTTATGTTCATAAACCACGCCCCTAGTCTCGGGTGTCGCGATTCCCGAACACCGTATATGCTGTCGGCACGGATAAGCCTTGTCAACTCGATTGCTCAGGTGTAATGACTATGAGAACTCGAATTGTCAAGACCCGCGAATGCCGCGACGTCTGACTTGGACTACGCGAGATCAAGCCTTGCTAGTCCGTCCGTCCTCAAGCCACGGCCTTCGATGGATACGAAGGATTCGTCACCCGACAAAGTCACTCGCCGCAAACAACGCTTCAAACGGATACCCATTCGACTCTATCCGTTCTTTGGCCCCGCTCTCGCGATCCAAAATGCACATGACTTTTGCAATCGTGCAACCAAGCTGCTCAACAGCAGCTATTCCTGAGAGGACTGATTCTCCGCTTGTCGTAACGTCCTCAACGAACGCAACGACATCCCCGTGCCTGATGCAGCCCTCTGTGCGGCGCATCCTTCCGTGTTGCTTCTCCGCCTTTCTCACAAAAAAAGCACGCACCGTTCCTGATTTAAGGGCGATTGCCGTAGCGATAGGTATCGCACCGCTCTCCATCCCCCCTACAGCATCTACGCTGCCCAAGCGTTCCAACATTAGTTCGGAAACCAGTGACGCGCCACGAGGGTGCATCGTGACGCGGCGCAAGTCGAAGTAAAAATCGCTCAACTCCCCTGCCGACAATCGGTATGGGCCGTCAGAGAAGAAGGCGTATTTCGTAACCAGATCCTTTAAGTCGTCGTACGCTTTTTGCACGATTACCTCCTTTCAGGCGTCGCTGCCGAAAGCTCTGCAAGCCGTAGATTGGGCTTTTTAGCTCATAAGCATATAGGTCCACGCCTTTTCACAGAGCCGTCAAAAAAAGCAGCACGCCACAACCACGGATACTTATAATAGCGCTTGAGTCACACTAGAGGCGGGAATGCGAGACTACGTTGACCATAGACTAATCGTCCGTGATTCGGTCGAGGCCCGGGCATATCAACTCGCGCTTGCCGAATCTGCCACACGCGCCTCCACTATGATTGTGCTGCCGACA
>CABDZG010000020.1_pt1 | contig 16194 bp, 20 predicted proteins | sample 3132101 | NCBI WGS metagenome assembly CABDZG01 (sample SAMEA5534340, study PRJEB31848) | metagenome | biome: tundra; feature: field; material: soil | place: USA | collected 2013-05 | depth 0.45 m
TGAGGTCTATTTCTCGTCCAATGCCGGTGGATGCAACCACATTTACAATTTTAATGGTGTCCCGCGGTTCAACCATACGCTTCCCATGTTGGTTTATAAAGGCTTAAGCTGGAGAGCATGGAGAGCTACGCGCGTTTGATAGTCGAAAAAGAAGGGAGTTATCAAAACTACCTCAGCGTGCGCGTTGCATGCTCACACGTTGAGATAAACGCCCTCTAAACGGTCGCATATACATCCTTCTTTTGTGCCGAATCATGGCCTATTACATCGTGATATTGAGCACAATCGTAGTACTTTAGCCGCATCCGACCACCGACAACGGCCTCGAAAACCGCGGGGCGCGTGGCGGCCTTAATCACTTCTCAAAATAGTGAAAATGTATCCTAAATCGTCCTCTTGTATAAGGTCCATCGTATGTGTATGTGCTATCTAATGGGCCTCTGATGGCTTTTGCTTGGCTTGCCGTTGATGTTCCTTTTTTCTTTTTTTATATTCTCGATTCATCAAACGTGTAGCTAAGTTCAAATGGTCGGGAGCGATATTAACGTAAGCCGCTGCCCTTTCCTAGTTTTATTCTCTCGTCGTCGTCTTCAATCTCCTTCTTTCGAGCGTCGGTCAGAAACCGCCTATAGCCCCCATCTCTATCCATAGCCGCATGAGCGGTTTCGGTGCTAATAGGTTCAATTCCTCCGATACCGTAGAAAAAGTAATGCCCGTCTTTTGTTCTCCAGAGCTGTTTGTGGTCTGTGTAGAGCTTCTTTCGATTTGCGCCTTCGCCAATATATTCGGCGCTACCAACGTTTATTTGGCCGATTAATCGTGTCTCAAGATCGCCCGTGTCATATACAACCGAATCCCTCTCTATCTTAATCGATGGAAACCTGATTCTCTCCCGATTTTCATCGAATAATAAATGACCCCGATCTTCCTTTTCTTGGCGATTTTTCTTTTCTTGATCACTTTCCATTCTATCACCTCCCCATCTTTGTTGCAGTCAATGTTGCGGTCAATTCCACGCTTTTGATATACCGCTTCCATCATCCTAGTTATTGGATTCATACTTCTGCCACCAAGTAAAAACAAATACGTTACATAGGGGCGATGAAGCTTAACAATTGCTCTTTGTGGTCTAGCGGATAATGGTCGGCACGGAGGTCGGCGCGATTATGGATTCGTCCACGTCGTCGCCGCGTATGCGACTATCTTGCCGTTGTCAACGAGCGTTATCCCGCCCGAACCGCTACCGTGAACGAAAAAGACCACGCCCTCAAAAGTGAACGTATATCTCCCGTTCCCTAATGATTGCATCGGAGTCGTTGACCCGTGTGCCGTGCTTCCGATTGCTACTGAGGGGTTTGACGCCCAATTCGAGACGGTTGCCGTAACAACGGTGCCGTTAGCTACTACATACGTGCTTTGACCAAACGACCCTGTTACAGGTTGTGTTGACGGTTGTGCTGATGGTGTAGGTGATGGTGTTGCTGATGGTGTTGGTGATGGTGTAACTGATGGTGTCGGTGAGGGTGTAGGTGATGGTGTAGGTGTTGGCGTAGCTGATGCAGACGCTGAAACAGAAGTCGTGGTATTTAGCTGATTATTAGGCGCTGGAATCTGAGAGGTACAACCACTAATTGATACGAGAACAAGAGCGCCGATAAAAAGCAAAGGCAATGCATATTTGAGCGGCGTTTTGATGTACCGCTTCATCATCCTAGCTATTGGATTCATTGATTCATCCCCCTTGTAAGTAAAAACAAATACGTGAGATAGGGCCAATGAAGCTTAAGAATTGCTATAAGGTATTTTTGACGAGTGATTAAGCTATCACCTAATTCGTCTAACCGTGTTTTGCGTATCCTGCAAGCTGAGCTTGTTCTTTCACATATTTCTCGACCAGCGCTCCTATTTTAGCAGGTGTCATTTTCGCGCTGAGTTCTGCATAATCTCTTTCAAGATCCGCCACACGGTCCGCTAGTGCTTCAAATTCTTCTTCTTCGATCAATTCTCCACCCCCTTTGACTTTCTTTCTTGAGCTAGCTCTCAATGTTCACAGAATCGCGGAGCGTGCCACAGTCTCATACATAGGGTATTCCTGCTTTTTCCGACAATCTTTCAATTCTCTGGTTCACTACGCCTATCATCCGCTGTAGGCGATCCAAATTGGAGACGATGTTTTTAAGACCGTCAGCGATGTCACTGTCGATGTCAACACGCTCTGCTATTTTCATCCTCTCCTTATCTCCAACACGCTCTGCTACTTTTATTATCTCTTCATTTTGTGATTCGATCTCTTTAGCAATGTCCATAATCCATTGTTTTACCTGAACAGGTCCATCTATATAATCCATAGATAATCACCTTCTCAGCTGCCTCGTATCCGAGCCCAAAATTACTTTGGGAGTCAACTCGGTGAGCAATAGCGGTGCTTGATAGCTTAAGCGTTGTCGTTTAGCTCCGGTTAGTTTCCCCCTGCACGGATAGACTTCTTTGCTCTGCCATTCATGAGACGCAACTATGATGAACTGCCAAAGGTGCGAGAAGTACGCCCATTGCAGGTTGCGCGGCGATAGAGAGCACGTTCCGTATTGCGAAGAGTACCACCGCCCGCGCTACATCAGAGACTAGTTGCGACGGCCATTTACCTATTGAAGTTGGCTTAACGCTCTCCACGGAGAATAACGGGCATTTAGAAGCTAATATGGCAATCAGAAAAAATCGATCACGCTATAATGTCGCGTGTTCATGTAAGAGATACCGATAAAGGAGGGAGAAAATGATCGAAAATGGGCTAATTTTAACGGGCAACGATGCAGAATTGTTGAGCCGTGCGCTTTCAGAAGTCAAAACAAAAGTCTATGAGGAGTCCGAGGCTAGCTTAGATGATACCCAAGCGCTCGATACCCTCATTTCGTGCTTCAGAAATGCAAGGGAAGACGAACCGAAGAATGACAGACTTCGCGCGTATCTTAGCCCCTTAGGTAAGCGCCTTATGCTTGGCACGATTATCGGCAGGCAAGGCGACTCGGAGAGTCGCGAGAGTTAAACGCGTTCCCGAATGGGCGCTCCCTTTGGTGCTGCGTAATAATTGCTTGCAGGCTACTTCTTGGGCCGTTACCCCGTAGGGTTGTAACCCTTTTATGGTTACCCCTCAAAGGGGTTCAAATTGAACGCCGTTAGCCAATTTGGAAGACGAGAAGGCCGTTAGAGAGGGTGTTTGCTAAGTCAGGCTAACCGACTGACGGCTAAAGTGTTTTCCTTTAGCTGCCGATATTACATGATCTCAAAGATCATCACAGGTCACGCGCAACATACAGCAAATGCTCGCGCGGCAATAACCATGCTGTGAATCGTAGGGTAGCGCGATTGATTTTCAACTGGCTTCTCTACGTGCTCCAATCGCTAAAATAGGTAGGGTTCCTCCGCCCTAAGGAGATGAATCGATCCTCAATGAGATGGCGCAGGTGGTGCACTGGCACACTCGCGCCATGAATAAATCGCGTTCAACCGTCGCGCGGGAGCTAATGATGAAAAAGTTATTCACCATGCCAGATTTCCCAAGCCGAGCACGTCTTGCCGGGCTCCGTTGGCATTTGAAACTCAAGCTCGCACCTGAAGCCATCGTCGCCGGGCTTGAAGTGCGCACACGTCATACACTCCTTTGTCGTTATTCCATCCCCCTATAAGTAAGAACAAATGCGTAACAAGGGGCCAACGAAGCTTAAGAGTTGCTATCCGCGTTCGTAGAACGCGTTAGCGGCCTGTATCCGATCCCAATATGACTTCTTGTGCGTGGCCTCTGTAAGTAGGTGCTATGCTAACAAACTCATTTTTTCAAAGCCATCACGCTAAAAGGCGAGTCGCAGTTAAATAACAACACTTAAGCTGTCAGCATCGGCTTGGATGCGTAGTTTATTTTTTCGGCTGAACGATCGAAGAAGGGGAAGTATATGATAAAAAAAGTGCTGATGTTTTGCGTCGTACTCATGCTCGTGACTGTTCTGGTGGGAGTGGCGGGCACCGTCTCAACGCAAACTCTAAGTAACCCGTCGGCGGCCAGCGCAGCGACGGTTAAATCGACCACGACAACGACGACCGAGCACCCAATCTTTCTTTCATACGAGCAACCGACGAGTCTTCAGCTTCAATCCTACACTGGCCCGTTCGTTGGAAGCATTAATTCGAACGTCTACCACTACCCGTGGTGCTCCGACGCTAAGAAGATTTTACCAAAGAACCTCGTCACATTCGCCACAGTAGCAGACGCATGCAACGCGGGCTACCGACCGTGTGAGGTCTGCAAGCCGCCAGCATGCGGTTCGCCGACGCCAACTGCTACGCCAACTGCTGCACCATCCGCTTCTACTGTTGCCACGCCTACGCCAACTGTAATGCCCACGTCAACAATAACGCCAACGTCGACACCCGCAGCGGCGAGTCCCTCTGCCACGCTAAAACCTGCAGCGGCGAGTACTTCTACGGCCAACGTCGCTCAAGCGAGCGTAGCTGCAAGTAGCTCGGCCTCGACTCCCGGTTTTGAAGGGTTGTACGCACTTGGTGCTCTTGCTGCTGTGTTTCTGGCATTACGGATCATCCGCCGTAGCTGAAGGTTGTAGCGCGAAGGATTGCTTCCTTTAAAAACGGCTCCTGAGTCCCCGCCACCGCAATTAGAACCCGCCATTTGCTTGAACGGCAGTGTGAGGATAAGTTGTCGTTAGCTGGCGCGTTTGATACGCGCTTAAAAAAGGGAGTTATCAAACTACCTTGGCATGTGCGTTGCATATTCACACGTTGAGATAAACGGCCGTTTAAATGGTCGCTTACAAGCCCTTGTTTTGTGCCGAAAATAACTATAACATCGTGATATTAAGCAAAATCATGGCACTTTAGCTGCATATGACCACTAAGAACGGCCTCGAAAATGGCCGAGCCCGTGACGGCCATAATCACTGCTCAAAATTAGTGAAAAAATGTTTACTAAATCGTCCTCTTTTATATGCTCCGTTATATGCTTTCGTCTAGTTCATGACTACTTCAAATTGCCAGACGGTTGTTGTTGAGCGCGCTGTTGCATCATTCTCGCATTCATCATCCGCTGATAAATGGAGGGTTGAACCTCGTTGATTTTATCCTTCTCGATATGGAATACAGGATTCTGTAACAAACCCAAATCATCTTCGTAAGTCAGCACCATAAACATCTGCTTTTTCTTCCAAAACAGCGGACCTAGTATCAAACGTGATGCAGCTATTTTGTCTTGCGAAGTACTAGCAACGTTTGTTATGTTACCATACGGAATCATTGCAGGGAATTCTGGTATTTCTAGATAATCCGGCTGAAGTGCTAGGTTAACATCCATTTCGTTCGGATATCCAGAATGCCCACCGAGATACTTTGCCTTATAAGCAAAGCCCATTCCTTTTTTTCCAAATAGTGCCATGGTTTACAACTCCTTTCAAATGTTCTCCGTCTACGAGGAACACTGGAACTGTGTTTGCGCGTGCCAAGCCGTAGCTTGGATTTGTTAAGTCGTTTGGTCGACGCGTTGAATGATAAACCTATGGATTTGCACTGATCGACATTGTAAACGCGGTCTCGCCAAGCGGCGTATCATAGCGGTGTGCCTCTGACGCCGGGCGCCGCTTTTTCGGCCAAGCCCTGCCGCTAGCAAGTGACGTACCGCCCGCGTAGATGCGAGCATTAGTACGCCAACAGTTGTTTAAAAGTTCACAGTCAGAGAGCCCGAAGACAAAGAGGTCTGCTCGTCATAGACAATCTTCATTGGAGTATTTCCCGCGGGCATCTCGAAAACGATAACTCCTGCCGTCTTGTCTCCTGGTTTTGAATTGTCTAATGATTGTAGGCTGTTTGGTGCCCCGAAACTCGCAGTTGCAGCCTGATGTCCTATGTTCTGATTGTCGAACAACGTAAACTGGAACTGATTTCCCATCATGGCGTTTTGCGCGTTCTTATTTGTCATCTCAACATAGATTGAGACATATTTATCCCCGGCAGATGGCTGCTCAAATTGGTTTGAATCTACGTATGTCCCCTGATTCTTAGCCGTCAAGCTGAAATTATTACGAGACATTGGCCGTATTATAAAGCTGGTGTTCACCGCAGCCCCTCATCACTGTATTCGTTGAGATTCTATAAGTTGGCTTGGGAACAGCACCGCCACTTGCTAGATTTACATGACCAAGGGATGCTCATAATTGCTAGACTCGGTGCCACGATCCCCAAATCAACTATAAGTGCGAGTGGCGTTCACGCGTGATTAAGAGTCTGAGAAGCTTACATGGCTCAACAGCACGACCTGCGTCATCGAAGGTGCAGGCGACGCTAAGGTCGGAACCGACGTGTTCTACGAGTGGAGTTGAAAATGCACATCCGCCCAATACTTCATATACGCGTCATACACGTGCTCAGGCAGCGGATGCTTATAAAACCGTCACTCGACACCTGCCCTTTTGTGAGCTGCAATATAGGTGCCTCGCCAAGCTACCTGAAAATGTGAACCCAGAGATTGATCGCCACGGGTACCATCGTCACTATGATAACCAAGATGACGAACAGTGGCGTTATTTTTGCTTTTCCACGCCAGACAACATAAAACTCAATAGCATCTGTGACAGCAACGATGATAGTAGTGACAATAAGAGCTCTGACAAAGAGGTTGACCATGGTGTTAATCCAGAGATTGATCGCCATCGGTACCATCGTGACTATGATAACCAATACGACGAACAATGGCGTTATTTTTGCTTTTCCACGCCAGACACGATAAAAAACAATAGCATCGGTGACTGCGACGATGATGGTAGCGATAATAAGAGCCCTCACAAAGAGGTCGACCATGGTTTCACTCCTTACGCTTCAGTGTTGATATTTGATTCAAAAACTGTTAGTGACAGTTTAGTTGCCTAGCTGCGTATTTTGCCAATACTTCATATAGACATCGTAAACGTCTTCAGGCAGCGGATGCTTGTAAAATCGCCAGTCGACTCCGGAAACGCCGTGTGTAAGTATATAGTTCTTGTTTGACTGATCCCACTGCAAGATGTCGCTCATTTGTTCACAGAATCTTCTTAGATCTCCCGCACGAAATGATGGCTGGCGTGCATAGCGTTCCTTCTGTTGCTTCAGCCATCGTTCGAATGATCGCCGGCCCACGTCTTCGGCGTGCATTGGCGTACTCCAGCTAATTTTTGGCACGACTCGGACTGGCGACTCTATTAAGTAGCAAGCCTCGTATCTCGACCTATGAAATCGCTCGTAGTATTTTACTCGCGAACCGGAAATACAAAAATTGTAGCTGAAGCGCTTGCAGGCGCGCTCGGCGCCGATATAGAATCAATCGTCTCCGACACGCGGGGAAAGGGCATGGGTCGGCTCGTTTTGCAGACCTTGTTCAAGACTCGCACGAGAATCGACGCTCCCAAGAACGATGCCTCATTATATGATTTGGTCGTTATCGGCACTCCGGTGTGGGCAAGAAACGTATCCGGCCCTGTGCGAACGTATCTAGCGCAGAACAAGAGCAAGTTTAAGACCGTCGCCTTCTTTTGCACGTATGGGGGTTCCGGGAGTGAAAAAGCACTCAAAACCATGGAAAAACTTTGCGGAAGGCCAGTAGCTGGCAAGCTTGACGTTCGTGAGAGCGATGTAAAAAGCACGGCGTACGCAACAGACGTGAAGCACTTTACGGCGAAGATTCTCGAATCACAGCACTAAAGAATCTCACAGCGCTAAACTCGCAGGTGCACGACGTTCATCGCTCCATTTCTGTCTGAGCGATCCATCCATCTCGCGACTGACCTACCCCCCGCAGGGTCTCGTGGAATGTCTTTGAACAAGGGGAACTGATCCAAAACCTTGATGCGATTATCCCATTTTGTTATCGTGCGTGCATCCTTCATGGCCCATTTCGTGGCTTCCATCCTCATCCTCCACATACCCCAGTTGCACCTTAACTTGGCGAGTCTTGACTGGGTATTAAACACTATCTCCGCGCCTGAAAGGCCATCAGCGAGTGATGAGAAGAACGATTTTATGTCAGACTCGTGAAAATACAAGAGCACTCCGGCGGCTATCATGAATACGCCGTTCTTGGTACCAGTTATTTCGTCACGCCAACTGGGATCCAGCAACGATTTTGCGATGCATGTCGACCTGGCAGTTTCGGGAATGAGTCGCCGTCGAAGGTCGATGACCGCAGGAAGGTCAAGATCGTACCAGTGAATCGAACCGTTGTCGACCCGGTAAAACGCAGTGTCAAGGCCCGCCCCAAGATCAATGACCGATGCCCCGGGATGTTTAGCGATATATGCGCGGATCTTGTCGTCGAGATGCTTCGCTCGTGCCGCGTGCATGAGATTTCCTAGTACGCCGAGACTTTTGTCGAGCCTTGCAAAATCGTAATCAAGCTGTTCAACGAGTTCAATAGCCTTCGTATCGTTAAGGATGGAAGGGTTCTCTCGACTGAATTTTGCCCGCCCCCACAGAGGAACGAGTAACGTCTCTTCTACGCCACCCAGATCAAGCTTCATTGCGCGTGCCTAAACGAACGGTCTCCCGACATGCACCTAAATGGGCGGTTAAATAAAAACGTTGTTCGTTGACCGAGCAAGCCGTGACTGAGAGGAAGCTTAAGAAACGGCTTAGATCATTAAACGCACATCCGCCCAGCACTTCATGTAAACATCATACACTGAAGCGGGAAGTGGGTGGCGATAATGCATCCACTCGACGCCTGAAACACCGTGCGTCAAGATGTACGCCCGGTTCGATTGACTCCACCCGATAACGTCGCCATGCTGCTCGCAAAACTTGCGAAGATCGCCGAGCACGAAATGGCGCAAACCGATGCCTCAGAATTGCGCAGCCAGATCGCAACGTTTAAGCTGCTTGCCAGAGCTTATGCACGCGAATTTTGAAACGAATAAAGCGTAGCTCAATTTTTTGGGAACGACTCGTCTAAAGGGGGGAAATTATGAAAAACAATTTGAAAATAGGGTTGGCAGTAGCCCTTGTGCTGGTGATGTCGCTGGCCGTCGCAGGGTGCACGAACAACACGTCGAACGGAGGGAATCAAGGTGGGCAGGCGCTTACTTTAAGCGCGACTCAAGTTCCTGCTAACGACTCAGTCGTCGCATATTACGGAAATGGCGTCGTTGTAGTCAATGCGACGGTCACCAACAACAACGCAGGCACATTCAAAATTTCAAGCGACAACTTTTACTTGGGTGATTCGGGAGGCTACAGTCACCAGGCACTAGGCACCGCGCACTCTGATATGTCAGATAGCAACACTTTCACGTGGATGTGGCTGTACTTCAGCCTTAATTCGGGAATGACACCCGCCTCGCTACGCTACTACGACGGAACGCACGACATAAGCTGCTCGGTAAGCTGATGTATTGATTCTGGTTCCGTGCCTGAAGTGTGTTGACGGCTGGGTTAAATACTCCTCGAATTAATGATGAGCATATAAGCATCGACATCCTTATCAAGACTTAGGGTGCTTTTCCAAATGATCGCTTTTCAGACAAGATCCAGCGAGAAGACTTCGGTTATTGCGAGCGTGACTTCCGTGACCATCCTAATCCAGTGACAGTGCAAGACATACAGGAGAATCATAGCGAACATATCTTCCGCTGCAACTCCACAGTTCACGCCCATTATTCCAGCAGAGGCTATTCTAGAGCTAGCTGGAAAAGCGATGAAAGCAGTGAAGCAAGCACCTTAAATCTGAGATTAAGGTTAATTGCTATCTTAATCTCCTGTTTCTTTTTTTGATCCGTCGTATGTGAAAACCACATCTTTCCAATACTGCATATACACGTCATACACGTTTTCCGGCAGCGGGTGCTTATAATGCGACCAGGCAACTCCTGAAACGCCGTGGGTGAGAATGTACGCTCGGTGAGATTCATCCCATTGAATGACGTCGCCATGCTGCTCAGCGAATTTACGAAGGTCACCGCAGACGAAGTGCCCGCCATACGCTAAAGGAATTTTTTTCCTCCTCGCCCATTTGTCGAAGTATTCATGTGCAAATATGCGAGTGTCGTCTTTTAGCTTTCTGCCATCTAGAAGCGGTGTCACCGCGTCAACAACGCAGGGGTGTAATGGCACATAGTGCTGCATCCTGATTTTATCCTGTTGCGGCAGCACATCAAGCACCGAAGGGTCGTGTCGTAGAGCGGCCCGAAACTGTCCGACGGTCAGCTTGCGGATGGTGGCGAGAGGCCGTTGCCCTGTGTATGCACCGAAGAGAACAAGAGCTTTGTAGTTTTGGCACTGTCGTGCGGTAAACTCAGTGTTCTTATTAGCTTCATCTATCGCAGATAGCACATTTTTGATATCCTCTATCGTTACGATGCGTTGTGTAATACATTTGCTTTCTTTGACCGTTTTAGGCATCTCTAAAAACAGGTCAAACTCCTTATATCGCGTGTCTAGCCGCATCTTTGTGAGATATCGGAGGAACGCTTTGGCGAAGTTGAGCATCTTCCGTTTTGAGTAGATGCCCGTGTACTTGGTAAGAACGTATTCACGAAACGCTTCTATTCTCGCTTTGTTTATCACTCCCTTCGTGCCGTGCCAGAACGTCACCGAACATTTGTTGATCCACGGAATAGTCGCCGCAGTCACGCCTATGCAGCGAAACGCAGTGTAATCAGTCAGTTCTTCCTCCCCGTAGTCAAGTTCAAGCGACATCAGGGATTGCCGGTGTTGCGGGTGGGATTTCTTCGTTTTCGGCTCTTCTGTGCCCGCGTAAATAAGCTCATTTTGAGCTTTATTCGACGAAATATTTGAAAAATGAGTCTCCACAGGGCCATAGGATAACCATGCTACCCCACCTCGGCACAGCCTCGAAAGGCGTATAGTCCCGTGCGGATTCGAACCGCAGTCGCGGGCTTTCTTCTATCAGTGGCCAATGTACCACGACCACGTGAATCCAAAGGCCCGCATGATTGACCACTACACCACGGGACTCTCGAGCTAGAGTAAGATTCATACATACTTAACGTTTTGGTCACCTTACAGCTCACGAGAGCGCATTCGACGACATCGAGCGCTTCAATTCAAAAACAACTCGCTAACGCGGACGCTACGAAGCCATGCGCTACGAGACTTCACCACAAAAGCTCAATCTGCCAATTTGCACTAACGCCAAGCGCCAACTCACGTGCGCCTAGCCAAAAAAAATGGGGCTGGAGAGATTTGAACTCTCGATCGACGGGTCTCTCCGATCAGTGCTCCAACGGGACATCACCTGACTCAAGCGTCCCCGAGTCATCAGTTGACCCGTTGCTCATCATATCGAGAACCTTTACCGCTGGAGCCCGTCGCCATTCCTGACTAGGCCACAGCCCCGCAATATGCGGGCCGGGAGGGAATTGAACCCTCGACCTTTGGGTATCTCTGGTCAACAGGTCACAACAAGCATACCGTAAGAGCCCAACGCTCTGCCTGACTAAGCTACCGGCCCGTATTTGGCATATGCTCTTATACCCATTCCACATATATAACTTACCCAAATTACATTTGAGGGTAAAATCCAGCAAGCTCAAAAAGTAGGTGGTGGCTTATTTCGGCTTATAACTCGACAAGTTTGGAGCAAGGCATACCTCTCAAAATTGACGAACGGGTAACGTACGCGGTACTCGGCTCAGGCAGCGTCGGCTTTCTCGTCGCCAAGGAACTCGCACAACGCGGCAGGATGTTTACCATCATCGACAAGAACGCGAAACGGGTCGAGACGCTGCGTGACCAGAATTTTGACGCGCACGTCGGTGACATCACAAAAGAGGAGGTCATCACCGAGCTGCTCACGCCTGATCTCGAGATCGTTATGATTCTCAGCTCTGACGTCGACGCGAACACCAAGGCGCTGGGCGTGATCAAAGAGAGGAAGCCAGACGTTTTTGTGATCGTCCGAGCGGCCGATCCGCTCAGCAAAGATAAGCTCGAAGAGTTGGGGGCCGACGCCGTCGTGTATCCATCGGCGCTTATCGCGAGCGCCACGTTGCACGATCTCCAGAAGGCAGAATCGCAGCGGTCTGCGAATCGACTTCACGAAATCCTCAAAAGCATAAAGAAGCTCGGCATACTGGTCCACGATAACCCCGATCCCGACTCGATCGCAAGCGCACTCGCACTCGGGCAGATCGCCGCGAGCGTCGATACGGAAGCCGCGATAATCTACCACGGAGAGATCAGCAGACAGGAAAACAGAGCCTTTGTAAACCTGCTCAACATCGACTTGATCCACGTCGACGAGGTTGATCCGAACGAGTACGACATGCTCGCCTTGGTCGATACGGGGACGCCAGGGGCGAATAACCCACTGACAAGCTTGGACAAAGTCGGAATCATCATTGACCATCACGGAGTTCCCGAACAACACGTCCTGTACACCGATATCAGGGACGTGGGATCAACGGCGACGATATTAACGAACTACCTCGAAGAGCTCGACATTGACATCGACAAGCGGCTCGCGACGGCTTTGCTTTACGGCATACGCATCGACACCCAGGACTACAAAAAGCACGTGACCCCGGCAGATCTCGCTGCCGCAATGAAGCTCATGCAGCTCTCCGACAGAGAGATTCTCAATCAGATTGAATCACCGACAATGTCAATGGAGACGCTTGACATAATCGGCGAGGCCATTCACAACAAGCACATCAGCGGAAGCTACCTTGTCTCGTGCGTCGGGTTTATGCACAACGTAGATGCGCTCGCGCAGGCGGCCGACTACGTGCTCAACCTCGAGGGGGTAACGGCCGTCGCCATCTTCGGGCTCAACGAAGAAAAGATTCACATATCCGCGCGGAGCAAGGACATCCGCGTCAACATCGGCGCCGTCATGAGCCAAGCATTCGGCGACATCGGCTCAGCAGGCGGCCATTCAAACGCCGCTGCTGCTCAGATTCCCCTCGGCATTTTCACCGGCGTCAGGGACCGAAAAACGCTCCTCAGCCTCGTCGAAGAGGTCGTGACGCGCAGGTTCTATACAGAAATTGGCGTGGAGCGGGACGAATAACCGTCGTACCGCTCATTACTGTTCGGGTGCCATAACACAGTTTGCGATATCCGTGTCTCGCCACAGATTTGCACCGCACGGAATTTGCGGGATTATTGTCTATTTTGCGACGCTCGCGACTTCCGCCGGCAAGGGGCGCAGTTTCTCAGTTTTGACGAACGCTACCAGATCATCGATGGTAGGGTGGACCCCGCGTCTGCTTGATACGTAGTAGCCTGCCACCGCGTTCGCGAGGCACAGGCGCAGTGCGGGGGCCAGACCGAGCAGCTCACCAAAGATGTTGCCTGAGTTCCAGGCATCACCGGCGCCGGTGGATCGGTGCAGCTCCACGTCATATGCGGGGAACAACGTCACGATATCGTCGATCGACGCCGCATACCAGGGCGTGTGATAATCAACGCGTGAGACAACTCGGCGCTTGAATGCTATCGCGCGCTCAAGGGCGGCCTCGCCGGTGTGCTTCTCGAGCTCATTTTGGTTGAGGCTTAGCATATCAAGGTTAGTGCTCGCGATCACGCTTTCATAGAGTTCGGCAAGGTCGTGGACGCGGGGGCTCGGGTCTGCCGAGTCAAAGTACGTCTTCACGTTGTATTGCTTCGCGTAGGCGAACGTCTTCACGGCAAGATCGGTGCCGCCCACGACGTTGGTCCCCCAATCGTGCACGGTCACGAGCTGGCTGTTTTCGATGAGTTCGAGATCGGTATCGCGCAGGCTGTCGAAGGCAAAGTCATAGTTCGAGCCGACGTCGTTGAGCATGACGTTGATCCGTTGCTCGCCAATCTCGAGAGCGAGGGTCTGTCCCAATCTGCCGTCAGTCTTCACGTGGGCGACGTCAACGCCGCTATTTTCGGCGAAGAACTTCAAAATATGATATCCAAGCTCGCTCGTCCGGCCGATGAGATGGGAGCTTAGCCCGAGTCGCGACAGCGCGATTGCGGTATTTGCCGCACCGCCGCCCGACAGCACGTTCTGGACGAAGCCGGGAAGGCTGCCGCCGCCGCCGACGTACTTCGCCTGCAGCGCACTGCAAAACGAGCTCAGATCGTCGACCTGCACGAAATGATCCAAGTAGAAGCTGGGCGTACATACGACGTGCAGCCTCCGCGTCTCTCGCGGATCGAGCGCTGCTAAGATTTGTGACAATTCGCGCTTGACGTCCTCACAACGCTCTTTCAAGGCCAGCCTCCGCACTAAACTCTAAAAGGGAATGTTATTTATACGTTTCTTACCGTACGCATGCACGCGCCGGCAGCAAAACGCTAGACGGAGAGACTATGCCCATACGGAGTTCCTATGAACTGACGAGGCTTTTTTTGTCACTTTCGGACGTGAGCCGGCTCGACATCTTGAACCAGCTGGACGAACGGACGTCAGTGATCGACATTTGCCGGCGGTTTGGCTTGCTCGTGCACGAAGCGGTGCGACACCTTCGCCGCTTGGAGGATGTGGGACTCGTCTCTCAGCTCCCTAACGGGGACTACGTCATATCTGAATACGGAAAGGTTCTGGTAACCTTCATTGAAGGGATAAGCGACGTTCACGACCTACTAGAGTATTGGGAGCGCCACAGTGCGGCTGAGCTTCCCGCACACCTTAAGCGTTTGCCGGCAGACCTCGGCGAGTCGTTGCTCCAGGATAGTGAGCTGCTTAACGCGGCTGCCGTCGAGATCGTGCGTGAAGCGAAGCGGTTTCTGTGGGTCTTGAATTACGCCGTGGACCAGACTGGACTCATCGCGTCAGAAGTCAAAGTGCTTCTGAAGAACACAGCCGGAACAGAAAGCCCCGATGTCCGGTACGTCGATAGAGTCAGCACGATACTCCTCGTCAACGAGCTTCGCAGCCTCATTTTTTTCCCGCGGGTGGCCGAAGAGGGCTACGACCAAGATATGTCGTGCGGGTTTCTCGTCCCCGCAGCTGACGTGACCTACCGACTGCTCGTGGAACTGTTCGATTTTTTGTGGAGCTGCAAATCGTCACGCGCCGTCGACTGAGTTAGTGTATTAAACGTTAACAACACAAGGTCCTAGAGGGAAAAATGACAAAAGATCCCGTTTGCAACATGGACGTCAATGAAACGACGGCGAAGTACGTCAGCGAATACAAGGGCAAGAAGTACTTTTTTTGCGCTCCTGGCTGCAAAGCGATGTTTGACAGAGATCCGGAGAAATTCGCTTAAACCCGGATCGCGCCAAACTATCGAACTGCCAGTCGCGCACTTTTCTCTTTTTTGGGCTCCCGCCGATGAGCTCACGGCTCAGCGCACGTTTCTAAATAAGATCGAACCGACAACCGTCATCAGTACAAAGAATCCGACGACGACCGCAAGATCAGTCGTCAGGGCGTACGAGTGCAGTCCGGTGACGGCGTAACGCATCGCGTCAACCCCATACGTAAGGGGATTGATGTCCACAAGCGCCTTCATCCAGTTCGGAAGCGACGTGACCGGGAAGAATGCGCCGCTCAGGAAAAAGATGGGCAGCACGAGGAGGTTAGCGACGACTTGAAAGCCCTCGATATTCTCGAGCCGAGAGGCGATGCTAATCCCCAGCCCGACAAAACCCATGCCGAGAAAGAATATGCACACGACTATGAGCACCACGGCGCCGGCAAGGCCGAGCGTGCTCGATATTTTCACCCCGATCAACGTGGAAAGGGCGAGTATCAGCAGGGCCTGTATTGACGCTTGCGTCGTTCCCCCGAGGGCTTTTCCGATGACGATAGACGTCCGCGAAACGGGGGCGACGAGAATTTCTTTGAGAAAACCGAATTCTTTGTCGAACATCACGCTCATGCCGGAGAATATCGCGGTGAAGAGCACAATCATGCCGAGGATCCCAGGCGCGAGGAAGTTTATGTAATTCGTGGTGCCGGTCGACCCGCCAAACGACAAAGAGGAGCTAAATCCGGTCCCGAATATGATGAGCCACAGCAGGGGAGTAATAAGCGAGGTAATGACCCGCGACCGAGCTCTGACGTACCGGGTCATCTCTCTCAGCCAAATCGAATAGATGTCACCCAAAAAAGCCATTCGTCCGGGCATCGCTAGCGTCTCCCCGGTCCATGGAAACCAGCGAACCCACTCGCGGCCTCCTGCGCCCGAATCTCCCGTCCGGTGTACTTGATGAAGATGTCCTCAAGCG
>CABDZG010000026.1_pt1 | contig 13624 bp, 13 predicted proteins | sample 3132101 | NCBI WGS metagenome assembly CABDZG01 (sample SAMEA5534340, study PRJEB31848) | metagenome | biome: tundra; feature: field; material: soil | place: USA | collected 2013-05 | depth 0.45 m
CTCTTGGGATCCAATCAGAGCATGTGAACCTGATTCGATCGCCGACCTATGGTGCTTTTTTCGCCTCTTCTATTGCCTTAGCCGCGATGCCGGGACCGGATCGCGCCATGGGCGAGCGGCTCCATGTAGTCATCAAAGCTAGCGCACCAGCTCTCTCGCCGAAACTCTGGTACGGGATGCCCGCGTATGCCAAGGACGGCAAGGTCGTCTTCTTCTTCTTCCGCAGCGGACAGAAGTTTAAAGAGAGGTACATGACGCTTGGCTTCAACTCCGAGGCGAACCTCGACGAAGGCCACATGTGGCCGATCGCCTTCGCGCTAAAGGAGTTGACTGCCGCCGAAGAGGCAATGATCGGCGCGCTCGTCAAGAAAGCGGTAAGCTGAGGACTGGGCTCGCCACTGGGCAAGTTCTTGAGCATAACGCTCTGCGTTTGGCTGCTGGGCGCGCGAGACCGAAGTGCGTGCATCTTCGATAACGCAACCACTTTAAATATGGCGTAAAAACAACGAACACACTATGTCGCTTGAAGATAACAAAGCGGTCATTCGGCGCCTTTACGACGCCTTCAACACTGTCGATTTGAAGGCGATAGATGATGCGCTCGCTGCCGACGTTGTTGACCTCCTCCCCCTTCAGGGGCAAGCCTCCGGCGTTGAAGGATTTAAGGAACGCCTTATCAGGCTTCGCAAGAGCTTTCCGGACCTCAGCTTCACGATTGAGACTATAATTGCTGAAGGAGACATGATCGCAGAGCGATCAACGTTGCGTGGCACACACTCTGGCACGTTTATGGGCGTCCCAGCAACAGGCAAACGGGTTAGAGGCACCATGATGGCCTTTAACAAGTTCGCCAATGGCAAGGTCGTGGAGAGAGGGCGCATCATTAATGTGTTTGGTTTGGTGCGACAAATCCGGAGCTAACAAAAAAAGTTTGTGCAGCGCGATGGAAGACGGGTCGAATTTTGTTTGGACAATCCCGACAGCGTGCCCAACTTGACATGCGGTTCAATTAAGGGCAACTCTAGCAGCATTAGAGGATTTAAGTGAGCAACCGAAAATACGAGATGGGTTCAGTCGTCTCTAAGGACGGGACTGCGATAGGGTATCGCCAGATGGGCGATGGCCCGGGCGTTATTCTTTTTCACGGAGGCGCCAATGCCTCACAGAGTTATTCGAAGCTCGGCGCTGCTCTATCGGATGCGTTCACCGTGTATATTCCTGATAGGCGCGGCCGCGGTCTGAGTGGGCCATTTGGTGACAATTATAGCATGCGCAGAGAAGTTGAAGACGTGGATACGCTTCTAACCGAGACTGAGGCGCACAACGTCTTCGGGCTGAGTTCCGGCGGCCTCATCGCACTGCAAGCCGCGCTCGACCTGCGGTCTATCCACAAAGCAGTCATAAACGAGCCGCCGCTTGACGTCGATAACTCCATAATGACAATGCTGCAGTCGTTCATGCCGCGGTTCGACCGAGAGATCGGCGAGGGCAAGGTAGCTGAGGCGACCGTCACCCTCCTGAAAGATTTTGGGGCCCTGTTTTTACCCGGGTCATTACAACCTGTGGTCGAAATCGCCCCGCGCTCTGTGCTCGTGTGGCTTTTCAGGCAAATCCTGCGGCGCGATGCAGAGAGCGTCAAGGGCGACGATGTGCCGCTCCAAAAGCTCATCCCGATATTCCACTTTGATTATCAGCTCGTCGTCGAAATGCAGGGAACTCTTGAGTCCTTCAAGGCAGTGCCCGCGGACGTGCTGTTGCTCGGCGCCAGCAAAAGCCCAGCCTTTTTAAGGAACACGCTGGACGCATTGGAGAATGTCATTCCAAACGTGCGTCGCGTTGAATTGCAAGGCCTTGGCCATGCGCAGCACTCGACGGCGGCAAGCCAGAACGTGTCGCGCAGGAGTTGCGAAGATTTTTTTTCTGCAGCTTTTCACTCCAGAAACCCATGATCTTACTTTTTCGGTCAACCTAGATCCGCCACGATTTTAGACTCCGATTGTAAAAAGAACGATGGGCTCGGAGCGATTCGGACACTCGATCTCCGCCATGTCAAAGGCTAATGGCGCTCCTAGCTGTGCCTTTTAATATCTTGAAGCGCCGCCCCTCCATGACTTTTGGTCCTTGCGTCCCAGTTATCGGGACATCAGGTGAGACGGCCTGTGAGTACCGGAATCACGACCTCAGGCGAATGGCCGGAATCATGGAATACTTCCTGTAAAGCCACGTGTGAATCGGCTAGCCCAGCTGCGAGATCATCAACGAGTTTCGACGCTTGACTGCGAAATGGTCCGAAAACCCCATTCTCTCGGTAAGAGGACAACGGTAAACCCGCGAGTGCTTCACAATAGTGGGACGCGGGACACGGAGCGAATGAAGACCCTGAAACGTTCACCGCTTGGATTGGCCAAATTACCAGTCATACAACGTAACAACAAGTGAGCAAGCCCTATCAGAAATCAATTTGGGCATTATTTGTTGCAAAAGGTATTTTCTAATACGTTAAACGCCATGTAAGTTACTGGAGATCGATGATCATGGCGGATCAACTACCCGCAAAAAGTCTCGATATAGTTGGATTATACTGTCCTGTCCCGCTGTTTAAAACACGGGAGGGCATCGATAGTATCAAAGTTGGTGAAGTGCTTGAGGTGATCGCAGACGATCCAGCTGCGGAGGAAGATATCACGCGGTTTGTGAAGCGGACCGGTCATGAACTGGTGAAATTCGAGAACAATGAAGGAGTTTTGCGTTTCTTAATCAGGAAAAAAAAGTAGAGGTGAGATGATTATGACAAATGAAAAGATGTTGCTATATGTGCAGACAAGCGACAGTCCAGAGCGCCAGTATTCCCCACTTGTGCTTGCCCAAACGGCGAAGGCAATGGAATTGGAACCTGTGATTTACTATCTAGGACAAGGATTGCGCATTTTACTACCAGGAGCGGCTGAAAAAATAAAGTTGGGGTCATTCCCAAGTGTAAAAGAGATGCTCGATCAGACACTGCAAATGGGCATTACAGTGTACGTATGTGAGGCATCGAAGCAGATGCTTGGCTGGGACAAGGTCGAGCTCATCGAGGGTGTAAAAATCGTGGGTGCGGGAACATTAAATGATTTGGTTCTCGAAGCAAAAGGCACCCTGTGGTTTTAAAGTGTACTAATTTTTTTTCTTTATTTTCTGGCGGTGTTTATCGTAGGAAAAGAATAAAATGCACAAGTGTACTATTTTTTTTCTAGGAGGTGATTTCTCGTAGCAAAAGAAATCGTGTACCTCGACTATCAATCTGCTAAGCCGGTTGATCCTGAAGTCATTGCCGCAATGACTCCATATATGGTCGAAAAGTTTGGAAATGCGTCGTCGTTGCACGAGGTGGGTGATTGGTCTACTGAAGCTCTTGATTCGTCACGTAGGATGATCGCACATTTTGTGAATGCTCGCGAACCAGAGGAAATCATCTTCACGTCTGGTGCGACTGAAGCGAACAACCTTGCGATTATCGGGTATGCGTTGCGGAACAAGCAGAAGGGTAAACATGTGATTATTAGCGAGGTTGAACACATTTCAATACTCAACATCGCCAAATATCTCAGAAAGAATGGTTTCGAGGTATCGACTGTCCCCGTTGATTACACGGGCACCGTGCGTCTCGACAAACTCGAAGAGCGTATTAGACCCGATACGATCTTAATCTCAATCCAGCACGCCAATAACGAGATAGGAACGATTCAGCCAGTTATGTCGATTGGAAACATCGCCCGTGAAAACAATCTCGTGTTCCATGTCGATGCAGTCGCTTCAGAAGGTCAGATACCAATCGATGTGCAGCGGGACTTCATAGATATGCTCACCTTATCGTCAAATGACATTTACGGCCCACGGGGTGTTGGTGCCCTCTACGTACGGAAAGGATTTCTTCTCAATCCGCTGATCATCGGTGGGGGTCAAGAGCGCGGCTTACGTTCAGGAACTGAGGATGTGGCTGCCATCGTCGGTTTCGCGAAGTCAGCAGAACTGGCTTTACAGTATATGCCCGAGGAAAGCAAACGGTTGCGGCAGCTGAGAGATAAAGCCATCAAAACGGTATTAGAAACCGTACCACGATCGTATCTCAATGGACATCCGACAAACAGGCTTCCGAACAACGCCCATTTCCGGTTTGATTTTATCGAAGGAGAATCGATGTTACTCTCTTTTAAAGAACGTGGCATCGCCGTTTCAACGGGGTCCGCGTGTTCGTCACAGACACTCGAGCCGAGTCATACCTTGATGTCACTGGGATTGTTGCACGAGGAGGCACACGGGTCGTTGGAAATCACGATCGGACGATTCACGAGAGAAGCAGACATCGACGCATTCCTTGAAGCGCTGCCGGGTATCGTGAAACGACTCCGTGACATGTCGCCACTTACAAAGACGGAGGTGGGTATGTAATGCCAAAGAGCACACAATATACACTGAAGGTGTTGGATCACTTCAAGAATCCGCGGAATGTCGGCACCCTCGAAGGCAAGGGTGTTGCCGTGGGACGGGTCGGAAACCCTGTATGCGGGGATTTGATGGACATCTACATCAAAGTCGACGATGACGGCAAGATCGAGGATATCAAGTTTAAGACGTTCGGGTGTGGTTCAGCGGTCGCAACGAGTAGCATGATTACCGAAATTGCAAAGGGAAAGACCCTCGATGAAGCAATGAAGATAACCCGACAAGATGTGGCTGACGAGCTTGAAGGGTTGCCCCCTATCAAGATGCACTGCTCCAACCTAGCCGCAGATGCACTCCACGAGGCGATCAAAAACTTCCGGGAAGGGAAAAAAGGACCTATAGAGCTCGGTGAAACACGCTTCGCCTGCCCTGCCGGTGAGGTGAAGAACGTCATAGGCCTTGCGGAATTCGTGGGGAAAGGTGTATTCACTGGTTATGAGCATCCTGAGCAGTTTCGTGACAAGCGCGTGCTGGTCGTGGAATTTGATCAAAACAGCGTTGAATTTGCGCTCGAATTAACGAAGGTAACAGGTCGGGTGATTTTACTGTCACCCTTGGAACAGCTCGCGGTGAATGATGAATTAAAGACTCAGGTAAAACGATCCGATATTAAACATTTGAAACAGGCAGAGCTTGTGGAAGTATCCGGGGGTTCAGAGGTGGAAAAGGTGCGGATCCACGACCTTGATGAGGATGAAGAATATGACTTGGTTGTGGACGCCGTTGTGGTCCCTTCGTGAACTATCGTTGAATAAAGGCGATTTATTCCTCTTTTTTAACAGCTCTTTGGAACTTCGGGCAGCCTACAAGTGATACGTCGGGCTTTTAGATAGTTAAGAAGAAATCTCGTAGATTCTTTGTTCCTTTTTTCGCTTTCCTTTGATTTCTAGCCGGTTTTTCTCGATGCCTCCTCTCCTCGAAAAAATGCCTTAGAAAGTCCCAAATCCGTCTTCACACGACAATCACAAATCAGAGTTACATAGAAAGCGATTTACGTCTCTCGCGGGTTAAGCCAATACTGTCGCAATATCAGGCGACAGCGAACGATAAGCTACACCCATGAAGATACATTCGAAAATACGGAAGTTATCTTGTCTAGAGGACAACGAATGCACACTCACTAGTATATGGGAGATAAAACACGTCGGGGAAGCTCCTACCTCCTTTGTTTTTTGACTGAATGTTTATGAGCCGCCGTTTTTCATCACAAAATTGTAATACTTTGACCTGCTGTGACCAAAGTCAGAAGATCAGAAGATGAAGAACGACGGAGAGGGCGTAATCACTTCTCAAAATATGTAAAAAGTCCACAAAAACGTCGTCTAGTATATAGTCGGTCCTATAAACTTGACTGCTCACAATATCGCGTATATCAGGCGGAGGAAAAAAGAAGCGTTGCAGCCTCAATAGGGCTACGACGCTAAACATGATGACGTCGTTGATTTTAGCAGTAAGTGCTTCTAAAAGATATCTGCCATGATAGCTTGCTTCGACCCATGCAGTTTTACGTCGTTTTCGTGTCGATCACATACCAAGGTGCCATGTGTCGACTCTTTCTGCCGTGCGCCTTTTGCGTGTGCGCCAAGTTCGTTGGCAATTGGCCCAAGCGCCTTTGCCTTTGAGACGACCTTATGCATCGTTTCGGTGAACTTGATTCCCTCTGATGCGGAAATCTGATCCCAGTAGAGCCGTTCGGGATTGATGCCGATTGCTTGTAAATAGGCTTTGAGATAGGTCATGCGCATATCACACGTGTAGTTCCCTTTCAAGTAATGGCAGTCCCCGAAGTGACAGCCGAGCACCATGACCATATCGGCGCCGGAAAGGAACGCTTTGACAATGAACAGCGGGTTTATTCGTCCCGTGCACATCACGCGAATAACGCGCGCGTTCGGCGGGTACTGCATGCGCGCGGTGCCCGCCCCATCCGCGCCCGCGTAGGAGCACCAGTTGCAGCAGAAGGTCAAGATACTAGGTTCCCATTGCCTCTCATCCATTTCCGTAGCGTCTTCAGCTTGGCTCACGCTTTCACCTCGGCAATTTTGGACAGCGGTATCGCGTCAGCGATTGACTGTCCCGGCACATACCCGAGCGTCCCTTGAACCGATGACTGCACCATATGGGTAATCGTGGCAAGCGGGATCTTCATCGGACACACGTTCTCGCACTGGCCGCAGTTCACACACGACGGACTCACGTGCATCAATCGCGTAAGGTGGAACATCGGGTCAGGCGGCACTGTGTCTTTCGGCACCACGAACTCTTGCTGCGTAAAGCATTCAACACACGAGCATATCGGGCACACGTCGATACAAGCACGACAGCCATCACACTTATCAAATTGGGCGAAGAGTCTCTCGAACTTGTGCTCGCCGTCAAATTGGGCAAATTGCGTCGCCATGGCTTTGCGTGCCATTTTCACCATGATGCCGTCCAGCTTCTCGCGTAGGGCTATACCTTGCGGCGGTGCGTCCTTCAGCGTGATCGCGCCCGCTGCAATCGCTGTATCGAGGAGCTTTTGCCCCTTTTCCGTGCGCACTTCGACAAACGTGGCTTTTCCTGCGTCGTCACCGATGACGCCCCAGTTGCCGCACGCCAGGTCGGCCATGCGCGGTATGTTGTATTCGCATCGCTGGCAGTTCGTACGTCGGCCGTAGCCCTCGGCTTCCAAGTCGTCGATGGAGAGCTCTTTGTGTTGGCCGTCCTTGGTTATGATGATAAGCTTTCCCTTATCGATCTCCTCTTTTACCACGTCATCGGGATCAATCTTGAAGAACTGCCGCATCATCTCACGCGCCCGTTCGGGTAACATCGTCCCGCCGCAGTTCACACCGATCATATAGACGTTGTCGAGATCGATCTGATTACGTTTGCTCAACTCGATAATGGCACGCGCGTCGCACGGCTTACACGTGACCGCAATGCGCAAATCACGCGCGCCATTGAAATCATTCTTTATCAATTTCGCGCTCAGCGTTGGGGCGCAGTGCAAAGAGCCAGCAGCTTCCGTTATCTCCTCTTTGGAAGTCGCAAAATAAGGAGCACCGTCATAGATGCTTTCACCTCTTTTGATAACCAGCGCTCCGTCGACTAACTTCTGCTCTACCGCGGCTATGAGCACAGCGGTAATCACGCCGCCGCATTCTCCTCTTTCTTCTACTAACTTATCTGTCGCTCTTCCGTAATACATATGAGTCGCCTGATTTTAATAAAAAATTATATATAATAATATATATATAATTAGATGCTTTAAAGCTTTTCGCTGATGCTGAATTGCCCATACACGAGTTATTGGAAATTCACCGCAGCAAAATCTCGCTTCACCCCACAAAAAATGGCTACAACTACCCGACCGTACGATTGCCGCACACATTCTCGCGACTTGCAGGTTTGTCGATTCGAACTACCAGACCATTCAGGACGGGGCACTGGCTTTTCTTGTCGTGATTTCTCCTCGAAAAAATGCCTCAGAAAGTCCAGAATTGCCCGCCTTGACATGGCGATTCTAACGCAAATCTCGCGCTATTTGTTTTTGATTGGCTTTTATTCTTGAGCCGCTGCAAAAGACAAGAGAACTGAGGTAAGCGATCATGATGCTGTGTGCAGAACCGTCAAAGAAGTAGGCGTATCGAACCCGAGCTCCCCCTGGATCGATCTCCAAAAAGCATTGTTGGAATCTGAAGACCTTAAAGCGGTAAAAAAGGCCAATACTACGTCGTTGAGAATTTTAAACAAAGCGGGTCAGAGCGCTTGGCGACTGAATCCAACGCGAGACATTTTTTTGAGAGGTTTCAATTCGAGCCAGGTGCGTAAGCGGTGGGCACGTGCGCTGATTTGCCGCTTCGCTCCAAGACGTGTCGATAAAAAAGCACTTTCAACGCGTCGGTGATAAGGAACCAGACGAGTGCGTACGCCCAAACAATTAACGCGAACATCCACCCGATGGGCGCCACTAACACCCCGTAGACGACGATGAGTGTCGCCACAAACTGCGTGCCTAGAACTGCGGCGACCAAAATAGGGGCGGGACGAAACGACCAAAACGGGCCACGTGTTCGGGCCACAAAGATCATGAAATGCCCCGCGACCGATAGTTTCAGGTACATCATTGACTGGATAACCAAGGTGCTGATGAAGAAGACGCGATAGGCGAGGTAGAAGAGCGAGAATGACGCGACTACGCCTACGGTGCCCAAAAGCGTCGCGACTGCAAGCACAGTTCGCATATCCCAAGCTTCAGGTGTGTTCCGGTACTGTGCTCGGTCGTACGCTATGGTTAGAATGGCTCCATCGTTGAGCAATGCCAACAGGACAATCATTATCGCTGTTACGGGGTAGAAGTTGAAGATCAGTATCGAAAGCGTGATGAAAAGAAGTACCCTGGTCGTCTCACCGATGCGATAGATCGAGTAACTGGTCATGCGCTGAAATATTTTGCGACTCTCTTTAATTGCGTCAATGATTACTGACAGGCCTGGACTCGTCAATACGATGTCCGCTGCCGATTTTGCGGCATCAGTCGCACCTGCAACCGCGACGCCGGCATCCGCCTTTTTCAACGCTGGAGCGTCATTGACCCCGTCACCGGTCATCCCGACGATGTGTCCTCTGCCTTGGAGCAGTTCTACGATGCGGTACTTATGCTCAGGGAATACTTGAGCAAAGCCATCCGCGCTTTCTACGATCTCCCCTGCCTCCTTGTCAGATTTGTCGGCAAAGAAAGTGGCGTCTATGATGTTTGTGCCTAAATGGACCTCTGAGGCAGTTTCTTTGGCGATCGCGGTATGATCGCCTGTCACCATTTTGATTTCGACGCCCATCGATTGCGCCGTCTGAATGGTATCGGCGGAATCCTCACGCGGGGGATCATAAAGCGCGATAAGTCCGACATACTCCCAGTCATCCGGTTGATTCGCTCGCGCGACCCCGAGCGCGCGGTAACCTCTTCCCGCAAATGCGTCTACGAGGGCGTTGACTTGCTCTGCAAGTTCTGAGCTCTGCGAGGTTAGCGCAAGGATCGCTTGCGGCGCTCCTTTTGACACCTTGAAGCGGCTCGAATCCTGGCCTGCAACAGTTGCTTCGGTCCTTTTTGCAATAGGATCAAACGGTGTGAAGTCCGTTGCTTCGTACGCCCCTAGGCGCGCGTCGAGTGTACCATCTTCTTCCGCCTTGGCGAGGATCGCAGCATCTATGGGGTCCCGATCCTCTGCTCGCGAAGCCAAACTGCCAAAAAGCAGAACGTCGGTGGCCGTGAACCCTTGGAGCGGCTGGACATCTGCAAGCGTGAGCTCGTTCTTCGTAATGGTCCCCGTCTTGTCCGAGCACAAAACGTCCACGCCTGCCATCTCTTCAATTGCGACGAGCTTGCTTACGATTGCTTCTTTTTTCGCGAGCGCAATTGCTCCGACGGCCATTGTAACGGAAAGCACGGCGGGTAGCGCAACGGGGATCGCCGCGACAGTAAGCACGAGCGCAAACTGGAGGATTGCCAAGAGGCTTTCTTGGCGGACGTACGCGACTATTATGATGAGCGCGGCTAACGCGATGGCTATCGCAATGAGGTAATCGCCAATCCTGATAACGGCACGCTGAAAGTGGCTTGTCGTTTTCGCCTCTTGGACGAGTCGTGCGGTTTTGCCGAAATAGGTCGCCATTCCCGTGGTGACAACAAGGGCGTTCATTTCTCCTTGGCGGACGACCGAACCGGAATACGCCACGTCCGATGCGTGTTTTTCGACGGGGAGGGACTCGCCCGTCAAGCCTGACTCATCAAGAAGCAGAAAAGCGCCGCTCGTGAGCTTGACGTCTGCAGGCACGACGTCTCCCAGCCGTACGCGAATGATGTCGCCAGGCACCAGTTGTTGCGCGGCAAGCTCGGACCATGACCCATCCCGCAACACTCGGGCGGTTACCGCAAGCTTACGTTTCAGGAGCTCAATCGCGTTCGCTGCCTTGTTCTCCTCCCAAAAACCGACCACGGCGTTTAGGCACAGGAGCGCCAGGATGATAAAAAAGTCCTCATAGTGCTGAATAAGCGCAGAAAGAACAATCGCGACCTCAATCATCCACGGAATGGGGCCCCAAAAATAGGTGAGAAACTTTACCAGCGGATTGGCCCGCTTTTCGGTGATTTCGTTTGGCCCATACAAGTCTAATCGTCGAGATGCCTCAGCCGCCGATAGACCGTTCTCGCTTGAAGAGAGCTGCTCCAGCAGCTCAGACACGCTGGCCTTTTGCGCTTGCTCTGCGGATGTTTCCTTTGGCTTATCTACGTCAGACAATATGCCCCTCTCATTCAAGCCCCGTTTCAACTTCGTTTCGCATGATATGGGGCCCTGCAGCCTTGTTAAGATTGTTCTACGAAATGAGGTCCAGAACGAACTTTTTTTGACGAATAACACACTGAAATGTTAAATATTTGTCAGAAGGTTATATGAGCCGTGTGATTGTGGCGTAGCAGGTGTGGCCAATGTGCCCGGATGAACCAAAAGCGCAGACTGACGTTGTTTCTCCCCTTCGGATTTGTTTTGTCTCTCCGTATCCGCCTAGATTTGGCGGCATTGCGACTTATTCGCACGAACTCATCGAAGGCATCAAGAAGCGTGGGCATACCGTGTACATTATCTGCAACCCGGATCTCAATGCTGGTGGACACGAAGGGCAGGAAAACGTTTATGCGGTAATGGATACGGAGAAAATGGATTGGTCTCGCGACGTTTTTGACGCGATCAACAAGCTGAATCCAGATGTTGTCCACATTCAACACGAATACGGTCTTTATGATCTCGGCGGCAGACTCAGCACCGACCTGCTCGATTTGCTCGTGCGCCTAAACCTCCAAAGAACTCCTACCGTCGTGACGTATCACTCGGTTTACAGCACTCTCGGCGACAAAGAGCGCGTATTTATGAATTTGAGCTTGCAACTTATCGATGCAGCCGTTGTGCATGAGGAGCTTCAAAAGATCTTTCTGCCGGTGAACTTAGGCTGGGTGCCACAAAACGTCACCGTAATACCGCACGGGGCCGAGGTTTTGGAGGCCGGGGGCGTGCCTGACGTCCTTGAGTCGAAAAAAGAGTACGGTCTTCAGGGAAAGGACGTCGTCATGTGTCTAGGCTGGTGGGAACAGTACAAGCGCTTTGAAGACGTTGTCGAGGTATGGCCACAAGTGGTCAGTGAAGTGCCCGACGCCGCCCTGGTTATCGCAGGCGATGCGCGGCCAGGCTCTCCAGGTGGGGTCCGCTACAAACCAAAGTTGTTGAAGGCTGTGGCTCAAAGTCCTGCAAAAGACAGCATCATCATCATCCAAGGTTCTTTCCGGCCTAAGGAATATCTAACGGTCGAAAAGGCGGCAGATATCGTTGTGTTGCCGTATGAGCAAAGTAGTCAGTCAGGGGTGTTGGCTCATGCATTCTCGTTAGGCAAGCCTGCCATCGTCACCGACGTTGGTGGTTTGCGCGCGGAAGTCGAAGCGAGCGGCGGGGGGGTAGTCGTTCCGCGCGGAGACCTCGAGCAGCTCAAGGAGTACATCGTGCTGTTGCTCTCTAATAAGCAGATTAGGGAACGCTACGCGCAACGGGCGTTGGCCTATGTCGAACGGCGAATTGGTTGGAAGTTCGTGGCAGGGATGCACCAATCGCTTTATCTGTCGTTAATTAAGAACGAATCGCGCCCGATTCGAGCGTAGCGCAGGCGAAGCAACCCGATCGACTCGGACTACACAGCTCAACTTTTTTTGCGACACGAATGCTTCAGAAGGGTTTTTTGAATGAATGCTTTGCTTTGTGTGGGGAAGGTTTATCGAGGCTTAGTGTTAGGTTCGCATAGCATGAAGGTGAGCACATGACAGTTAAAGTCGTGGTAAATGGGTACGGAAACATCGGCAAGCGCGTCGCTGACGCAGTGGCAAAACAGGACGACATGAAGTTGATGGGCGTGTCGAAAACCCGCCCGAATTTTGAGGCATTCGTCGCGGCACAGAAGGGGTACCCCTTGTACGTTGCTGAGGAAACGAGCATCGATGCTTTTAAAGCGGCAGGCTTGGAGGTAGCGGGCACGACAGCGGACATGCTCCACGAGGCAGACGTAGTCGTCGATGCGACTCCTGAAGGAACGGGTGCGAAGAATCTCGAGAATCTCTACAAGAAGGCGGGCGTTAAGGCCATTTTTGAGGGCGGCGAGAAGCACGCGGCCATAGGCGCTTCGTTCAATGCGTACTGCAACTACGAAAGCGCGATTGGCAAGGACTACGTGCGGGTGGTATCCTGCAATACTACGGGGCTTTGTCGGACGCTTTACGCAGTAGACAAGCTTGCTGGGATCAAAAAAGTTAGGGTGGTGCTTGTGCGCAGGGCGGCAGACCCCGTACAGGTGAAGAAGGGGCCGATCAATGCCATCATTCCAAACCCGCCAACGGTTCCGTCACATCACGGGCCCGACGTTAATACCGTAATGCCGCAGTGGGATATCACGACGATGGCGGTTTTGGTGCCGACTACGCTTATGCACCAACATAACGTCATGATCGAAGTTGAACGCCCAGTAACCAAGGAGGAGCTGCTCACGGAGTTCTACGGCTTGCGCCGCATCATGCTCGTGCGGGCGAGTGACGGGCTCGGATCCACGGCCGAGATCATCGAACTCGCTAGAGATATGGGGCGTCCGCGCTACGACTTGTGGGAGATCGCGATCTGGGAGGAGAGCGTCAACGCTGTGGGCAACGAAGTCTTCTATATGCAAGGTGTTCATCAAGAGGCCGACATCGTCTTGGAGAACGTTGATTGCATTCGGGCGGTAGCTGAACTCGAGAAAGATGCATGGAAATCGATCCGCAAGACCGACGAAGCGATGGGCGTAACGGGCTCATTACGCCCCCCTCAGTGTCTCGCTGACAAGCCCGAAGCACTGCGGGAGATGCACTATAAAGCGTGGGGTATTGAAAAATAGTCCTTGTGCCATCATGAGAGTGGGTTATGGAAAAACCTGCGGACAACACTTACCCGATTCACGAACTATTCAAGCGACGCTGGAGCCCTCGCGCTTTCGCAGAGCGACCGGTTGAGCACGAGAAGCTACAAAGCATTTTCGAAGCGGCGCGCTGGGCCCCCTCCGCGTTAAATGCACAGCCGTGGAGCTTCAT
>CABDZG010000034.1_pt1 | contig 3527 bp, 3 predicted proteins | sample 3132101 | NCBI WGS metagenome assembly CABDZG01 (sample SAMEA5534340, study PRJEB31848) | metagenome | biome: tundra; feature: field; material: soil | place: USA | collected 2013-05 | depth 0.45 m
ACCTCGAGATCTTCCACAACCGCCAGCGCCGACACTCGTCGCTTGGCATGCTTACACCGATCGAGTTCGAAGCTCGATCTGGACCAACGACAGCGGCATAAGTCCAACGTCCTGACTCCACCAAACTCAGTGCAGGCCAGAGCCTCCATCAAATCCAGGCCGGTTCAGTTCGTCCGTTGTCTCAACGACCAGCCGTATATCCACTTTGACTTTCTGCCCATCTGCTATAGGTTCATGGGAGGTAGAACCTCAGTAGAGCAAAGCGCACCCTCGTAGAGCGGATGGGAGGATGATGAGCGATACATCACAGGGCCCTGATTGGTGGATAGCCTCTGACGGTAAGTGGTACCCACCCGAACAGCATCCAGATCATAGGGTACCGAGCTCAACTCCTCCTCCAGATTCGGCACCGAATATGACCCAACCGGCGCCAATAGCTCCATCCTCTCCTATGCCTCCGGCTTCGCCTCTGCCGCCGCCGGTCCCAGCGCCCATTGGATATCCGGGTGTTCCTCAGAAGACGAACGGCATGGCCGTTGCGTCTCTTGTTCTAGGGATCGTGTGGATCGCTGGCATTGGTTCTGTGCTTGCCGTCATTTTTGGCTTCATGAGCCGGAAGACGATCGAGCAATCTCAAGGACGGCAATCGGGGGGAGGGCTCTCGGTAGCGGGCATCGTTCTCGGGTTCGTTGGGATTGTTGGTGCAATAGGTTTTTGGCTCTCAGTCGTCGTCTTCGGTGTGGCAGTCAACGGGGCGAGTTCCTACTCCAATGGCGTTGCCTATGGTTCCAGTCACTATTCGTCCAGCTCCAGTGAATCATCGGTCTGCAGCAGTTCCAATGTTCCTTCCGGCGATTTGTCGTCCAGTTGGCTCTCCGGTTGTAAGGACGCATGGAACATACAGGGGGGTGGGTCGGGCAACACCGGCAACACCGGCAGTGGCACCACGACCACTACTTCTGGCAACAGTGGGAACACCTAATTCGGACGCTCTGCAGATTCGCTTGAATGCATCGCGAGTTGACTAGTAACCGGGATCAATCAGTATCCAACGGATGTGCGATAACCAGAGATCCTCTTCGATGGGTTCCGCGAAGTGGATGGTCCTGGTCGGTGGTGTTACTTGTCGCAGCGTGGTCCATGTGGAGCTTGCGAGCGACACTCCTGTCGGTGTCCTACCTCGATGATGCGTCGGTGCACGAACAGATGGTCCGCTTCGCCACTCGTTCGTTTCAATCGGGACGGAATCCCCTGACGGAGTGGTTCCCGTACTTGGGTGAAGGCTCCCCTCAGTTTCTTCACTACCAGAGCCTCGGTGCGCTCATAACCGCACTCGCTGGCATGGTTGTCGGGGCCAACGCTGCATTTCGGTGGTCCCTTTTCCTGTTGGTAGCTCTTTGGCCCGTGGCTATCTATGTGTCTGCGCGTGTGCTGAAATTGGGACCTTGGACCGCCGCCGCCGCTGCTGCCCTGTCCCCATTCCTCGTCAGCGCGACAGGCGTGGGATACGAGCGGGGTGCCTATCTGTGGATTGGGTATGGCGTATGGGCCCAATTATGGGCCTCTTGGACACTGCCATTGGCTTGGGCATGTACCTGGCGATCACTAGATGACCGGACCTTCCTCGCCCCCGCAGCATTGTTCACTGCGCTGACAATCGGGATGCACTTCGAGACTGGCTACCTAGCATTGCTGGCAATACTTGTGTTCCCGTTCATAGCACCTCTTCATTTGCTTGAACGTATTCGAAGGGCCGCATTACTTCTAGTTGTTGCACTGCTGGCGTCGGCGTGGGCAGTGGTCCCTTTGATTGTCTACGGGAAGTGGGCGGCCATCAACCAAGTGCTTCAAGGTACGTCGCTGGAAAATGGGTACGGAGCTGGACGCACACTGAACTGGTTATTCACAGGACAGGTTTACGATGCAGGACGATTTTCGATCATTTCACTATTGGTTCTGATCGGCATCGTCGCCACAATCAGACGATGGCGCGCCAACCCCTTGGCCCGCGCGCTTGTAGTGATTTGGACAATGTGTCTACTGCTCTCCTTCGGCCGCACTACATTCGGTGTGCTGGTCACTTTGATACCTGGGTCAAGCGATCTCTTCTTTCGCCGCTTCCTAATTGGGACTCAACTGGCTGGCATATTCCTTGCGGGGATTGGAAGTGTCGCAGCGGTGAAGGCAGTGTTGAGGGCTGCGTTCTGGGTCGCTGATCGAACGATCGACTCCGAACGCGTCCGGAAGATCGGCAGGATTGGCTTGGTAAGTGTGGCTGCCGCCCTCATCGCTCTCGCAATCGTACCTGCCGTCGTCCAAGTTGGGCGTTTCGATGCACGCGATTCAGCAGCCATTCATGACCAGCGTGCAAATGAGGATGCCCAAGCTCCGCAGATCGCGTCATTGATCGCGTTCATCAAGAGCAGCGGTGGAGGAAGGACTTACGCGGGCCTCCCAAATAACTGGGGCTCGGCCTTCAGTGTTGGAATGGTTCCAGTGTTCAAATACTTGGAGAGTCAGGATGTTGACGAGGTTGGCTACACATTGCGTACCGCCTCGCTCATGACGGATCCCGAGTACTATTTTGACCAGTCGAATCCAGGCGACTACACCCTCTTCGGAGTGCGATTCCTCATTCTCCCCTCCGGGATGTTGCCGCCCACGCCCGCGACGCCAGTCTTACGGCACGGACCCTTCGCGCTCTGGGAAATCAAGGCAAACGGATACTTCGATGTACTTGAGACGGTCGGGACTGTAAGAGAGGATCGATCCGATATTGCCACCAGATCGATGATCGTCTTGCACTCGGGACTTATCCTCCATCATGAGGATTTGAGTGTGGCCTATGCCGGATCTCCTGCCACTGCTCCAACAACCCCCAATGAGTTGGATAAACCCTCCTCGCTAGCCGCGGCGGGGACTGTGTCATATGAGTCTTTCGATCTCACAAAAGGGAGTGCAGTCGGAATCGTTCACCTTTCGCGGCCTGGCGTCGTAGTTCTTTCTGCTTCCTATGATCCAGGCTGGCGTGTAACGGTCGACGGACGGGCTGAGAATACCCAGATGCTTGCACCTGCTGTGGTAGGCGTGGCCGTGAGCAGTGGGAATCATCGAGTGGTCTTCACCTATCGGGGGTTTGGCTATTACCCTGAGTTGGCGATACTTGGAATTGTCTCCCTCCTTGTGTTTTGCGGCCTGACTCGGAGTCGGCGGTCGACGAAGCGGTAGAGCGTCACTCACTCGTACGGCATGAGCAAGTACATCCTCGCCGAACACCGGGAGATACGAAGCCGATATCGATCCATGTCGATGACGACTTGTGGATGGCCGACGATTCCACTTGTGGAACGATCCATTCGGCACTAACGGCAGTGAACTGCACCGGTATGGCACTGTTGCATTGAACGCGAACTTGCCTGGAACCGTTGGGGTTCGTGCCTCGGCCGTGAGTGAACGAGGCTGTTGGGGTGAAGCGTCGCCGTCTCATCCGATCCATCCAGCCCCCCGTTTCGGGATTCGCAGGGTTC
>CABDZG010000035.1_pt1 | contig 3487 bp, 3 predicted proteins | sample 3132101 | NCBI WGS metagenome assembly CABDZG01 (sample SAMEA5534340, study PRJEB31848) | metagenome | biome: tundra; feature: field; material: soil | place: USA | collected 2013-05 | depth 0.45 m
GATATAACTCGGCCTGTAATTATCGGGAAACAAGAGAAGTTCAGGTATTTTTAAATCCGGGGATGAAAAGAAGTGGAGCCGACTTGCATAGGGAGAGCTGTCGATAAATTTTTTCGAATAATAATTGCTATAAAGATTGCGGTGATCTTTGCATAGATAGTGAGGCTCCAAAACAATACTTTTTACAGATTTTTTCAGGCCATCCTTTAGTGTCTGAAACCCCCATTCCGTCAAAAAACTGCAGTCAGCTTCTATAGTTTTCCAAACGCTATCCCAGGTTGTTTCATTTACCTGGTAAATCTTAAGTTCATCTCTTCTATTCATAAACTATGTATCGCCTGACTAGCCAAAACCGCGTCTTTCTTAAATAATCACTGCATTTTATGACACAGATTTTTAATTGCCGTGGCTATTTTGATAGATAGTATATGCCACGGCCGCACACAATGCAATACATAATCCTTGGGTATCTTTACACTCCCCCCTAGATATTATTCTCCAAATTTATTTTAGCTCACTGACACTTCAAATAATTTTGGGCGTTTTTTCGGGCGTTACGGGAGTGAAATCCCGGTACAAGCCCGGCGTAAAATAATAGGTGGCTCTCTATAATGGGTTGACCGTATGTTATAATGTCTTACGCCAATGATTCTATTTCTTCAATACGTTTAATAAGTAATTGCAGGTCCTGAATTATCTGATTTATCTTCTGTACTTGCTTGGTGATGTCTTTGGTTTTAAGGACGGCTATTTCGATGTCTAGCAGGGTGTTGAAAAATGAGTTGTCAATTGAGGCTGACTTAGCCGTGTAATTCAGGTAGAATTATAGCAAGAGAATTACTCGGAGGAAACAATGCGCGGTAAGAAAGAAAATCAAATCATCATGTTGAGTGCGGTTACGCCGGACCAGATGGTCCCTCAAGATCACCCCATTCGAAAGATCAAGCCCATCGTTGACCGCGCTTTGGAGGAACTGTCTCCGACATTTGAACGGATGTATGCCGACACCGGCCGATCATCTATTCCTCCTGAACACTTGCTGAAAGCCTCTCTGTTGATAGCTCTGTATTCGATTCGGGGGGAGCGCCAGTTCTGTGAGCGGCTGCGGTACGACCTTTTATTCAAATGGTTCCTGGACCTCAATATTATGGATGAGAGTTTTGACCACTCGGTTTTCTCCAAGAATAAGGAGAGGTTGCTTGAGCATCAGGTAGCGCGGGAATTTCTGGTAAAAGTGATCGATGAAGCGCGGCGCCGTCATCTACTCTCTCAGGATCATTTCACTGTGGACGGCACATTGTTGGAAGCCTGGGCTTCGCTGAAGAGCTTCAGTCCCAAAGATGAGGGTAAACCGCCGACTGGCGGTGAGAAGAATCCGAGTGTAGATTTCCACGGGCAGCAAAGGGCCAATGACACGCACCAATCCACTACGGATGCGGAAACGCTGTTGGCCAAGAAGGGAGCCGGAAAAGAGGCTAAATTATGTTTTGCCGGCCACGTGCTTATGGAGAATCGCAACGGTCTGGTAACAGATGCCTGTCTAACTAAAGCGACCGGGACAGCAGAGAGGGAGTCAGCTTTGAAGATGTTGACCAAGGTGCCTGGTAATCACCGGATCACTCTGGGAGCCGATAAGAACTACGATACCGAGGATTTCGTTACCACTTGCCGAACTTGGAATGTGACGCCTCATGTGGCCTGTCGCCAGACCACGATTTTGGATGGAAGAACCACTCGGCACGCAGGATACAAAGAGAGCCAGAAGATACGAAAGCGAGTCGAAGAAATCTTCGGCTGGATCAAGACAATTGGTGGAGGCCGTAAGCTCCGGTATAAAGGTCTGGCCCGTAACCAATTCTGGATGGAACTAACGGTGGCAGCTTATAACCTGGTGAGGATGGCAAAACTGATGCCCGCTCAGGCGGCCATATAGGCCGTGGTGCGCCCGCTTGGCCCTCAAAAGGCCTAAAAGGGAGCAGAAAGCGACCTGCCGGCACTGATTTTATGGTAAAACCAGGACTTAAGGATGATCTTTTAGAATAGGATGCCAAGTTAGCTTAAAAACAAAGACAAATTCAACACCCTGCTAGAGCATTTATTTTAGTAGGTACAACAGAAAGATGGAATAATCTGATATACAAGTGACCTTACCCCACCTTTAGTATCATCTGGTATTAGAGTTCGGCCGACTATTAGCATACTCCGCGGGAGTCAGGTTATTCAATGAGCTGTGCGGTCTCACCTGGTTATAATCCTCCCGCCAATTCTCGATTATCTCTCTTGCCTGTTTCAGACTAATAAACCAGTTTGTGTTCAGACATTCATCGCGCAGTCTTCCGTTAAAGCTTTCCGCGTAGGCGTTCTCAATCGGTTTTCCGGGTCTAATGAAGTTCAGCTTCACTCCCTTTCTATATGCCCATTCATCCAGAGCACGCCCCACGAATTCAGGACCATTGTCCATCGTAATCACTTCCGGCAGGCCTCTGGCTTCAGCTAATCTTTCAAGCACTCCTACTACTCTGACACCGCCGAGAGAAGTGTCCACTTCAATGACCGGGCATTCCCGGGAATAGTTGTCAATGACAGTTAGGGCTCGAAACCGTCTGCCGGTAACTATGCTGTCTGATACAAAATCCATGGACCAGTGCTCATTGGGTCGCTGAGCTGATGGCAACACCACCCTGGCTCCCGCAGCCCCTTTCCTGCGCCGTTTCCTGCGCAAGGCTAACCCTTCCTCTCGATAGATCCTCTCTGTACGTTTGTGATTTATCACCAAATGCTCCCTCTTGAGCAGGATATGCAACCGAGGACTGCCAAATCTTTTCCTCTGCTCCGCCAGCTCACGCAGTCGTTTCCGTACGCCATCATCACCATCGGCTTGCGGCTGGTAACGGTAGCTCGACACAGAAATATTTACCAGAAGACAAGCTTTCCTTTCACTCAGCCCAAGGCTTTCCCTGATATAAGACGCCGCCAGGCGTTTGGCCTCGGGCTTTAGAAGTTTTTTGAGAGTAATTCCTTGAGAGCCCGGTTATCCAGGGCCTGCTCAGCTACTATTTGCTTAAGGCGGCGATTTTCCTCTTCCAGGGTTTTTAACCGCTTTAGTTCACTAATCGTGAGTCCGGCATACTTGGTTTTCCAGTTATAGTAAGTGCCCTCGCTCATCCCGTATTTGCGGCAGAGATCGCCCAGTTTAGCTCCCGCCTCTCCCTCTCTCAGCACTGCAATGATCTGCTGTTCGCTGTACTTCTTTCGAACCATGATCGTCCTCCTGATCGTTTTATTATAGCGGAGGACTCTAATTCACAGTGATACAGTTTTAGGGGGTAACGTCAGGTTAATAAATCAAATTGAGCAAAGTATCAGGCAATACTTATTAGTCAGTTCCATGCTTATATTTGGACCTTATCACGTGAGGATAAAATGTTATCCCGAGGAAATTAGAAAATATATCACGAAAAAACAACCTTCATCTTCGCATTCATAC
>CABDZG010000010.1_pt1 | contig 2137 bp, 1 predicted proteins | sample 3132101 | NCBI WGS metagenome assembly CABDZG01 (sample SAMEA5534340, study PRJEB31848) | metagenome | biome: tundra; feature: field; material: soil | place: USA | collected 2013-05 | depth 0.45 m
AGGCCGATTTCCAGCGAACGGCCACTGCCTTCGCACCTGTGGCGAACATCTACGCCCCGTACTACCGCCAGGTGGACGCCATGGTGCAAAAGAGCATGACCCCGGCCAACCAGATCAAGGCCGTCGCTGGCATACCGACGACCGATGCAATTGCGGCATTCGAGTACTACCTGCAGCACTACAACGACGGGCGACCGTTCATCCTGGCCGGCCACTCCCAGGGTTCCTCCGTTCTGTCCCACCTGCTGTCCGTCTACATGAAGGCCAATCCCCAGGTCTACAAGAGGATGGTGGCGGCCTACGTCATCGGCTACCCGATCACCCAGGCCTATCTCAATCAGAACCCCTTCCTGAAGTTCGCCCAGGGTCCTAACGACACCGGAGTGATCATCTCGTACAACACCGAGGCGCCCACCATCGGCGGCTTGAACCCGGTCATGTTGTCCGCCCAGCATGCCTTGGTGATCAATCCGATCACCTGGACCAGGACGCAAGCACCCGCAACGGCCCAGCAGAATCTGGGATCGTGGCTACCTGATCCCACGACCGGCCAATTCGTGAAGGTAATGGACTATGCCAACGCTCAGATCGACACGGCGAAAGGTGTATTGATCTGCAGTTCGGCCAATGCAGCGGAGTTGGCCCCCGGAAACGCTCTACTTCCAGAAGGTGTGTATCACAGCTATGACTACCCTTTCTATTACTTCAACATCAGGGCGAATGCTGCCAACAGGATCAATCACTTCATGAGCAACTAGCACTCAGTTCTATGACTCTCATCTGTGTTCCGATAGCAACCATTATCCCGGAGGACATCAAACCAATGCGTACTTCTCGAATTATCTCCGCCTTCGTAGGAATTGTTCTGATTGCAGCCCTGGCCGGGTGCGGTACATCGACCACCAGTGCTCCGGCAGCCGCAACCGGAGTCCGCACTTACGTTGCGGGAAGTTCTTGTTTCGGCAATGCGATAGACAAATCCGGAAACGTATGGGTAACGAATTACGGCAACGGAACCCCGGGAGCGGGCTCAGCGGAAAGCAACGTTCAGGAATATATGGGAGCTGCGAAAGGGCCGCAGTATTTCCCTTATTCCGGACCACAGTGGCCGGGCGCAGAGTAATGCATCGGTGATCCCGCCCAGCGGAACCGTGCACAGGCTGCCGGCCTGGGATGCCCAGATGCTGGCCGCCCACAGCCGCTACGTCACCGCCAGCCACGCGAACCTCGCGAAAGCCCCCGAGCCCGCCCAGCTGCCGATGTGCTGCTGCCCCATCGATCGCCCTGAGGGCGTTTCGACTGACTCCAGGGTGTCCGGTATCGAGGCTACTTTCAACACTGATTTTACCCACACCAGTTCTCCCCCCGCTCCGGGGGTGGTGCCCGCAGGTTCGGAGTTGATTTGGGCGCCGGGCGCTCAGACCGGATTGGTCAACCTGATAAATTCTGCTCGCCCCGGTACCACTCTCTACGTCGAGAACCAACTGCTGGATAGCACGCCCATCGAGCAGGCATTTGTGGCCGACGCCAAGAAGGGAGTCACAGTCGATGTGGCGATGACCTATTCGGCCTCTTACGTTGCCGGGTTCAATACTCTGGTCGCCGGTGGAGTGCACCTGAACCTGTATTATGGCGATACTCCGCTCTATATCCAAGCAAAGGCCCTCTTGGTCAACGGTGACACGGCTTACATAGGTAGTATTAATTTTACGACTGCCATGACCAATGACGATCGTAATGTGGGGATTATCACCGCCAACCCGACTGTAGTCAAAGGTCTCACTCCGACCATAGCGAGCGATTTCGCGGGAGCAACCCCATACAGCAAGAGTGGCTAAAACATTCTCTTTGCCGGCGCCTGTCACTTGGACATGTCACAACAACCTCCGTGTCGTCAGAAGACTGGACCCTGGGGGGCATAGCCCCGTTTAACGACCGATTCCACCGCCGAAGTGGTGGATCAATCAACGCCCAACTCAATCCTCGCTGCCGGTTCACGGCATGCCATGCGTGGCCCGATCCAAAGAGTGTTTGCTGTCTGCAAACGTTACCGATCGTTCCATCCGCACCGCCGGGGCCATTGAGCGATCCCGGGCTCTGAGCGCACCTAACGGGAGTGTGCGCTTCGTCGACCCCT